>Ga0163144_10003417_pt1 | contig 36163 bp, 32 predicted proteins | sample OliLak19BULKMAT1_FD_123175 | JGI IMG/M metagenome (GOLD analysis project Ga0163144, IMG submission 123175) | Freshwater microbial mat bacterial communities from Lake Vanda, McMurdo Dry Valleys, Antarctica - Oligotrophic Lake LV.19.BULKMAT1 | ecosystem: Environmental > Aquatic > Freshwater >...
CAAAGCAAAGGGGTTCGAGCGTTTGATTCGGCTGTTCGAGGCGCTGGGGAGGCGCGCCGCGCCCATCCTGGCGCTTTCCCTGTTCGTCGGCCTCCTGCTGCCGGACCTCGCGCGCAACCTGCGCCCGCTCGTTGGCCCGGCGATCATCGGGCTGATGGTGTGCAATGTGATGCGCATCGACTGGCGATCGGTCACCGGTCAAACCAGCCACCCCATGCGCATCGCCTTTATGCTCGCGTGGATTCTGATCGCCGTGCCACTTCTGACGGCGGGCATCCTGCGCCTCCTGCCGCTGCCCGACGGGCTCAAGCAGGCGATCCTGCTGACCGTCTCCTCGCCGGTTCTGACCGCCGTGCCGACCTTCGTCCTGATGATGGGGCTCGATGGCGCGCTCGCGCTGTTCGCCGTGATCGCCACCAGCGTGCTGCAGCCGCTGGTCCAACCGCCGGTGATCTACTGGTTGCTGGGCGTCGAACTGAACCTGCCGCTCGGCCAACTCATGTTCCGGCTCGCGATGTTCGTCGGCGCGGGGTTTGCCATTGGATTGCTGCTGCGCCGCCTTGCCGGTGGTGATCGCATCGTGCGTTGGGATCGCGCGATCGGCGGCGCAGCCGTCGCCCTGCTGGTGATCTTCGGCATCGGCGTCATGGATGGCACGACCGCCCTGCTGCTCGAGAACCCCGCGCTCGTGCTGCTCTATCTGCTCGCCGGCTTGGTTACCAATTTCGTCGTGCAGATTCTCGCGGTCGCCGCGTTCTGGCCGATGAGCCGGCGCCCTGCGTTGACCATCGCGCTGACGGGCGGCTGCAGAAACCTCGCCAATCTCGTCGCCGTCCTCGGCCCCGCAGCCGGACCGGAGATCACGCTGTTCCTCGCCGTCGGCCAGTTCCCGCTCTATTTCATCCCCGCGCTGTTCGGGCCGTTTTATCGCCGGCTCCTGGCGCGCGATTTAAGCCGGCATTAACGCCGCGAGCGCATGCTTCCGTGGAAAGGGAAGTCATGGTTCAAGCTCTCGCAACCTACCATGCGCTCGAGCGCACCGATCAGACCCGCGCCATCGCGAAATTCCGTTCGTCCGCGCAGATCGATCGGGAGGTCGAGAACTTCAAGGCGCAGGTGAAGAACCTGAAGAGCCCGGAAGATCTCTACAAGAACCGCCGGCTCATGAACTTCGTGCTGTCGGCCTATGGCCTCGACAGCGAGATCAACTCGATGGGCCGCGTCAAGGCGGCGCTGAATTCCGACATCACCGATACGAATTCGGTCGTCAACCGACTGCAGGACAGACGTTTCCGCGAGGCCGCCAGCGATCTGCTGATCCAGGCCACGGGTGTCAGCAATCTGAAGCTGCCGACCGTCGCGACCCGCGTCGTCGACCGGTATGTCAGCGCCGAGTACGAGAAGCTGCTCGGCCGCCAGGACCCCGCGATCCGCGAGGCGCGCTACTTCGCCAAGAACATCGGCAAGGTCACGAGCATCTATGACCTCCTCGGCGACAATGTTCTGCGCAGCGTGGTGACCGAAGCGCTCGGTCTGCCGAGGTCGCTCGCCATCCAGCCGATCGAGAGTCAGGCCGAGGCGATCCGCCGGCGGCTCGACATCTCCCAGTTCAAGACAGCCGCGGTGAGCCAGCCGCAGCAGACACGCACGAATGCCGTCACGGATATCACCAATCTCGTACGCGCCTCGGCGATCGCCGACAGCGCGGCCGCGCGCGCCGACGAGATTGCGCTGCGCCTCACGAAGACGCTGTCGGGCTATGACGGTCTGACGGCATTGCAGGATCCCAATGGCGCCAATGCCGCGGACGTCGCCCTCCACACCGCGGCCATCCCGCAGCTCGTCCAGCAGCGCGGCCTGCTGACATCCGCGGAGAGCTCCATCGGTCGGCTCGCGGACTCGGTGAATCGGATGAGCGCGTTGCGCAATCTGGCGAGCAGCCCCGCCAATGCCGCGTCGCTCACCGCCTACCAGGCCGAGTTCGCGACGCTCGCGCAGTCGATCCACGACGAGGTCAGCACCGGCGCCAGCTATCGCTTCGATGGCGCTAGCCAAAACCTCCTCGATGGCTCTCTGAGCGGCCCGCTGACGACGACGATCAATTCCGGCGGCGCCAACGTGTCGCTGCGCGCGCATGATCTCTCCGGCTTCCTCGCGCAGATCGACATGGCCGCGTTCGATTTCGCGGCGGTCGCCGCCACGGGCGAGAGCGACGAGCTCACCGCGACTGCCACCGCCATCTCCCTCGGTGGCCCCCTCCTGGGTGCAGTGCGCGACCAGCTCGTCGCAGACCGCGCGGCCGCCGCGACCGCCATCAGCCGCATCACGAATTTCACCGCGACCCTCGATACCGCCGCTCTCGCCAAGGCGCGTACGTCCCTGACCGATTCCGATTCCAGGGCGCAGCAGATCGCCGCCAAGCTCACCGAGCTCCGCAGCGTCGCCGCATCCTCCGCCGCCCTCGCCCCAGGCGATGACCGCAGCACCCTGAGCAGCACCGCGGCGACGCTGATCGCCGACATCAACACGCTGATCACGACGCCCGCCATCGGCGCCGACAATCTGCTTGACGCGACGGCACGCGACTATGCGCTCACCGGCGGCAAGTCCCTGACCATCCGGGGACACGGCTTCGACACCGCGATCGGCACCCCGCTGGCGGGCGCCAGCGTCGATGATGCCGCCTCGGCCAACGCCCTCGTCACCCAAATCAACACGGCGTTCATTCCGGCCATCACGCGGGCGCGAGAAGCGTTGGACGTGGACAAGGACGTCGCGACCCAGGCCGCAACGATCTTCGATCCTCGTGGCAAGCTGGACGAAGCGGTGCGCACGCTCTCGACGGATCTGCCGGGAATCATCCAGCGGGCGGCCTCCAACGACGTCAATCTGCTGCGCACCGGCCAGGCCAGCGTGCTGGTGCAGTTGAAAGGCGCCACGGGCTCCGTGACCGTCAACGCACAGCCGGGCCTCGAGGCGGCCATCGCGATCAAACTCGCGGCTGCACTCAGCCAGCTCCCGGCGAATCTCAACGGCGTCGGCGGCGCCTATGAAGCGCTCACTGCGGCCACGGCCGCCGCGACCGACGCGGCGCGCGAATTGCGCAACGGACGGCGCGGCGTCGAGACCGCCTTGCTCGATGCGAAGCGGCGGCGCGCGCTGGCCCCCGCCGAGGATCCCGTCGCCATCGCCAAGCCGACGGAATTCACCAAGCGCTTCGTTCAGCGCTTCCTCGCCGCGCGCGATGTCCAGGCGAGCACGACGGCGAATGGCCTCGCGGATACGCCGCGCGGCGCCATGCTCGGGTTGTTCGCCTGACGTTGGACGCGTCGCGTACGTGGACGAAGACCGGGATGCATCGTAAGACTGGCGGGGTTCGCAACCCATCGCCTGGATCGCATCATGCCCCTCTCCGCTGCCGGCTGCTCGAAGCGCGAGCTTGACACGCCTGCCCTGCTCGTCGATCTCGACGTGCTCGAAGGCAACATCGTCACCCTCGCGCGACGCTGTCGCGAAGCCCGGATCAATTGGCGCCCGCACGTCAAGGGCATCAAGGTGCCGGCGATCGCGCTGAAGGCCATCGCGGCCGGCGCCTGCGGGGTCACCTGCGCGAAGCTGGGCGAGGCGGAGGTGATGGCCGCGGCCGGCATCAAGGACATCCTCATCGCCAATCAGATCGTCGGCCCGCGCAAGCTCACGCGCCTCGCGCAACTGCGCCGCTCCACTGACGTCATCGTCGCCGCCGACGATCCGGCGAATGTCGTCGCCCTCGGCGCGGCGGCCAGCGCGGCCGGCGTGAAGCTGCGCGTGGTCGTGGAAGTCGATATCGGCATGCAGCGCGCCGGCGTCGCGCCGGGATCGCCGGTCGTCGCGCTCGCGCGCCAGATCGCCGGCACGGCTGGGCTGATTTTCGCCGGCGTGATGGGCTGGGAAGCGCAGGCGGTGAACATCGCCGATCCGGCCGAGAAGCAACGCGCGGTCGCCGCCGCGCTGGCGCAGCTCGTCGCCAGCGCTCGCGCCTGCGCCGATGCCGGATTTCCCTGCGCCATCGTCAGCTGCGGCGGCACGGGCACCATCAAGTACAGCATGCACGAACCGGGCATCACGGAGATCCAGGCCGGAGGCGGCATGCTCAGCGACATGCGCTACACCACCGCGATGCACGCCGATCTGCCGCATGCGCTGACGATCATGACGATGGTCACGAGCCGCCCGACGCCGAGCCGCATCATCTGCGACGCCGGGCGCAAGGCGATGTCAGGCGACGGCGCCGCGCCGCATCCCCTGGGGATCGGCGCCGTACGCAAGCTCGTACTCTCCGCCGAACACGCGACCATCGAACTCGATTCGCCGTCAGCGACGCCTAGGCCCGGCGAACCGCTCGAACTCGTCGTCGGCTATGGCGACACGACGGTCCATCTCCACGACACGCTCTATGGCGTGCGCAATGGAATCGTCGAAGTCGAGTGGCCTGTGCTCGCGCGCGGCAAGCTGACCTGAGCGATCGCGTCGCTCAGATCAGGTCGCTGGGAACGACGCTCACGCCGCGCGGGATCGCCGCTTCCGGCAGATCGCAACGCAGGAACTGGCCGTGCCCGCTGCGCGCCAAGGGTTTGCCATCGCGTACGATCATCGCACCACGCGATAGGACATGCATCGGCCAGCCCTTCACGGTGATGCCTTCGAAGGGCGTGTAGTCGACGTTGTGGTGGAGATCGTCGTTGCGGATCGTGACCTCGCGCGTCGGGTCCCAGAGCGCGAGGTCGGCATCGGCGCCGATCGCGATCGTGCCCTTGCGGCCGCTAAGGCCGTAGATCCTCGCGTGGTTGGTGGCGGTCAGCGCGACGAATTGCTGCAGCGTGATGCGGCCTTGCGACACGCCGTTGAACAGCAGCGGCAGCCGCGTCTCGATGCCGGGAATTCCATTGGGGATCTTCCAGAACGGCGCATTGGGGCCGGCGATGAGCTTGCCCTTCGGATCGTTGAAGCGATAGGGGCAATGATCGGATGACACGACCTGGAACACGCCCGCCGCGAGCGCGTCCCACATCGCATCCTGATTGACCTTGTCGCGTGGGGGCGGCGAGCACACGCACATCGCGCCGAGAAAGCCGTCCTTCGCCAGCCCCTCCTCCGTCAGAAACAGATATTGCGGGCAGGTCTCGCCATAGACCTTGAGCCCGCGCTCCTGGGCGCGCCGGATCTCGTTGGCCGCTTCGATGCCTGAAACGTGGACCACGAGCATCGGCACATCGAGCAGTTCCGCCAGCGCGATGGCGCGATGCGTCGCCTCGCGCTCCACGGGCATCGGACGCGACGTGCAATGGTAGCGCGGCGCCGTGCGGCCCGACGCGGCGAGCTTCGCGGTGAGCCAGGAGATGCAATCCGCATTCTCCGCGTGGATCATCGTCATCGCGCCTTCGCGGCGCGCCAGGCTGAGCACGTCGAGCATCTGCCCGTCATTCAGCTTGAGATCGTCATAGGTCATGTAGACCTTGAACGAGGTGTAGCCGTCCTTGATCAGCGCCGGGAGTTCCTGACCGATCACCTGCTCGTTCGCATCGGCCACGATCAGGTGGATGGCGTAATCGACCATCGCCTTGCCGTCGGCCTTGCGCCGATAGGCATCGGTCGTCTCGCGCAGGGACTTTCCCCTGAACTGCATGGCGAAGGGCATGATCGTCGTCGTGCCGCCGCATGCCGCGGCGCGTGTTCCGGTCTCGAAATCATCCGCGGTCAGGGAACCATCCGCGCCGGGCTGGTCGATATGGACGTGGCTGTCGATGCCGCCGGGTAGCACGAGCATGCCGCCTGCGTCGACGACCTCCTTCGTGTCCGTGAGGCTCTCGGCGATCGCGATGATGCGGCCACCGGCAATGCCGATATCCGCGCGATAGGTGTCACTCGCGGTCGCGATGGTCCCGCCGCGCACGACAAGGTCATAGCTCATGAATCAGACTTCTCCATTCGGGATCGCCCAGGGCATCGATCGTGACCTGCTTGCCGGCATTCGACAAGCGCGGCTCTCAGCGCCGGATGTCGATCGCGATCGACCGCACCGCTTGCTCGTCGATCTCGACGCCCAGCCCCGGCCCGGTCGGGACGATGTTGCGCCCGTTGCGAATGACGATCGGCGTAGCGAGGATCTCGACGCCCATCACGTAGGTTGAGGTGTAGAACTCCGCGCCCAGGCTCACATTCGGTGTCGCGGCGACGAAGTGCAGCCCAGCCGCGATGGCGAGACCACCCTCGAACATCGTGCCGCCATAGCCGGCGATGCCCGCAGCCTCCGCGATCGCCGCGATCTCGCGCGCACGGCGGATGCCGCCGGCCTTCATGATCTTGATGCTCACGCAGTCGCAGAGCTGGGTGCGGACCATCTCGATCGCCTCGGCCGGCGAGAAGACGCTCTCGTCGGCCATGATCGGCGTATCGATCGCCGCCGTGATCGCGGCAAGCGCCGCGCGCTGGTCGCGCGGCACCGGCTGCTCGATGAAGCGCGGGTGGAAGATCTCCATGTCCCGCACTTTCTGAAGCGCATCCCAGGCCTCGAGACCTTGGTTGTAGTCGATGCGCAGCTCGGCATCGCCCGGCAGCTCGGCGCGCAGGCGCTCCATGCGAAGGAGATCCTCGCCATGGCTGAGGAAACCGGTCTTGACCTTGAACAGCCGCACGCCCTCGCCCGCCAGGCGCTTGGCGAATTCCATGTCCTCGTCGAAATCCGGATTGGCGATCGAGACGCTCATCTCCACCTCGCGGCGCACGAAGCCGCCGAGGAGGAGCGCGATCGGCGCCTTCAGCCGCTTGCCCAGAATGTCGAGCAGCGCCATCTCGATCGCGGCCTTGGCCTCGGTATGCGCGACCACCGCGCGCTCGATGGCATTCATGAGGGCGGTGATGTCGGTCGGATCCGCACCGATCAGCAGGGGACGGAAATAAACATCGATCGCGGCGACGCAGCTTTCCGCGATCCCGGTGAAGACGGCCCAGGGCGACGCTTCGCCCCAACCGATCAGTCCGGCATCGGTCGTCATCTTGACGATGACGCCGGGCATCGTGCGCTCGATGTCGCCGACGCCGTGGCGACGCTTCATCTTCAACGGCCAGCGGACGAGAAAGATCTCCAGCGCCGTGATCGTGAGATCGCGCGTGGCCTCGCCAAGAGTTTCGTTGTTCATGGCCTCAATCCTCTTCAGCAACGCGCTCCAGCACCGGGGGCGTGCCGGGCGCGAAGAACTTCGGCGCAGAATAGAGAATCGCCATCACTCCCAGCTCAGCCAGGATCCTCAGCCAGACGCTGTGTGTCTCGAGCAGCACGAGGCCCAGCGCGACCACCACGATCACGGGGCGCCAGGGCATCGCGATATCATCGCGGAAATATCCGGAGAGCGCGGCGGCAAGGAGCGTCAGTCCGATGAAGTTGACCAGGAACTCCGCGACGATCTCGAGTGGCGGCCCCTGCATCAGCAGGGCGGGCGTGTAGAGATAGTTGAAGCCGACGACGAAGCCGGCGAGCGCGAGCCGGAACGCCACCACGCCGGTCCGCATCGGGTCGGACTTGGCGATCGAGGCCGCGGCGTAGGAGGCCACCGATACGGGTGGCGTCGCATCGGCGAGGATCGAGAAGTAGAACACGAACATGTGCGCGCCGAGCATCGGCACGCCCATCTCGATCAGCAGCCGCGCCCCGACCGAGGCGCCGATGATGTAGGCCGCCGTCGTGGGCACGCCCATGCCGAGGATCAGCGTCGTCACCATCAGGAGCACGCCGGCGATCATCAAGTTGCCGCCGGAGAGCGAGGTGATCACGTTCGAGACGGAGATCACCAGACCCGTCACGGTGAGGCACGCGATGAACATGCCCGCGCCCGCGCAGGCCAATGCCACGATCACCATGTTGCGCCCGGCATTGGCGAGGATATCGAAGAACTCGCGCACCAGCGGACGTGTCGCCTCGCGCGTCGCAAAGCTGGCGAGGATCGCGGCCGCGCCGAGACCGATCGAGATCGGCCAAACCGATTCTTCCTCGCCGAAGCGCCAGAGCGCGAAGCAGACGGCAGCGCCGACCGGCGCGATGACCAGGAGGCTCCGTGGCTGGCGATGGATCCAGGAGACGACGAAGGTCGAGACGATCGACCAGAAGGCGGCGAAATGTGGCGACCAATCCTGGAACAGCAGAACCATCAGGATGACGACGGGCAGGATAAGCGGCAGGTCTTTCCACACCACGGACCACGGCGGGATCTCATCCTCGGGCACGCCCGTGAGGCGCAGGCGTTTCGCCTCGAAATGCACGCTCACGAGGATCATCACGAAATAGAGGATCGAGCCGAGGAGCGCCGAGATGACGATCGTCGTGTAAGGAATCTGCGTGATCTCCGCCATCACGAAGGCGCCCGCGCCCATCACCGGCGGCATGATCTGACCACCGACGCTCGAAGCCGCCTCGACGCCGGCGGCAAAATGCTTGCGGTAGCCGAGCTTGATCATCGCGGGAATTGTGAAGGAGCCAGTGGCGAAGACATTGGCTGTCGATGAGCCCGAGATCGTCCCGAACAGCGCCGAGGAGATCACCTCCACCTTGGCCGGCCCGCCGGCATAGCGGCCGGCGACCTTGGTGCCAAGATTGTGGAAGAGCATGCCCACGCCGCTCTTCTCGATCACCGCGCCGAAGGCGATGAAGATCGCGACCATCGTCGCGGAGATCCCGGTGATCGAGCCGTAGATGCCCATGCCGTTGAGCAGGAACATCGTTTCCACGATCTCGTGGAAGGGCATGTTCCGGTACTCCAGGATTCCCGGCATGTACTCGGTGGTGAAGAGATAGAAGATCCCGGTCGCCAGGAGGCCTGCCAGCACCGGCGTCACGGCGCGGCGCAGCGCCTCGAGCAGCAATCCGGATATCAGCGCGCCGAGCCAGAGTTCGACATTCGTCAGCGGCGTGACGTTCTCGAACCTCAGATTGATGCGGTTGGCTTCCCAGAGAGAATATAAATTGGGGAGCAGAGACAGCCCGGCGAGGATCCAATCCACCACCGACGGCCGCGTGAGCGGTGACGTGCCGGACCGCGCCGGCCACAACAGGAACGCCAGCGGCAGCAAAAGCATCAGATGCATGGAGCGCATCTGGCGCGGCTCGATGAATCCGGCGACGGAGCTGTAGAGGTGGAAGAGCGTCGTGCCCGCGGCCCAGATGGTGATCGCGAGCCGCGCTACGCCTGTGAGTTCACGCATGAGCGCAAGACCTCACCATCCCGGACGCCGCAGCCGCATCCGGGATGGCGACGCGCCTGCTCAGCTCGCGATCCCGCGCTCTTTGTAGAATCGCAGCGCACCGGGATGGACCGGAATCGGCTTGGTCTTGATCGCGGCGGCGCATTTGTAGTCGGACATCGAAGCGTGGATCTTCGGCAGTTCGGCCTCGGCCTCGCACAGCGTCTTGGTGATCTTGTAGGCGACATCGTCGCTGACGTCGGACGAGACCATCAGCGTCGTCGCCATGATGATCGTCGACACCGGCCCGCTCTGGAACGACGGATAGGTCGTCGCCGGGAAGGCGCCACGCGAGTAGCCGTATTTGGCCGACATCGCGGCGGCGAGCGAGTCCGGCCACGCGAGCAACTCGCCCTTGCGGCCCTGTCCCATGTCGATCACCGCAGCGCCGGGAATGCCGAGAACGATGAACATGTAGTCGACATGCTTGTCCTTCCAGGCGCTGGCGAGCTCGTTGTAATCGCCCTGCACGATGCGCACGCCATTGGCGCGCATCTTGTCGTAGGAGGTGCCGTAATGCTCCATGACGAAGCGATAGCTCATCTCATCCGACGAGCCGGCCTTGGTGACGCCGATCTTGATGTTCTTGGTCTTGAAGATGTCCTCGAACGACAGCGCCGCGCCGTCGGCGCGCATCACGTGGAGGTAATTGTCCGAGAAGGATTGGCCGAGCATCATCAGCTTGGAGTGCGGATTGCCGGCATAGATCTCCGTGCCGTCGCGCGCCGCCTTGGCGAAGATGTCGAGGCCCATGCCGATCTGGCTTTGGCCCTGCTGGATCTTCGTCGGGTTCGCCGTGCCGCCACCGGGAACGACGCGGATCTGCAGCCCGGCGTTCTTGTCCTGGAGCAGCTTCGCCATGCCCGTGGCCATCGTGTACCAGCCGCCGCCGAGCTGACCGGCCACGAACTCGATCGTCTGCGCCTGCGCGCCGAAGGTGAGCCCCGCCGAAACCGCGAGTGCCGCTGCGAATGCCGTGAGCCTGATTCCCATTGAATTTCCCCTGTCGCTTGGATTGGACACACATCCAAAGCCGGCATCGACGACATGTCAATGCGCGTAGATCAGTCTGCGGCGGCGGCATTCCCCCATCCCAACCTTCCCTCGCAAGGGGGGAAGGAGTCGATCGTGCTGGCTCAGTCAAAGGAGCTTACGCGGTGCGCCCCTTCCCCCCTTGCGGGGGAAGGCTGGGATGGGGGCGCCTCAATCGGCCAGCGTCGCCATCCGCTCCGCGATCACTTCGCGGGCCTTGCGACGGAGATCACGCCCGACCAGGCCAAGCGTCATGCGCGGGTCATAGAGGGTTTCGAGGAACATCCAATCGTATTTCGTCAGCTCGGTGCGACGCTTCATCGGCAGGTCGTCGAACAGCGTGATTTCGGAGCCCTTGATGTCGTTGCGCAAGCCCAGGATCTGGGTCAGCTCCTCGTGCACGCAGCGCCGTCGCGCCCAATCGGGGATATCCGTGCGCAGCACGACGAAGCCGTATTTGATCTCGTGCGAGCTGTGCTCGATGTGGAAATGCGCGAAGCACGGCGTCGACCCGGAATCGATTCCAGCCTGGAAGGCTGGCTCGACGCGCAGCACCTGGCCGAGCCTTTGAACGCTGCGCTGATCGCCGAACAGCACGAAGAGATCGGCGCGCCAGACATACACATCATCGTCGCGTCCGGAGATCACGTAGCCCGACCAGCCATGAGTCGGCAGATGGTAGATGAGCTGCAGCACGGCGACCGGATTGCCGAGGTCGATCGGCAGCGGCGGGCTCGACGCCGTCGCGGCGATCGGTCGCGACACCGGCGGCACGATCTCCATCGCGAGCCCAGTGGATCGGCTGAGTCGCGCGACATGCGCCGTGATGGCGTCGGTCTGATCCGGATGCGGTTGCCCGACCAGTGTCAGCTTGATCGGCCTGCGCCATTTCGTGACGCCGGGCAGCTTGTCGCCGAACTCGCTGCGCTCGACGATCCTGATGAAGCTGTCGGTCAGAGCGTCCAGGCTCTCCGCCGCCTGAGCATCACGCAACACGCCGAGCGTCAGCAGAACACTGACGGCGATCGCCATGCTCTGGCGCCGCCAATCGACGCAACGAACAGGCGCGCGTCCTGCGCGCCTGTTCGCCGACACCGCGTCCGTCGATCGCGGCGCATCACCAGTCATGGCGCGACGATTCCGCCCAGGCCGAGCGCATTCGCCAGCGCGGCATTGTCGAGCTGGATGCAGGCTTCGCTCGTGTTGAACGCATGCACCCCGGCCTGCGCGGCGGTGACCGCGCCGGCCGTGAGCGCGCCGACGGCCCCGGCGACGGAGCCGTTGACCATCGAACCAGCGAAGGCGCCGGCGATGCCCGCGAAATTGCCCATCGCGGATTCGACGATGCCCTTGGCGACATCGAGGGCGCATTGGCCCTGAGCGATGCCGTTCTGCGTTGGTCCAGGCGCCTGCGCGCCTGGTGTAAGGCCGCCTTCCGCAGCGAGCCGTAGACGTGTCGTAGCGATGTGTTGAATCATCCTTCCCTCCCGTGGTTGCACGCAAAAATCTAGATGCAATCACAGGCTGCCGACGAGGATGCGTTCGACGTCGCCCGAAGGAAGGAAGATGGCTTAACTCCCGACCTGCACCGGCGCGACGATCGAGCGGATGGCGGCGAGGATGCTCGGGCTCACGATGCGGCTGGTGCGTGGGTTGGCGGAGGGTCGATTGCGGCTCTGCATCGTCAGGCCGATGTCGTCGGCATCGATCTCGACATTGTGGATGGCGCCGGCAATGTCCGGGTCGACCCAGACTTCGACGGTCGTGCGATCGAACCCGATGCCGCCGAGGCTGAGACTGACTGCGACATTGAAATGCCGCGGGAACGCGGCCGCCGCCTCGCCTGCACTGCCCTCGAAGATCTTCACCGCCTGGGTCGGCGGGTGCTTGGCGAAATCGAAGCCGCGATCGAGCACGTATTTCTCATGCGCCATCGAACCTGGCTTGATCTGCGAGCGAAGATGCACGCGCCGGATCGTGCCTTCGCGCGCGCAGCGCAGGATGTCGAGGCCGGGCAGAGCGCCGGACGCGATGCGCACGCGCCCGCCATGCGCACGCGCGAGTTCGACCATGTCTGGACAATTCGGCACGCCGCCGGCGGAAACCGCGATCAGCATGCGGCCAGCGGTCAGCGTCGCGCGTGCGATCTCGGGAAAGGCATCGGCGGTGGCGCATTCGACGACGACATCGACGAGCGACGGCAACTCGGCCAGCGCGACGACTCGCGGCCGCGGCTCGAGCCCCGCGGCGTTCACCGTGGCGCGCGCGAGATTCACCGCGGAGATCGCGACCAGCCGGGCCTCGGGAATTGCGCCGTCGCAGAGTCGCCGCGCGAGGTCCTGCCCGACATTGCCGAAGCCGGCGAGACCGATCCTCAGCGTCCCGGGAGCCGCGAGACTCACCGCGCCCTCGGCTTCGCGCGCAACGCGGCAGCGTAAACCGCGAGGTTTCGCGATTCGGGCAGCGCCATGACGGCACGGCCCAACGCCTTGACGCGCGGCCCGGACATCACCGAGCCGGCGAGGCGCTCGAACTTGGCGATCAGTTCCTCCGGCGTCAGCGGCGTCTCCGGATAGCCGCGCGCGATGTCGTTGCGTCGCGTGAAGCGTCGGCCATCGCGTGTGACCACCACGACGATCGAAGCGTAGAAATCCGGGAAAAGCTTGTCGAGTTGCGGATCGGAGACGACACGCACGCGCTTGCCCAGCGCCGCGACGCTGCGATCGCTGCGGCGCCGATCGACGAAGATGTCCGCCACGGCCAGGCCGCGATCCGCCACCGCGACCGGCAGGATGTATTGCGCGCAGTGGCTCTTGAGTGGATTGCCGTCGACGCAGTGGATTCCGTCGCGCGGGAATTTGAGCGTGAGGCTCTTGATGTCGTCGGGCGCGAGGTCGTTCTCGCGCACGAGCCCAAGCAGCGCGTCGAGCGCGGGATGAAGGAACGACACGCAGGAATAGGGCTTGAACGCGAGCTCCATCACGCCGTCCCAGCGCGCGCCGAGCCCCGCGATCAGTTTCTCCGGCCGCGGCTTGCGGCTGAAGGCGCGGAAGATCGTGTGGCCATGATCGAACACCGCGTCGGGCCCGCCGAAGCCGCTCTTCGCCAGCAACGCGGCGGTGACGCCATTGCGTGCGGCGACGCCCATTTGGAAGGGCCGCGCATTCTCGGTCGGATCGCTCTCCCAGGCCATCATGCCCGAGGCCTGGCAGGCGGCGAGGCCGAGCGCACGCACCACCGCTTCGGGCTCGAGCTTGAGAAGGAACGCCGCCGCCGCCGTCGCGCCGAAGCAGCCGCAAACCGCCGAGGGATGGAAGCCCAGCGCGTATTGCTCGGCCGGGCCCAGCGCCATCGACACGCGGTACTCGATCTCGCAGCCCAAGGCCACGGCGGCGAGAAACTCCGCGCCGCTCGCGCCGACGGATTCACCGACCGCCAGCGCGGTCGGAATCATCACGGCGATGGGATGCAGGATCGCTTCGGGGTGATGCGGTTCGACATCGGAGGCATACCCCATCGTGCCGTTGGCGAGCGCGGCGTTCACGACCGAACTCCTGAAGCCGTGGCCGACGATCGAGGCCTGCGGCTTGCCGCCCTGGCTCGCGACGAGCCCCGCGATCAGGCGACCGGTCGAGAAGCGCGGATTGGCCGCGGAGACGAGCGCACCGCTACCGTCGAACACGAGTTCGAGCGTACGCGCGCGCACCGCCGCCGGCAGCCTGGCCGCCCGGAAGTTGCCGATGAAACGAGCGAGTGCTGTCGTGAGCTTTGCGCTCATCGTTCTCTCCATGTGCGCGCGGCGCTGGCGGGGTGGCCGAAATCGCGCGGCGCGATGCCGGTGTGGAACCAGGTGACGAAGCCATAGATGTCGAAGACCGGCAGGCGCACATGCTCGGACAGCGCGCGCGCATAGGGCGCCATGTTGGTGCATTCGAGAACGATCGCGCCGAGAGCGGGATTGGCTTTCACCAGCGCGGCGCCGGCATCGAGAATGTCCTGCTCGGCAGCGGCGACATCCATCTGCGCTTCATCGCCGATGATTGCACGGGTGAATTCGCGCCCGCCATCGGTGCCGCCGAGCGGCGTGTCGGCGGGCACGCCCGCCTTGGCGAGATGCTCCGGCGTCATCGTCGCCGCGCTGATCGTGAGAATGCCCGCGCGCTTTCCCGGCGGCAGCAGCTGGTTGACCATCGCCACCTGCATCATGCTGGAGATCGCGACGGGAACGCCGGCGGCGGCCGCGATCTGGTCCTGGAACAGCGACAAGAAGCCGCAATTCGACGTGATGCCATCGGCGCCGAGGCGCACCAACTCGCGCGCCGCGTCGAGAAACGGTTCCAACAAACCGGCCGCACGCTCGCGCACGACGCGCTGCGGCGAGGCGCCGGAGACCACCTTGTAGAGCACCGGAAACGGCCAGGTCGTCGCATTGCCCATGTCGCCGGGAATGCGCGGGAAACGCGCCTCCAGCATCAGGATGCCGACCCTGGCGCCGTAGACGGCCTTGCCGCCATGCGCGATGCGGTCGTGGTGTGCTGACAAAAATCCCCTCCCGGCTGAACTGGAAGGGGAGCTTAGAGCCGGTCGCGCCAGAAGTGAATCGAGGTGACGTGTCGTGCTGGTCGCGTCAGAAAAATCGCGCACAGACCGGTGTGCCGACCTCGACGGCGTGCCCGGTCGCCTGCAGCAGGCCGGTCGCCGCGTCGATCCGGAAGACGACGATGCTGTCGGAGTCCTGATTGGCGGCGATCACATACTCGCCGGTCGAATTGACGGCGAAATTGCGCGGGATCCGCCCGCCAGTGCTGTGATGGCCGAGCGCGGTCAGCAGGCCGGATGTCGGATCGATGGCGTAGATTGCGAGAGTGTCGTGACCACGATTGGAGCCGTAGAGGAACCGGCCGGTCGGATGAATCTGCACTTCCGCGCAGCTGCTCGTCCCCGTGAATCCCGGCGGCAGAGTCGGCAGCGTCTGCAATTCGCGCAACGCGCCCTTCCCCGCATCATAGGCATAGGCGGTCATCGTCGAGTTGAGCTCGTTGATGAGATACGCGAAGCGTCCGTTGGGGTGCATGACCAGCTGGCGCGGACCGGCGCCCGGCGCCACGGAAATCGAAGCGTGGTTCGGATTGGGCGTCAGCTTGCCGCGCGCGGGATCGAGGACATAGATCATCACCTTGTCGAGCCCGAGCTCGGGAACGAAGACGAAGCGGTTGGCGGCATCGATTTCGACCGCGTGTGCATGCGGCCCGGTCTGGCGGCGCGGATCGATGCTGGACCCGGCATGCTGGATCACCTCGCTGGCGTCGCGCAGCGAGCCGTCCTCGGCGATCGGCAGCACGCAGACGCTGCCACTGGCGAAATTGGCGATCAGCACATTACGGCCGGTGCGATCGACCATCAGGTGGCACGGATCCGTGCCGTGACTTGCTTTCGTATTGAGAAACTGCAGCCCGCCGGTCGCCGGGTCGATGCGAAAGGCGCTGACCGCACCGCTCGCCTCGCCTTCGAATTCCTTGAACTCGTTGACGCAGTAGAGAAACCGGCGGCTCGGATCGAACGCGATATAGGAAGGATTGCGCACGCCTTCTTTGATGCCGACCGGCTCGAGCGCGCCGGTCGTGGCGTCGAAGCGGAAGACATGAATGCCCTTGCCCTTGCCCTGAAGCACCTGTCCGGTGCCGAACAGGATCTTCTCGCTGTAGGTGCCGATGAAGACCAACCCGTTATCCGACATGCCCTGCGTTCTCCTCTCCGACGAGCGCGATGATCGGGCCCGCACCGCGTGATGCGGCCCGGGCCCGGATCTCGCTCAATCGCACTTGATGCCGAGATCGGCGCAGATGCCCTTGAGGTATTCCATCGCCAGGACGGTTTCATGGGCGAAGACGTCCGTCGCCGTCACGTTGCGATACACGCCGGGCGCGGTCGACGCCGGGCCGCGCGACACGCCGGGCACGTCCTCGAGCTCGATCGAGATCACGCCGTCGTAGCCGACGTCCTTGAACGCCTGGAACATCGCGGTCCAGTCGATCTTGCCCGTGCCCGGCCGCCAGTGGACGTTGGTCACGCCGTCATTGTCGGAGACGTGGCAATGAATGATCTTCTTGCCGAGGCGGTAGACCGAGATGTTCGGAAAATCCCCGACCGGGAACGTATGACTCGGATCGAGATTGACCCCCATTGCCTTCGAGTTCACGTGCTCGAGCAGACGCAGCGCGCCGTCGGTATTGCCGAGATAGCGCCCGGGATGCGGTTCGACCGACATCAGCACGCCAGCGGCCTCGCACAGATCTGCGCAACGCCGCATCGCGGCGACGTAGTCCTTGAAGTTCTGGTCCCAGTCGAGACCGCGCGGCGGGACATAGCCGTATTTCGACACCAGCGGCTTGGTCGTGATGCGCGGCACTTCCTGCCCGTCCTTCACCGCGAAGGGATGCGAACTCACCATGTTGATGATCGGCGAGCCGAGCTGCGCGCCGACCTCGACCGTGCGCTTCCAATGCTCGACCGCGGCCTCGCGCTTGCCCTCGTCGCCGCTCGACAGATCATGCGGCGTGGAAACGAACTGCGAGAGCTGGACGCCTTCGCCGTCGAGCAGCTTCTTCAAATTCCTGATCGTCTCCGGCGTGTAGTAGTCGTTCAGGAAATCCTTGTTCCAAGCGATCAGCTCGGTCGCCTTGAAGCCGAGACTGGCCAGGCGCGTGATCGCGGCGTCGTAGGGCGGCTCCCATTGGAATGGCCAGATCGATGCTCCGAATTTCATCTCGAACTCCCTTGGTTGAAACTGACGAACGAGGCGCGGCGCGCTCAGCCCTTGACTGCGCCGCCCAACAGGCCCTGGACGATGAAGCGCTGCATGAGCAGGAAGAAGAACAGGACCGGCACGGTGATGATGCTCGCCCCCGCCATGATCAGGTCCCAGCGGAAGGTGAATTCCTCCTGAAAGCTGGCGAGCCCGATCGGGAGGGTGAAGAAGACCCGGGATTGCAGGAAGACCAGCGCGAACAGGAACTCGTTCCAGGCGCGGATGAAGCTGAACATCGCGACCGCCGCCAGGCCGGGACCGGCCAGCGGCAGGATGATCCGGTGAAAAATCGTGAGCAGCGAGGCGCCATCGATTGCCGCCGCGTCCTCGAGCTCCTCTGGGATCGCTTCGAAGAACCCGCGCAGCAGCCACACCGTGAACGGCAGCGAGACCGCGGTATAGGCGAGGATCAACGCCGTATGCGTGTTGAGCAGCTTCAAGCGCTGCATCACCAGAAACAGCGGGATCACGAGCAGGATGTGCGGCAGCATCTGGGTGATCAGCAGCAGCATGCCGAAGGCATAGCGGCCGGCGAAGCGGATGCGCGCGATGGCATAGGCCGCGTACATGGAGATGACGACGCTGCACAGCGTCGACAGCGCCGCGACCTTGAAGCTGTTCCAGAAATAGGTCGGGAACGCCGTTCCCTGCCAGACGCTGCGATAGCTCTCGAGGGTCCATTCGACCGGGAGCATCGTGATGTCGCGCGCGAACAGCTCAGTCTGCGGCTTGAACGAGGACGACACCATCCAGAAGATCGGGAACAGGATGAAGGCGACGACGCTCATCAGCACGAAATAGACCGCCGCCGCCGCGAGCGGCCGGCGAAAATCGACCGGCCGTGCGGTATCGCGGATCTCCTGCGATGCGGCGGCGCTGCCGGTCATCGCGCGGCCCCTTCCTTGTCCTGACCCGCGACGCGGTAGGCATAGAGATATGCGACGCTCAGCGCGACGAGGCAGAGCAGCATCAACATGCCGATCGCCGTCGCGTAGCCGATCTCGAGCGCCCAAAATCCCTTCTTGAACACGAGCGTGGGCAGGACTTCCGTTGCGTCGGCCGGCCCACCACCGGTCAGGAGATAGACGAGATCGAAGTTCTGGAATGTCCAGATCGCGCCGAGCAGCGTGATGATCACGCTGGTCGGACGGATGAACGGAAACGTGACGAAGCGGAAGCGCTGCCAGGCGCCGGCGCCGTCGATCTCCGCCGCTTCATGAAGCTCGCGCGGCACGTTCTGCAGCGCGGCGAGCAGCACGACGAACATCACGGGATAGAGCTTCCACACCTGGACCAGGATGACCGACGCCATGGCGAGCGCCGGATCGGCGAGGAACAGGATCGGCTTGGTGACCAGACCGAATTTGACCAGCAGGAAGTTGATGATCCCCACCTGGTCGCCGTAGAGCCATTTCCACAGCAGCGCCGTCGCCACGTCAGGAATCACCCAGGGGACCAGCAGCAAAGCCCGGAACGCCGTGCGTCCGCGGATCTCGCGATCGAGCAGCAGCGCGAGGCTGAGTCCCACGATGTAGCTGCCGGCGACCGACCCCAGCGTCCAAACCGCCGAACGTCTGAGCGAACCCCAGAAGATCTCTTCCTCGAACAGCGCGCGCGCATAGTGGGCGAATCCGACGAACGCCTCGGGGTTCGGTCGCATCATACTCTGCTGCTGCATGCTGACGAGCACGGCTTCCACCGTCGGAACGAGCTTGAGCAGTGTGATCAGGGCGAGAGCAGGCAAGATCAGGAAATACGCGTAGCGCGCGCGCTGCTTGGACAGCATGAAATGCGGATCCTCGGTGCTCGGAGCCGCCGGGACGGAAAGCCCCGTCCCGGCGCGCGCGCCTGTTCGTCGATGTCAGGCCCGGAACAGCTGGGCCATCTTGTTGTGGGCGTCGGCGACCGCCTGCTCCGGCTTCTTGGCGCCGACGACGACTTCGTTGACCGGAGCGGCGAACATCTTCTCGCCGTCGATGACTCCCATTTCGGGGCGGCCGAGACCGGGATAGGCGAAATCGGTCGCGTAGGGCACGACGTTGGTCAGCATCTCCTTCAGCAACCGATTCTCCTGCACGCGGGCGGTGTTGAAATCGGATTTGAAGATCGGCCAATGCTGGCCCGGCGCGGCGCGATACATCGGCTCCATGCGGCCGGGCTGGATGAACCAGCGGACGAATGTCTTGGCCGCCGCCTTTCCCGGGCTGTGCTTCCACACGAACATCGGATTGTAGAAACCCGCCGTGAGCTTGCCGGCCGGTCCCGCCGGCCCTTCGAGCACTTCGAGGATGCCGACCTTGTCGACAAGGTTCGGCGCCTCCTTCATCAGGCGACTGATCAAGCCACCCGTGCCCATGCAGAAGGCGGCACGGCCCTGGACGAACAGCGTATGCGGCTCGTCCGTGTTGTAGGCCGCCACGCCCTCCGGCGTGACCTTGTGCTTCGTCACGAAGTCGGTGAGGTAGGTCAGCGCGCGAACATTCGCGTCCTTCGCCTTGGTTCCGAAGATCAGGTTGCCATCCTTATCGAGGATGCTGCCGCCAGCCTGGAACATGAACGCCATGTAGTAGTGCTGGGTGATGTGGAAATTGCCGGCCGGAAAGGCGAGGCCGAACACGCCGGCCTTGGGATCGTTGGTCGCGATCGCCGCCGCCTGGAACTCGTCCCAGTTCTTCGGCGGCTTGATGCCCTTCGCCTCCAGGAGATCCTTGCGGTAGTAGATCGCGCGGACATCGAGATTGTAGGGAAGCCCCCAGTACTTGTCGCGCCACAGGAACTTCTTGTAGGCGAAATCGTTGGTGACGTTCGCGAGCTGCCCGCTGGCGCGCCACTCCTCGATGATGTCGTCCATCGGCTCCATCTGATCGGCCGCGGCGAATTGAAGCGGATGATAGGAATAGGCCTCGGCGATGTCGGGCATCGCATTGCCCCGCACGGCGGCCATGAATTTCGGATAGACCAGCGCGCCGGCCACCGGCTCATTGGTGACCTTGATCGTGGGGTGAGCCTTCTCGAAATCGGCGAGGATGCCCTTGAGCGCCAGCTGCAGCTCGGGCGTGTTGAGCCGCACCGACCAGAACGTCAGCGCCGTCTGGCCCTGCGCGTTGACGCCGCTCGACGACAGCGCGAACAATCCGCCGAGGCCGAGTGTCAACGCCTCGCGCCGGCCGATCCGACCGTGCCGCGTCTCGGATCCGCCCGATCCGTCGAGGGCTTGAATCTCCAGGGCCGGCATCTCGTCATCTTGAGTCATGTGATCTCCTCCCCACGCTGAGTCATATCAGCGGCGCCTCTATCCGGGCGTCCGCGTGACCAGCTCGCACCGAGGAGTAGCATACCGAGCCCGACATTTTTTGTAGTTTCTGATGCCGCGCACCGAGAGCGCACCGATCCATGATCGTGTGATCGCCGTTTGTCGCAAGTCCGGCGTCACGCCGCGGGTCGTGCAGGAGGCCGGGCATATCTACGCCCGGCTCGGCCTGGTCGCGGCCGGATTCGGCGTTCACCTCCTGCATGACGCCTGGATGAAGGTGCCGTTTCCGGGCGTGGTCTATGTGGCGCGATCCCAATCCGATGCTGCGAGGATTTCTCGACGTCGTGCGGCGGCGATTTGGGCAGAGCCACCGTGAGGCGGCGCCGGCGAAATCGGGCTCGTAACTCGGTTCGCCGCAGCCGAGCCGGAATCGGAAGATCCTGCCGCGATGACGCGGCAGGATCCGTCGCGTGTTCAGCCGTTGCGGCGATTGCGCAAAGCGCGCAACCCGAGCAGCGCCGCGCCGAACAGCGTCAGTGTGGCGGGCACCGGCACCGGTTCGACGTTGCCCTCCGGGCCCGGGCTGTAGTCGACCGTCAGGCTCTCGATCTTGAAGCGGTCGACCGAGGAGTCGATCGACGTGCGCCAATCGTTGTCGATGGCGCCGACGCCGAACAGCAATTCGTTTCCGAGCCCCCCGAGGATGCTGACCGTTCGCGCGTTGGCGGAGCTGGAACTGAAATCGTCGAAGCCGGTCAACCCCAGGCTCAGATTGGTCAGCACGAGATTGTTCAGATTGCCGTTGGCCGCCGTGCCGACGAAGTAGCTCGCATCGCGATCGTAGCTGCCATAGGGATTGATCACGACATTCGTCGGATCGACGGTCGCGCTGAGGCGAAACAGGATGAAGTCGCGATTGCCGTCGTTGTCGACCTGATGTGCCGGGTTGCCGCAACCGGTCCCTTCGTTGCGATTGCAGACGCCGAGTCCGAAGCCGTTGTACCAGCCGGTCTGCGCCGACTGCAGCGCGGAGCTGTTTCCCGTGGTCGACCACGACGTGACCGTCAGCGTGAGGCCGCCATTCGTGTAGGTGCGGACGTTGCCGTAGCTGTTGCCGACATTGTTGCCGCCGGAGGTCAGGAAGTTGAACGTGACCGGCGCGGCGAAGGCGGGCGTTGCGGCGGCGATGGCCGTGCCGATGGTGAGCGCGGCGGCGGCGAGCTTGAGGGTCTTGAAGATCTGGGTCGACATCGAAGCGTGCTCCTGACGGAATTGGTCCCCTCCGTCTAGATACGAGATAGAGAGCAATTGCCGGGCCAAGTGTGGGCGATCAAGGACTTGCGCCGGATTAATCGTGAAGCCGCCGGTCTTAAGCAAAATTCGCCGACGGTTAACTCGGCTCTTTCGCTCCGGCATCGCGTTGAGCACACTCACCGCCATGGATCTGACCTCAGTCGAACGCGACATGCTCGCGGGCCGCGATGGGCCGGCCAAGCAACGCGCCATGAAAGGCCTCGTTCAGCTCGGTCGCGCCTTTGCGGCCCCACGAATGGTCGAGATCGGCTATGCGCATATCCATGCGGGGATGGCGCTCTATCTCGAAGACGTCGAGTTGATGGAGGAACTCGCCGCCATCGACGCGCGCATGGTCGTGCCGGCCTCGGTCAACATCGCCAACGCCGACACGGTCAACTGGCGCCAGACCGGCGCACCCGAATCTTTGGTGCGGCTGCAGCGACGCGCGAGCAGCGCGCACGCGAAGATGGGCAGCGATTGCACCTTCACCTGCACGCCCTACTGGGCCGGGCATTGGCCGACCTGGAACACGCACATGACCTCGATCGAATCGACGGTCACGATCTTCTGCAATTCCGTGCTCGGCGCGAAATCGAACCGCGACGGATTCTTCGCCGTCTATGCCGGCATGACCGGCCGCTATCCGCTCTTCGGCTATCACCTCGACAGCAACCGGCGCGGCACGATGCTGTTCGAGATCGACACGCCGGTGAGCGGCAGCAGCGACTTCTCATGCCTCGGGTTCCTCGTGGGCAACCAGGTCGGCGACGGCGTTCCCGTCATCTCCGGCTTCGCGCGGCGTCCCACGCTCGACGAGCTCGACGCGCTCGGCGCCGGCATCGCCACGTCTGGCGGCGCAACCATGTTCATCGTGCCAGGCGTGACACCGCCTTATGGCGATCTGCCGGCGGCGTTCGGCGGCCACGCCATCCCTGCACCCGTGCGCGTATTGCGCGCCGCCATCGACGCCGTCTATGCGCGCTACAGCGATGCGCACGAGGTTCTCGACATCGTCCATCTCGGCTGCCCGCATGCCTCCTACGAGGAGATGAAACATTACGCGCGACTGCTCGATGGCCGGCGCATCGCCGAAGGGCTTGAGCTCTGGATCACGGCGAGCCGCAACGTGCGCAATGCCGCCGCCGAGGCCGGAATCGTCGCGACGCTGGAGAACGCAGGCGCACGCGTGATCTCCGACACCTGCCCGATGGCCTGCCATTTCGCGCGCACGGTGTCGCCGGACCCGGCGCTCGGAATCGTGCCGCCGCGCCTGCGCGCCATCGTCGTCGATTCGGCCAAGCAGGCGAAATACGTGCGCGACATGATCCAGTGCCCGGTGCTGCTCACCGGCACCGAGGAGGCCGTCGAGACCGCGATGACGGGCCGCTTCGTGGCGCGGCGCACGCCATGACGCGCATCGCCGCCCGCGGCATCGTCGATGGCCGCGCGCGCGGCCCGCTGCTGGTCTCGCGCGAGGCGATCAGCTTTCTCGGCGATGTCGACATTCGCAGCGGCACGATCGTCGGCGAGGTGCCGAGCGTGAAGGGCCGCAAGCTCGGCGGCACCGTGCTGGTGATGCCCTACACGCGCGGCTCGGCCGGCGCGTGGCGATTCATCCATCAGCTGTTCAAGCACGGCACGGCGCCAGTCGCGATCATCACCGGCACGGCGCCCGATCCATCGGTCGTACAGGGCGCGATCCTCGCCGGCATTCCCATCGCCTGCGATGTCGACGCCGCAACGCTCGCCGGATTGAACGATGGCGTCATGGTCGAGGTCATTGTCGCCGATGAGCGTGCGACGATTCACATCGACGACAGCGCGGTTGCGACTCCCCGTTGACGCACAACGCGATTAGGCTGCGTCCCATCGCAGGAATACGGCCAGGTCACGCTCAAGGGCAATACGGCCGACCAGGAGACGCGCGAGAAGATCATTCTCGCGGTCGGCGACAACGAAGGCATCGCCGCGGCGAACGAGGAGATCGTCATCCACAATCCATCCCGGCCCTTCGACTTTCCGGTGGCCGCCGTTCAGGCGAAACGTTGCGCGCGATAAGGCGAGGGATCGATGGTCGGATTGCGACCGACGATGAGATCGGCGAGCAGACGCCCGGTCATCGGCGCCGAGATCAGGCCGACATGGCCGTGGCCGAACCCATAGAACGCATTGGCGACGCGGCTCGCCTGACCGATCACGGGCAGTGAATCCGGCATGCTCGGCCGGAACCCCATCCAGCGGCTCAGCCGCGTCTCCGGGATCTCCTTCGCCAGGCGCGGATACATCTCCTGAAGCTGCTTCACCAGCGTGGCGGCGCGCGACCAGTTCGGCGCCGCATGCAGGCCGCCGAACTCCACCGTGCCAGCGGCGCGCAAGCCCATCTCCATCGGCGTCGCCACGAACTTGCCTTCGAACGCGGTCGTCGGGGTGCGCGGCCCCGCCTCGGGATCCTTGATGACCACGTGATAGCCGCGTTCGGTGTCGAGCGGCACGCGATCGCCGAGCGCTGCCGCGAGATCGCGCGACCACGCGCCGCCGGCGATCACGAACATGTCGCCGGGCACATCGCCGTGATCGGTGTAGGCCAGCGTCACGCGGCCGCCCTCGACCTTGAATCCCGTCACCAGCGCGCGCTTCAGCGCGCCGCCGCGGCGCACGACATGTTCGACATAGGCGCGCGTCAGGCGCAGCGGATCGCCGCAATGCCCGTTCTCCTGGATCAGACGCGCGCGGACATAGCCGCGATCGAGCTCGGGCTCGAGCTGGCGCAGATCGTCGAAGCCGAGCTCGTCGACCGTCACGCCCTCGCTCTGGCGCAGCGACATGGCGGCCGCGTCCTTCGCAAAACCGGCGTCACTGCGATAGACGTGCACATGGCCGACCTTGTGGATCAGATCCTCGGCGCCAGCCGCGCGCGCCAGCTCGCGATGCATGTCGACCGTCGGCCCGACCATCGGCCGCAAGGCGCGTGCGATCTCGGCGACGCGCTCCGGCGTGCCCGCGCGCACGAAACGCCACAGCCACGGCGCGATCGCCGGCAGATAGCCCCAGCGAATGGTCAGCGGCCCCATGGGGTCGAAGAGCCAGCGCGGCACCTGCGAGAGCGTGCCAGGCATGGAGACGGGTACGACGGACGAAGCGTTGAGACATCCCGCATTGCCCAGCGAAGCGCCCTCACCCGGCCCGCCTTTGTCGATCAGGGTGACGCGATAGCCCTCGCGTTGCAGATAGATCGCCGCGCAGGCGCCGACGATGCCGGCCCCGATCACCACCACGTGCTTGCCGCTCATGCGTTCCCCCCGATCATGACGCCGAACCTTGCGAGACGGCGAGCGCCACGGCAAGCCCTCAAGCGGGAATGGCCGAGCGGCTGAAATGCGCGTCCGTCGGCTTGCGCTCGGCGCCGTTGATGATCGTGATGTCCTGCGGACAGGCGGAGAAGATCATCCAGAGATCCATCTCGGCGCGGAACGTGATCGCGTCGCCAGGCCGCGACGATGGCGGCTCGCGCCGGATCGAGCCGTCGGCATCGATCGGAATGTTCATGAACAGATTGAGCGGCGCCGGCGTGACGGGCAGCGTCAGCCCCGCGTCGCGCAATGCCGCGTGGAGATTGTCCTCGCAATTGTCGTGATAGCCGGTGACGCCGAGCTCGCGATAGATCTCGATGCTGCAGGCGCACAGCAGCGTATCGTGCGCGCCCGGCGTCGTATCCGCGATCACCGTCAGCATCGGGCGCCGGCGCGTCGAGACGAACACCAGCCCGGTCTGGATCGCCCAGCGGCTGTTGATCGAGCGCGTGTGCTCCATCGACATGTACTCGCGCGTATCCGCGGCGCTCACCGCCCAGGTGTCGAGCACCTGGGCGCCATGGGTGTTGATCACGCGGATCTGCTGGTCCTTGGCGATGCGAACGGCTTTGCCCTGGCGCGCGGGGATGGTCTGGAGCGCTTCGCTCTGGAGTGACATAGGCGACATCCTCTCTCGATCCGCGGCAGAGTGACGATCCTGCCCATTCGGGGCGGCGGCCAGCAATGGGGAACGCGCGTTGGAACTCACTTTCGACAAGCTCGGCTACTCGCTCGCGCTGATCGCCGATCATGCCGAGGGCTTCGCCGAGACGACGCTGCTGGTGGTCTGGCTCGCGGCCGGATCGATTCTGTTGAGCTGGCTGTGCGGAATTGCCGCGGCGCTGATGGAGGAATCGGGATCGCGCTGGCTCGCCGGCGCGGCGCGATCCTATGTCTGGTTCGTGCGCGGCACGCCGACGCTGATCCTGATCTTCCTGGTCTATTTCGGATTGCCCCAATTCGGGCTTCGCATGTCGCCATATTGGGCAGGGATCCTCGCACTCGGGGTCAACAGCGGCGCCTTCGTCGCCGAGATCGTCCGCGCCGGCATCGTCGCCGTGCCGCGCGGCCAGCGCGAATGCGGCCTCGCGCTCGGCCTGACCTGGTGGCTGTCGATGCGGCTCGTCGTGATGCCGCAGGTGCTGCGCTCGATCATCCCGCCGCTCACCAACGAGGCGATCACGCTGCTGAAAAACACGTCACTGCTGTCGACCATCACGGTGTTCGAACTGACGCTCTTCGCGCAGACCGCGATCGCGCGCACTTTCCGGCCTTTCGAGTTCTACATCGCCGCGGCGCTGATCTACCTGGCGCTCACCGCCGTGATCGCGCGCTTCTCGCGCTGGCTCGAACAGCGCTACGGGCTTAGGATCTGATCTCCATCACAGGAGGGGAACATGACTCTGCAGACTTTGTTGTCACAAACGGCGCCGCGGCTCGCGGCCGCCCTCACGCTCACGGCATGCATCGCGCTGGCGCCGGTCAACCGCATTCAGGCTCAAGCCCTGGAACTGATCAAGCCCGGCGAGATCTCTGTCGCAACCGAAGGCACGTTCCCGCCCTTCAGCATGACCGATGCGCGCGGTCAGGTGGACGGGCTGGAAGTGCGCGTCATGCGCGAACTCGCCAAGCGGATGGGCCTGCAATACAAGCCGGTCGTCATCAAATGGGAGTCGCTGCTGATCGGACTCCAGGCCGACCAGTACGACATGAGCAGTGCGGCGATGGACATCACCGAAGCCCGGCAGCAGCAGGTCACGTTCGTCGATGGCTGGCTGGAATCGGGCGGCCGTCTGATCGTGCAGCGCGCCGACGCATCGATCGCCAAGCCCGAGGACATCAAGGGCAAGACCGTCGGCGTCCTCGTCGCGTCGACCTGGGCCAAGCTCGCGGAAGGCCTCGGCGCCAAGGATGTCAAGCTCTACAAGGCCGAGACCGACGCCATCCAGGATCTCGTGAACGGCAACATCCAGGGCGTGGTGACCGATGCGATCGCCGCCGCCTATGCGATCGAGACGTCGAAGCTGCCGCTCAAGCTGCTCGATCAGCCCTTGAGCAACGTGCAGAAGGGCTTCCCGGTCAAGAAGGGCAAGCCCAACCTCGTGCGCGCGATGAACAAGGCGCTCGCCGACATGATCGCCGACGGCACCTACGCGAAGATCACGAGGGAACTCGTGGGTATCGATCCGGCGCCGAAATCCCCGATCCGCAGTCAGCTCTGAGAAGGCCGACGGAGCGCCATCATCGTGGCGCTCCGCCGCGTCCCTCGGCGATCAGCGCCAGGATTTCCGCCGCGACAGTCGCGGCCAGCAGCGACGTGATCTGACCCGGGCCGTCATAGGCCGGGTTGATCTCCACCACATCCGCGCCGACCAGACGCATCGGCCGCATCGCGCGCAGCAGCGCCAGCGTTTCGCGCGCGGACGGACCGCCGGCTTCGGGAGTCTGCACGCCCGGTGCGAATGCCGGATCGACGAAATCCATGTCGAAGGTCAGAAAGACCGGACGATCGCCGACTCGCGCGGCGATGCGCCTGGCCAGCGCCTCGATGCCCAGCACGAACATCTCGTCGGTGGTCACGACGTCGTAGCCCAGCGCCAGGGATTGGCTGACATCGTCGGCGCCGAAAAGGGAACCACGCATGCCGATCTGGATCGAGTGTTCGGGCGCGACCAGCGCTTCTTCCACGGCGCGCCGAAACGGCGTGCCCGCGCTGTGACGCTCGCCGCCGAAATATTTGTCCCAGGTGTCGCTATGCGCATCGAAATGGACGAGCGCGAGCTTGCCATGGCGGGGCGCCAGCGCGCGCAGCTCCGCGATCGACACGCCGTGATCGCCGCCGAGGCAGAGCGGCAGCGCGCCATCGGCGACGACCTGCCTCACCGCCGCTTCGAGCAGCTCGAGCGTGCGCGGCATGTAGCCCGGCACGACCGGTGCGTCGCCGAGATCGGCGCAGCGCAACGCCGCGAACACGTCGACGCCGCGATAGGGGTTGATCGGACGCAGCATCACCGACGACGCGCGCACGGCATTGGGCCCCATGCGCGCACCGGTGCGAAACGGCGAGCCGTTATCGGAGGGCAGCCCGAGGATGGCGACGTCGAGGTCGCGCGCGTCGCTCTTCAGCGGCAAGCGCATGAAACTCGGCACCCCGCAGAAACGCGGCAGGCTCAGCGAATCGAGCGGACGTGCGGCCGGATCGGTCATGGTGAAAACCCCGGATGAAGGACGCTCATCGCGGTATCGCGATCCAAGCGCCCGCACAAGCCCCGAGGTGTTTCGCGAGTGCTGGCGACGTCTGCCGGAACTCCGACCGCACGGCCGCATCCTCTCCTGTTCGCGGCACGCGAATAGGAGAGGTGGCAGCTGCCGCGCCAGCGCGCTGACGGAGAGGTTTCGCGGGACCGCTTCGAGCTCGAGGAACCTCCCCGTCCGCGCTCACGCGCAGCCACCCCTTCTACCGCGTGCCGCGGCAGGAGGGGATGTGAACGCAAACGACGACAGCACGGCCGCGTCCTCTCCTGTTCGCGGCACGCGAATAGGAGAGGTGGCAGCGCGCGCCAGCGCGCTGACGGAGAGGTTTCGCGGGACCGCTTCGAGTTCGAGGAACCTCCCCGTCCGCGCTCACGCGCGGCCACCCTACCTACCGCGTGCCGCGGCCGGAGGGGATGTGGGCGCAAACCACGACAGCACGGCCGCGTCCTCTCCTGTTCGCGGCACGCGAATAGGAGATGTGGCAGCGCGCGCCAGCGCGCTGACGGAGAGGTGTCGCGGGACCGCTTCGAGCTCGAGGAACCTCCCCGTCCGCGCTCGCGCGCGGCCACCCCTACCGCGTGCCGCGGCAGGAGGGGATGTGAACGCAAACCACGACAGCACGGCCGCGTCCTCTCCTGTTCGCGGTACGCGAATAGGAGAGGTGGCAGCTGCCGCGCCAGCGCGCTGACGGAGAGGTTTCGCGGGACCGCTTCGAGCTCGAGGAACCTCCCCGTCCGCGCTCGCGCGCGGCCACCCCTACCGCGTGCCGCGGCAGGAGGGGATGTGGGCAGTGACCTCGGCGCCGTAGTCGTCGTAACGTGCGCTGGATAGTCATCGACCGAGGGGGAGAACATCATGCCGATTCATCTCGCGCGCCGCAGCTTGCTCATGACCGCGCTCGCCGTTTCGTCCGCGCTCACGACCATGGACGTGCAGGCGCAGGTCGCGCAGGGAATCGTGCGCGTCGGCGCCGACGTCGATGCGCAGACCCTCGATCCGCGGCTGATGCGCGACACGACCGCGTTTCGCGTCGTCAATCTTGTTTTCAGCGGGCTCGTGCAGCTCGACGCCAATCTCGCGCCGCGCCCCGATCTCGCTGCGTCGTGGGAGAATCCCGATCCGCTGACCTGGCGCTTCACGCTGCGCCGCGACGCGTTTTTCCATGACGGCAAGCCCGTCACCGCGGCCGATGTCGTCTATACGTTCGAGACGCTGGTCGACCCCAAGCTCAATGCGCGTTTCCGCTCGCTCTACACGCCGATCGCCAGCGTCACTGCCGAAGCTGACGACAAGCTCGTGATCAAGCTCAAGGAGCCCTACGCGCCGCTGCTGAGCTATCTCGACGTCGGCATCGTGCCGCGTCACATCGCCGAAGCGGGCGGCGATCTGCAGAACACGCCGGTCGGCAGCGGCCCATTCAAATTCGCGCGCTGGAACAAGGGCAGCCGCATTTCGCTCGTCGCCAACCCCACCTATTTCGGCGGCAAGCCCGCGATCGAGGGCGTCGATTTCGTGGTCGTGCCGGACAACACCGCGCGCGCCCAGGCTTTCGAGGCCGGGGATCTCGATCTGATCCAGTCCCCGCTGTCGCCGCGCGACGTCAAGCGGCTCGCCGGCAACGTCAAATTCGCGAAGTCGCTGAGCACGGGAATCGCGATCACCTATCTCAATTTCAACACCGCGTCGCCGCTGCTCGCCGATCCCAAGCTGCGCCACGCGCTGGCGATGCTCGTCGATCAGGCGACGATCGTGCAGCAGATCTACGAAGGCACCGACCAGCCGGCGACGTCGACGCTGCTGCCCGCTTCCGCCACGTACACCGCGGACATCAAGCAGCCCGGCTTCGATCCGGCCGGCGCCAAGGCGGCGCTCGATGCGCTGGGCTGGCGCGACACCAATCGCGACGGAATTCTCGACAAGGACGGACGCAAGCTGAGCGTCACGCTGAGCACGCATTCCGAGGATCCCAACCGGATCCAGTCGATCGAGTATCTGCAGAATGTCTTCCGTCAGAACGGCATCGAAGCCAACGTGAAGATTTCCGACTGGCCGTCCTTCTCCGGCGGCGTGCAGCAAGGCCAGCATGAGATCGCCTTGCTGGGTTGGACACTGCTCGTCGATCCCGACCGCTTGCTCTATGCGCAGCTTCATTCGAAGGGCGGACTCAACTGGGGCAAGTATGTGAACCCCAGAGTCGACACGCTGCTCGACGCCGGACGTTCCGCGCTGACGCAGGACGCGCGCAACCTAGCCTATCGCGACGCAGCGCGCATCATCGCCGACGAGGTGCCCTACTACGTGCTTTCCTATCAGGGCTATCACCTCTTCTACGACCAGCGTCTGACGCGCATGAAGCCGGATCCGCGCGGCATGCTCAGGAGCCTCGCAGGCGTGAATTGACGACGAACGCCGCGCGCGCCGCGTGCTCGCCTACGCCATCCGGCGGCTGCTGCTGCTCGTGCCGCTCGCGCTCGGCGTGATCTTCGTCGTCTTCGCGCTGCTGCAGATCATCCCCGGCGATCCTGCAAGCGTGCTGCTCGGGGAGGATGCGTCCGCCGAGGCGCGCGCGCAGGTGCGCAGCAATCTCGGGCTCGATCGTCCCGTGGCGACGCGCTTCTTCGCCTATCTTGGTGATGTCCTGCGGCTCGATCTCGGACGCTCGATCTTCCGCAACGAACCGGTCACGCAGGCGATCGCCAGCCGCCTCGGCGCCACGGTGGAGATCGCGCTGCTCGCGGTCACGCTGGCGATCGCCATCGGCCTTGCGTTGGGCGTCGCGGCCGCGATGCGCCGCGGCTCGCTGGTCGATGCGGGCTGCATGGTGTTCGCCCAGCTCGGCGTGTCGATGCCGGTGTTCTGGCTCGGCATCCTGCTCATGTATCTGCTTGCTGTGCGGCTGAACTGGCTGCCGGCGATCGGGCGCGGCGCGCCATTGGATGAGGCGCTGATGGCGGCCATCGCAGGGAACCCGCAAGTGCTGCTGACCAGCCTCAGTCATCTGGCCATGCCCGCCATCACGCTGGGCCTGCATGGCGCCGCGATCCTCAGCCGACTGGTTCGCGCCGCGCTGATCGAGACGCTCGCCGCGGATTATGTCCGCACGGCCCGCGCGAAGGGCGTGAGCTGGCGGCGCGTCGTGCTCGACCACGCGCTGCGCAACGCGCTCCTGCCTGTCATCTCGGTGATCGGGCTGCAATTCGGCGCGCTGCTCAGCGGCGCCGTTCTCACGGAGGGCATCTTCGGTTGGCCGGGCCTCGGCCAGCTCGCGGTCGGCGCCATCTCGCAGCGCGACATTCCCTTGGTGCAAGGCCTCGTGCTGGTCTTCGCGCTGATGTTCGCGCTGGTGAATCTCAGCGTCGATCTCGTCTCCGCGCTTGTCGATCCGCGCGTGCGGCTGCGCTGAGCGATGTTCGCCGCCCTGCGCATGCGCGCCAATCTGCCGCTCCTGCTCGGCGGCGCCATCGTGGGTCTCGTGCTCGTCGTCGCCCTCTTCCATCCCTGGCTCACGCCCTATGGGCCGGAGCAGATGGACATGCGCAATCGCCTGAGCCTGCCCAGCGCCGCGCATCCGCTGGGCACGGATAATTTCGGCCGCGATCTCTGGACACGCATCGCGCACGGCAGCGCGATCTCCGTCTCGATCGCGTTGGGCGCGGTCGGGACGGCGATGGTCGTCGGCAGCCTCGTCGGCCTGCTCGCCGGATATTTCGGCGGCTGGATCGATCACGCGCTGATGCGCCTGGTCGATCTCTTCCTCGGCTTTCCAGCGCTGATCCTCGCGATGGCGCTGGTTGCCGTGCTCGGCACCGGCGCCTTCAACGTCGCCATCGCCCTGGCCGCCGTGTTCTGGACGGAATTCGCGCGCGTCGTGCGCGCCACCGTGCTGACCGAACGTGAACGCGAATATGTCCGCGCGGCGCGCGCGCTGGGCGCAACCGACGCGCGCATCCTCTTCCGCCACATCCTGCCCAACAGCCTCGGGCCGATCATCGTGCTCACGACGCTCGGCATCGGGACGGCGATCGTGGCCGAGTCCGGCCTGAGCTTCCTCGGCTTCGGCGTGCAGCCTCCGGCGCCGACCTGGGGCTGGACCCTCGCCTACGGCATGCGCTTCTTGCGCACCGATCCCTGGCTGAGCACTGTGGCGGGCCTCGCGATCATGCTGACGGTTCTCGGCTTCAATCTGCTCGGCGATGGCCTGCGCGATCTTCTCGATCCGCGCGGGCTGGTTCGCCGCGATCTTCCACGCAATGTTTCGGAGAAAGCGCCATGAGCCATCGCATCGTCAAGTTCACCAACCTCGCGGACGGCACCGACGCCGTGATCCATCTGCACGAATTCATCGGTCGCGACGGCGATGGCCCCACGCTCGGCATCTGCGGCGCGATCCACGGCAACGAGCCGACGGGCACGCGTATCGCGATGGAGATCGCCAAGCGCTACGCCGGCGGCGGCTTCCGCGGCCGGCTGCTGATCCTGCCGGTCGCCAATCCGCTGGCCTATCAGCGCAACCGGCGCCATACGCCGCTCGACGATCTGAACCTCAACCGGCTTTTCCCGGGCGATCGCAACGGCTGGTATTCCGACCAGCTCGCGGCCGCGATCAGCACCGAGTTCCTCGAGCGCGTGGACGTGCTGCTCGATCTCCACTCCGGCGGCGATCGCCCGACCGTCGACTACATCTACATCCGCACCGCCGAGGAGCTGTCGCGCGCCTTCGGTTCACCGGTGCTCTATCGCGCGAAGGTCGGCGTGCCGGGCACGATGTTCGAGGGCACGTCGAGCTCGGTCGTCGAGAAGCGCGGCGCCAAGGTGGTGACCGTCGAACTCGGCGGCGGGCTCATCGATCAATCCGCCTACGTCACGCGCGGCATCGCCGGGATCGAGAACATCATGAAGACCCTGGGCATGATCCACGGCGCCGCGGCGCCACCGCCGGCGCAAGTGGTCTGCCATGGCATCACGACGCTGCGGCCGACGCGCGGCGGCGTGCTGTTCAATGAATCCCCGCCGCTCGGCCAGCGTGTCGCGGCGAATGCCGTGCTTGGTCGTGTCATCAGCCCCTACACATTCGAAGAGCTCGAGGTGATCCGCAATCCCGTGCCCGACGGCGTGATGATCCTGGCTCATCTCACGCCCAACATCGTCGAGCCCGGCGATTACGGCTACATGATCGGCCACGCCTGAGCGCCATGGCGCGGGTCACCTTCACATCGAACCTGCAGCGCCATGTCTCCTGTCCGGTGCAGGAGGGATTTCGTCGCCGCGCATCTGCCACCGATCGCGTGCGTGCGCTTCGACGGGTGATGATCGCGGCGCGAGAGTACGGCGCTGACGCACGGGTTGTTGCGGAATGTTTCAAACGCTGAACGCTCGGCTCCCATGCGGATCGGATGTGCTTCGCGTCACAACGCGCCGGGCAATTGCGCCATAGTGTCGGGCGAGTGTTGCGCGGCTGGTAAGCGCAGCAGGCCATTTTGATCGGATACGCACCGTCTCGACCGACTCCCATTCCCATTCGCTGACCCGGCGCGCCATCGCCGCGTTCGTGCGGCTGCGCCGTCTCTTCGGCGGGTTCACTCAGAACACGCGCGCCACGCTGTGGATGCTGTTCTCGTTCTGCTTCTTCACGGTCGAGACGATCGGCACGCGGATGGTCGGCGCCGAGCTGCCGACCATGCAATTGGTCCTGGTGCGCAGCGGCGCGCAGTTCCTGGTGCTGCTGCCGTTCCTGGTCCGCGCGGGGCCGGCGGTTTTCCGCACGGAGCATATCGGCCTGCATGCCATTCGCGGGCTGCTGACGATCGGCGGGCTCGCGGCCTATTTCTACAGCTACTCGCATCTGCCGCTCGCCAGCGCGACCTCCATCGGTTTCGCGCGCAACCTGTTCATCGTCGCCTTCGCCGCTCTTGTCCTGGGCGAAGTCGTGCGCTGGCGACGCTGGACAGCCACGCTGGTCGGGATGGCCGGCGTCGTCGTCATCATGCGTCCGGGGATCGAGGACATCAGCCCGGCCTATCTCGTCGCCATCATCGGCGCCGCTTTTGGTGCGTCCATCACGCTGGCCACGCGCGCCCTCGCGACGCGCGAAGCGCCGATCCAGATCATGGCCTATATCGCGGTCTTCACCACGCTCGGCAGCCTGGCGCCGGGGATCCTCGTCTGGCAGACGCCGACGCCGTGGCAGACCCTGTGGCTGGTGGTGATCGGCTTCATCGGTCCAATGGGGCAATACGTGGCGATCCGGTCCTTCCGGCTCGGCGAGGCATCGGCCCTCGCCGCCGTCGACTATGCCAGGCTGCTCTTCGCCGTCGCGGCAGGGTATTTCGTCTTCGCCGAATTGCCCGACCGCTACACGGTGCTGGGCGCCGCGATCATCATCATCAGCACGCTCTACATCACGATCCGCGAAGCGCGGCTCGCGCGTGGAAGTCGCCCATGACCCGCTTGTGTCGCGGCGGCTGCTCTCCGTAACCTCACGGCAGCACTCGGGAGCATGACATGGCGGAACGTGAAGAGCGGCTGACGCGGGAGCTCGATTCCTCGCACCAGCATCGCGCCCTTCTCTACTGGGCGATCTATCAGGAGATGAGCCAGGAACTCGGCGCTGCAAAGGCCGAGGCCATTCTCTCGCGCGCGATCGAGCGCCGCGGTCAGGAGGCCGGTGCGCAGCTCTTCGGCAAGCTCGTCGCGCCCACGCCCGGGGATGTCGCCAAGGCATTCCTCGCGGTGAGTCCCGCCGGCGGTACGCTGTGGCCACATGACGTCAAGCGTCATGCCAGCGGCGCGGTCACGATCAATGTCCATCGTTGCCCGCTCAAGGAAGCCTGGACCGAAGCCGGCCTCGACGACAAGGCGCTTGCCACGATGTGTCGCATCGCCGGACGTTTCGACAATGGCTGCTTCGGCGAGTCCGGCGTCGCCTTCGATGCGAAGACCTGGCGCCCGGGACATGAGGGCTGCTGCAACCTAATTCTCGGCACGCCCTAGCATTACAGTTGCGCTCACTCGAGACTTCTGAATCTATGGGTCTCCACGATTCGGAGGCCGTGGATGACAGGCGTATCGATTGAGCGGACGCGCAAGCTTTGGAAGTCGTCGTTTGAAGAGGTGAAGGGGCTTCTTCGGCCGTTGTTCACGCAGGAACGCGTGGCGCTGTCGGCCGGTCTGTTCATGGAAGGACTGCTGGGTCCGGAGCGACGCAAGACCGGGTGGATGCGGGCGGAAGCGGCAGGCGATCCGGGTCCTTGGCGCCAGCAGGCCATTCTGGGTCGCAGTTCCTGGGATGCCGACGCGCTGCGCGATGTCGTGCGCGGCTACGTGGCTGAGCGACTTGCCGACACTGATGCGGTGCTGGTGATCGACGAGACCGGCTTCCTGAAGCAGGGCAAGTCTTCGTGCGGTGTCGCGCGGCAGTACACCGGCTCGGCCGGCAAGATCACGAACTGCCAAGTCGGCGTGTTCGCCGCCTATGTCTCGCGCCACGGCCACGCGTTCATCGACCGGGCGCTGTATCTGCCGAAGGAGTGGACGGACGATCCGGCGCGCCTGGCGGCGGCACATGTGCCGGACGGCATCGGCTTCGCGACCAAGCCGGCGATCGCCGTTGCCATGATCAAACGCGCGATCACCGCCGACCTGCCCTTCGGTTGGGTCGCCGCCGACAGCGTCTACGGCGTGTACGAGGTCGAGAAGGCGCTGCGTCGTGCCGGCAAAGGCTACGTGCTCGGGATCACGTCCGCGCATCACTGCGCCTCGTGGCAGCACAACCGGCGGCTCGTCGAGACCGCGAAGGACATCGCCGACGCGCTTCCTGCCTCGGCATGGAAACGCCTCTCCGCCGGGAGTGGAACGAAGGGTCCGCGGCTGCACGACTGGGCCTTTCGCAAGCTCCGC
>Ga0163144_10003420_pt1 | contig 36150 bp, 25 predicted proteins | sample OliLak19BULKMAT1_FD_123175 | JGI IMG/M metagenome (GOLD analysis project Ga0163144, IMG submission 123175) | Freshwater microbial mat bacterial communities from Lake Vanda, McMurdo Dry Valleys, Antarctica - Oligotrophic Lake LV.19.BULKMAT1 | ecosystem: Environmental > Aquatic > Freshwater >...
GGGCTGAGCGACCGGTCCATTCGCCCGGGTATCGGCGACCCGGGCGCGACCGCAGTCTCCATCTGGGCATTCACCCACGGCCTGATCCAGATCTCCGCCAAAAAAGCCCGGATGCTCGAGCAGGACTTCGGCCTCAAGCACGACCAACTGATCGATCACGGGTTCGAGTTGCTCCGCGGTTCGCTCTCCGCCGGCTGACCGACGCCCCGGCGGTCCTCGGTGCAGCCACTCCGGAGGCTTGTTGGCGCGCAGGGCGGGCCGCGGAGCATCACTTCCAAGCCTGAGGATCGAATCATATTTTTATTTGACATAGTGTCATTGAATATCAGAGTGCCAGCTAATGAAGCCGCTAAGGATCACTCTTTTGGGCCTCGCTTGGTGCGCCGCCGCGACGGCAGCGACCGAGGGCACCCCTGGTCACTCCGTGGCCGCGGACGAGTCCTGGGGCACGGCCCCGGCCGCCGCCCGCGCGTACGTCTCCGAGGCGCTCGCCGGAAACCTCGCGCTCCAGGTCCGTACCCTCGACCTCGAGACCGCCCGCGCCCGGCTCGCCGCCGCCCGGGCCGCCCTCCAGCCCCGCGTCGACCTCATCGCGCGCCTTTCCGTGGCCGATGGTGGGCGCACCACGGACGTACCCACCGGCGATCTGCTCAACCCGGTGTATCAGACTCTCAATGACTACCTGCGCTCCCAGGGTCAGCCCGCGACGTTTCCCCGGATTCCCAACGTCTCCATCCCATTTCTCCGCGAGCACGAGCAGGAGACCAAGCTGCGGCTGACCCAGCCGGTCTACCGTCCGGAAATCACCCGCGGGGTGCGCGCCCGCCGCGCTTCCGCCGAAAGCGAGGAGGCCAGTCTGGCCGCATTTCGTCGCGAGCTGCGATTCTCGGTCCTGAGCGCCTATTACACGTGGCTGCAAACGGACGCCGCCGTCGGCATCCTCGACTCCTCCTTGGTCGTCACCAGCGAAGCCCTGCGGGTCAACCGGGCACTCGCGGAAAACGGCCAGGCCACCGAGGACCGAGTCCTCCGCGCAGAGTCAGACGAGCTCGCCGTCCGGCAACAACAGGCCGAGGTCGTTCGCGATCGGAACTCCGCCCGTGCCTACTTCAATTTCCTGCTCAATCGCCCTCTCGACACGCCGCTGATCCGCACCGACGAAACCGAGCTCCGCGCCGTCGCCCGTCCTCTCCTCGACCGTCCCCTTCCCACCGGTCTGACCGCGGCGCGACGCGAGGAATTGACCGCACTCACCGCCGCCGTGGCCGCCGCCTCCGCCTCCGAGTCCGCTTCAGCCGCCCGCTCCCGCCCCACGATCGATCTGGCAGTCGAGGGCGGCATCCAGGGCGAAAATTACCGCACCGGTCACGGGTCCAACTTCGTCCAGGCCTCTCTCGTCGCCCAACTCAATCTCTGGGACGGAAAGGAGCGTCGCAGCGACACGCTTCGCGCGAGCCTCGCCCGCCAGCAGCTCGAACTCCAACTCGAGGAAACCCGCCGGCGTCTCGATCTCCAGGTCCAGCAGGCCATGGACGATTTCGCCGCCACCACCATCGCGATGCAGGCCGCCGAGCGCCGGCGGCTCGCCGCGGTCCGCGCTTTCGAACTCGTTTCCCAACGCGAACGCGAGGGTTTGGTCAACCAGCTCACGTTTCTCGATGCCCGGGCCGAACTGACTCGAGCCGAGCTCAACCGCATCATCTCCGGTCAGCGTCTCTTCACCGCCGCGGCTGCGATCGATCGCGTCACCGCCCTTTCTCCTCTGCCATGACCCCCTCCACGTCCACCGGCTCTCCCCGGTCCCTCCTTCGCCTCGCCGGGCTCCTCGCTGCCTTCGCGGCACTGGCGCTCTCCGCCGGCTGCTCCCGTCCAGCCGATCCCGCGCCCGCCGACACCGCCGCTCCTGCGCTCGTGGTCAAACTCGCGCCGATCAACCGGACCAACGCCGCCGTGCCGATCCGTGCGACCGGCCTGCTCGCCCGCCGCGACGAAGCCGGCCTTTCCTTCAAAGTCGACGGGGTCGTCGAAGCCGTGCTGGTGCGCGCGGGCGACACCGTCAAGGCGGGACAGGAACTCGCGCGCTTGCGGCTCGACGAAATCGAAGCCCGCGCCGCCGCCGCGCGTTCGGCGCTCGACAAGGCCCGCCGGGACGAGGAGCGGATCGGGCGCCTCCAGGCGAAGGCCGTATCCACCCTCGAGAATCTCCAGGATGCGCGCACCGCCGTCGAACTGGCGGAGGCCCAGATGAAGATCGCCGGATTCAACCGGCGCTTCGCCGTGATCACCGCTCCGGCCGACGGTCGCATCCTCCAGCGCAATGTCGAACCGGACGAATATGTCGCTCCCGGCAGAATCGTCCTCGGCTTCGCCAGTGACTCGTCCGGCTGGCTCGCCCGCGCCGGTCTTTCCTCGCGCGACGTTGCCCGGCTGAGTGTCGGCGACCGCGCCGAGGTCGCCGGTGCCGTTGGGCACCTCTCCCAGATCTCCGCCGCCGCCGACCCCGCGACCCGCACCATCGCGGTCGAAATCGCCCTTGATTCCTCCCCGGCCGACGCCCGCTCAGGCTCTGTGGCCCCGGTTGTAATGCACCCGCCGGCCGGCCCGTCCCGCCCGGTCGTCCCCGCCTCCGCCCTGATCGAGGCCACCGGCTCCACCGCCCACCTCTTCGTCGTCGACGCCGGCTCCACCCGCGCCCGGCGGCTGACCGTCGAGATCGAGGCCCTCCACGGCGACCTCGCCTACCTCCGCACGAGTCTCCCCTCCGGCACCCAGCTGGTCATCCAGGGCGGCGAATACCTCCGCGACGGCTCCCTCATCCAACCCGCACCCTAACCCTTCCCACCCCTCAACCGCCACCCCCCAAAAAAAAGAAGCCGGATGTCATCCAATAGATGACAATCGGTCCACCCACCTTCCCTTTGGGTAAAATTCCCGGATGTCATCTATTGGATGACATCCGGGTGGTGGGGGGTCGGGGCGGGCGAGGAACTTTCAGCCGATGAAAATCACCGACCAAGCGATCAAGAACGCTCCTTTTACGCTCGTTGTCTTCTTCTGTCTCGCGGCCCTTGGCGTGGGCGCGTTCCTCGCAATTCCCCGCCTGGAGGACCCGGCATTGAAGATCCCGTCGTTCTCCGTCGTGGCGATCTACCCGGGGGCCAACGCGACCGACATTGAGCAGCTGGTCGCGCGGCCTCTCGAGGATGCATTCAAGGAACTCGACGACATCGACAAGATCCGGACGACCGTGAAGGACGGATTCGCGTTCATCGGGATCGACTTCTTCTACGGGACCGATCCAGACAAGAAATACGACGATGTGCTCCGCCAGGTGAATGTCGAACGCGGTCGCCTCCCCTCCGGACTGACGGGCATCGATGTGCGCAAGATCCAGACCATCGACGTGGCCATGATGCAGGTGGCCCTCGTCTCCCCGGAAGCCGGCTACGACCGGCTGCAGGATCTCGCCGAGGCCCTGCGCAAGCGGTTCGAAGTCGTGCCGGGTGTGCGCCAGGCCCGCAAGCATGCGTATCCTGAAAAGCAGGTACGAATTTCGATCGACCTCGACAAGGTGGCCCAGATGCGCCTGCCGCTGGACCGGATCATCCACGCGGTCCAAACCAGCAACGCGACGATTCCGGCCGGCGCCGTCGAGCTGGCGGACCGTCGCTTCAATCTCAAGACCAGCGGCAGTTACCGCAACATCGAGGAGGTCTCGATGACGCCGGTGTCCGGAAACGGCTCCGCCATCGTCTACCTGAAGGATGTGGCGGAAGTCGCCTGGACGACTGCGGACCTCGAGGAGTTCGGGCGCTACAACCGTGAGCGGGCCGTGTTTGTCACCGCCCGGCCCCAACCCCAGCAGAACCTCTCCGCGCTCAGCCAGGGTCTGCGAAAGGAAATCGCGGCGTTTCAGTCCACCCTTCCGGCCGATGTCCGCCTTGAGATCGGCTGGGACCAGTCGAAGAACGTCAATGAACGCCTCGGCCGGCTGCAAATGGACTTCCTGATCGCGTTCGCGCTGGTGCTTCTGACGGTGCTGCCCCTCGGTTTCCGCGCCTCGCTGCTGGTCCTGGTTTCGATCCCGCTGTCGCTCGCCATGGGCCTGACGGTGCTCTTCTACACCGGTCACAGCCTGAATCAGTTGAGTATCGTGGGTTTCGTCGTGGCGCTCGGTCTGCTCGTGGACGACTCCATCGTGGTGGTGGAAAACATCTCCCGTTTCCGTCGTCTCGGTTACGGACCGGTCGAGGCCGCGGTCAAGGCCACCGAGCAGATCACGGTGGCCGTCGTCGGCACGACCGCCACGCTCCTGTTCGCCTTCCTGCCGCTGATCATGCTTCCAGGCGGACCGGGCGAGTTCATCCGCGCGCTGCCGCTGGCGGTCGTCTATACCGTGCTCGCGTCGATGGTCGTGGCCCTGACGATCGTGCCGCTGCTGGCCAGCGTGGTGCTCCGCGGAAAAGAGCCACCGGAGGGCAACCTGCTGCTTCGCCTGCTCCACCGCGGCATCGAGCGCACCTACCGTCCGGTGTTGCACGTCTGCATGCGAAACCGGGGGCTCACCCTCCTGGGCTCAGCCCTGATGATCGCAGCCAGTTTCGCACTCGTCCCGGGCATCGGTTTCTCCCTCTTCCCGAAGGCGGGCGTGCCGCAGTTCCTGGTCAAGATCGAGGCGGAGGAGGGCGCGAGCATCGCGGCAACGGACGCGATCACGCGGCGGGTCGAGGCCCTGCTCGAGCGGATGCCGGAAGTCGCCACCGTCTTTGCCACGGTCGGAAACAATAATCCAAGAATCTACTACAACGAGATCCCGCAGGCCCCCAAGGCAAACATCGCCGAGATCTTTGCCTCGCTCAAATCCTACGACTCCAGGCTGAGCCCGGCCGTGCTCGAGCGCCTCCGCACCGAGGTCGCGTCCCTGTCCGGCGCGCGCATCGTCGTCAAGGAGCTCGAAAACGGTCCCCCAATCGAAGCCCCGATCGCGGTGCGAATCTTCTCCGACAATCTCGACACCCTCGCGGGACTGGCCGCCCAGGTGGAGGAGCTGCTCAACGGCATCGAGGGAACCCAGACGGTCAACAATCCCGTGAGAGTCCGGCGCACCGACCTGCAGGTGGTGATCGACCAGCCGATGGCGGCCATGCTCGGTGTATCCGAGGCCGAGATCGACCGCGGGGTCCGACTGGCCTTCGCGGGATTGGACATCAGCCGGTTTCGCGAGGAGGATGGCGACGAATTCCCGATCCAGATCGCCCTGCCGCGAGGGCCCCGCGCCACCCTCGACAATTGGTCGGCGATTCAAGTCCAAAGCGAAGCCTCCGGAACCTATCTCCCGATTTCACAGGTGGCGGAACTGACCTTCGTGGGGGCGCCCCCCGTGATCCAGCGATTCAATCGCGAGCGATCGGTCACGGTGACGGCCCTGGTTCGCGAGGGCTTCAACGTCGACAAACTCACGCGCGCGACTGAGGCCCGGCTTCGCGACGTCGCCTGGCCGGCCGGAACCCGCTGGTCATTCGGCGGCGAGGTCGAAAGCCGGCAGGAAAGTTTCGGCAATCTCGGTGGCGCGATCCTCATCGCGGCCTTCGGCATTCTCGCGATCCTCGTGCTGGAGTTCCGCAGCTTCCGCGGCACCTTGATCGTCGGCTCGGTCATCCCGCTGGGCTTCATTGGCGGCATCCTCGGACTCTGGATCACGGGTTACTCCCTGTCGTTCATGGCCGCGATCGGCTTCGTCGCTTTGATCGGCATCGAGATCAAAAACTCGATTCTCCTCGTCGACTTTACCAACCAGCTTCGCGCTCAAGGCGTCGAACTCAAGGAGGCGATCGAGCGCGCGGGCGAGATCCGATTCCTGCCGGTCGTGCTGACCACCTTCACCGCCCTTGGAGCTCTCTTTCCCCTCGCGATCCAAGGCTCGGGTCTCTACTCGCCCCTCGCGATCGTGATCATGGGCGGCCTGCTCACCTCCCTCCTTCTCTCCCGGCTGGTCACCCCCGTGCTCTATTCGCTGATGCCTCCACCGATGCCGACGGTGTCACCAGGACTTGAAGGAAACTGATCCAGAGCGCCCCCCCGGCGCAATGCAATCGGCTGGAGCATGGAGACGACCAAAGCCGGACGACTGCAGAGCTAAGCAAATATTTCTGAATAATGCGTTTAGGTGATCCTGGGTCAACGGATCAAGAAAACCCGGTTTCATCGTTTGTCATCTGCCGGTCATTCGTCATTGGACATTGATCCTTCGCCGTTCCGCGGCATCCCGCGGCGGCCTTTTCCAGTGATCTATCCGCACGTCCTTCGCGCCCTCCGCTCCCGGAACTACCGGTTGTTTTTTGCGGGCCAAGGCGTGTCGCTCACGGGCAACTGGATGACGACCACCGCGTCCGCCTGGCTCGCTTATGAGATGTCGGGCAGCCCTTTCGTCGTCGGACTGCTGGCCTTTGCCGGCCACATCCCGATCCTGCTCTTCTCGTCGTTTGCCGGCGTCTGGAGCGATCGCCTGGACCGGCGCCGGTTGATCATCGGGCTGCAAATTTTCTGCCTGCTTCAGTCCGCCGCCCTGGCAACGGTGACGCTCTCCGGTCACGTGACCGTGGCGTGGCTGCTGATTCTTTCGACCGGGCGCGGACTGATCAACGCGATCGAATTTCCCACCCGTCAGGCCTTCATCGTTGAGCTGGTCGACTCCCGGAAGGATCTGACGAACGCCATCGCGCTCAATTCGACCCTGTTCAACCTGGCACGACTCACCGGCCCGTCGGTGGCCGGCCTGATCATCGTGGCTGGCGGTGCCGGCCTCTGTTTCGTGATCGACGCCCTCAGCTACGCTCCGATTCTCGCGAGTCTGTTCCTGATGAATCTGCCGCCCCGGAAAATTGCGGCGCCGACGATGCGGCCACTGGACGAGTTGCGGGACGGATGGCGCTACGCGGCCGCCTCGCCGGAACTGCGGGCGCCGCTGCTTCTGGTCCCGGTGATGTCCCTGGTGGCCTTTTCCGCCGCCACGCTCGCGCCGGTTTTTGCCCGCGATGTGTTTCATCGGGACGCCCGAACGTTGGGTCTGATGTTCGCCGCCGTGGGTGCGGGGGCACTGGGCAGCGCCTTGTTTCTCGGATCGCGCTCGGGGGCCGTGGGACTGTCCCGCTGGGTTGCACGCGGGGCCGTGATGGTGGGGCTGGGTCAGGCCGGTTTTGCCCTCAGTCCCTGGCTGCCCCTCGCGCTGCTCGCCCTCGGCCTCACGGGGACCGGCATCGTACTGACCATGGCCGGTGCGAACACCTTGATTCAATCCCAAGTGGCGGATGACAAGCGCGGACGCGTCATGGGGCTCTTCTCCATGGGCCAAGGCATGTTTCCGATCGGCAGCCTGCTCGTCGGCCTGCTTGCCACCGCCATGGGACCGCGGGAAGCGGTGCTTGCCGCAGCCGCGGTTTGCCTCGCGACCGCCCTCGTCTTTGGCCGCACCACCCGACAGCTCATGCCAAAGCCGGGCGCGATCGATCTGTGATCGATTTTCAAATACAAAGAGCAGCCCGCGACCCACGCGGATGGATTCATCCTCACTTGAAGCCACGCTCAGGAAACCCCTTCTCCATGTCCTTCCCGCCGTCGTCGCCGCCTGCTTCCTTTTCGTGAGTGCCGGTGGTGCCAACGTCATCCAACTGGCCAAACCCGGACCTGACGGGAAGCTGGTCTATGCGGCCACCTCGCCCAACGGTGACACGCTGCTGGATTTTTCGCACTGCGGCTACGGCGGGGGCGGTGTCGAGCTTCCGGTTGGCGCGCGCTCCTTCCATTTCGAGAGCGCTCAGGGCCTGCGCGATCGAGGAGCGCTGGGGCGGTGGCGCGGTGCAGGTCTACGCCGACCCTGGCCGGGTCGAGCAGGTGGGGTCGAGAACCTGCGCGGCATTTCAGCGTTTGACCGCAGCGTCAAGGCCGACCACCCGGACAAGCCCGGTTACTTTGCGGATGAGGATCACGCGCTGTTTCTGGCAAATTTCGATCACGCGAAGAACAGCTGGGCGCGGGACCTGACCGCGGTGCACTTTTATCACGGCGTATCCAAAATCGAACCCGGTGCGAAGTCGATCACCGTGCAGGCCAGCGCGTCCAGCCGGAGAGTCTGTACTTTCAGCAGCTCCAGGACCGACTCGGCCGCCCGCAGCCTGGAGCGGGGCCAAGACGTCCGCTCTGAAAGGTCTGAGGCGGGGTTTGAGGCGGAACACTCACGCCTTGCACCGAGGTGCCCGGGATGAGAATTTGTCCCCGAGGCTCACCGCTTCCTACCCCATGGCCAACCTACTCCTGGTGGATTCCAACGAAGTCGCGCAGCGCGCGCTGAAGGGCCTGCTCAGCCGCGGTTCCCACCGATGTGCGGTCGCCCCCTCGGCCGACGATGGATGGCGTTTCCTGCGTGAGTTCGTGGCGTTCGATCTGGTGGTGGTGGAGCTGACCCTGCCCGGCGAAAACGGAATCCGGCTGCTGCAAAGGATCCGCTCCGACCCCCTGCTGAAGAACATTCCGGTGATCGTGTACACGGCGGTGGCGGATCCGAAAGTGGTGAAGGCGGTTCTGACCGTCGGGGTGCAAAACTACCTGGTGAAACCATTCCGGGAGGAAGTGCTTTACCGGGAGCTCGAGAAGGCGCTGAAGACGCCGTGGCGCGCGATGCACTTTGAAGAGGAGAAATCCTTCTGCGCGCAACTGCAGTTGGATCCGGCGGAATTGCGCCAACGCCGGCTGCAGTTGGAAAGCGCCCTGGAGCCGACCGGTCGCTTCCTCGCCTTGCAGGCCGCGGCGGAACACCCCTCCCACGCGGAGGTGCTGCGGCAGGTGCTGGAGCTGAGCGAAAAGGCCGAGGAGGCGGGGGTCTGGGCGGTCGCCGAGTACCTTGCCGGGGTCAAGGCCAGCGCCGAGAAAGGTGATTTGTCACCGGTGCGCTGGGCGGAGAAGGACTTCGCGTGGATGGGTCAGCTGTTGTTTGACCATCTGCATCCGGGAATGCTGAAGGTTTCGGGTTTTGGTGAGGACGACCGCCACGCCGCCGAGGAGGCGCAGCGGCGCGCCCTCTGGTTGGAGGCCGATGTGCTCCGCGGCGGACCACTGCTTCACGCCGGCGTCCTGGAGGCGGAGACCGACAAGCTCGCAGCCTGCCCGGTCGTTGACACGGTGCTGGCCGCTTTCCAGATGTCCGCGGACCGTGCCGGCAGCAGCCTCGAGCATGTGGTCGATCTGGTGATGCAGGATCCGGGGCTTGCCTGCACCGTCCTGGCTGCCGCGAACCAACTGCGCCACGATGAAATGACCGCGATCGAAGACCTCGCGGCCGCCGTGAGCCTGATGGGCAGTGAACGGTTGGCGAATCTCGCGAAACAGATCCCGTGGGCCAAAGAGGAATCCATGTTTGTCCCACCGCTGTCATGGCCGCAGTTCTGGCGCTTCCAGGTCGGCGTGGGCCGGCTGGCGCGGGTGATCTGCGAGTACCTGCAGTTCAAGAATGCCATACCCGTGGCGTATCAGGGAGGGCTGATGCATGACATCGGCAAGCTGGTCCTGATCCACCTTCACCCCTACGCGGTAGAGGCAACCGTCCGCCACGCACGCACCCACAAGGTGCCGCTTCATCTGGCGGAGCGGCGCTACCTGGGCTGCGATACCCGCGAACTCGGGGAGCGGCTCGCGCGACGCATCGGTCTGCCGGAGCGGTTTTGCGCGGTGATTCGCCACGTCGAGCGCCCATTGGAGGCGGAAACGGGCGAAATCGGCGAGTTGGTCTGCGCGGTCGCGCTGGCGCGGGCGCTCTGTCTGCATCATCATGTGGGATACGGCGGCGATCCGGCCGAGGACAGCGCCCCGGCGGTCGAACAGACCCAGGCATGGACCGCGATCCGGCCCCGTCTCTTCCCCGGTTTCAAGATGGGCGAGTTCGAAATCCAGGTCCGCCGGACCTGCTTCGAACTCAGGGAAGCCTCCCACGGATGACCCGCGGGCTGGATCTGTGTTCGGTCGTTGTGCTGCGCCCATCCGAACCCCAAACGGGCATGCCTGCAAAACCGGGGAACCTCGAGCCAGATTCGGGAAATTCCGTCCATTTCGGGATCGACGTTCACCGTCTCCGCCAAACGCTGCTCCCACACGCCAACCCCTCATCCCCTTCACTGACCCATGCGTCCCCGCCTTGTCACGCTCCTCGCCGCCCTGCTCCTGACCGCGACGGCCGCCTTCCCGGCTGAGCAGCCCAACGTGATCGTCATCATGGCCGATGACCTCGGTTACGGCGACCTCTCGTGTTACGGCGCCACGGCGTTCAAGACCCCGCAGATCGACCAACTTGCCGCTGAGGGTCTGCGCTTCACCAGTGGGTACAGCACCGCGTCAACCTGCACGCCGACGCGTTATTCGTTTCTCACCGGTTCCTACGCCTTCCGCCGCAAGGGCACAGGCATCGCCCCACCCAACGGCCACCTCGTCGTCCCTCCCGACGCCTTCACCATCGCCGACCTCGCCAAGGCCGCCGGCTACCGGACCGCCGTCATCGGCAAATGGCACCTCGGCCTTGGTGTCGAAGGTCGCGGACCCGACTGGAACGGCTCAATCAAACCCGGCCCACGGGAAATCGGCTTCGACTACAACTTCCTCCTGCCCACCACCAACGATCGCGTGCCGCAGGTTTACCTGGAAGGCGACCGCGTCGTCGGCCTCGACCCAAACGACCCGCTCTGGGTCGGCGACCGCAAGCCCACCGAGGACCATCCCACCGGCATCAGTCATCGCCCCACGCTGAAAATGGACTGGTCTCACGGCCACAACGGCACAATTCACAACGGCATCAGCCGGATCGGCTTCTACACCGGCGGCAAGGCCGCGCGTTTTCGCGATGAAGACCTCGCGGACATGTGGGCCGAAAAGTCGAACGCGTGGCTCGAAGCCAACCGCAGCCAGCCCTTTTTCCTTTTCCTCGCCTCACACGACCTGCACGTCCCGCGCGTCCCGCACGAGCGATTCCAAGGCGCGACCGGTCTTGGTTACCGCGCCGACTCGATCGTCCAGCTGGACTGGCAGGTGGGCGAGCTGTTGCGGACCCTCGACCGCCTGGGACTGACCGAGAAGACCCTGATCATTTTCTGCTCTGACAACGGCCCGGTGATGGATGACGGCTACAAGGACTTCGCCCTCGAGAAACGTGGCCAGCACCGCGCGGGCGGACCTTATCGCGGTGGCAAATACAGCGTCTATGAAGGGGGCACCCGCACCCCGTTCATCACCCGCTGGAAGGGCCGGATCTCCCCCGGCGTTTCCGACGAGATCGTCTCCACGATCGATCTCGCCGCCAGCCTCGCGGCACTCACCGGCACACCTCTCCCGGCCGACGCGTGCCTCGACAGTTTCGACGTCTCCGCCGCGCTGCTCGGTCGCCCGGGTGCCCGGGGCCGCGAGCATCTGGTCCAGCAGGACAACGGCGGCAACGGCAACTACGGCTTTCGGGTTGGTCAATGGAAACTCGTTCGCTACGACACCCAGTCGGCCCGCAACCTCGTGGTCGAACAGAACCTCGCCAACACCAAGGTGCCGCAGCTTCAGCTTTTCGATCTCGCCAAGGACCCGTACGAAACGACCGATGTGCTCGCGCGGTACCCCGAGAAAGGCGAAGAATTGAAGACGCGTCTCGCCACCCTCATCGCCGCCGGTCGCAGCCGCTAACCCTCTTCAAGGGGGCGTCGTTCAAGCTGAATTGGGTCGGCAGTGACAAGCCATCCCATGCCGGGTGCCTGCAGATCACCGTCGTCCGTCGGCAATGCGAACGGCTCCGAGCCGGTTGCAATCAGGTGATCCTGAAACCTAGCCCGTTCAACTCGACCAGGTGAAACGGGGCGCTGGCCAGCACCTCCTGCAACAAGGTCAGCGCTTCCGCCAATGTCGGACGCGCGATCACCGACGCCCCATCGAGGGAATCGTGCACCTGGACCACCCACGAACCGGTGGCCTCGTCCCCGGTGTGAAACACCGAGCCGTGGAGATAATTCCCCGCCAAACCCGGATTCGGGCCGGTCCCGGGCACCAGAAACAGCGCATGCAGAGGATCGTGCACGGCGGCCATACCCTGCTTGGCGCGATGGTGGGCGGGCTTGCCGATCACCATGACGCGATCCTTCTCTGCCCGGGCCCGCAGCGACGGCGGCAACGATTGCACGTAGCGATCGTAGATGGAGCCATTCGACTCGAGCTCCTCCTCCAAGATCGCACCGGCCATGAACGCCTCCAGATTCTGCGCATGAAACGACGGACGGCTCGCGAGCGACCGCGCCGTGACATACCCACCTTTGTGATCGGCATGCACATAGACGCGGCGCGCCGCGATCAGCCGCATCACCGCGTCCTGAAAAGTCGGTGTCACCGCCAGCGCTCCGATCGGACTGTGCTCGATCTTGTCCAGGATACTCTGATCAAATTCGGCGTGGGGATCTTTGGACATAGGAGGTGGGTGGCAACGAAGCCGCGAGAGGGGAAGCGGCAACGTGGCAGACTCACTCCCCCAAAGCAAGGCAAGGCCCTTCCCTCCCGCACCCGCGCCAGTAACCTAATGGGTTACTCCGTTGAGGCACCGCTCTTGCGGTCGTCGGGGACTTTTCGCGGGGCCCGGACCTGCGGTTCACCCCAAGCGGGAGGTGAAATGCCTCCTGCAGGGGTTGCCGGGGCTGGACGGCTCCTAAGCGCTCAAAGTTCCAAAGCAATTCGTTGCCCGCCTTCCTCAATCCGGCTCTCTTGAATGGCTGCATGACTCCTTTCGCCCTGCCCACCGACTATCCCCGCATCAAGCGGGTGAAGAGTTTCGATGAACTCGTCTCCACCCGGTTCGCCGGCGGCGTCAACGCGCTTTGCTGGCAACGCACGCTTCCGGGGGATTTCGGCGAAGTCGTCAGCCGATTGGTCATCGGCGAGGGCATCACCACGCTGGACGAATCGCGCCTGAACACCCTTCGCGTGAGTGCGGCGGGCCGGATCGCCATCGACGTTCTCGTGGAAGACCAGCGCCTGCTCCGGGATCAGGGGCTCTCGCCCATTCTCGACTGCATTCAGGCTTACCCGCGGGACGAGGAGCCCGAAATCGTGCGCACCGATGTCTATTCCTTCCACGCCGACAGCGCGACGGCTGAAGCCGACACCTACCTTTGCACGTACCACGGCCCCGCAAGCGAAGGCCTGCGCAACGACGAGGCCCAAAGGCGGGTCGACCACGCCGACACCCGCGCCGAACTGCTCAGGTGCTACGGGGGCAGGGATGACGCCGATTTTCTCACTTACCTGAACGAGCACTGCTACGACCTCCACTACGCGCCGGTCGCGCACGCACGCCCCTTTTCCTTCGGCCGGGGCAACCTTTGGCGCATCGCCGTGGAATACCCCGGATGCCCGGTGCCTCCGGGTATCCACCGTGCGCCGGAGAGTCTCCCCGGCCAGCCGCCGCGTTTGCTGCTGATCAGTTGAGCCACGGTCCTTTTCGGCGAGCCGCACGGGCTCAACCTGCCTGCAGGGCCATTCGCACCTGCCGGAGGTCGGCGTGGATATCGAGGCGGTTGCAGCCCGTCGACTGCCCCAACGGTTCGGCTGACTCCGGCACGATCGGCCGATAGTCCAGGCGTTGCAGCGCCGCGAGCCGCCAAAAGCATCCGTGCACATACGATCGATTGAACAGCTCCACCACCCGCGTCCCCGGCTGGCAGAATACCAGGTTGGCGAGTCCCGCTCCGTGCGGTGCCACCACCACTTTGGCGCGACGAAATGCGTTGATCTGCTCCATCCACGTCAGTTCGTCCAGGCGCACCCTGACGAAACCGGTGCCTTGCAGTTCGGTCCACAGTTCCGGCTCGTTGGTGAGTGTGCGCCGGCGAGCCCCTTCGCGGGTGAGGTAGATGCGCTCGCCAAATCCGAACCGGCCCGTCTGCAAGGGCGTCGTAAACTCCGTGATCAGGTCCAATGCCCGTCGCGTCGGCTGCACCACCGTGCCCGCCAGACTTGGAACGATCAGCTGCTCGCATTGAAAATGGCCCCCGCGCTCTGCGTGCAAAACGGCGCCGGTCCAGCCCCGGTGCTCAAGCGCGACGCGGCTGAATGGCTGCAGCGCATGCGCGATCAGGGTGTCGGCTGCGACGCGCTCAAGTGACAGCAGGCGCGGCAATTCATCGAGCAGCCAGTGGCCGTAGCCTGCTCCCAACGTCGTCGCAACCACCGCCGTGGCGCCAATGACAGGCCGCGGCGGCGGAATCTTTCCGTAGGTGAGCAGCCAGTGCTCCTCGAAGGATTTGCCAAAATCGAGCGACACATCGCGGGCGAGACTTCTCCCGTCCGGCGCGAGCACGATGCCAGCACCAAAAACCCGGCCTCCCGGGAGTCGCCCGATCAGCCCGGCGGCGACATCGGCCCGCATTTCCGGGCGCCAAAACTCGCGCACTTCGTCGGTCGCATGCGCGGGCAGCTCATAGTCCACGGACTCCGCCGGGGAACGCGTGTCGACCGCACCGCCGAATCGCAAAACCAGGCTGGCAAGCTCCTCGCAGCGCTCCGGAGGTGGAAGAAAGCATCGGGTCGTCACGGGCAATGCCGGTCTGATCAACGGTGCGCTTCGATTCAAACCCATTCCCTGCCAGGCTCCCCGCGATCCACGGTTGCGATGGGGCCAGCGGGGGTCAGCGTCTCCCGTCTGCATGACTCCGTTTGAAACGATTCTCACCCATCCCGGCGGCGCCCATAACGATGAGTTTCTCGCCTGCAGCGTGCTGCTCGCGGTCCATCCCAAACCCATCTTCCGCCGTGAACCGACGAACGAGGATCTCGCCGATCCGACACGCTGCGTCGTCGACGCAGGCCATCGCCACGAACCGGCACTCAACAACTTCGACCATCACCAATTGCCCAAGGATCACCCGCCGACGTGCGCCCTGTCCCTCGTCCTCCAAAGCCTCGGGCTCTACGAAGATGCGCGACGGTTTTGCGACTGGCTGGAGACCGCGGAGTGGTTTGACACGCGAGGGCCGGTCCAGACCGCAAAATGGCTCGGCATCACCCCCGAAGCGCTGGCCCGGCTCAACTCACCCGTCAACGCGACCCTGCTGCGACGCTTTGCGCTCTCGGTCCGTCTCGACCCGGGCGAGCCGCTCTGGGAGATCATGCGCATGGTCGGCGAGGACATCGTCGGTTACGTAAAATCCGTGCGGGCGCGACTGGACTACCTCGGACGCCACGCCGAATTCTGGCCCCTCGATCTCGCGGGTCGGCCGGCGCTGATTCTGTTTCATCCCCGCACCGAACCGGTGATCGAGGATCCGTCCTTCGGGCTCGATGCGTTCATCCAGAGCCGCGGGCTCGGCGATGCGGTTGTCGGCATCGTGAGTCCCGACCGTCGCGGTGCGGGCTACGGACTCGAACGTTACCGGGACAGCGCGTGCCTGGATTTTACCCGGATCGCCGGGCAACCGGGCGTTCACTATGCGCACGCCCGCGGCTTCGTGGCGAAAACCACCGTCACGGAGGTCGCCGAGCTGAAAGCGCTGCTGGCCTTGGCCGCCGTCTGAGACCCCACCGGCAGGATGACTCGCCCCTTCGCTCTCCTCGGGGTGGGGAAGCAATCACCGCGGATCGAAAACGGCACCTCGCTCCGGAGCGCGTGGAACGTCGGCCGGAGGCTTCGGAACCGACCCGCGCGGCACCGGTCGGTCATCGAGTCGGGCTTCGCTTCTGTCACAGTCACCACCGATTCTTGAATCTATTGATCCCATGCAAATTCCTATTCACCAAGCTATTGCCGAACGCGCCTACCAACTCTGGGAAAACAACGGGTGCTCGCAGGAACAGGACGTTGAGAACTGGCTGAACGCCGAGAGTGAACTCACTGCGGAGTCCTCGGACGCGTCGGAACCCTCCCCTGCTCATGAGCCTGTCTGGACCAAGAAAGAGACCCAATCCGACTCGGCACTGGCGGAAAAGGCCGCGCAGCAACGGCATGACTCCCGCGCCCCGATCACGCCGCAGATCAAGGCACCGACCTTTCCACCGTCGGAGACCGGCAAACCCCTATGGAGCCGACCGCACTCCTCCTGATCCTTGGGGGTCGAACGGAAGCGGACTCGCTTCGGTGACGACGTCCACCCTGCCGTCAGCGACCTGCCCAAGACCTCTTGGGCGGTAAACCGCCGGCGCGCCCAGGCCGGATGGCTCGCGTGTCCTGAGCCAGGCACCTCCGGGTGCGTGGTTCGCCTCCCGCCCGGCCTCCAGCGGAAGGAGTCCTTGCAGCGCACACCAGAGTCGAGGCAGACGCTTGGGTTTCATCACTTCGCGGGCGCTCCGGGCGCCGGGCTACGGGGGCCAAACGAGTCCTGCAGGCTCCATTCGACGTTTCTCGTGAGGTACATGATGGCCCCGAGAGCCGCAAAGAGCGTCGCCGTCCCCGCCAGCAAGGCGTAGTTTTCCATGCGCAGCACAAAGAAGAGGACCCCATGCACCACCGCGAGTAAACCGGCCATGATCCCGGCCCGCAGGTGGCTGCGGAGGATGGCCACGCTGTAGAGGACGATGAGGAGGGACGACGCCATTGCCGCACCGGTATAAGCCCAGCCGGGGGGCATCACTTCCGCCAGCGCCAGCAGCGCCATGTAGAAGAGACATAACGCCGCCCCGACCAGTCCGTAGTGCACCGTGTGCAGGCGCAAGTCGACCAAGGTTTCAAAGAGAAAGAACGCCCCAAAGACCAGTGCCATGACCAGCACGCCGTACTTCAGCGAACGCTCCACCATGCGATACTCCTGCACCACCGGCATCGCCTGCACGCGCTCCTCGGTCATCGCCGCCACGGCCTGACGGTGGATCCGCACCCGATCCAGGCGCAGGTTGCCCACCCAGAACAACGGAATTTGGAGGAGCAGGATGAGCGCGACAATCACGATGCCCTTGATCGTGGCCGAGTGACGGCGTTGGGGACGGACGGGGTTTAACGACGGTAAAGCTTCCATGCCCCCATCCTAACGCCCGGGCGTGAAACCATGATGAAGTCCCGATGAATTCCACGCGAAAACCGTGCGCTCTGCGGTTCGGCCCGCCGGCTCCCCCATCGCGGCCGGGCTTCCGCCTCCGTTGTAGGTGGCCTCGCCGAGGCCGCGACGGGACCGAAGGCCCCGCCTCCGTTGTAGGTGGTCCCGCGTACGCGGGACCGGCTAAAACGGAGCGAAGGTCATTTTGGCCGATTACTGACGACGCCGTGTTGAGAACATCCTCACCCGGGAGGTCGGGACTTGGCAGCGTGGGAAGAGCGGTGATGGCGCGGACGCGCTCCCGGCACTTCCGCGGATCCGAAAAATCCAAGTTCCTTGCCATCCCTCACGTTCGTGAGCGGTGGTCTGTGCGAGTGGATCGGAGCGAAACGCGGCGACGTTTGGCAGGGCCACGTCGCCGCCGAAATGCGCGATGCTTGAAGGACAAAACCCACCCTTGGGGCCAGGACCCCTTTGGAGTTGGAGTTCCAGCGATCCACAACTACACTGCGCGGGATTGGATAGGAACGGGCTTTTCGCACATTTCTAGCGAAACATTCCCGATCATTCTCTCGCCCCACTTTCTTCTCATTGATAACCAATTAAGCATTTGACTGAAAATACGTTAGAGCAACTGGCCGTGTTGAGCATGCATCTGTCGGTCCGCCGGAACGCCATTTTACAGGCTTGGCGCGAATCATCCGAGGCCGATCCGGCGCAGACCACCGTGAGTTTCCTCACCCGTGCCCAGTTCAACGACCACATCCCGCCGTTGCTCGATGCGTTTGAACGGAAACTTCGGGCGCGACCAGGCGGCGCGCGCGCGGATGCGGCCGATGAAGGGAAAACGATCGAACACATCAAGCACGGGCTCCAGCGGTGGCAGCAGGGCTATCGGCTGGGCGAACTGATGCATGAATGGGGACATCTGCATCTGTGCCTCTCCCGCGAGGTGAATGCCTTTGTCGCAACGCACGCCGAGATCGATCGCGAGACCTTGGCAGCGGCACATCATGAGTTGATTCTGCTGATCAGCGAGGGGATCAACGAGAGCGCCGGCGAATACGCCCGCCTGCAGCAGGCGGAGGCGGCGGGACTTGTCCGGGATCTCACGCTGGCCGTTGAGAAAGTGTCCGAGATCGAGCGCCGTCGCGCGGAATTGATCCGGCAGGCGGTGCATGATCTTCGGGGCAACGTGCAATCGGTGAGCACGGCCGCGGATGTGCTCGGGGAGTCGAATGTCGAGGAGGGCGAGCGCGTGGAGTTTGCGAAGCTGATCCAACAGGGAGTCGAATCCGTAAGCAGCATGCTGGGTGATCTGATGGACCTGGCGCGGTTGGAAGCCGGTCAGGAGCGGCGCGAAATCGCACCCTTCGACGCGGCCAGGATCCTGGACGAACTTTGCACGACCGTGCAACCGGTTGCCGCGGACCGGTCGCTGTTTCTCCGGACCGACGGTCCGGACTCCCTCGCCGTGGAAGGTGACGCGGGGAAACTCCGCCGGCTGATCCAAAATCTCCTGCTGAACGCTCTCAAATACACGGCGGAGGGCGGGGTGACCGTAAGCTGGGGTGCGGAGAAGGAGAGCTGGTGGGTCACGGTGAAAGACACCGGTCCGGGTTTGGGGGTCGGCGCGACGGAGACCCTCGCCGATGGCATGAAGGAGGCGACTGCGAGTGCGCGCGAGGCAGACACGGAAGCCGCGGCCGCCTCAGGTACCGCGCCTCAAGTCCTGCCGAAGGCACCGGACGGTGGAGCCCCGGTTCGGCGCCTGCCGCAGCCGCCGGGCGAAGGAATCGGCCTATCGATCGTGAAACGGCTCTGCGAACTCCTCGATGCCAGCGTGGAACTGGCGAGTTCAGCGGAAAGCGGCACCACCTTTCGTGTGGTTCTCCCCCTTCGGTATCGGAATTTCAGTCACCCCAACGCGAACCAGTGAGCCGATCGATCACGCAAATTTGTAAACCGGCCGGACGGATCTTGGGAAAGAGGAAAAGCGACCGATGAACGCCGTTCTCAAATACTTGGGACCGAGCGGACAACGCGCGGACAGAAGGCGCCGATTCCGCAGCTGGATCTGGCTGCCGGTGATCGTCCTGAGTGTACTCGCGAGCCGCGGCGCCGCGGAGGCTGAACCGGGTTACACATTGGTCTGGGCGGACGAGTTCAATCAGGACGGCCAACCCGATCCGCGGAACTGGAGCCATGAGCACGGCTTTGTCCGCAATCACGAGCTGCAATGGTATCAGCCCGAAAACGCCTTCTGCGCCGGCGGGCTGCTGGTCATCGAGGGCCGCCGCGGGGAGCGTCCCAATCCCGACTATCAGGCCGGCTCAACTCACTGGCGCCACCGTCGACCGACGATCGAGTACACCGCCGCCAGTCTGCGCACGTGAGGCAAACACAGCTGGCGCTACGGCCGCTTCGAGATGCGGGCCCGCATTCCGACCGCCGCCGGACTTTGGCCGGCCTTCTGGACCCTGGTGGTGGCGGGCCAGTGGCCGAATTGTAGAGAGATTGACATCATGGAATATCACCGGGGGCAGATTCTGGCCAACGTCGGCTGGGGCTCCGCCACGGCCCGTCCCCCCGTGTGGAATGCCATCAAGAAGCCTCTGACCGATTTCGATGCGGCAGCGGCACTTCCTCTTGCTGAACCTCGCCATCGGCGGCGATCAGGGAGGAGATCCCACGGCCACCGCGTTCCCCGTGCGCTACGAGATCGACTACGTCCGCGTCTATCGCGCCGACCACCCCACCCCTGACCAGACGACGGCTCAGCCTTGACGGTCGCGGAGTTTGCCGCGGAGTTCATCGCGCACTTCGGCCCGCTTCTTTTCCCACTGAATGAACTGCTCGGGCGTGAGAATCGCCTTTACCCGGGGCGTCAATTCGTCGCGCAGGGCCTTCATCCGCTGGAGTTTTTGCCGGGGACGAAGACTCTCGTCGGCCCGGAGCGCCGCGAGCCTCTCCATTTCCGACATGAGCAAGGGCATCAGTTTTTCCTTCTGCTCTGGAGAAAGATTCAAGTCGCCCACATGGCCTGCAGACGTTCTCGTGCGGCTTGCTGCTTTTGCGTCGCGTTGGCACCGGGCGCGGCCTGGACGGATTCCGCGTCGCCTGCGGAATACGCCGGAGAGAGGGGCGAAGCCAAGCCGGCAAGCGAGATCAGGAACAGGTCGCGAACTGCAGTCAGTTTCATGGAGAAGAGGGAGAAGGTTGTTGGGCGAGAGGTGGGATGTCAGAAGGTTCGGATTGACCCCATCGGTCTCGCCATTGAACCGCAGGAACGTCAGCGCGGCCGCTCGGAAACAACCGGCGCGAAAGCTCATCGCCGGTGCCCCCCCGTTCAAAGGCCGTCAATGCTCCTTCGTATTGTTGAGCTTCATCGCGTCGAGAAATTCCACAGGCGAAAAATCGTCCGTCAGGATTCGCACGGAACGCGCTGAGGTCGCGGGCGGCACGATCCGTTCAGCAGCGAGCTTCGAAAAGTCGACCCGCTCTCTGAACTTTGCATCGAGCTGCGGGACGGTGGACACGAAGGCGTGATCAGCGATCGAGGGCTCGCTGTACTTCACCGCGATCGCGATCACATTCACCCGGCCGGCGGTTTGAAAGAGCACCACCTGCGGGAAGACGGATTGAATCGTTTTGACATCGGACGCATACAACCGGGTCGACGCGTGAAGATTGCTCACGAATACGCCCCGCGGGTTCAGACGCGCCGCGCATTCCCGATAAAACTCCTGGGTCTTGAGGTGAGGTGGAACGTAGCCTGAGCGAAATGCATCCAGGATGATCCAGTCCCAGTTTTGTTTGGAGCGTTTCACGTAGAGCCGTCCATCCAGGGTGGCGACCGGTGTATTTGCGGTGGGCTTGAATCCCAAGTGGGACTGACTGAGCTCAAATACCTTGGGGTCGAGCTCCACCGATTGCAGCAAGGCGTCCGGATACACCTGCGCAAAGACCCGATGGAATCCCGCCCCGCCCAGGCCGATCATGAGGGCCGCACGAGGTTCGGGTTCGAGGAAAGCCGCCGCAAACAGCGTTCGGGTGTACGGCACCACCAGCCTGAGCGGATCCGCCAGATCGACCGCCGACTCGAGATAGACGCCTGCGCGCGAGCGGGCGCGCAACTCAACGATCGAGCCGATTCGCTCCACCGTGAGGTTGTTGTACGGCGTGTCGTAGATTTCCGTGTAGTCCCCCTCCGCTCCCGTGGCTACCGGGAGAAACGGGATCAGAAACACGACGGTCAAAGAAAAGGAACGACGCATGACGGAATCAGTTGCAACGGGGCCGCAGAATCAGGAGGAGGGCGACGAGACTCAGGATGGCTACGCCAAGCCATCCATAGAGCATCGTCGAGACCGCAAAGTGAGGGATCAGCACGAACGCCGTCAGCATCACGCCAACAATGTTGCCCAGCGTGCTGACACCGTAGACGAGCCCTGAAGCCTTGCCCGGAGGCGTTCCCAGGGAGGCAAGATGCTGCACGCATTGCGGGCCGAACGACGAAAGCAGGGTCACAGGAAGGAAAAAAAGTCCCAAACACGCCACCAACAGCCCGAGGACGGAATCAGTGAAAGCCACTTCGATCCGGCCCAGGACCGCGCGCCCGGCCAACGCGGTGAACCCCAGGGACAAAACCGCCCCGAGCGCGACCCCACGCTGCGCGCGAGCCTTCAGCGCCGGCGACGCATCGCTGATGACTCCGCCCACCATCGAACCGAGGCTGAAGGCCGCCAAAAAGGTTGAGATCAACCACGCCCACACAATCAAGGAGGATCCGAAATACGGATTGAGGAGACGCGAGGCGAGCAACTGGAAACCCATGCTGAGGATCCCAAGCACGAGCACGATGAGATAGAAGATGAGGCGGGTCACACGAGGAATTCGGTGTGCGGATCTCTCGAACGGCGAGCGTAAACAGTGAAAACGGGCCGATCCAAAGGGTCACACCTGTGCACCACACCTCAAAACTGTTCATACCGATCGCCCAAGTGGGTCAAGGCTTTCGTGTCTCGTGCAACAATTGACGCCTTGGCGCACTCTGCGAACGCGATTTGCCAGGCATCGTCTTCACTGAAACGAGATCCTCGCTTCGCGGCACGCCTCTGTATCTCTGCACATTTCGTGGAATGCTGAGAGCCGATACCCTGTGGAATATAATGACTCAGAAATTCCAAACCACGTTCAGTGTCTTCACAGCCTTCGAGAAATTCCGCTGCGGAAACGGAGGTTACGAAGAGGGCGCGCTGCTTTTTCCCACATTCTCTTCGAAGCCATTCAATCGCTTTTCCTGCGATCCCTGCTTGGATTTCACGCTCAAGGTCGATCAAGAACGAAGAATCAAGCAGCGCGGGATGCACGGCGCCCCTTCTTTGATGAATTCTTCAGGAGTTCCGATTCGGCCCAATCAGACAATTCGTGGGTGGTGACAATCTTCCCGAGAGATCGGGCATGGATGAGCTGTGCGCGAGACATGGCGCACAGTTTCGCGGTGGCATCGAGCTGCGTTAGCTCGTCTGCCGTATATCTGGTTGAGATTGGGAAATCTTTAACGACCGAGAGGGTGCTTAAACGACGCGGCGAATCAACTACGGTCGTAGTTGATGAGATTGGATCCGGACTTGATCCAACATCTGCGCTCATCGCCTATCTCCACCACCTGCGCCGCCTTTCGCCAGGGCCAGCCGCCGCCTCAGAGCCAAGCGCGAATTTCCTTTGCTTCCCGTCCCTCCCCGACGTTCGCTGGCGAAATGCCTCGCCGTGTCCAACGTAGCGACCCTGCTCGCCTCCTTCCGCCGGTCACCGACTGGCGCACCACCGACGCCGACGAAATTCTCAAGCGCCAGCTCCGCGCTCGCGAGGAGCGTCCCCGTGTCGTCAATCTCGCACCGATCCATCCCGTCTTTTCCGACTTTCAGGTTCACTCGCCCAGCGGGCTCGACTACCAGGTCGAAATTCGAGATGTCGCGAGCCGGCAGGTCGCTTGCACCTGCACCGACTTTCGCATCAACGGTCTCGGCACGTGCAAGCACGTCGAGGCCGTTTTCATCCACCTCGCCCGCCGACACCGCGAAGAGTTCAACGCTGCGCGTCGAGGCGGCCCCTCCGCCCGCATCGACCTCGTTCCCGACCGTTCCGCCGGACGCCTTCGCATTGAGCGCAATCGCGACCAGCTTCCGCCGCGCCTGCGCCGTCGCTTCGACGCCGCCGGCCTCCAGCTCCCCGATCTCGATCCTGCCGATCTGGTCGGCGAACTCACCTCAGCCTCTCTCCCCAACCTTCGTATCTCGCTTGAAACCACCGCGTGGCTCGCCGCACGCGAGGTCTCACTGGATCGGGTCATCAGCCGCCGCGACTACGAAACCGGCGTCGCCAGCGGACGCCACCCGGAACACGAGACCCTGCTGCCGTTGTTCCCTTACCAGCGCGAAGGGATGCTGCATCTCGCGTTCACCGAGCGCGCCCTCCTCGCCGACGAGATGGGTCTGGGCAAGACCATCCAGGCCGTCGCCGCCTGCGCACTCCTCCATCGACTGGGCAAAGCCCACCGCGTCCTCATCGTCACCCCCGCCTCGTTGAAAACCGAGTGGGAGGAACAAATCCGCCGGTTCACCACGCTCAATTTGCGCCTCGTCTACGGCTCGCGTGCCGCACGCGTGCGCGTCTATGACGACCCGGCTCCCCCACTTTTCACCATCGCCAACTACGAGCAGATCGTCCCCGACAGTCTCGATCTCAACGAACGGCTTCGTCCCGACATCGTCGTCCTCGATGAAGCCCAGCGGATCAAGAACTGGTCCACCCGGACGGCTCAGGCCGTCAAACGTCTTCGCAGTCGCTACGCTTTCGTCCTCACCGGCACACCGATCGAAAACCGGATCGACGAGCTCCGCTCGATTGTCGATTTCCTCGATCCCGCCCTCCTCGGCCCGCTCTTCCGGTTCAATCGCGACTATTACACCTTCGACGACAAAGGCCGCCCCGAGGGCTACCAGAATCTCGCTCTCCTGCGGGAACGCGTGCGACCCGTCCTGTTGCGCCGGCGCAAAGCCGACGTTGAAACGGAACTGCCCGATCGCACGGATCGCCAGCTCTTCGTGCCGCTCACAAACGACATGCGCGGCGAGTACTCCGGTTACGAAAAGCAGGTGGCCGAGCTCGTCCAAAAGGCTAAACGCCGCCCGCTCACGCCCAAGGAGCAGGACCTGCTCATGATCCTGATGAACATGATGCGGATGATCTGCGACACTCCGGCCATCATCAAAAACAACCCGTGCCTCGACTGCCCAAAACTCGACGAACTCGCCCGCGTGCTCGACGAGGTGCTGGCCGACTCCGACGTCAAGGTCATCGTGTTCTCCGAATGGGAAGGCATGCTCGCCCGCGTCCGCAGCCATGCCGATGAGCACCAGATTGGATACGCGTGGCACACGGGCTCCGTCCCCCAAAAGCGCCGGCGCGCGGAAATTCTCGCCTTTCGACAGGACCCACAGTGCCGGCTGTTTCTCAGCACGGATTCCGGCGGCGTGGGCCTTAACCTCCAGAACGCCAGCGTGGTGATCAACTGCGACCTGCCGTGGAATCCAGCGAAACTCGAGCAACGCATCGCCCGCGCCTGGCGCAAAAACCAGCTCCGGCCGGTCACGGTGATCAATCTCATCGCCGAAAACACCATCGAGCACGGCATGCTCGGCAGCCTTGCCAGCAAGCAGGAACTGGCCCAAGGCGTGCTCGATGGCATCGGCGACCTGACGCGGGTCAAACTCAAGCGCGGCCGGCAGGATCTGCTCAAACGCCTCGAACAAGCCCTGGCTGGTGGCACCATCCCGCCGGCGACGGCCGACGTGCCCGCACACACACGGACTCCTGAACCCTCGTCCGATCCCGCGGTCTCGTTCGCCGCGGATGCGCGCGCACGTTTCGGTCCCCGCCTTTTGCGCTGCGATGAAACCTGGCTGGCCGGATCAGATGAACCTGTTCTGGTCGCAGTCGTGCAAGGCTCCGCCGCCGAGCAGAAGCCGCAGCTCAGTGCCCTGCTCAACGACACGCCGTGGCGCGGCCCGAGACCGTCCCTGCACGTGCTCGACGCCACCGCGTGGGAGACCCTGCAGGCTCTGGCCGCCGCCGGCCTGCTGACGTTGCATGCCCGGGCGACACGTACGCTCCTCGACGGCGCCGAAGGCGGCGGCAAACCCACGCTCTCAGAGGAGCAACGCAAGCAGGTCGAATCACTTCGCGCCCTTTCCCAACGCAAGGCCCGCGCCGCTCGCGCACTCGTCGCAGCGGATCTCGCCGAAGAAGCTGTGCCTTCCCTTCGCGAGGCGGTGCTCGCGTCCGCCCAGGCCGCCGAAATTGGCCGCTTCCGTCCGCCTCCACCGACGCTCAAGGAAGCCCTGCGTCCTCCCCTCGGGTCCTCGTGGCCCGCCGGCATTCACTCCGCCGTGCAGGCCCTTGAAGCCGATACGCTCACCGGCGATCTCGCGAAGGTCCTGCTCGAATGGCTGCCAACGCCGTAACACCTGTTCGGATATCGAGCAGGCCGGTGCATCTCCCTTCACTCCGATGAGCGCTGCCGCGGCGTCCTCCGTTCCCTTGCCTTCCTACACGGTCTTTGTCCACCTGACCGCCGGTCTTGAGACCGTGATTTCAGCCCGCCAGCAGCTCCGCGCCTGGGGATACCTTGACGACACGACCGACAACGCGGATGCCTCCACAATCGAGGAATTCTGCCTTGCGGCGCACCGGGGTATCTCCGTTCCCGGCACTCCCGGCGCGACTCCATGGGATCCCTCACTGGGTGAATGCATGCGTCAGCATGGGCGCGGCGTACACGAGGAATCCGTTTTCGATCTGCTCGCGGAGGACCTGGCTCGTCCCGATTTCTAGCTGGCACCCAGCCACCCTCGGATTGCCTTTCGCGCTCCTCCGAGCCTTGATGACTCCGAGACGCATGTCCTTCTCCAGAAAACAAATCTTCCGCCACGCCGCTCCACCGGCCACGACGATCTACGTGCGCCCGGGTTACAACCGCGTGCTCGCCGAGGAGTTCGAGGCGCTCAGGGTCAAGCGCGCTGCCCTGGTCGTGGACAAGGTCGAGGCCCACAGCCAAGGCGATCTCCGCGAGAACTTTGGCTTCAAGGCCGCAAAGGACGCGATCCGCGCGGTGGATCGCAAGATGTCCGCCCTCGACCGCTTCGTCGCCCGCAACACCTTCATCGAGGTCGATCCCGCGACCTGGCTCACGAAGCCGACCTCGACGCTTCAACTCGGTCACGTGACCACCCTTGAAAAACAGGACGTGGCGACGAAACGAACGCATCGGTTCACGTTTCTCGTGACCACGCACGGCGAATCGGCGAGCGATCCCGAGTCGGGGATCGAATGCCTGCCACATAACTCTCCTCTGGCCACGGCCGCGCTGGGCCTGGCGGCCACTACCCAAGTCAGGGTCACGCTTCCCGCAGGCGAAGCCTTGCTGACCTTGCTCTCCATCCGCAATCCCACCCAGAGGGAACTCGATTGTCTCCTCACGACAATCAGGCCTCCCGAAGTCGAGGAGGACGAGGATTGATCAGAACGCCAAAAATCGCTGGACATGCCCGATCTGGAGGGTCCCGCGTACGCTGGCCCGCATAGTGACCGATCGTCGACTGAGGCGAGGCTTTCCCCTTCATCCGGCACGGAGACCGCCCCCATGGCAATTCCGCCGCGAGGTGCGCTTGACAGCGTTCAACGGCGTCGCCGGCCGCAGTCTTTCGCGCACCGCCATGCTTGAAGGACACAGAGAAAATCACTGCGGCCAAGACGAATTCGAAACGGAAATCCACCTGCCAGGCCAATCCCCGTTCGCCGGATTTTTTCGATCTCCATTCTCTGTGCCTCCGAGTCTCCGTGGTTGAATCGTGGATTCTCGGTTCATCGCTCAACGGACCCTCAACTCCGCAAAATGCTCCCGCTGATCGTCGCAGAGGGGAAGGTGCGTGCCGGGTATCTTCTGTCCATCCAGCGAGAGCGCGTTCACATCCACCGCCTCAGCGGCGATCCGTGTGATCGTAATGTGATAAACCGTCTGCCGGTAGCGGTAGTGGATCTTGTAGGAAGTCCACCCGGCGGGCAGGCGAGGCTCGAGCCGCAAGCGATCGCCTTCGCGGTTTACGCCCAGCAGTGTCTCAACAAGAAGCCGGTACATCCAGCCGGCCGAACCCGTGTACCACGTCCACCCACCGCGGCCGGTGTGGGGTGCCAGCGAATAGACGTCCGCCGCCACGACGTAAGGCTCGACCTTGTACGTGGAGATCTTCTTGGGTGTGGATCCGTGAAGGATCGGATTGAGGAGCGTGAACAAGTCCCACGCGCGTTCGGTTTCGCCCATGAGCGCGAAGGCCATGACGGTCCAGATCGCTCCGTGCGTGTACTGGCCGCCATTTTCGCGCACACCGGGAATGTAACCTTTGATGTAGCCCGGATTGAGTGGAGAACGGTCGAACGGCGGATCGAACAGCTGCACCAGCCCGGCGTCGCGGCGCACGAGGCGTTGCTCAACAGAATCCATTGCCTGCCGCGAGCGCTCCGGATCACCGGCACCGCTGATCACGGACCAGCTTTGCGGCAGTGAATCGATCTGGCAGACGGGGCTGGTCTGGGAACCAAGCAGGTCGCCATTGTCGAACCAGGCACGACGATACCACGCGCCATCCCAAGCGTGTTGCTCAATGTTGTCCCGCAACGTCTGCGCCTGCGCGACGCAATGATCGGCGAAGGCCGTGTCGCCTCGCATGCGGGCGAGTTCGACAAATCCGACAAGCACGTCGTAGAGGAAAAACGCCAGCCAGACGCTCTCTCCACGCCCCTCGTTTCCGACCCGGTTCATGCCGTCGTTCCAGTCCCCGCAACCCATCAGCGGCAAACCGTGCTCGCCGAATTTCAGACCGTTCTCGATGGCGCGCACACAATGCTGGTAAAGCGTCGCGGTCTCCTCCGAACGACCGGGCAGGTCGTAAAACGCCTCTTCCTCCGGTTTGAGCTCCCGACCGGTCAGGAAAGGTATCTTTTCGTCAAGCACGCCGGTGTCCCCGACGCTCGCCACATAACGGCAGGTCACGTAAGGCAGCCACAGGAAGTCGTCGGAAAAATGCGTCCGCACCCCCCGGCCGGCGGGCGGATGCCACCAATGCTGCACGTCGCCCTCGCGAAACTGGCGTGCGGCGGCCCGGAGCAGGTGCTCTCGGGTGAGCGAGGGCTCGGCGTGCATGAGCGCGAGGACGTCCTGCAACTGGTCGCGGAAGCCATAAGCGCCACCGGACTGGTAGAATCCCGTCCGGCCCCAGAGCCGGCAGCTCAGCGTCTGATAGAGCAGCCAGCCGTTCGCGAGGACGTTCACCGCCGGATCAGGCGTGTCGACGTTCACTGCGCCTAGTGTCCGGTTCCAATAGGCCCAAACACCCTCGAGCGCGCTGTGACTCGCACCCGCGCGGCGGAACCGATGCACCAGGTTTTGCACATCGGCCAAGCTGCGACCGACCCCCAGACGAAAGACCGTCTCCCGCTCCTGCCCGTCCGGGAGATCGAAGGCCACCTGCAGCGCGCCACACGGATCGAGGCCGGCTCCCGCCTTTCCGGAGAGGCGCGAACGTTTCATCGCAGCGGGCTGGGCGAGGCTGCCGTTACGGCCGATGAATTCCTTGCGATCTCCGGTGAGCATCCGCGTCGCATCGCTGACGTCGACGAACGCAATGCGGTCAGGGAACTCGGTGCTGTAGGCGTTGCGCGCGAGCAGCGCTCCGGTCTTGAGATCGACCTCCGTCTCGACGTGCAACAGGTTCTTTTGCCTGAGGTCGCCGAGCACCCATTCCCAATAGCCGGTGACCGACACGCGACGTGGGCGGCCCGAGACGTTGCGCAGCTTCAGAACCGCAAACTTCACCGGCGCGTCCATCGCAACATAGACCCACAGCTCCGAGACGAGGCCATTCTCGGTGTGTTCAAAGACGGTGTATCCGAATCCGTGGCGGATCACGTAGGAGGTGGCACCGCGAGCGGGCCCGGGCGTCGGCGACCAGAAACGGCCAGTCTGTTCGTCGCGGACGTAGAACGCCTCGCCTGTCGTGTCCTGCACCGGATCGTTGCTCCAGGGGGTCACCCGGAATTCGTGGGAGTTCTCCGCCCAGGTGTAGGCGCTGCCGCTCTCCGAGACGACCGTGCCAAATGTCGGGTTGGCCAGCACGTTGACCCAGGGGGCCGGCGTCGTCCGGCCGGGCGGCAGGGTGATGACGTATTCGTGGCCGTCGAGGGTGAATCCGCCAAGGCCATTTTCAAAAATCAAGTCGCGGGGCGGAAGCGCCCTCGGGACCTCGATCGACGGCGAGCGCGAGGGCGTCAGCGCAGGAATCAACGGGTCGAGCACGCTGCGATGCTCGACTTGCTCCGCGAAGGTTCCCTTTTCATCGTCGAGGACGATGCGCGCCACGGATTGCAGCAGCACGCGATCTTCGTGCGGGATCTGGTCAAGCCGTCGGACGAAAATGCCGCCGGGCTTGTCCAGCAACTGCGCCTCCGGGCTCGACGCAATCGCGCTGATGATTTGGTCATGCAACGACTGGCGATAGACCGATGCGTCCTCGTTCAGGATCATCAACTCGACCGTCAGCCCCTTGATGCGCCAGTAGGAGTGAGCCAGGATCAGTTGCCGGGCGATTTCGAATTTCGACGCGGAGTTGATGCTCAGCAGGACCAGCGGCGCATCGCCGGAAATCCCGTAGCTCCACAGGCCGCTCTGGCCGCGCCGGTTGGAGCGCAACACCGGGGGACTGGCTCGCCGGGCGGGGTCGGCATAGATCAGCGCACTCGCCAGCCGGCCGAAAAGCAGGGCCTCGTCCTCGGTCGCGTTGAGCTGGCGCAAGGTGACCTGGCTATGCGTCCACGCGAGATCAAAGGCGCGATCGGCCATGCGAGAACTTTGATACTTCTCCACCAGTGTCAGCGCCGCCTCCCGGCTTTCCGTCGCGCCCAGGACGACATCGATGATAACGGCTTCATTGGGAGGCACGGTCACGGTGCGTCGCAGCGAGACAATCGGATCGAGGACCGAGCCGACGGTGTTCGACAAGGGTTCCGCGCCCTGCATCGCTGCGGGACTGACCAGCGTGCCGTTGCGACCGATAAAACGACCGCGATCCGTTTCGCAGGAGAGGATTCCCTGTTCGGCTCCCTGGGCCACCATCAGGTGCAGGAGCCATGGGGGCCGCTCCTCGGCGGCACGAGCCCGGCGGGTGCATAGCACGGCGGACGACTGGGGGACAAATTCCGTCTGCACGAAGAGATTGCTGAATGCGGGATGCGAGGCGTCGGCGCTCGCGGGGGCGAGCACGACTTCCGCGTAACTCGTCAGTTCAATGGTACGCGCCGAGCGGGTGCGGTTGGTGATCGTGATGCGCCGCAGCTCAACGTCGTCCTCCGGCGACACGCTGATTCCGGTGTGGATTTCGAGTCCGTTGTGACGCTGCCGGAACTCCGCACGCGCCTGGGTAAAAATGGTTTCGTCGCCCTTTGTGTTGCGCAAGGTGGGTTGAAAGGTGGCGGACCAAACATCGCCAACGGCCAGTTCGCGGAAATAGACAAACGTGCCCCAGCAATCGCGCGTCGCGTCCTCGCGCCAGCGGGTCACTGCAAGGTCGCGCCACTGACTGTAGCCACCGCCGGTGTGGGTGAGGGCGACGTGATAGCGGCCGTTGGAAAGCAGGTGCACCTCGGGGGCCGGTGAGTGGGGATTCGTGAAGACCCGCATGATACTTCCTCCCTCGCCCGCGAGGGCCCGCGATTCCTCGAGCTGCAAATCCTCGGCGAGCACGCTCGCCGCCGTCTTCGGCATTCGCTCCTGGAGCAGCAAGTCCGTCGCTTTGAGCAGGGGACACGCCATGAAACGCCGGTGCATGGGAAAGTTCCGCAGCAGGTTGTCCAGCGCGAGCAGGCTCATCCCCTGGTGATGCGCCATGAACGAGAGGACGGTGACGCTCGTTTCCTGCGGCGGCAGCCGCGCCGGCGTGTAATCCACGGCTTCATAGAAGCCATGGGTGCCGGAACGACCATCGGCGGCGAGGCGCTGCAGGTTTTCGCAGGCGGCCACCGGCGCGACCATCAACGCCATCACGGTGGCGTAGGGCGCAATGACCAGATCCTCGGTCAGGCCGCGCTTGAAACCCAGACCCGGCACGCCGAAGGCGCGGTATTGGTAGTTCAGGTGGACGTCGGTCCGGTTGTAACCCGATTCCGATATGCCCCACGGTACGTCGCGAGATTCGCCATATGCAATTTGCTGCCGCACCGCGGCCCGACAGGTGCGATCGAGCAACGTGCTTTCGTAGCTGGGCATCACCAGCAGCGGCATCAGATATTCGAACATTGAGCCGCTCCACGAAACGAGGACCGGTTCGCCCTGCGACGCGACCAGCTGTCGGCCCAGCGAGAACCAATGGTCCTGACGAACCTGCCCCAAAGCGATCGCGACATAGCTGCACAGGCGCGCCTCCGAGGCGAGCAGGTCGTAGTACCCAGTTTCGCTGCGGTGCTCGGTGACATTGAAACCAGTGCGAAACAGATCGCGCGCCGGGTTGAACAGGAACGCGAAGTCCATCGCCGCCAGCTCTTCGCTTTTCGCTGCGAGCACCTCCAAGGTCACGAGGCGCTCGCGCGCGTGGTCAGCGGCCTCGTGCTGGCAGCGCAGCCAATCGGTACTCTCGGCGTCTGACGTGATCGACGGAGCGGGCAACAGATCGCCGGCCGCAACTTCCCGCAACGTGAGGGTTCGGTTGGACGGCGGAAGATTCTTGTCGTGTCGTTCGTGGCCCAAGGGATTCGGCAGCGCCAGCCACGGAGCGAGCCAGAGCAAGTCGGCCCAATGCTCCTGGCAATTGCGCCGCAGGATTTCAGCCCATCGCCTGGTGTCTTCCGGTTCTCCCGCGAGCGAATGCACAATCCGGGTCGCCTCACCCGTCGCGCGCTCCAGCAAGGTGACGGCGGCGCGCAGGCCGGACGGTGCCTGTGCCAGTTCGGCCGCGAGATTCTCCAGCGCCGGGCTCTTCGGCACGAGCTCCCGGAGAACTTCCACCGTGTCGCTCAGACCGGCAAAGATCTGCGGCGTGAAAATCTTCTCGTCCGCCTGTTCCCGCAACCCCGACGCAAGCGTGAGCAAATGACCCGCAAGGTTGCCGCTGTCCACGCTCGACACGTAAAGGGGGATGAGCGGCTCGAGCGTGCGGGTCTCATACCAGTTGTAGAAATGTCCGCGATAGCGCTCGAGCCGCTCCATCGTGGCGAAGGTGTCGCGGGTGCGCCGGATCAATCCGCCTACCGACTGGTAGCCCAGATCCACGGCTGCAAGATTGGCAAGGAGAGCCACGCCGATGTTCGTCGGCGAGGTGCGCGTCGCGATGACCGGGACGGGATACTCCTGAAAGTTGTCCGGCGGCAGCCAGTTCTCCCGCGCGGTGACATAGGTTTCAAAAAAATTCCAGGTCTTCCGCGCCGTACCGCGCAAAAAGACAAGCTGCCCGGCTGACAGCTTCGGCGCGACCGCGGCGATCGGCTGGCTGATCCACCAGGCGATCCACGGGGCGCAGAGCCAGACGCCGAGCACCGGCAGGGCCATGGTAAACTGGTCCGAATGCCGGAGGGCGAGAACGATCCCGGTCGCGAGCGCCGTGATCGGCACGAACCCCATCGTGGCATAGAACCCCGCGAGGCTCGCGTGTCGGGCGTGTTCGGAGTCGCTCGACGTCCGCCATTCGAGAAGTCGTTTGCGGGTCACTAGCAGGCGCAGCAGCGTACGACCGATCGCGTCGAGACTGATGAACGTGTCGAAAGGCAGAAAGGCGAGCGTGAGAAAGCTCTGCCCCAACAGCCTGCCGAAGGCGCCGGACGTGCTCCGCAGGTGCATGGACCACGGCAGGTCTTCCGGCTTGCGCAGCACATTGACCACCGCCGCCAACAACCCCGGCAAAACAACAATCGCCATCACCAGAAGCGTGCCAAGGCCGTCACTTCCAGGCAGGAGCAACCAGGTGCCGATGATCAGGAACAGCAGCGCCGCCGGGACGAGGCTCCGCCGCAGGTTGTCGAGCAGTTTCCACTGCGACAGCACGGAGATCGGATTGGCGATGCGGCGGGCATCCGGCCCGGGAACCCGCGGCAGGAGCCACTGGGCGATCTGCCAGTCGCCGCGGATCCAGCGATGTCGCCTTTCCGCATCCACGTTGTAGCGGAACGGATACTCCTCATAGAACTCCACATCGCAGACCAGACCGGAGCGGGCGTGACACGATTCCAGCAGGTCGTGGCTGAGCACGGTGTTCTCCGGGAAGCGCCCGTGGAGGGCACGCTCGAATGCATCCACCTCGTAGATGCCCTTCCCGATGAACGAGCCCTCCCGGAAAACGTCCTGATAGACATCGGACACTTCCCGCGTGTAGGGATCAATGCCGGCGTCACCGGCAAACAGCCGGACGAACCACGAACGCCGGGCGGTCGGCAGACTGACGCCGACACGCGGCTGCAGGATGCCGTAGCCCTCGGTGACAACCCCGCGCGCGCGATCGAACACCGGCCGGTTCAGCGGATGGGCCATCGTGCCGACGAGCTTTCGGGCGGCGTCGCGCGGCAGCTGGGTGTCGGTATCGAGCGTGATGACGTACCTGATTTCATGCAGGATGGCCGTGGAGCCGACGATCTCGGAAAACCGATCGCGCGTGCCGCCCCGCAGGAGGGCGTTGAACTCCGCGAGCTTCCCCCGCTTGCGTTCGTAGCCCATCCACCGGCCTTCGCCGGCATTCCAACGCCGCGGGCGATGAAACAGGAAGAAGGTTCCCTGGTTGTCCGCGGGATATTTCCGGTTCAGCCGTTCAACCCCGGCTCGCGCGCGTTGCAGCAGCCCATTGTCCTCCGGCTGGATCTCCTCCGGCGCGTCGCGATAATCGGTCAGCAAGGCGAAATGCAGGTGCGCATCCCGGTTGGAGAGATGATGAATCTCCATCGTCTCGATGAGCCGGTCAACCGCGGACGCGTTCGTGAGCATCGTGGGCACGACCACCACCGTCCGGCAATCCGGCGCGAGACCGGAGGAAAAGTCCAGACGCGGCAGCAGGGAGGGCCTCATCAGGAGCGTCGAAAGCCAGTTGACCAGCGCTACCGCGAGCTGGCTGGCGCCGAGGAGAAAAACAAGGGTGAAACCGAGAAGTTTCCATCCGGGTTCACCGAACGGAAGCGCCAGCCAAAGATAGCCAGCCGTCGCGAGCACGGTGATCCCGCTGACGCCACCGGCATAATATGCCAGCGGAAATCGGCGAATTCCCCGTTGGAGAAGCGTGCTCCACGGCCAGCGCACGTTCGCCTGGCGCGCAAGCGTCGGCTCGCCCTGGTCGATCAGGAAATAGCCCACGTGGGCGGTCCGGTCGGCGCGACCCTTCGTCTGGGCACAGGTGTCGGCCATCTGGATGGCGCCCGTCGCGACCTCCGCTTCGGAGAGCCGGCTATGCCGGGCCAGCGACTCGACCGCATGGCGATAACGATCGCGGGTGGCAAAATCCATCGTCGGATAGACCCCCGCCGGGTCAGTGCGCAACGTGGACTCGACAAGATTGAGCGATTCCACGAATTCCTTCCAATCCGTGGCGCTCAGAAAGCGAAGGCTGGCGATGCTGTGGCTGACGGAGACCTGGTCGGCGGCCTGATTCTGGCTGTCGAGCTGCACCAACTGGGCGATGGCCAGTCCTGATTCACCGACCCACTGTTCAAGCCAGGAGCGCGCGAGGTGGAGCACCGGGCTCTGACGCGACAAACGCTGGCAAAATTCGGCGACGAATGAACTGGAGACCGGCAGATCGGACTTTGCCATGTCCGCCACCACCACGACGAGACGGGACGGGTGCTTCTCCGCGATGTCCCGCAAACGGTCGACCCACAGGTTTGCCAAGTCGCGATCCGCGCGCGCCACGGTCAGCCGGGTCGTCACCCGCTGGAGATTTTCAATCAATCCCAACCGAAGCATGATCGGAATCGCCCAGAGTTCGCCCAGCTTCAAGGACGTCACTGACTGGTAGGAGGCGACGAATGCCCGCAACGATTCCGCATCGATCTGCGCGTCGACGTGCGCAATCAATTCGAGCACGATGTCGTAGACGCGTGGCAGCCCGGCGGACGGACCGCTCGACAGGCGGGGCAATTCCCGGCTGTAGCCACGGGGCAGATGGCGCCGTGCCATCTGGATCTGTTCCTCAATCAGGTAGAAATTGTCGAGGAGCCACTCGGCAGCGGGCGTTACAGACCGGCTGGCATTGACGGCAATGGTTCCGCGGTTGAAGGCCCGGAGCCTCTCTTCATTTTCGTCCAGCCGGGCAAGCACCGGATTGGGCCAGAGGCTTGGGGCGATCGGGTGGTTGGCCGCCAAATCCCGCGCATGACGCGCGAGTTGTTCCACGGTGAACAACTCCGCCCGCAAAGGCGGCGGGCTCTCACGTGCGCGCGCATGACCGCCCGTCAAACTTTGCCAGCGCAAGGAGATGGGCTGCATGATGTTCCGTTCGAACGAAGGCGGTCGCCAGCGCCGGGATGGCGGCGGCCCCCCCTACCCTCGGCCAAGCGAAGCACAGTGACCGGACGGACGGGAGCACCGCCGGCGTCACAAAGACGCAGCCAACGATGCGACGGTTTGGCCGGCGGCTCGGAGAGGAGATCCCAATGTTCAAGCATTACCCCCCAGTGTGCGCCGCAGTCCGGGATATTCATATGGGGTGTTGATCCCATCGAGCGTCGCTTCCCGCGTCGACCCACTTACCGCAAATGGACGATGATGGGCGCGAAGGGTGCAGGTGCCGGACCAGCGAGCGTGATCGACGTCGTCGCACTCTCCGGCGGAGGACTCAGTAGACTATTCCCCAAACAACTACTCGTGGATTCGCGTCGATCAGCGTCGGCCTGATTCGGTTCGTTCGCCCGTGGAAGTGCCGGCCCGGACAGTGACCCGCCGCCTGACTTGACAAGCTACGCCAATGGCGCAGTCGCCCCCATGTGGAATTCGTCCGCTTTCCGACTTTCGAGAAGACCACCGCCGACCTGTTTTCGA
>Ga0163144_10003422_pt1 | contig 36128 bp, 31 predicted proteins | sample OliLak19BULKMAT1_FD_123175 | JGI IMG/M metagenome (GOLD analysis project Ga0163144, IMG submission 123175) | Freshwater microbial mat bacterial communities from Lake Vanda, McMurdo Dry Valleys, Antarctica - Oligotrophic Lake LV.19.BULKMAT1 | ecosystem: Environmental > Aquatic > Freshwater >...
ATAGTGTTTTTCATTTTCAAAAATTATAACTAACCCGAAGGGTTAACAAGAAAAAAGATTTGACTTAGTCTCCATTGCCATATCTTGTGATTCGGCAAAGACTTTTGAAAAACACTATAGATGATGTCGAAAATATCAATTTCGACAGTGATGATTTTTATTCAACTCCGGCAAGTGTGGTAGTCGATGTAAGTAATTATTCTTGTGATGAGGTACCTGAGATTGAAATTAATTTAGATATGACAAATACATCTGTCAATAATTCTCTAAAACCGTGCGAAGATGCCAGGATCGAAGGAATGTTCTTCTGCCACAATGACACAGATGTCAACGTGGCCGATCAAAGATTTTTCTCAGTTTGTCAGCCGCAAAATCCTTAACTAAGATTGTCAATTAGGAACCTGAAAACTAAGTTTTCCATTTTGATAATCAACCAATACGGATTGACCATCTTGAATTTCACCAGCAACTAGTTTTTTAGCCAAGCCCGTCTCGATCTCTTTTTGAATTAATCTTTTTAATGGTCTTGCTCCATAAACTGGATCAAATCCATTATTCACAAAATACTCAATTGTATTATCTGTAAGATTTAATCCAATTCTTCTCTCAGAGAGCCTATCTCTTAAGCGATCGATTTGTATTGTAACAATCTTTCTTATTTCATCTTTACCAAGTGCATTAAATATAATTGTTGAATCAATTCTATTTAGAAACTCAGGTCTAAAGAAAGACGTAATAACTTTATTAAGCTCACTTTCCATCTCTTGCTTAGCAATTTGTCTCTGCGCGGGTTTACTATCAGACATCTCAGTAGCATATTTTAAAATATGCTGAGAACCTAAATTTGAAGTCATAATCAAAATTGTATTTTTAAATGAGACAGTCCGTCCCTGACCATCCGTTAATCGTCCATCATCTAAAATTTGCAGCAATGTATTAAAAACATCAGGATGTGCTTTCTCTATTTCATCAAGTAAAATTATAGAAAACGGTTTTCTTCTAACAGCTTCGGTTAATTGTCCACCTTCTTCATATCCAACATATCCCGGAGGTGCTCCAATCAAGCGAGCTACTGAATGTTTCTCCATATACTCAGACATATCGAGACGGATCATGGCTCTTTCATCATCAAAAAGAGCATCGGCTAGTGCTCTAGCAAGTTCAGTTTTACCAACACCCGTTGGTCCCAAAAATATAAATGAACCAATTGGTTTTTGTGGATCTTTTATACCGGCTCGCGCACGAATTACAGCGGCGGCAACTTCATTCACAGCATCTTCTTGTCCAATGACTCTAGATCTTAAAGTCTCTTCAAGGCCTAAAACTTTGGTACTCTCTGCTTGCATAAGTTTTGTCACTGGCACTCCTGTCCAGCGAGCCACTACTTTAGCAATGTCTTCTTCGTCAACTTCCTCTTTTAAAAGTACAGAACCGTCAGCTTTTTTGGCTGTTAGATTGTTCTCTGACTCTATTAATTTTTGCTCGAGCTTTATTAAAGTTCCATACTGAAGTTCCGCTGCTTTATTTAGATCGTAATCTCTTTTTGCCTTCTCAATAGATTGCTTTGTTTCTTCAATTTTATTTCTGATATCACGAACATTCTGAACAATACGTTTTTCGCCATCCCACTGAAGTCTCATTGCAGTGTTCTTTTCCTGTAACTCAGCGATCTCTTTTTCAAGTCTACCTAAACGCTCCTTTGAAGCATTATCATTTTCTTTCTTAAGAGCTTGCTGCTCAATTTCTAATTGCAAAAGACGTCGGGAAACTTCATCAAGCTCGGCCGGCATTGAATCAATTTCAGTTCTTAGCTTTGCTGCTGCCTCATCAATAAGATCGATTGCCTTATCAGGTAAAAATCTATCAGCAATATATCGATCACTTAATGTTGCAGCAGCCACCATGGCACTATCTTTAATTCTTACGCCGTGATGCAACTCATATTTTTCTTTCAAGCCACGCAAAATCGAAATCGTATCTTCAACATTTGGCTGATCTACCATGACTGGTTGAAATCTTCTTTCAAGAGCAGCATCTTTTTCAATATATTTTTTATATTCATTAAGAGTTGTGGCTCCTATACAGTGAAGCTCCCCACGAGCAAGCATCGGTTTTAGTAAATTGCTAGCATCCATAGAACCTTCGGCTGCACCAGCACCAACAACTGTATGAAGCTCATCAATGAATAAAACAATTTCTCCAGCAGATTCTTGAACTTCTTTAAGAACAGCCTTTAGTCTCTCTTCAAACTCTCCTCTAAACTTAGCACCAGCAATTAAAGCCCCCATATCAAGGGATAAAACTTTCTTTTCCTTTAGTCCTTCAGGTACATCTCCAGCAATAATTCGTTGCGCTAAACCCTCAGCGATTGCAGTTTTACCAACACCTGGCTGTCCGATTAAAACTGGATTATTTTTGGTTCGTCTTGATAAAACTTGTATGACTCTTCTAATTTCTTCATCCCGTCCAATAACCGGATCAAGCTTTCCTTGTGAAGCAGCTAGTGTCAGATCTCTGGCAAATTTCTTCAATGATTGATAAGTCTCTTCTGGATTTTGAGAACTAACTCTTTGAGATCCTCGAACAGATTTTAAGCCTGCTAAAATTTTGCTCTCTGTTAGTCCAGATTTTTGAAGAGGCTTTATGCTTAAAGCTGCTGCTAAAAGAATGTGCTCTACAGATATAAAATCATCACTTAATTTTTTAGCTTGTGCTTCCGCGTCTCTGAGTAAATTTAATAATTCTTGAGAAATACGAACCTCTACGGTATTAGAAGAAGAGGTCACCTGAGGCTTTTTAGATAAAAGATCGTCAATTTCACGCTTTATAGAAGAAACACTGGCACCAGAAGCTTCAATTAAAGAGTTCGCAATTCCATCTTTTTGCTCTAACAGAGCTGCCAAATAGTGCTCAGGAGAAACGGCTTGATGATGCAGTGCTTCGGCTTTAATTTGAGCATCTCTGAACCCTTCTTGGGCTTTTACTGTTAATCTATTAAAATCGAACATTTCTAGTCCTTTAAAAAATTCTGCTCTTTATTTTATAGTTATCCCAATAAGTAAATTCCGAATACTTTTCTATTGAAAACCTTCGGATTACGTAAAATATTTAATAGGGACAACTATTTATTGTCTCTCCAGGGGAACGTTAGTCCAAAAAATAGAGTTTCTTACGTAAGATCCTTTTTGGACTTATTATATAAGCACGATTCCTTACTTCTTCAACCTTTCTAATAACTATAATTTATAAGCAATATCAGACTATTGGGAGAGCTGTGATGACTTAATGAGTTAAATTACTAGGAAATTATAGACGATAAAAAGTCAGTGAATTTTACCACCTCCTTAATTTTTCATCTTGTTGCCTTTTTCCTATCAAGTTACCCTAACATAACTGGATAAGAATTACTGAAATGGATATTTATAGATTCTTTCATCCCCATCACAACCCTCGGCTAATCAGCACCCCCGTTCGTCAAGTTGAGTTGATAGAACTTGAGCAAGCTTCGGCAGAATTAAAAAAAGCACTCATCAGGGCCCAGCAAAGACTCGAAAAAAAAACAGTCTCTCCAATTATGCCAGGTCACTTTACTGACATGATCAAAGCCATGGATTTCGTAGCTAAGTCCCTTCAGACTTTGTGCGATGCTCATCCAGGAGATACAGAAAAAGAGCTTTCTGAACTTGCCCAGGAACGCGTGTCATGTTCGGGCTGGGAAGCTTGGACTTCCTTGATTCAGGAACAACTTGTAACTGCTGGACCGAATCATTTTAGATCTAGAACTTAGACGACAATCTGCATATTAATATCCTCCAAATACAACCCTATACCTAATTATATTTAACCTACTCTCGAATAGTTACGATCTTGAACTAATTCAGCGCAAAGTGCATCTTACAACCTGTATGACAAAATCAAACAACGACAAAGATAAAGACGTTCTTACAATCGAAGAAAGCGGAAAGTTTTTAACCGAGGCCGATTATACTGAACTTTCGAAAGAAGATAAAAAAGCTCGACGAAAACATCTTGATGAAAGACTTAATGCTATACAACATAGACAGCAAGTCATAGAAAAAGAACTTCAAAAACTTGAAAATAAATATTATCGAGTCTGTATTTTTGGCAGTGCTAGAATCAAGTCTGATAATCCGATTTATGCTGATGTACAAAAACTTGCCAAGCTATTAGCTGGACTAGGAATTGATATTCTTACTGGAGGTGGTCCGGGACTAATGGAAGCTGCCAATCTAGGAGTGCAAGAAGGAAAGAAACACGCCAAGGTGCGCTCCTATGGTTTAACAATTCAACTGGATTTTGAGCCACTACCAAACGCCCACTTAGATATCAAAAGACATCATCACAAATTTTCTTCGCGACTTGATGACTTCATGCGCCTCTCAAATGCAGTAATCATGACTCCTGGCGGAATCGGTTCAATTCTTGAGCTCATGTTTACCTGGCAGTTAATTCAAGTAAAACATTTACCACCACGGCCAATTGTCTTAATGGATAGTGTCTTTTGGAAGGGCTTATTAGAATGGATGAAAGATTTTCCATTAGCGAGAAAACTTGTAAGCGTTGGTGATTTTGATGTGCTTTCAATTGTAGATACACCAGAACAAGTATTTGAAATAATCAAAAACCACTACGACGAGTTTAGACAAAAACAAAAATAATTTAGCTCCGTCCTGCTCTGTAGAAAAGGATATATCTCTGTCACTTATAGTAACTTTCAAAAGTCTTTGCCGATATTCGATGATCCGCCTACACTAAAGCTATGGGGAATATAGTCTTTTCTACAGAGCAGGAACCTTCCTAATTTATCTATTCGCGATCAGAGGCTCTTTGTAAGGCTTCTAGAAATCTCCGTCGTATCTCTTCTTGACGCTCATGTACCGATGGATCCATACCTGAATCGTATTGAACAACCGAGTTTGGCATGTCGTGTTCATAATTATAGGTAGTCGTCGATCCTGCCTTTGATGGTTTTAAGTAACGAAGTTCTTCAAATGGATTATCGGAGTTGTCAGATACATTATTAATAGACTTTGTTTTAATCAAACCAGAATCCGGATCTTGCTGCTCTTCTTTGAAAGCTTCAATAACTGCTCGTTTTATTTCCGGAGCATAGGCATCAAGAACTTTTTTAGTTTTAACAACAGGAATTTCATGGATTGATTTTTCTAGAGCAACGGTTTCAATAACTGCTAGATCTTTTTTTAGATTAAGTTGATTTTGCTCAAATTCTGGCTTAATCGAGACAATCTTATTTTCATCTTTCTCAGGCTGAATAATTTTAGATGTTGGAATTTTTTGAGCCTGAATCATTTCCGATCCTTGAACTGACTTCTCGGTTGAGAGAACAGCAACCTTTTTTGAATCTGTATTTCGAGCAGCAGTAAAAATCACTAACAACAAAAGCATAAACGTACCTAAACCTAGGCCCATCATCTTAATAGATTTAAGACGAAAATCTGGAGCCAAAGTTCCGAAGCCCATTTCCTTTAAAAGCGGTTTTTTGTCAGCCACATGAGACCGAATTTGGGGCACTATTAAAGACTTTTGAATTATTGCTGGACTAGCTACATTCTGTTGAAGAGGCTCGCTAAGCTCTGTTTTAAATACTCCAGAAGCTCTCAATTGAGCTACAATTTTGTTTATTTCAGATGGACCAGATCCAAAGCCCACAGTTTTTTGCACATTATTTCCTACTTGAATTCTCTCAACATCTTGAGATCCAACAAAGCATTGAGGTCTAAAATCAAGTCGAGTAATTAATACAATTCGTCTTTTTATTAGTGCATCACTTAAAACTAGTTCAGCAAATTTTTCTTTCCAATTGAAACTTATTGGCTCAAAAGGATTATCAAAAATAATTACTTTGGTATTGGAGAATGTTGCAAATAAAATCTCTAATCGTCGTAATGAACATAGTGTCAACTTAGCAATTTGAATTGATTCAAATTCTTTTAAACCATAGGTTAAAAATAAAGCAGAAATTTGCTCACTGGAAAGTCCGGCTGAAATCAGAAGCTCCGTAGCAGTCTTCTCAGAAGGCAAGAAAGAACTAAAGCCTATATAAATAAAGTCGGATATTTGTGCAGTTTTATTGTTAAATGTAATAACAAATTTTTGACCAGACACTTGGCCAGAAATTGCTTGTCGATAAGTAATCAGATCTCTTTCGTTTTCTGCTCTTAGAACTGCAACCTTTGCAGGAAAACAATTTATACAGTCAACCAGCTCTCCATGTTTTGAAAGTTGTTTGACTACAAGTCTATCGTCAGATCCCATTTTTAGATGCTCCCTAAGGAGAGTGGCTTAGATACCCTTAGCTACAATCTTAGCCATATACTCTCTCAACCTAGGAGCTATATCGGCACGTTTCAGTCCGTACGCAATATTTGCTTGCAAAAATCCAAACTTATCTCCGGCATCATATCGGTCACCCTCAAAGGTATAACCCATAAAACCTTGAGCTTTCATTAACTTAGACATGGCATCAGTTAACTGGATCTCTCCACCTTTACCTGGCTTGGTTTCTTCAAGAATCTTAAAAATTTCTGGGGTCAAAATATATCGACCTACGATAGCTAAATGAGAGGGCGCATCTTTCAGATCAGGTTTTTCAACCATTACATTTAAATCATAGATTCGATCTGAGATTTTGTTACCTGCACAAATACCAAATTTAGAAACCTCTTCATCGGGAACTTCCATTAAGGCCACAACGGATTTCTGATGTTTTTCATAGACATCAATCATCTGCTTTGTACAAGGAACCTTAGAATCAACCAAATCATCGCCCAAAAGCACAACAAAAGGCTCGTTTCCAATTATGTCTTTTGCACATAAGACTGCGTGTCCAAGGCCCTGAGGACGCTGTTGTCGAATAGCAACAGCTTGGATCATGAGGCTTGCCTTACGAAGTTTTGCTAGTAAATCTGTCTTACCTTCACGCTCCAATTTCTCTTCAAGTTCAGGATAAAGATCAAAGTGATCTTCAACGGCAGCCTTTCCTTTTCCTGTAATAAAAATGACGGTTTCAATTCCTGAAGCAACCACCTCCTCAACGATATATTGAATTGTTGGAGTGTCAACAATGGGCAATAACTCTTTGGGAACTGACTTAGTGGCAGGTAAAAACCTTGTACCAAGACCGGCTGCTGGAATCACTGCTTTTCTTACTCGTTGTCCTTGAGTCATAACTACCTAAACCTTTTGAGTATCTTAATAAAGTAGCCATAAACTACGCAAAATTCGTGGATAAAAGCACCAAAAATTATGGCTGGATTCGTTAATTAACATAGGAACAGACTCGATACAATCTGTGAGGTTTTATGTTTCCCAGTAAGCATAGTAAGTCCAAAAAGAACTTTCCGAAAGAAAATCATTTTTTTGAACTTAAGATCCCCCGGAGGGATGATAAATAGTTATCCCAACTAAATGTTGTAAGTAAATCGAAGGTTTTCAACAGAAAAGTATTCGGTAATTACTTATTGAAATAACTATAGGTGAAAGATCTGGTAAGCCATTGCGGCAATAAATCTGGGCAATGTGGGTAAAAAGGCTGTAACAAAATGGAAAGAGTATTACTCGTAGAAGACACACCTAGTTTAAGAGATGTCTTAAAAATGGTCCTTGAACATGAGGGCTATCAGGTTGAAGCTTGTAAAGACGCTGAAGATGCAATCCATTCTGTTGCTACTAATAACTACTCATTAATCCTCTCCGATTTTAAACTTCCCGGAATGAATGGAATTGAGTTCTTAAGAGAAGCTCGTGAAAAATCACCAACGATACCTTTTCTAATGATGACTGCATTTGGTTCTATCGATGTCGCAGTTGAAGCAATGAAATTTGGTGCAAATGATTTTATTTGTAAACCATTTGAACCAGATCAGCTTTGTTCAGTGGTAAGAAATATGGTCGATCAACAAAAAATTATAGAAAAAACACTCAACAGACAAACAAGAAAGAAAAGAAAATTCTTAACTGAAGATCCGAAGCTTAAAGAGTTACTGGAAAATGCAAAAAAAGCTGCAAAATTTGATACACCGGTTCTTATTTTAGGTGAAAGTGGAACCGGTAAAGAGCTTGTTGCTAGACATATCCATGAGCATAGCGTGAGAAAAGATGAAAAGTTTGTTTCGATTAACTGCGCAGCAATCCCACATCAACTTTTGGAAAGTGAGTTTTTTGGTCATGAAGTAGGATCTTTTACTGGCGCAACTCAATGCAGACAAGGACTTTTTGAGGTGGCAAGTAAAGGTACAATATTTCTTGATGAAATTGGCGATATGCCTCAACACTTACAAGTAAAACTCTTAAGAGCTCTTCAAGAAGGGGAGATTAGACGAGTCGGTAGTAATCACAATATTAAAGTAAATCCTCGAATATTAGCAGCGACAAATAAAACAGTCGACTTTGGTATGGAGGATAGTTGTTTACGCGAAGATTTCTATTACAGACTTGCTGTTCTAACTGTTAATATTCCGCCACTTAGAGAAAGGAAAGGGGACACCGAAAAGTTAATCAAGTACTTCGTTGAAGATTTCTCTGAAAACATTGCTAGAAAAGCTCCACAAATTGATGAACAAGCTTGGGAGATCCTTCTTAGATATCCTTGGCCGGGAAACGTAAGGGAATTAGAGAATGTTATTGAACGAGCAGTTTTACTTTGTCCAGAAATTTTATCTGCTGAGCATCTAGGAATTAATTTAGATATTAATTTTGATACAATCGAAGATATTATTTCAACTTTACCTGAAGTAGCGGAAAAAGCTTCGCGAATAGCGGAAACAGAGCAAATCCATAAAATCTTACAAAGAGTCAGTGGCAATAAAAGCAAAGCTGCTGAGATACTAGGAGTTAGCTATAAGACCCTTTTAAATAAGATCAAAGAATATCAGATTCATTGATTTGGCAAGAACAGTGCAAAGAATGGATCTTCATGAACCAACTTCCATTCCTGTGGAGCACGGATAAGAATCTGTGCAAGGGCACTACTTTTTTCAACTAATACAACATCGGGACTCCATTTAATAAGCGTTTGGGCCCAATTATTCTTTAAGCGGTATAGATCAAATGACGCCTCATAGTCTTTAACTGGCACAAGTTGTGTTCGTCCATCAGTTGTAACTTTCATATTGAAATTAGGATCGGTTTCATATGCTATCCAACGACACCAACCACCATAATTAAAATGTGTCATTACTCGAATATGATCTCTGCCCGTTTTAAGTGATAAATCTAATGTTGGAATTTTTGCGCAAGCTTTAATAGGTAAATATTCATCCATGTAAGAGGAATTATCTAAAACCCACGGTGCGGAAGTATAAACATGAAATGAGATATAAATAAAACTAGCTGCAAATAATGGTAAAGAAAATCTTTTAAGATACAAATCTGTAATCGGCAATGATTTTCTAAAAAGAGTAGACATATTCCTAGAAACAATTGGTGCAGCAAAAATTCCATATAAGGAGATAAATTTCAATGCTCGAATTGACAATATTAATGCTGTTATAGCGAGAATTGAGTCTCCAGCTTTTGCAGATAATTTTTTAAAATTCTCAAATCTAAAAGATAGTGCAGTGCAAAATAATATCAGTAGCGGCACAAAAGTTTCAGCTGAAAGTCCTGGTTTAAATTCATTAATAAATTCTCGTAATTTTTTCGGCATTACTAAATAATCATAAATCACAACATAGTTCGCCAAATAGGATCCAGTGCTAGAAAATATTCCATAAGGAGACAGAAATCCTGCAAAAGAAACGAGAATTAGACCACCCCAGGCATAAAGTGCAGTTGAAGAATTTGACTTATAAAATCTAGGTAAGCATTGAAATACAAACCATAGAAAAGGCATCAAAACCCAATAGACATGAATGTTTGATAGAATTGCAGTTAAAACAAAAAATAATAAAAATTTAAAATCAAAATCCTTTTTGAAGCGACTCTTTCGAAGAATAGAAAAGCCGAGCAAAATTATTAAAAGACCGATTACGTGTGGTCTAACGGAAGTTACTTCTCCAACAAATGTAGCTAAGATCAGAAATGAGAGTAGGGGTACTATTGAACTAACTTTTTTACTAGTTTCTGTGATCACAATCTGCATAATGCCCATGCAGAGAAGTGCCATTATCAAACCTAAAAATATTCTTAGTCCGACGAATCCAGCAAAACTATAAATTTTAAAAAATATAATCTGAGCTAACCAATGGTAGTCAATCCACTCAACAGCAAATGAATTTATAATGTCTTGTCGCGGAACATCTCCATGCTCTAGTGTCCAAGCACCCCCTAACAAATGCCAACCTAAATCAGGATCATGAGTCGGCATTGCCCAAAAAGAGAGTCCAAAAAGAAAAGCGAAAATATAGAGCCAGGCTTTCATAATTAGAGTAAACATAATGCATGTTTCATCTCTTAAAAAGTCACTTATTCCATCTGATTTGTCCCATTCTTTCGATCATTTTAGTTGCTTTTTCTATATTTAATTTTGGTCCTGGAATTACTCCAGATAGCGTTCAGTACATCTCTGCATCAGAAAATTTCATTAAATCTGCCTCTTTTATCTCATTTGATGGATCGTCACTAATTAACTGGCCTCCCATGTGGCCCTTTCTGATTTCAATTTTTAGTTTATTTGGACACGATCCTTTTCTCTTAAGCGGCTGGCTCAATGCCTTTATGCTTGCTGGAACTGTAATTATATCTATCTCGATTTTTAAAAAATTAGAGTTTAGTTCAAACATTACTCTTTTAGGTTCTATTCTCATCACTCTCTCCTTACCACTTCTTAAGATTTCAGTGATGGCCTGGAGTGAAATTACTTTTTGCTTCCTCGTTACTCTATTTATCTTTATGCTTTTGAGAAAAGATAAATTTTCAGAGAACATTGCTACTTTATCTTTAATAGCCGCACTTGCATCGTTAACACGGTATCAAGGAATTGCTATTATCATAGCAGGAACTGCAATAATATTTACAAATACTAAGAAAATAAAACTGGCTCTAAAGTTTCTTTTTCTTTCCAGTATTCCGATAAGTATTTGGGGTATTCGAAATTACAATCTTTCTGAAACAATTTTTGGACATAGAATAAGTCCTGGTAATGAATTCACAAATAATCTTAATGATACTTTTGATGTTATTTCCAGTTGGATTTCAACCTCACCTTTTATCTCAGTCTTTGTAATAGTACTTTTATCCATTGGCTTAATTTCTGCATTTTTAAATAATAATCATCGTAAAGATTTAACTATTTCATTAGTGACTCTTCTTTTTTCATTGATTGCAGTTATGATCTACTCATCAACGCAATATCAAATAGATCCAATCGAAAATAGATTCTTGGCTCCGACATTTCCAATCTTTGTAATCCTTTCTTTAATTTCGATTGAGCGTTTAATTTTATTGACGCACTTTAGAGAAAACCTAGTTTGTATTTTTATTTCTCTTATTTGGATTGCCTCAAACGTATTCATTATCACATCACATGTAACTGATTGGAATTCACGCGGAGCCTTTGGGTTCAATCATAAAATATGGACTAGTTCCCCCTTGATTGATGAGATTCTAAAACTTCCCCTAAATGCCACCATCTTCAGTAATGCACCTGAAGCAATCTATTATCTTAGCAAGCGTAAATCTAAAAGCACTCCAACAAAAAGTGGTTATGAGCCTTATCTCAACTCTCTGAATAATTCAAAAAACAACTTTTTAGTTTGGTTTCCTTTAATGAAGAGAGATTATTTAATTGGAATTCCTAGCCTTCGTGCTGGGTTAAAAACAGAAGAAATCTCAAATCACGGTGTCTTAGGTCAAATTTACATAATCTCCCCTAAGTCGGATGAACCCAGCTCTTTTGCGCCAAAGATATGAAAATAACCCAGAAAAAAACAATCCTAATGGATCAGGTTCAAAAATATCCAACATTCTTCTTTGTATATAAGCTTTTGAACTTATAACCAGCTAAGATCAATACATATTTCAATGATGCTTAACTGATACTTTCTTTAATAACACTTATATAGAGAAGCTTGTTTTTGTTTTGAATCAATTTCAATCTGTTTTAGCGAGGTTTTATGTTTGCTTCATTACCTTTATCCGATTGTCTTACCTTTCAAAATCTTTCTTATCGAAAGAACCTTATATTTAAGTTTCTTCCTTTATTTTTAATTCTAGCTCAAATTATTTTAATTACTCATAGCAGTCATGCCCAGTGGAGTAGTGGTGATTCTGAATACTGGCCAGAGTATGCCTATAACAATGGCGATCAACGAAATTTAAATGCAGCGGAGAAAATATTTACTTTTATTAAAGATTCTCTTGGGCCTCTAATTTTTGTGATCAGCGGACTAGCTGCACTAGGGGCAATGGCAATCGGAAAATATAGACACGCTGTTGGACTTGCCTTAGTAACACTTGTTGCAATTTCACTTAGATATTTAATTTCTATAGTTACAAGTGGTGGTGGAGCAATTTTCTTACTTATTTGTTTTTCCTTAGTTGTTCTTGTAAAATTTCTATGGACATCCCCAGATAAAGAATCAAAAGATGGTTCAAATGGTAAAGCTGATGCCATATTTGGAAAAGGTAAAGCTTCTCTGTCAAGTTCATCCTCTCGTCAAAGACTAGCTGCTCCGGGTGCTCTACCAGCAATGAATTCAAAAGCAAACTATGCAACAAGTGGCTTTACAAAGGGCTTTACTGGAAGCAATGGAAGATTATAAAAATAATTCAAAGCTGAGTTTCAAAAAACTTCTTCCTGAAATATAGTTCGGTAATGCCACACTGTATTTTAGAACATTCAATCAATATCATTGAGAAAATTGATGCTAAAATTTTCTTTGAGAAACTTCACAAAATCATTATTGATAGCGGTCCCTTTAATCTAAGCCAGATTAAAAGCCGAGTTATTGCACAGAATCATTATTATGTCGGAGATGGCAGTCCGAATAGTGGATTTATATTTCTTCAAATCTCTATACTTAGTGGCCGAGAACTCTTAATAAAACAAACATTAGGTGAGCGTGCCTTAAAATACATGGAAGCAGTCTTCAGTGAATCCAAAAATAATCTTAATTGCTCAATCACCGTTGAGATCCGAGAGATGGACAAAGAAACTCATTGGCGATTTGGAAGAAATATTTAAAGTAAATTTTTTCTCCGAATTGTTCTTAGAAAAAAGTCAGATTTAAAATAGCACTATTACACTCTAGAGATTAAGAATATGTAAGAATCTGAACAGGCAAGACATAGAGTCTCCTGCCTACATTAAAAAATGAAAAAGTAGGGGTTATCTCCCTACTTTTTCATTCAATATTAAATGTCAGAATAAAAAAATTCTAACATAATTTTATCGTGAAGCTCTCGGTCGAGATGGATATTTTCCACCAGAGTCTCTTTCATTATTGAGATTTCTATCACCTCTTGGAGCTCGATCTTCTCTTCTCTCTCTTCGAGCAGCACCATCAGAATATCTTTTGTTGCGCTCAGGGCGATCCGATCTTTCTGATCTATTGGAGCGTTCAGATCTATCCGAACGACCCTCTACACCTCTATCCAGAGGCATGTCGGCTCGAACCATTGCTGGTCGGCCTTCATCTGCAAAAACTTCTGGGAACATCATGGTTAAGAAACGGGCAGCAATCTCCTTGCTATCCATATCTATAACTGCCTTTTTCCAACTTTCATCCATTATCTCGATCGCACGAGTGTGGTTTTTTTGTTCGGCAAGAATTTGAAGAACTCCTGAGATTTTTTTGGCAGCAATGGCTCTACGTGTTGGAATCACGCCTTCAATTATTCGACTCTTAGTCATTCTTTCAATTTTATCTAAAAGATGACTGTGTGCTGGAGTAACGAAACTCATCGCAAATCCAGATTTACCACTACGAGCAGTTCGACCAATACGGTGAACATAATTATCAAGCTCACGAGGAATTGAGAAATTAATAACATGGCTGACATCTTTAACATCAAGTCCACGAGCAGCTACATCAGTACATACTAAGATCTTAATTTTTTTGGCACGAAACTTAGACATGGCTATTTCGCGATCACACTGGCTCATATCACCATGTAAACAATCGGCCTTGTAACCATGCTCTGCTAAATACCTTGTTAAATCCATTACCAAAGCTTTAGTTTGGCAAAATATCAAACCAAAGAAATCATCGGCTGCATCGATTAATTTACACAAAATCTCAGGCTTATTCTTTTCCTGAGTCATGAAATATGATTGCTCTACGGTAGCTGAAAGCATCTCGGTGCGATTAACTTGCACCATCTTTGGTTTCTTTAAAAATTGATCAGCAACCCTGCGTACACTTGGACTCATGGTGGCAGAAAATAACCATATATTACTATTATCTCTGGGAGTTTTCTCTAAAATTGTCTCCATGTCTTCACGGAATCCCATCGAGATCATTTCGTCAGCTTCATCAAGCACAACAACTTTAACCGCATCGAGTTTCAAAGTGCCGCGCTCTAAGTGATCAATTAATCTACCAGGAGTGCCGATAACAACTTGCATACCTTCTCTCAAGCCTCGCAACTGCTCGCCATATCCAGCTCCACCGTAAATTGGCAGCGATCTAATACCTAAGTGTTTTCCAAGAAGATTAATCTGTCCCGAAACCTGCAAAGAAAGTTCGCGAGTTGGGCAAAGGATCAATACTTGAACAGCCTTTAACTTTGGATCGATTTTTTCAAGAAGCGGAATTCCGAAAGCGGCCGTTTTGCCAGTACCAGTAGCAGCAAGTCCTATAAAATCAGTTGCTGCGCCTAATAAGATTGGCAGGGCTTGGGCCTGAATTGGGCTAGGTTTTGTATAACCAACTTCACTAATTGCTCGGGAAAGTGGCTCGCTAATTGTTAATTCACTAAATGTTTCCATATGGGGGTGTATCACATTGTAAGAGGTAAAGCGCGTTTGCTATAAAAATATTGAAACATCGATAATGTCGCTTCGTAACATATCGTAATTACATATGTTTTTTTGAATTCTCCAGCTTTACGTATTGAAAAAAATAACTGAGTCTCTGGTGCCAGCCACCTTGAGATTTACCTTGAGATTCATGATAACTAGAAAATTTCATTACTGATTTTGAAGATAAGGGAGAGCCAAACAGATAAACTATTTAAACCTCCCATTGTGCGAGTAGCACGAACTTCGTCATCGCACCTTAGCGGATGGGTGTAATACGAAGACTAAGGGTCCGCTGAATCATCTTGGCGATACTCGGCAGGAAGATACTATCTCCCAGCTTCAACATCGCTTCGAGTTGATGGCGATCGAAAACGATCCCTGTTCCTTCACCCAGTGGTTTGGAACTCAACGAGGCTTCGAGTTCCGAGAATCTTACGAGTGAAAGATCGCAATTGTTAACCCAAAGGGTTAACAAGAAACAAGATTTAACATAGTCTCTATTGCCATATCTCGTGATTCGGCAAAGACTTTTGAAAAACACTATATATTACAACGCTTTAAGATTATTAAGAATTAACTCTCTAATACCAGCTCCAGATATATCTGAACCAACAACTATCAACTCTTTTGGTTCTATTGAGAAGGCCTTAGAAATTATCTGGATCCGTTTTGCCTTATCATTTGCAGTAAGTTTATCTGTTTTTGTTAGAACAATATAAACAGGTAAGGCTTTATCAGAAATTCGTTCTCGAATCTCAAGCTCTTCAATTTGTGGATCTCTTCGAATATCATTTAATAAAAAAACTGCTTTGAGATTCTCACGATTTTCAATGTAATCTAAAATTAAAACATGCAGCTCGTGTTGTTTCTCTTTTGGTAATTTAGAAAAGCCAAATCCAGGAAGGTCTGACAAAAGAAATTCATATTTAACCTTACCTCCATTTGATAATGAAACTGCAAAAAGATTAACTTCGCGTGTTCTTCCTGGAGTATTACTTGATCTAGCCAAACCTTTTTGATTTGTAACTTTATTTATTAGAGTGGACTTTCCGACGTTAGATCGACCAATGAAGGCAACTTCAAAAAGACTTGAAGGAGGGAGCTGATCTACATGTGGTGCTCCGGCAATAAAGCGTGCTGAAAGATGCATGATTTTGAAATAAATTGAAGTTTACTTAAGCTTACCAACTCGGCGAGCCAGCAAAAAAAGATACAAACAGAATATGCCCCAAAGAACCGAATAAGCCAAAAACATCTCTGGGAAGGTATTAGGAACGATATCCATAAGTAGCCCTTAGGTTATGTTAAATTTAATTCTCTTTCTATTTTCTTAAGCTCAATCTTACCTGCTACCCAAGTCAGCAAAAACTGGAGCAGAATCATTGCTATCATTGAAACTATCATCGCATGCACAAAGGATGGATCCTTAAGTCCCCGATCTTGTACAACTTGCGGATGAAGCTGTGCGGCCTTTGGTAAAATCTTAACGGAAAAGACTACTAGTGGGACATTGATTGCGGCTAAAATACTAAAAACGGCTGCTTGATTTGGAATCTTGTCTTTATCTCCAAAGGATCTCAAAAGATTCAATCCTAAAAGAATCAAAAGTAAGATTAGAAAAGTTACTAATCTTGGTTCCCATCTAAACCAGGTATTCCATGCAGAGTGTCCCCAGATCATTCCAGTTATCATGACAATTAAACAAAAAACTAAGGCAACCTCACCGGCAACCTTTCCCAAAATATCCCAAAGAAAATGTTTATTTGAAAAATGCCCAAGTGCTGACATTAGTAAAATTGCCACGGAAAAATATGTGGCGATGGCGCAGCCAACATGGAAATAAAAGATTCTCTGAACTGGGCCCATTACTCTTTCGTTAGGCACGACCAAAAAAATTAAATAGTTTGCATAGAGAACTGACAAAAAAGTCAGAATAAAAAGAATTGCTTCAAAGACTTTGTTACGAAATAGAAACTTTTCCATGATAATATTTAAACTAATCTAAAATTACATGTTCAAACAAATTTACCCCTAGAGCCACATATATAACATCAAAAGCTAATAATATGGAGATCCAGGAACTTCCCCAATCAATTTTTCCAGAATCAAATAATGCTGCACTTAACTCCAAACCAGCAAACAAAATAGGAAAAAGAAGTGGTAAAAGTAAAAGAGGCAAAAGCATGCTTTTAAGTTTACTTGTCTGAGACATCGGTATCAGAATTGTAGAAACAGCGGAGAAACCTAGAGCAACTAAAGCCGATATAATTATCAATTCACATAAGATTGAAGGAATTGTAAAATTTGCAAGTATGACCAATACAAAAAATGTAACTAACTGTCCGATAAGACTTAAAACAACATTTGCAATCAATTTCGATAAATAAACCTTAGTAGAAGAAGTTCCAGATAAAAGTAATCCATAAATTGCATCATTTCTAAACTCATACTCAAAACTTTTAGAGATAGAAAGTGTTGATGAGAATATAAAAACTAACCAAAGAAATGTCGGGAACATTAAGTTCAAGTTACCTGGAGATAAGAATGCTGAGTTAATACCAACGGCAGTTATTGTACCTAATAAAAGGGACATTGTAAGGATTAAAACCAAGACTTCTTTAGTTCGAGACTCAATACTAAAATCTTTTTTTAAAAGTAATAATAATTCGGACATTAGCTGCAAGCCTCAAGATAAAGAGAAGAAAGTTGCGCCTCTTTAAAATTGCCACGAATATCTTTTGATACTTGGCCATGTTTCAGCACAACTACACGATTTATAGTTTCAGCCAGGCCTCGCACATCGTGTGTTGCAATAACTGTTAGTTTTTTATTTAAGGCAATCTTATTAAAATTTCCTAAAAACAATTCCCTTCCAGACTGATCTAAAGAAGTTGTTGGCTCATCTAGATATAAAAAACTTGCAGTTCTATTTAAAACTACGGCCAGAGCAGCTCGCCACTCATTTCCTTTACTTAATTCGGAAATTAGTTTGTTTTTCTGAGTTAAGAGTGACCACTCTTCGAGAATTAAATTTAACTCTTCAGATCCATCCCTAAGTCGCAAAAGCAATTTAAGATTTTCCAAAACACTTAAGGGTGCATAGAGTAGGGAGTTGTGTCCTAAAAAAGAAGATTCAAAAAGGGGAGGGCGATTTACTTCTTTGCCTTCTAACATAATTTCTCCCGAGCTCTTACTTAATAAACCAAGAAGAATTTTAATAAGAGTGGATTTTCCCGACCCATTTGGTCCGACTATAAGAACTCGATCTCCTTCTATGAAAGACAAAAAGATCTTATTTAAAACTTTAGTTAGGCCAAAATTTTTGGTTAAATTACGAAGTTCAAAAAAATAATTTTCAACTATCGTCATGAAGATTCAAGTTTTCTGCAATTTTTCAAGTGCCTGGGCCAAATCAAATCTAATTCTTTCACGCATTGTTTGATATTCCCCTTCGGCTATCTTCTCTGTTTTGTAGTCAAGCTCCAAATCTTTAAGAATCTGGATAAGCCGCTCTTTTTCTTCCTCTAGAGAGGAATTAGATCTTGAAGATGGAAGTAGTCCAGCTTTAGAAAAATGTGGTCTGACGAGAAACCAGGCCGAAAACAAGGCAATGATAAAAAAAAGTAGTGTTAAAGAGTTCATGTCTCCAGTCCTTCAATTTCTTTCTTTCTGTTAGGAAACAGAACTACGCCTGTTCCAATTAGCATTATTAATCCACCAACCCAAAGCCATATTTGAAGCGGATTAATAAAAACTTTAAAGGATGCCTTTCCTCCATTTGTATCATCATAGCCGGCAAGTGCCACATAAAAATCTTCTCTAGCTCCCATCCTAAGAGCTACTTCGGTAGTAGTCTCTTGAGATTTTTTGTAAAATCTTTTTTCAGGATGAATTACTTCAATTAAATTTCCATTATCTTTATTGTATAGAGACATCTGAGTTATTAATGATTCGTAGTTGTCATTTGCCGTAGTAGAGATCTCATCTAAAGTAATCTTGAATCTACCAATTTCAATTGACTCACCTTTTATTATACTAAATTCTTTTTCTACTTTATAAGCCATGGAGGAGGTGATGCTTATAGCAGCCATGACCACTCCAATATGCACAAGGTAGCCACCATAACGGGCTCTATGTCTTCTAAGCAGATCGGCAGATGCTGCTCCAATACCTTTCTCAGACTTACTAGCTCTTACTGCCTTCATGCCACGATAAAATTCAACAACAATCGTCATTAGGGCAAAGAAAGAAAATACATAGGCTGCTAGTGGATAAATCTCTCTAATACCAGCCCACAATAAAATCACCGTAACTAGCAAAGAGCTAATTGCCGGAGCAATGAATGCCCGTCTTAAATTCGAAAAGGTTGCCTTTCTCCAAGCTATCATGGGCCCAATGCCCATAAAGAAAATCAATAGAAGAAAAAGTGGGACGTTTACTTTATTAAAAAATGGAATGCTTACAGTTTGCTTAGTTCCTGTAACTGCTTCGGAAAGAATAGGGAACATAACTCCCCAAAGTGTAGCAAAGCAGATACTAAGAAATAAAAGATTATTTACTAAGAAAGCGGCTTCCCGTGACAAGAAACTTTCTATGAATCTCTCTGATTTTAGTTCCTTCCATCTTACATAAGTTAAAATAGCAGCAGCTAAAATTACAATGGCAAGATATTGTAAGAAGACTTCTCCAACATCTGTTTCTGCAAATGCATGGACACTTTGCACAATTCCAGATCGAGTTAGAAAAGTTCCAAAAATTGTTAACGAATAAGTCAAAACAATTAACCAAACATTCCAAGTCTTAAGCATGTTCTTTCTTTCTTGCACCATTACCGAATGAAGAAAGGCAGTTGCTGTTAACCATGGCATAAAGGAAGCATTCTCAACTGGATCCCAAGCCCAAAAACCGCCCCAACCAAGCTCGAGATATGCCCAATGCCCACCAAGCATGATTCCAGCGGTCAAAAATCCCCAACCTATTAGTGTCCAACGTCGTGTTAATCTAATCCATTCATTATTTAGTTCCTTTGAAATCAAAGCCGCCAAGCAAAAGGCATAGGGAACAGTAAACATTGTAAAACCAATGTAGAGCGAAGGCGGATGAATCTGCATGTAAATATTTTGCAGTAGAGGATTCAAGCCATTTCCATCTGGAGGAATAAATGGCTGACCTAGGAAACGAAATGGATTAGTATAAAAAACTACAACTGTCAGAAAGAATGCTACGGAAGCATTAAGCACCATCAAAACCCAAGGAGATAGTGCTACGGGATAATGTCTAATTCTAACTGCAACAATCGTAGCGGCAGCAGCTAAAAAGAAACACCACAAAAGCATAGAGCCATCCATGCCACCCCAGATAGCACTGAAACGGTAATTACTTTCCATGGCACGGTTAGAGAATTGCCAAACATATGTTACGGAAAAATCACTAATGTAAAAAAGATAGCCCAAAGATGCCAAGGCTATGCCAACAAATATTCCAACCAAAATTGTTGCGTTGCGACATGTTAAAAGCCAAGAAGACTTGCCAGTCCTGCCTGCTAGAATTCCTGAGATAATTCCGATGACTGATAAAATCAGTGCTAAGGTTTGTGAGAAATGTCCTAGTTCTGCCATTTGAGGATTCTAGACTTTATGAGAATAATTCTCAATCAGTAGAAAACTGACTTATATCTTATATAATCTAGAAAAATTACTGATTTTGCTTTAAAGGATCGGGTGGTTCGTACTTAGAAGGACATTGAGTTAAAAGATTTGAAGCATAAAGAACCCCATTTTCATACCGACCGTCTATAATGACATCTCGACCAGCAGAGAACATATCTGGTCTTAGCCCCTCATAAACAACAGAAACCGTATTTGACTCAGTTACCTCAGGAAGCTCCTTACCAGGATCCTGAATTCTAAAGGAGAGTTTCATTACAGGCTCTGTAACGTAATCAAGTGAAAGAGTAGAAACACGACCACCAACCCGTATACGAGTCATATTTTCTGAGCTCTTCAATAAGTCCGAAACTACCAATACCTGGGCAGCACTCTCCTTAGTAGCTTGATAAACCATAATTACAGCTACAATGAAGGCTGCTGCAAAAAGAGTTAGAAATTTTGAATTCATAAAGTAATATAGTAAGTCCAAAAAGAAATTTCCAAAAGAAAATCTTTTTTTGGACTTATTATCCCCCGGAGAAATGATAAATAGTTATCCCAACTAAATGTTTTAAGTAAACCGAAGGTTTTCAACAGAAAAGTATTCAGAAATTACTTATTGGGATAACTATAGTACTACATTATTCTAGTTTCGACCAACTTTGAGCTTTAAAGCAATGAAATCTCTTTTTATAATTAATCCTCGATCGGGTGCCAATAGGGGCCAGATTATTTCTGATGAAATAAATAATCTAATTACCCTTAGGAAAATCGAAGGTGAAATTGAGATTCTCTCAAGAGATAGGACGAATGAGATTCTAGCCAGGGCCCATAATTTTGATCGATTAATAATTGCTGGCGGTGACGGAACAATCTCTTCAGTTATAAATTCCCTTTTAATGCATGAGTGCTGGAGTAAAATTAAAGATAATGCAGCTTGGGGGATTGGAATTATTCCTTTAGGCACGGGCAATGATCTTGCCCGAGAATTAAATCTAAACTTTCTTTATCAAAATCACTCTTTATTGGAGTACTTAGAAAAGCTATGCACCAATGCTCTTATCGAGTATGACGCCTGGCAGGTGAGAACAGAAGGATGCGTTTCCTTCTTTATAAATTATATTTCAATTGGCTTTGATGGTGCAGTAATTGAAACTTTCCATAGTATTCGACCCCAAAAAAGCTCTGCAACAAACCTAATCGGTAAATTTTTAAATCGTTTTCTTTATGGAGTAGCAGGATTAAAAAACCTAGATTACTCAATAGACCTTAAGACTGTAAAAATATCTAGCAGGGAATGTGAGGAGATAAGACTTCCTCCTAAGGCCAAGAGTCTTATCTTTACCAATATCAGCTCAATTATGGGTTTGGGAAATTCTTGCTTAAATAGTAATCCTACAGACCAATCTCTTGAAGCCGGCATAACGACTTCATTGTTGAATTACTTAAGATTTATTTTTCCAAAATTATCGATTCTGCCTTCAATTACAGATTTAAAAGGAAGTAAAGAATGGAGGATTTCAGGATTTAAAAACTCGGTACTGGGACAAATTGACGGAGAGCCCATAAAGTTTGGCCCCGCTGAAATTTACATCTCACACGGAGCCAAACTCAGACTCGTTGCAAATAAGTCTTAATCAACGCACTGACTTTGATCTGGCAATGCAGCAAGAGCAACTGTATTTTCGTTAGCTAACTTCTTAGCTGCTTTTTTCAATTGCTTGATTTTTTTCAATTGTTTCGTATCACTTGTTATAAGCCCTGTTAGTACAGTCTTCACTAAGCTTGCAAGTCCATTAGAAGCACTGAGATACTGACTCTCGAATGCTTGATTACTTACTGATTGACATAACTGAGCGTTGTTACATGTTGTAATCACATTCGGTAAGCCCCAAGCAAGCTCCCATGTTAGAATTTGGAAAGCATTTGCAGTAGCTATAACATCACTTCCATAACTTGGATTCTGAGTAATATTTCTCCTTAGCTTAACTGCTTTCTTAACCAATAGATTTTGAGCAATCGAATTTCCATCTAACACTAAGCTAGAAGCGTTAGTTGTAAAATCATCGCAATCAAAACATGAGTTATTACCTTCACACACTCCACATGCATCAGGTCTAGCTGGTCCATTCAATGTTCCTTCACAGTCGAAGAAACAGCTTTGAACGCTTACCGGTACTTGGCAATTAACTCGTTGCTCGAAAGAGTCAATTACAGTCAATGTAACTGAACAAATTGTAGGCGTTCCATTTTGTGATGAATCAAAAGTCAATGTAGGTGTGGAACTTGAAGAATCACTAAAAACTCCATTTGGACAATTGCTTGACCAAAGAAATCCTAAGCTTTCAGAATCGACATCTGTTGATCCAGAACCATCAAGTTGAATAACAGAGGTTGATCCACCGCAAGTTAAATTCTCATAAGAAATATCATTTACAGCAGGATCACATAACGGAATAGCATCGTAATTATAAGTTACGGTAATTATTGCGTAGGCATTTGTGTCAAATTCTGAAATTAAATTTCCGTTACCAGAAACAAAAGAGGAAGCTTCCGAGGCAACTGGAAAAATAATATTATCAACTCCAGTGAAAAACGCGTTATCTTCACTATATGGTCCTTTAAACTCTGTATCGTTAGCATTCACTGGATCATGAGTTGCACCAGACGGTCCTGCAAAATCAATCTTTTCGTCAAATGCTGGAACGTTACTGACTAATTGAAAAGTAGGTGTTGTTACCAAGACAGTGCTCAAGTCAGGTTTTTTTAAAGTCACAATTGCGGAAAGTTGTTCTGTAATAGTAGCTGGACCAGCATCTGTATTCTCGAATCTAGTTAAACCAACAACGCCACCTTCGAAACTTATTTGCACAGAGATAAGAGTTCCAAGATCAGGATTGAATTTTGGAATTATTACAGTTCGGTCCCAATTTGTAACAGAAAGTGGAACATTGTCAGAATAAGAAAGCTGTTCAGCAGAACAGTTCGAAAATGACAAAAATGAAAATAAAGCAAAGAAAAGAGCGGTGCTCTTATTAATAAAAGTCATATTTTTTTCTCCCCTCAAGATGTCGATCGTGCCAAAAGCGTATAACACAAACTTAGTATAAAATCTCTCTAATGAGGATCTTGCACAAGTGCAGGTGTTAATTTTCCAACTTTTTAGCTTCCGAATACTGGTTTCGCTTAACCAATACCTAACTTATCAATGGTATGCGTAAATTTCGTAAATACGTGCATAGAAAATGTATTTTTACAGAAAAACAACAAAGCATATTCATAACCATCTGGAGTCACTCAATATTCGTCATTTCCTGAAGTCCCAAAGCTCTTTTAGATTCTTTAATTTTAGCTTCTAAGTGATCTTTCACCCACTCCCTATCCCACCACTCAACAGGGTTAACTGGATCGCCATCAATTCTGAATTCAAAATAGTATCCAGGCTTGATCCTTAAACCGGATTCTCCAGAAGTTCCAACTGGTCTTTCTGGTGTAATCTTGTCACCTTTTTTCACAAGAATACTGCCCAATCCACTATATACAGAAGTAAGTCCTAATCCGTGATTTATAATTATGGTTTTTCCAAAAACAGAATATGTTTCAATATCTAAAACTTCACCATCTTGAACAGCGTAAATGGTTGAACTAAGAGGCAACTGCAAATCGTATCCCTTATTAGTTAATTGACTCCATGTATTTCCTTTGTACATAAACTCAAGTCGCTCACCAAATCGGTATAGAGGATTTCCAGAGCCCATAATGAATCCTGTGCTCCAATTTCTTTTTGAAAGAGTAGCTGACTTGCAGATAGATGTTATCTTCGAGTCTTCAAATTTTCTGATATTGGTATTTAAAAAATTAAACAAATTTTGTGGCGATTTATCCGTAACCTTTTCAAGATCGGCTTTGTAAGATTCAAGAAGAGAATCAAGTTTATTATCGACAAAATCATCTTTCAGATGGACCAAGGCTTGGCCAAATCTTCGTGGCGAGATTTTATTATAAAACCTATGAGTTCCAATATTGCCAACTGCATCCTGAGCAAAAACAAGAATTTTGTTCTCTTTAATATTAGAAGCAAGCGGAACAGAATAAAATACTCCAAAGAGAGAATCGTCTCTCATTTCAGGATCCATATCGCGTGCCTTAAAGCCGAGATATTTTCTATTTCCAACCATAACCCCAGAAGACTTTAAATTCTCTTCTTTCGTTTTATAAATTACTAACTGAGAACCACCTTCTTGAGCATTATGTTGAGAAGAAACAACGGAAACTTTTGGGGCTTTTTTATCTATGGCTAACTTAAGATGTTCTTCTTTTGAATTAAACCAAAAACTTCTATCAAAAACTTTTATTTCAAGATCAAGCTCTCCTTCATCAAAGGGCATAGTTGCTCCACCCATTTCAAAAGAGAACTCAGCTTCCTTTTCTCCATTAAATTTATGAGTGACGATATCAAACTTCTCACGACGAGCCTCGGCTCGAACAACAACTTCATCCAATCCCATTCCCTGGTCTGAAAGTTTAAGCAGAAATTTCCTTGGCTCTACCCCTAAACCCTTTATCTCAGATCGATTAGCGATAGTTAGGTTCGGTGGAATTCTTTCCAATACTCCCTGGCCCAATTCAACCCAGCCTAAATATATTGAAAAGAATGCAGCAATTATAACAATCAATAAAACTAAAATGGCGAGACCAGACTCAGGGTTATTAGAATGTAAATGCTTACCTTTCATAATTATTATCTTTATTCTGCATGATCTAAATCAATCCCAAGATCCTCTGCTATAAACTCTTTGCCTAATTTTTCTTTTAGAAAAACTTTTAACTTTTCCTTGATTCGTCCTTCCAGTTGTCGAATTCTTTCTTTACTTAATGAAAATTCCTCAGCAATCTCTTGTAAGGTAGCTTTTTCATCTGATAAAAGTCTTTTTTCATAGATCGCCAATTCTTTAGGATTAAGAGTTTTCGTAAACTCTTGCATGACCTTAATGATTTTTAGTTTAATTTCTTCTGCCGCCAAGGACTCTTCTATAGATAGCCCAGCAGAGGGTAAGATTGAGTGAAGCGAACTGGCATCACTATCACTTGACAGTGGTGCATCGACGCTAACATCTGAACCTCCGAGACGCTGCTGCATCTCGATTACTTCGCTTTCTTTTACATTTAGATTTTCAGCAAGTAGCTTACTTGTAGGAACAAAGCCTTGTTTTTCGAGTTTTTCACGCTCTTTTTCTAAATTAAAAAAAAGCTTCCTTTGGGCTTGAGTAGTCCCAATCTTTACTAATCGCCAATTGGCAATCACAAAACGAACTATGTATGCTTTTATCCACCAAGAAGCATACGAGGGAAATCTAACATCTCGATAAGGATCAAAACTCTTAACAGCATCCATTAAACCAATATTCCCTTCTTGAATAAGATCTAAAACGCTTCTGGCAGCTCTTTGATATTTTCTTGCAATGGCAACAACTAACCAAAGATTACTAACAATCAATTTATACGCTGCATCCAAATCACCAGTCTCTTTAAACTTGATCGCTAGAGCTTTCTCTTCTTCTTTAGAAATTTTTGGGTGTTGAGCTACTTCAGAAAGATAAGCCTTTAAAGGATCGTATGTGACAACTGCGGAAGATTCTTTCGCTGAGGGTTCAATTTCAACAAGATCACTTAAATCACTAAGGCCTGGATCTAGATCTTCTAAAACATCTACATCTATTGATTTTGCTTCAATTGGATCTAAAAGATCTTCCTTTGACTCTTCATGATGTTGTTCACCTTCCGAAGGTAACACCTCTACCTCCACCTCCTTGGCTATGAGTGTGGATTTTTTTTTCTTGTTTACGGACTCTTTTGACACGTTCTCTTTTAAAACTCCGATAGTGTTTTTCAAAAATGAGTACTGAATTACAGATTTAGAGTGGATACTATGCTCAATCTTGTTTATTGTTAACCCATCGGGTTAACAATAATTTTTTTTAAATGAAAAACACTATTTGTTCTCAGGATAGTAAATTTCAAAAACTTTTGCTTTTCGGCAAAGACTTTTGAAATTTACTATTAAAGCTACTTCCTAGCCCTGCGAGACTAAAGTAAAGCATGTCTTCTTAAGTAGCAAAAATACCTAATTGTTTAAATGACTTACCTTAAAACTTAGGATCTAAATGGATCTTCTCAGAACTATTTACGGTAATAAATCCTTTCGTTTCAAGTCCTTATTCGAAATGGTCGATTAACGATATGAGGCGAATTCTCTACAGCACGCTAGCCTTGTGCGGAGGTATCTTGTTTCTAAATTTTGATGAAACAGGACTTTAAGTGCAGAGAACTCTGGGAATTAAGTGGGCTAAGGAATGTCATCACAGGTCGGCGAAATATTAGTCGAACGTCGCATCATTACGCGCGAACAGCTGAACCATGCCTTAAAAGAAAGTTCTCAATCCGGTAGCCTTTTGCCATCGTGTATTGTTGAGATAGGACTTGCTCCAGAAAAAGCTGTCTACGATGCAATTAGCGATCACTACAAAATTCCATACATGGATGTTAAAAATCGCTCGGTTGATGAAACTCTTATCAAATTAGTTCCTCATGAAATCGCTACAAAACATGCCATCATGCCAATTGGCATGGAAAATGAAGCGCTGCTCGTGGCTGTGGCAGATCCTTCTGACATGGTGGCAATTAATGATCTGAAGTTTGCAACAGGATTGGATGTAAAGCTTGTTCTGAGTTCAGAATTAAGTATCCGCTTAGGCCAAGATCGTATTTATTCAAAAGATGTTGCCTACGATCGAATTATTGATGATATCCGAGCTGAGGCACTAGCTGCTTCAGATGCTGCCGAGGCAAAGTCCGAAGGTCCAATAATTGAAAAAATTCCTGAAGATGCCCCGATTATTCAACTTGTTGATGCAATATTATCCGATGCAATTCGCAAAAATGCATCAGATATTCACATCGAGCCTTACGAACAATTCTATAGAGTTCGCTTTAGAATCGATGGCGTTATGCATGAAATAATGCGCCCTCCAATCAAGCTTAGAAATCCTCTTATTTCTCGTATTAAAGTTATGGCGAGTTTGGATATTTCAGAACGTCGCTTGCCACAAGACGGACGTATCAAATTGAAGATGTCTAGCGGTGTTGCTATGGACTTTCGTGTAAATAGTTTACCTACATTATTCGGTGAAAAGATCGTAATGCGTCTTTTGGATAAATCTAATCTTCAACTTGATATCGCCAAACTCGGTTTCGATACTCGTCAACTGAAAGATTTTAGAGACGCAATTCATAAACCTTTCGGAATGATCTTAGTGACTGGACCAACTGGATCTGGAAAATCCACAACACTTTATTCAGCTCTAACTGAGCTAAATAAAGTAACAACAAATATTTTTACTGCGGAAGATCCAGTTGAGTATAATCTACCAGGAATAAATCAAGTTCAGGTCAATGATGAGATAGATTTTACATTTGCCTCGGCTTTGAGGGCCTTTCTGCGCCAAGATCCTGATGTAATCATGGTTGGTGAAATTCGTGACGTAGAGACTGCTGAGATTGCTATCAAAGCTTCCCTTACTGGACATCTTGTTCTCTCAACTTTGCACACGAACGATGCCCCATCCACAATTGGGCGATTACTAAATATGGGAATAGAACCTTTTCTCATAGCATCTTCTCTAAACCTTGTTATCGCACAGCGTCTCTTAAGAAAAATTTGTCAAAATTGCACAGAAGATTATCAGCCAACATCAGAAGTATTAAAAAGTCTTGGAATTCCTGTAGAGGCGGCAAATCAACTGGTGTTTAAAAAGGGAGCTGGGTGTACTCAATGTGCTGGAACAGGTTATAAAGGCAGAATGGCCATCTACGAAGTTATGCCACTTTATGATGAAATACGGGCTATGATTTTTAGAAGAGCCTCAGTTACCGAGATAAAACAAGATGCCATACAACAAGGAGTTGCTTCTCTACGATTATCAGCAATTAACCGCCTCCTTGATGGAATTACTACAGTTGAGGAAGTTTTTAGAGTTACTGATTCGGGTTAACATTTGATAGATATTAATAGATAGAAATATAGGAGCAAGGATGCCAGTATTTATTTGGGAAGGAACCACAGCCGCAGGGAAAAAAGTTAAAGGTGAGCTTGAAGCAAAAACTTCAAAAGCAGTCTTTAATGCTCTTAAGTCACAAAAGATTAATCCAGTTGTCTCCAAAATTCGCGAGAAGGGCAAAGGTCTTGATATGGAGATCAAAATGCCTGGAGGTGGCGGTGGTAGAGTAAAATCCAAAGACATAGTTATCTTTACTCGTCAGTTTGCAACTATGATCGACTCGGGCTTACCCATCGTCCAGAGTCTTTCGATCCTTTCTAAGCAAACAGACAATAAAGCACTCCGTAAAGTTATTAACAGTGTAAAAGAAACTGTTGAATCAGGTGGAACTCTGGCCGAAGGCATGGCTACACATCCTAAAGTATTTGACGAACTGTATGTTAACATGGTGGCAGCTGGAGAAAGCAGTGGTGCCTTGGATGCAATATTTGAAAGACTTTCGATTCATATGGAGAAAGTCATAAAATTAAATCGCGAAGTTAAAACAGCTATGATCTATCCTGGCGTAGTTGTTGGTACTGCGGTTGTAGTTACCTCTGTACTTTTAATATTTGTTATTCCTACTTTTGCTGAAATGTTTTCAGAGTTTGGACAAGCCCTGCCCTTACCAACTCAAATTGTCATTAATATTTCCAATTTCATGGTGGATAACCTTTGGATTATCTCTGGAATAATAGTAACTTTTGGCTCGCTCTTTTTTAGATTTATAAAAACAGATCGCGGTAAAGAGGTCATTCATCCTCTTCTACTTAAAGCTCCGATCTTCGGATCCCTTGTTAAAAAAGTTTGTGTTGCAAGATTCGCAAGAACTCTTGGTACAATGATCACATCGGGTGTTCCGCTTCTTGAATCTCTTAGTATTTGTTCAAAAACTGCTGGCAATAAAGTCGTTGAAAGAGAAATCCTTAAAGCACGAGTTGGTATATCTGAAGGTAAATCCATAGTAGAGCCCCTTATGGACTCGGTAGTATTTCCAACAATGGTAACTCAAATGATTGCAGTTGGTGAGCAAACAGGTGCTCTAGATAAGATGTTGGGCAAAATTGCGGATTTCTATGAAGACGAGGTAGACACCGCAGTTGGTGGGCTTAAACAACTTATCGAGCCGGTGATCATATTAGTCTTAGGAATAGTTGTTGGTAGCATTATTGTGGCTATGTATCTTCCAATCTTTAAACTTGGATCAGTAGTTGGATAGTTAAAAAACTCAATTCTTCAATTATAGTAACTTTCAAAAGTCCTTGCCGAAAAGAAAAGGCTTTAGAAAGTTACTATCCCCCGGCGGGATAATAAATAGTGTTTTTCATTTTCAAAAATCATAGCTAACCCGAAGGGTTAACAAGAAAAAAGATTTAACTTAGTCTGCATTGCCATATCTTGTGATTCGGCAAGGACTTTTGGAAAACACTATATAAACACTATGAACTTATTTACATGGCTAAGGGAAACCCGATCCTTTTAAGTGCATAAGAAAAATTTCTAGTCTTAGAGTTATTCTAGAATTATCAATCATTTCCTACTTTGGCATTTCAATTGCTTCATTGCTTTATGCGCTAGCTTTACCAAGATCGGTATGAACTTTCGTTTGTTTGAAAGGGCTAGAATTTTTAATATTTTCCTAGGGAATTACTATATGAAGAAACAGCAAGGTTTTACATTGATCGAACTATTAGTTGTAGTGGCAATTATCGGAATACTCGCGGCGATCGCGATTCCTCAATTCTCATCTTACCGACAAAGAGCTTTTGATGCTCGATCCAAAAGCGACATTACCTCCTTAGCAACTGCCGAAGAGGCATATTTCGTAGACTATGAAGCATATAAAACTTGTGCTGATGCAGCAGCATGTAAGACAGCTCTTCCGGGATTCATTGCCTCAAAAGGCGTAGTAATATCTGGAACAAAAGCTACAACATATTTTACTGCCACCTCGAGGCATCCAAGTGGCACTGGTTCAACTTGGACATGGAATAGTTCGAATGGTGGTCTACAGTAATACTTAACTTAATAGTAATTACTTTCAGGGAGACCAGTTGCATCAATTGGTCTCCCTTTAACTTATCTAATCAGCTCATAAAATTACTCTTTATATTCTGAAACTATAAAATTCATACTGCATCTTAAAGCTAACTCTAAATTAGTGTGCAAATTGGTGCATACCAGTAGGAAATCAGTTTCCATGAATTCTTAGCAGGTAGGGGATTTAATTAGATATTTCAGTGTCTTATGGACCTAAGTAACTAATATTATTCCTTTTAGAAAAATATCCTTAATATTTTTCCTTTGGCATCCGATTTGCTCTTAATGGGAGGCTGGAAGCTTCCAGAAATGGGATGCCTTTTTTTTCAAGACAGATTGAAAGGCTTAATTAAGGTTAAAAAATATATACTTTGAGGATTGCAGTTATGAGAAGAGAGCACGGTTTTACATTAATTGAATTGTTAGTTGTTGTGGCTATTATCGGTATTCTTGCCGCTATCGCTATTCCACAGTTCTCGTCTTACAGACAGAGAGCTTTCGATGCTCGTTCTAAGAGCGACATCACTTCATTGGCAACAGCCGAAGAAGCTTACTTCGTTGACTGGGAAGCATACAAAACATGCGCTGACGCAGCTGCATGTAAAACAGCTCTTCCTGGATTCATTGCTTCAAAAGGTGTTGTTATCTCAGGTACAAAAGCTACCACATATTTTACAGCTACATCACGTCATCCAAGTGGAACTGGTTCTACATGGACATGGAATAGCTCAAATGGTGGTCTACAATAGTATTGGATTGATTCTTACTTTAGAATCAGTAGTACCGTGTGTCTCCATAACTTGAAGTGGAGAGCATAAAAATGGGTGGGTGGGGCATTTCAGATGGCCCACCCACTTTGCAGTAGAAAATGTGGCAACAATTATCCTGCAACTTTATAGAACCTCACCAATTTAGGCAGGTATGAAGCAGTCAAAAGGTTTTACGTTGTTAGAACTGCTGGTGACGATAGGAATTATCGGGATTCTTGCTTCAATTGCAATACCACAATTCAATCAATATCAACGTCGAGCCTTTGATGCTCGATCAAAAGCCGACCTTGTTAGTGCCGCCACTGCTCAAGATGCATATTTCATAGACTGGAGTATTTATAAATCTTGTGCTGACTCAACTGGATGCGCTGCTGTCCTTCCTGAACTTCGAGTTTCAAAAGGGATCTCAATGGCAACAACTGCCGTCGGAACTCAATATTTCATTATGACTGCTTCACATCCCCAATCGATGCAAACATGGACTTGGGATAGTGATAATGGTGGACTCCAGTAATCGTTCGCCCCCTTCCACAAAAGTGTTAGCTATGATTATGTCATTTCAATGAGGCCGATTCCTTACTTTCTATTTTTTATCTTCTGGTTTTTATTCAGTTGGTTTACACCAACAACTGCTTACTGGAGAGACTCTGGAGAGTTTGTTCTAAGTGCAACTTATCTTGATATTGCACATCCAGCAGGATTCCCCCTCTATTCACAACTTGCAAATATTTTCACTCACATTCCATTTGGAGCGATCCCCTGGAGAGTCAATCTTTTTTCTACATTCTTAGCTTCACTAAGCTTAGCTCTTGCATATGTCTTATGTAACAAAATAATTTTGAAATCATTTAACGCTCCTATCAGGCTTGCAAATATTTGCTCTTTAATACCAGTTCTAACTTTGAGTTTCTCTTCGGCTTTCTTACGCCAGGCATATCAGGCCGAAGTTTATATGTTAAATCTAGTAACTTTAGAAATTTTACTAATTGTTTTTCTTCATTGGCTTTACACAAAAGATAAAAGATTTCTCCATATAACTGCATTTCTAGCTGGGTTATTTCTAGGCAATCATATTTCAATTGTTTTAGCTTACTTGCTAATATTGCCAATTCTTTTGATATATTTCAGAAGCATTGTTCCATTTTTAGTTAGAGCAATTTTGCTTTTTACTCTTGGAGCTTCGGTTTACCTCTACATTCCATTACGGGCCCAAACAACACCTCCGCTCAATACTGGTCAGGTCATTAATTTTGAAAGATTTTATAATTTAATAACTAATCAAAGAGACTGGAAGGTTCGAAGTACAGAAGCTCAAGGTAATATTCCAACTGCAATCGAATCTAATTTTTTTATTTTCAATGAAAACATTTTGCAGAGAATATCCAAAGATTTTAAAACACTTACAAAAGAAATACCTCTTCAAGAAATGATTTTAGCTTTTCTAGGAATGTGCCTACTTCTATATAGCTCCTCAGTAACTGGCTATACGATTCTGGCCGTAGGGATTTCAAATTGGATTTTTTTTGCTGGCTGGCATCCCGATCCTTGGTTAGTTCTTATCTTATCTATCGGCATTTGCCTTGCAAGTCTTATTGTCGCTCTTTGCATGAAGCTTCAATATTTTGCGGTTAAATCAAAGCTTCCTATCGCTCTGGCTTTTGCCTCTTTAATTTTTATTATTCTTGGAAGTTATCGTCCTTCGTTTGCTAAAGAACTACTTGCTTTCAAAACCGATCAATCGGTGAGAGAAGAAGGCAAAAGTATGCTTAAAAATGTTGCATCAAATGCATATTTTCTAACAGAGCCATCCCTGTTTTTACTGCACTACATGACCGATATCGAGGGATATAGAGATGACATTAAAATTATATATTTATTAGATCTTTATTATCCTGAACTGTTTAATAGAAAAACATTCACGGATCAAAATGGTAATTCATTTTCTCCCGAACTCTTGCCCTTGCCACATACTCCTAATCTTCAAAATGTTTCTGGATTTATAAATTTTGCTCTCAAAAGCTCCAGCGTAGAACTCGAACCAGTAACTCTTTTAAGTCATCAACTAAAGGATATCCTTCAGCTTACAAAAGATGGCACCCTGCTTATAAAAGCTGGTCAAAATATTAATGTTAATAAAGATTTCTTTGAAACAAGTCTCAAAAATCTAGAAAATTTAATATTAGCTTTTTATAAAGCTCCCAGAATTATTGCTCTAGATATCGCCTCAAGAATCGAGCTGCGAGCTATGCTCTTGGCAGATTTATATTATCAAATTGGAATGCCCTTACGCTCTGTGCAGATATTAAAACTGCTCTGTAATCAACCTAACAAAGAGCTTTGTTTTGCTCCAGTTGAGAATAATTTAAATGCCTACGGAGAATTATTGTATTATAAATCCAACGAAATAAACATTGGTAACTAGTTCTTCATCTAGTTGAACTACTTGATTGACAGCATCAGCAATCTCTTCTTTTAATTCATCTTTACCTTCAGGATCTAAAAGCTGAGGTGCCTTCTTTGATGAAAGAATCTTGATTATTCGATCTTTAATTGCAGCTTGCTTTTCTCCCAGTACTCCCGGCAATCCACCGCCTCCGCCGCCACCATGACCATCGCCTTCTGCAGCAGCAGCCTTTTTGGGCTCTCCATGTAGTAAATGAGAATTAACTTCCAGAACAATAGTAGTTTTTAAGAAAGTAGCATTTTCAGAAAGATTTACTATGAACGTATCAAGATCAACATTCTCTGTTGCGTGCTCTTCCTCGTGGGCGGCTTCGTCATGAGCGGCTTCGTCTTCCGAAGAAGGTTCCTTTTTACCCATAAATAAAAAAGCACCGCCTGCAGCTGCAATGAGCAAGACAACAGCCACGATGATTATAATCATTTTCTTGCCGCCTTTTTTCTTAGCAGCTCCTTCAGCGGGTTCTTTTGCACCCTCTTTGCCCTCTTTTGCTTCTTTCTCTTCAGCCATGTGCGATTAATTTACCGTTTATAAAAAAAGTGCTTCTTTTATACTATGCAGTGCATATTAATATAGAAGTGGTATTGCTTATTAGATATCGACATAGCTAATTGTTTTCTGAAATCTAATTTATATTTTTGTTCTGCAATTCGTATCCAAGAAGCATGTTTATAAAACACCGTCAATTATATGCAAAAAGAACCGAAAGAATTTCTACACAAACTTCTTAAAACAGCATCTCCAACTGGATTTGAGCAAAAAATCCAACGTGTAGTTCGATCAAGAATGGAAAAGTATGCCGATTTAATAGAGACCGATTTTCATGGAAATGTTATTTGCTCCCTTAATCCAAGTGCAAAAGTTAAAGTAATGCTGGCTGGTCACTGTGATCAAATTGGCATGATGGTCACACATATTTCAGAGAAAGGATTTATTTCTTTTCAACCTCTAGGCGGAATAGATACCGGAGTTTTGGAGGGATCTATAGTTACAATCCATAGTGATGATGGGGAGGTGCCTGGCGTAATTGGACGCAAACCGATTCATCTTCAAAAACCGGAAGAACGCGGTAAATCAGTTGGAGATATGAATCTTCTATGGATTGATATCGGTGCTAAAGATAAAAAAACTGTCGAGAAATTAATTAGAATCGGAGATTCTATAACTTTCAAATTAGGAATAACCGAGCTGACTGAGGATCTTATTTGCTCTCCTGGACTTGATGATAAAGCCGGACTTTTTGTTGCAATGGAGGCACTAAGATTATGCTCTACGGCAAAACTTAAAGTTGGACTTTTTGCAGCAAGTACTGTGCAAGAAGAAGTTGGTTTGCGCGGAGCTCAAACTGCGGCCTATGGAATTTCACCTGATGTTGGAATTGCAATTGATGTTACTCATGCTTACGATAATCCAGGTGCTGGAACAGATAAAAGCGTTCCTTGCGATTTAGGTAAAGGACCATGCGTTTCAAGGGGACCAAATATTAATCCAATAATTGAAAAACGAATTATTGATTCTGCAAAAAAAGCTAAGATTCCTTATCAATTAAAACCAAATTCTGGACTAATGGGTAACGACGCTAGAGTTATTCAAGTTAATAAAAGTGGGGTTGCTACAGGCTATATTGGAATTCCAAATCGATACATGCATACACAAGTCGAAATTTGTAGTCTTAAAGATCTAGAAAACTCCGCTAAGCTTTTGGCTGAGTTTATTAAGGGACTTTCCGAAAAAACTGATTTCAGACCGCGCTAATAAATAGGGACGGAGCCCAATTAATTATTCAATTAATTGCGCTCCGTCCTGCTCTGTAAAAATGGATGTATCTGTTGATTGATACCCAAGTTAGACCTTAAGTTAGCTTCGTTAATAAGGATTATAAGGCCTTTTCACAGGTGAAATAAATTTTCTTTATATTCCTGAAACATAGGCTTCTTAACTTTGCCGTCACCGATAAACTCAGATTAGAGAAAACATAAATAAAGCAGATCTTCTGTGGCGATTCGTCAGGAACTGCTTTCGAGATTATAAATTTAAAAAAGAAAGAATAAAGACTTAGTTCTTCTGCCAAGCTCCAAATGTAAATTCAGAAACATGTTTATTATGGCCAGAGCAAAGAAGCCTAAATTATCTTTATTTGTTTTACCGCCAATTCCAAAAGGCATAACG
>Ga0163144_10003424_pt1 | contig 36125 bp, 30 predicted proteins | sample OliLak19BULKMAT1_FD_123175 | JGI IMG/M metagenome (GOLD analysis project Ga0163144, IMG submission 123175) | Freshwater microbial mat bacterial communities from Lake Vanda, McMurdo Dry Valleys, Antarctica - Oligotrophic Lake LV.19.BULKMAT1 | ecosystem: Environmental > Aquatic > Freshwater >...
ACAACACTTGAAGAGGAGGAGCCGATCTGAGAAACAGAAAAGCAAAAACCACCAAAGGGGTATAGTTATCCACAGCTGGCTGCAGTCAGGTCAGCAAAAGCCCCTGGTCAAAATTCAATCGGCACAGGTGGTCAAAATTCAACCGGCGTCAACACTCTGGTGTCAATATCGCTGGAGGTGCGCAGTTATTTCTGATGCAGAGCAAGTTCCTGCATGATTCGCTCACGAATTACGCAGTGTGGGGGGCGTTCTGGATTATTTCGCATCAGAAAAGCTCTGTTGACTGCGGTGGAGTCAAGAAAATGCGCGTCGGTCATCTGGAGCAGGAAATCAAGCTTCTCGGAAAAAGGCCTGTAATCAATCTGGCTGATGTGGCACCAATCATGAGTCGCAGTTTCATACATGTCATGTCCAGTAAAATTGCAGAATAATACCCTTTTGCCCCATCCATACGCCTCGCGACCTATAGTCGAATCAAGCAGTATAGTTACGCGGCTTTTGTCGACAGCAAAGTAGCTGCTGTACCCGTCAGTAGCCCGCTCAACTATCGTTGCACGTGTGCCGTACCGACTTTGAAAATAAGCCTTTTCCAATGGGTGCCCCCCGCGCAGAGCGACACAAATTGAAAGCCAAGGGCGCTCCGTCAGATAGCGTCCGATAAGGCTGTCCATGGCTTCCAGGGAGTGCTTGATCTCCGGATATGCCGTTCCGATCATTACATCATCGACCCATTGTGAGGCCACGCAGATGTCGAATTCCTCATCCGGCTTTTTTCGGCGCATCATGTTCAGGTAGTAACCGGCTTTGATTGATCCGACCGCCTCAAAATGATCAACCGAATGCCCGAAGCGTGGATACATCACGCGTTCGTACTCGCCAAAGCAGAACAGGAATGGCATTGAGATCCTGTGTGCGGGGTGCGGTGCGGGAACCAGGTCATGTGCCAGATTGAACTCAGAACGGACGCCATTTTGAATGGCGAAAAAGCCGGCTTCCTTGTAGCGCCGACTTACGAGCTGGAAGTGAATGCTGTTATCTATGAACGTAAGAACTACTTTTGGCTGTATGGCAGCGACACAGGCATAAAGATATAGGGTGTAAAGCTCACCACGAATTCGACGCAAAATATGGCCGAAATGCAGGATGTAACGCCAGTGCATTCCCGGGGCAGCCATCAGCATGTTAAAAATGACCAGCGGCGCCACATATACTCTTTCAAAACGAGTCTCGAGAGTCGAGTGGGAAATATTGTGTAGCACGGTCTGTTCCAGCAACTCTCTATTGGTGCCGTCAAAGAGAAGGACATCTGCGCGGGGCGGAGCGCGAAACACGATCTGCGTGCGCGAGAGTCTCATGACCTAGCAACGAACCGGTAGGGCGAGATAGTTACGCAGAATCTGCAATCCTATTTCGCCACTGCGTTCAGGATGAAATTGGCAGCCGTGCAGATTTCCAGATTGAATCACTGCAGATATCCGACACCCATCGTAGTCGGTGTCTGCAACGCGAACGGTCTCGTCGTCAGGAAAAGCCGTGTACGAGTGAACGAAATATGCAGTACACCCGGGCGGCAATCCCTTCATTAACGACAGGTCATTCCAACCGCCGGCTCCAGAATGAAGTTCACCCCAGCCGATATGGGGTACTTTGTGCTTTTCACCCAATTGATTGGTAAGCGGGATAGCCCTTACGCTTCCTGCGATCAATCCCAGTCCTGGACAATTACCGAACTCCTCGCTCTCATTGAACATCATCTGCATACCGAGGCAAATGCCAAGGAATGGCTTCCTGGAGTTTGCGAATTCGCGAATAGGCTGGTCAAACCCACGGACTAGCAGTTCTTCCATGCCATTGGAAAAGGCACCCACGCCCGGGAGCAGCAAACGATCAGCTTCAAGTATTGCTTGTGCCGTACTGGCAATGTGTACGTCCGCCCCACAATAATCCAAGGCGCGTTCTACGCTGAAAAGATTCCCCACGCCGTAGTCGATTACGGTAATGCGTGGCTTCATGGCTGACGGACCTGAATGCCCGACGCTCGTGCCGCCTCACGAACCTGGCTGATGCTTAGGCGGCCGTAATGCAGCACATCTGCCATTGCTACAGCATCCGCACGGCCGATTCGAATTGCTTGTTCGAGATGGACGGTGCTACCCATGCCGCCGCTAGCAATGACCGGGACGGGCACCGCCAGAGATACCGCCTGCAAAAGTTCCAGATCGAAGCCTTTGCGCGTTCCTTCTTGATCAACAGAGGTCAATAGTATTTCGCCGGCCCCAAGTCGAGAGCCTTCTTTTGCCCATTCGACGACATCAAGGCCGGTTCGCTCGCGTCCATTGTCGGTGTAGGCCTCCCAGCGGCCGGGGGTAGTACGTTTTGCTTCAATTGAGAGCACCATGCACTGGGAACCGAAGCGTCGCGCCATCTCGGCAATTAATGACGGGCGCTTTATTGCAGCGGTGTTTATTGCAATCTTGTCCGCCCCTGCACGAAGGATGTCTGTTGCGTCGTCCACAGACCGGATCCCGCCGCCTACGGTCAATGGTACGAATACGTGGCGAGCAGTCCAACTGACGACTTCCCGGATACTGTTTCGGCCGTAGAGGCTCGCAACAATGTCCATGAATACCAATTCATCGATGCCTTCGCGATAATATCGTTCGGCATAGGCTTGGGGGCTCCCGATTACGCGTAACCCCTCCAGATTCATTCCCTTTATGAGATTGGATCCCTTTATGTCAAGCCGTGCGATCAGTCGGACTTTGGCCATGCAATCGGCTTATTCATTCCAGATTGCGTGACGCAGGGACCATTCGTCATTTTTCCGCGCCCAGATGTGGTCGGCGCGCCAACTATCGATGGTGTCGTGATATGTTTTTTCATCGATCCCACAGTAGGCAAGAAATTCATGAAAGTATTTTTTAGGAAACTCTCCGTCATAGCGCTTTACCAGTGCCATGCCTTCTTCGCGCGTTATTTTGCTGTCGCGTATCTCGTGGGCTGTATCCGACGTCGTGCGTCCGATGCCAAACTTTATGAACGCGAGGTAGTAATGGAAGCCATCGACGCGGTCATCCAGGCTTGCGTATTTTGAATAGGTACCTTCCGAGCGCTCGGTGTTCGGGACAAATCCGGTGTTCTCAGAGCAATAGTAGAAATTCTCCTGCGGATCCCAGAATTTGTAGTAGCCAAGAAAATGAATTTCGGTCTGATTTTTGACGACCTGTTCGTAGGGAGGTGGAAGAAATGGCGCGATATCCTGAGCCCCCACCCCGTGTTGCAGCCAAAACTCGGGGGGCAATCCGGAGAAATAATGCTTGTCGTGATCTTGAATCTCCCGGGTCGGCTTAAATGCGTTTTTCATGTCCCCGCCGTATTCGACTTCTCCGTTCTCGCCATACATGATGAGCTTGATGCCGTGTTGAACCGCCATTTTCAACGGGAAATTGGTCTGTCCGTAAATGAACGGCTGAAACGGATCTCCTAGGTAAAGGAAAGCGAGGCGCGTAAGTGTGCGAGTTGCTTTTCCATTCGGCGTTCCAAGAATGCTGTCGAATCCCGACTGGATGAAGTTGTGCAGGTTGGCGCGACCGATGTCGGTCGGCAACAGGGGCGCCCACGTTACCGTGAGGGGGTTCATACCGTACTTGTACTTGAGTTGATGCGCCACAAACCCGCCATCCTTGCCGCCGCTAACGGGCACCACCACATCATAGCCACCGTCGTTGCGTCGGTGACGATCGCAAAGTTCCACTAATTCGCGCTCCCGCCCCGTCCAGTCGACCTTCGTCCGCTTGTACTCAGCATAGTTGCAGGCGCTGCAAACGCCTTCGGCATCAAATGTTATGCGCGGCCGCTGGTTCGAAATCGTGCATTTCTTGCAATAATGTATTTGAAGCGGCAGGCTGTACATCTTGGCGACATCACGTTTCATTTCCTTACTTCCTTCAGCAGAGATCTTGCTAGATTTAGGTCGGTGTTCGTATCGATATCCACCGAACGCTCGCGAGGCATTATATAAGCGAGTGTTTCCGGGGAAATAAAGGACTTGTTGCGTATAAGCCAGTCCACACGAGCCGTATATACGGCTCCGTTCAAAACAAAAGCTTCCGCCAGATCCTGACGGCGACGGTTAAACATATCCCATCCATGCATTGGATGCATCCGCTGATGCGCATCAACGCTTAGCGCAAGATACGGATTGTGCTCTGGCGCGCAAACCGAAACACAGCAAGGGGCGGAAGTGGCTTCACACAGTTCAAGGCAGGCGTCTATATCGGACGCAAGGCGCAATGGCGAAGTTGGCTGCAAAAGCACAATCCAGTCGTATCCATGGACCTTCGCCAGGGTGTGCAGAACCGGATCCATGCCTGGAGTCTCATCAAGGGCAAGTTCCGGGGGGCGCATAAAGGGAATTTCGGCGCCGTATGTCTGTGCGGTTGTGGCGATTTCGTCATCGTCGGTCGAGACAATCAACTTGTCGATGTAGCGCGACGCTTTCGCCGCAGCAATCGACCAAGCAATGAGAGGGCGGCCGCCGAGTTCCTGCAGGTTCTTGCGGGGAATGCCTTTCGACCCGCCTCGCGCAGTGATTAGCGCAAGCACCTTTTCTGTGCCGATCAAGTGAATATCCCGTTGTATTCGCCGCGTGCCCGGTCATAGTCGTCCAGCCGCCCGATATCGAGCCAATATTCGCGGATGGGAAATGCAGCCGGAGCATCATTGGCAGCTATCAGGGTATCAAGTACAGCGGTCATGTCCAGTTGCGTATTGGCTGGAATGTGTTTCAATACCTCGGGCTCTAGAATGTAAATGCCCGCATTTACAAAGAACCGATGCATGGGTTTTTCGTCAATATTGATAATGCGCTGACGTTCGAGGTTTACCACGCCGTACGGAATCTGGATTTCATACTCACGCACGCACATGGTTGCAGACGCATTTTGGGTGGCATGGAAGTCTAGCAAATGGCTGAAATTGACCTTTGTCAGGACATCTCCGTTCATTACGATAAACGGGTGCGACGGAGTTTCCGGAAACAGTGATAGAGCCCCTGCGGTGCCAAGCGGACGGTCTTCCTCAAGGTAGGTGATGGAAATGCCCCATTGCGCGCCGTTTCCAAAATATGACTTGATCATCTCGGCCTTGTAGTTCACCGCAAAATAAAAATTGCGCAAGCCATAGTCAATAAAACTATCAAGTATGGTTTCCAAGATGGGTTTATTGCCCACCTTGAGCATTGGTTTGGGGCAATCTTCCGTGAGGTGTTGCAAGCGGCTGCCCAGACCGCCCGCCATGACAACTACCGCATTGTCCTTGGGCGAGGACTGAATGATGCTGTCAAGGACTTCGATCCCAACGACGTGGAATACGTCGTCCACAATCGGAATTTGTCGCAATTGCCGATGACGCATCATTCCCAGGATGGTGTCTCGCGGGTCATTCCGGCTCGCGCACGTCGGCTTCGGATTCATCACGAGTGCGACCGCCGAATCCAAGGTCAGCCCCCTGAGCATGGCACGTCTCACATCCCCGTCGGTAACGGTACCCAGCAGCTTTCCGTCGGCGTCGACGACCAGCGCGATCTGCAGCATGCTGGCGTCAATTTTTTCGATCGTTTCGCGCACGCTGGCGCCTGAGGGCACCAGGGCATTCTTCCAGTCTGTCATTTTTTATCTTTCAAGTGCGCGGGGACGCCAAAGGCAATTTCATTGTCGGGAACATCGCGGATAACTACCGCTCCGGCCCCTATGGTGCAACCGCTTCCGATGTGTACCCCTTGGATGACCCGAGCGCCGGTGCCGACGTGGGTGCCGGCTCCGACCGATACCGATCCAGACAACACCGCGCCAGGGGCAATGTGCACATGGGGGCCGATGCGGCAGTCATGGTCGACGGAGGCGGCGGTGTTGATGATTACATTGTCGCCGATCTGGGCGCCGACTTGGACGACGCACCCGGCCATCAGTTGAACGCCTGCGCCGAAAGAGGCGAATTGGCTCCATGTCGCACGAGGGTGAAAGACTCCGGTGAATGCGTACCCTCGTCTAACCAGACGTTCGAACAGGCTCGCCCTTGCCGAAGTGTCCCGTCCCGAACCGATACCATTGACTAGTTCGATGTCGCTTGTTGGATACTCGCTCAACACTTCGTCGGCTCCCAGTACTTTCAGCCCCAAATGGACAAGCCCGTGGACCGCCGGGTCGGGGTCGACGAAGCCGAGAATTTGACGTCCTTCCAAAAGCAGCGCATCGGCGACAACCTTGCCGTGTCCGCCCGCGCCCAAAATGATGACCGGGGGGGTCATTCTTCCTGGATGGTTTCGTCAGGGGCAAAGTCGCGTTTCGCGATGCGGCCGAGCCATTCCCAGTACCGCATCGGAGAAATGCCTCCTCCGGGGCGCTTGATGGCAAGATTCGCAGCCGTGAAGGTTTCGCCTTTCCGGATCGCTTGCGCTGCCGTCAAACTGCGGCGGGCGACCTCCCGGGTCGATAGCTCGGACGGTGCAGGCTTTTTTACCGGGCTTCCGAGTGCGGCGTCAACCTCGCGAATGCCGTTTACAAGGTGTTTCAGTTCATCCGGTTCGAGCGAGGCGCCATGATCCGGCCCCGGAAGGCGGCGGTCCAGCGTGAAGTGCTTTTCAATAATGCGTGCACCGAGGGCAACTGCGGCTAGTGCCGCAGAATTGCCTCGGGTGTGGTCTGAAAAGCCGACGGTAAGGCCAAAGGCGTCGCTAAGCCCGGCCATGGCCAAAAGATTGGTGTCTTCGAGGGGGGCCGGGTACTGGCTCGTGCAGTGGAGCAGAGCCACGCCATCCTTCAGCGCAGTCTTTCCAAGCACGCTTTCCAATGCCTCGGGAAACGCCAGTGGCCCCGAATTCTCCTGGCTGCCTAGGTAGCCGAATGCCAGCGCTCCTAGCGCCTCCCTTACCTCGTCCAGAGTGCTCATGCCAGTAGAGAGAATGATGGGCTTTCCGGTTCTTGCCGCACTGACGAGTAAGGGCCCGTTGGTGACCTCGCCGGAGCCAAGTTTGATGGCCGGGACATCCATACCGGTTACCAGAAATTGAAGGCTATGCAGGTCAAATGGCGATGACAGGCAGCAAATACCAAGCCGTTTCGCATGTGAAAAAAGCTCGCGATGCGCGTCGAAATCGAGTTCGAGCCGCCGCAACATGTCCAGTTGGGATTCATCCGTGCCCGTCGCCTGCGCTTGATACGCGGCCTTGACGGCGTGGGCGCTCGCAAGCTCCGCGGCCCGGAATGTCTGAAACTTCACGGCGTCTGCCCCGGCCTCGGCGGCCGCATCCACCATGGCCAAGGCGCGGGCCACTGAACCGTTGTGGTTGACGCCCGCCTCGGCGATAACGAACGTTGCCGTTCCTATGACGTCAAGCAGCGACATCGACGAAGCGCTTCTGCAAAAGGGTGCGTGGGTCGGCAACGGACTTTAAAACGGCAAGGATTCGCGCGCTGGCTGTGCCGTCCCCATAGGGATTACCTATGGCCGTGCCGCGGAAGCTCAAAGCAGAAGAAATTGCCGCGGCTATATCATCCGCCAGGGGTGCGCAGTCAATCACGGACACGGCTTTAAGGCGACCTTTTTGCCTGTCACCGATATTGACCGTAGGTTTCTGCAGCGAAGGCGCCTCATACAGCCCGCTTGACGAATTGCCGACAACGGCATCGACACTGGACATCAGGCTCAGATAGGCGCGAGAACCAAGTGAAGCGTGGGCGGAAGCGTTCGGATGTCCGGCAACAAAGTGTGAAATGCGCTGCCAAAGGTCGCGATTTTCATTGTCGGCATTCGGGCGTGTGAATATCAAGCCGAGTTCCGGAAATCGTTCAAGGGCATTGAGCAACTCGCCCAACTGCGTGGCGGAGGGCGCGTTCCCAAGCGTAACCGGGTGAAAGGTGAGCAGCAGATTTTTCTGGCGCAATGGCCGGCCGAGGAGCAATTCCAGTTCAGCCCTGCTCATTGCATGCATCCGGCGGATATAGTCGATGCCGGGGCTGCCGCATACATGAATATGTTCTGGATTTTCTCCAAGCTGACGCAGCCTTTGTGCCGCAAGCTCGTTCGACGGGAAATGCAGTTGCGCCATCTTGCTTATGCAGTGGCGGATGGCATCGTCAAATGCGCCCTCGGTTACGTCTCCGCCGCAAATATGCGCGAGCGGGATTTTCATCAAAAGGGCCGCTTGCGCCGCAGCCATGATTTCATAGCGGTCGCCAAGAACTACGACCCAATCCGGCTTCAAGTCATTCAGGGCGGTGGCGATGCCCGCCAGGGCGTGGCCGGTCGATTGCGCGATGCCATGGCCGCTGTCGTCACCTATATTAATGTCGACCTTGCAGTCAACGGTAAATCCGTCTTCCTCGATCGAGTTCACCGTCTGTCCGTGGTCCGACGAAAGATGTGCTCCCGTGGCGACCAGTTGCAATTGCAGGCTTGAATCCGCCTGGATATCCTTCATGATCCAATAGAGCAGCCCGTAATCAGCCCTGCTGCCGGTTACGACGCAGATTTTTCTGGCCGGCGGCGTGGAATCCCTCACAGAAATGCGCTGCTCGGCAGGTTGATCACGCATTCCTCCAGTTTCTCCGCACCTTGGGTGTCCATTCGGGGGCACGATGAATAAATGGGCAGATGATGCATTAATGTCCAAACCGGCCGCGCCATGATGCCGTGCTGGTGGAGCTCCGAGAGCAGATCGTCGCGTGCGTCTGAGCCTGAGCCGCCGGACTCGAGCGCGATGCCATTGAGCCAGAAATTGCTGCAGGCTTGCGGGGGTTCGTCTATAAAGCGGACGCCACGGATATTCTTGAACGCTGTTCTGTACCGGGACGCAAGCTTGCGCTTGCTGGCGAGAAAAGCAGGAAGCTGCTCCAGTTGTGCGCAGCCGAGGGCGGCATTGAGATTCGGCATCCGGTAGTTAAAGCCGATTTCATCGTGGATGAATGCCCACTGGTGTCGTTGCTTGGCGGTGGTTGACAGGTGCTTTGCGTGTCGAGCAAGGTCTTCGTTGTCGGTCAGAATTGCGCCCCCCCCTCCTGTCGTGACCAATTTGTTGCCATTAAAACTGAGTATTCCAAGCAGGCCAAACGTTCCGGTATGTCGCTCGCCATAGGTGCTGCCAAGCGACTCGGCAGCATCTTCCACGACGGGTATGTGGTATTTGGCTGCGAGCGGGAGCAACGCTGCAAGGTCGACAGGATGCCCGAAGGTGTGCATCGGGACTATGGCGGCTATTCGCTTTCCGGTAATGCGGTTTCTGCACTGTCCTGCAGCCTGCTCCGTGGTATCTGTCAGATAGCGTGCCAGCTTCGCGACATCGAGGCCCAGATCGGTTTCAGAGGAATCGACAAAATGCGGTGTGGCACCGCAATAGCTTACGGCGTTTGCGGTGGCTATAAAGGTCAGGGTTGGAACCAGCACTTCGTCGCCTGGCAAGACGCCAGCCAGGCGCAACGCAATATGCAGGGCTGCGGTGCCGTTGACCACCGCGATGGCATATGCCGCGCCGGTGTAAGCCGCCAATTCAGCTTCAAAGCGATCGACAAACTTTCCGCCGGAAGAGACCCATCCGGTATCGATGCACTCTTTGACGTAATCTGATTCGTTCCCCGAGAAAAGCGGTTCGTGCAGCGCATACTGGCGAGACGCATCGGGCAGCACCGAGCGCAATGCAGCAAGAATTTCGTTGTTTTGCGCCGTCGCCATCAGGTGTTGTATCGTTGCGGCTTGAAGAACTGCCGGTTCGACTCATCGGCAAACCAGGCAACAGTTTCCTTGATGCCGCGCTTGAATCCGTCAATGCCGTGATATTCGGGCTGCCAACCCAGCAGTTCGCGCGCTAGGTCATTGGACGACCAGAGCCGATCGACTTCGCTGTCCGCCGGCCGCAGCCGCTGGGCGTCTTGTTCAATTTCAATATCTGGCCGGCCCATGGCCTCCGCGATCGATGTTGCCGTTGCGCCGATGGAGATTTCGAAATTGCTCCCCAGGTTGATGACCCGACCAATGCTCGCGTCTGATTCGGCCGCAGCGACAAACCCGCGAACGATATCCGGGACATAGTTAAAGTCGCGCGTAGGGTGTAGCGCCCCGAGTTTTATCCGCGAGGACCCGGCGAGTATTTGCGTAATGACTGTAGGGATTACGGCGCGCGCCGATTGGCGTGGGCCGTACGTGTTGAACGGACGCACAACGCATACGGGCGTCCCGAACGACTGCTGAAACGAGAGGGCAAGCTGGTCCGCCGCGATTTTGGTTGCAGCGTAGGGAGATTGCGCGTTCAACGGATGATCTTCGGTAATCGGTACGAATCGTGCCGAGCCGTAAACCTCACTGGTAGAAGTCTGTATTACCTTTTCGACACCGAGGTCACGCGCGGCTTGCAGTATGTTCAGGGTGCCCGAGACGTTGGTGGCAACGTAGCTCTCCGGGGCATTGTACGAATACGGGATTGCAATAAGCGCCGCCAGATGCAGGATCGTGTCACAACCCTGGGATAGCTTTCGCATTTGCGCTGCGTCACGAACGTCTCCCGAAACGATCTCGATTGACGCAAGTAGGTCCCGGGGGCTGTGATCCAACCACCCCCAGGAATTGAATGAGTTGTATTGAACAAGGGCGCGCACGGAGCAACCCCGTCTGGCAAGGGCTTCGGTGAGATGAGATCCGATGAATCCATCCGCACCGGTGACAAGGACTTGCTTGATTTTCATGGACGGCTACTCGGCCAGCAATCTGGGCGCCAAAACCCTTATTTTAGACGGGTTATCTCCCCGGTGGAAATTGCGGGGAGCGCCTGGGCCTGTTTGCATTGGCGATTGCCCGGGGCCGGGCATCACGCCATCCCAGGCCCGAAAACTCAACCCGGCGCGCTGGTCTGGGAACACCCGTGACTGGCGCCAGCTCTGGCGTCTTCCAGCGGGCTTACGTGCCGTTTAGACCTGTGCAGTCAAGGCTTCCGACGATGGTGCGCGTCTGGTCTTTCTCAGCACCGACATATACAGTTCGAAACGATTGATATCGCTTATCGGAATAAAAAGGCGCCGGATTCGCCAATACACGCCGAACAAGCGGGCTTTGACTGTGATAAACAAAAATCTGTTCAGATCGCGACCGTGGTTGTGCTTGAGGTGTTCGAGCCTTGACGCGGGAAGCAAAAGTTTCGCCAGCGCCTTCAGAACAGCGCCAGCCAGGCGCTCGTGCCGCGGCACCTGGGCGTCAAACTTCCAGCGGCCAGTAAATATATCGAGTTGATTGCGGTCATCATTGAAAATCACGCCGTGCTCAAGCCGCCACCGTTCTTTTATCCAATGCACCTGCACCGTTTCCAGTCCGAACCGAAGCGACAGCTGATTCAGGGTGACGGGGTCAATCCAGCAGGTGTGCTCTGGATTAACGATGATATCGTTCCTGAAGGCGCTGTAAAAATACTGATCGCAATAAAACGGATTCGCAGTGGAAATAAGCACCACGCCGTCGGGCTTTAACAGACGATTCAGATTGTGCATCAGCCCTTCGAAATTCGACAGATGCTCAATAAGGTTGCCGACCACAATGACATCGAAAGCACGGTCGATGGCTAGAGGCTTGTTTACATCACCTTGAATGCATTTATAACCACGCTGTATCAATTCCCGTACAGGGGCTTCCAGATAATCGACCCCAAGCACATCCGCAGCGACCTGGACGATCTGATGATGCAGCCAGCTTTCGGTATTGACGTTTGCAATATCATGCTGCACGCAACCAATGTCGAGAACGATTTTCCCGGTGCAAAACTCTTCAACGATCATACGGCGCGTTCTGGGGCTTGTAAGGTTCTGACGAAGCACTTTTCGTTGCATGCAAATTCCCTTAGGGGAGTGCCTTTGGTCCCGATGCACTTCCCGGGTGTATGCATGCGTGGGAGTAGCGATGGTGCCGCGTTTCCCGCCACTGAACCGAATCGCTAGAAATGGCATCCTGCCGATGCAGGTCGGCGATTCGGGGCGAATTACACATCTCTGTCAGAACTAGTCGGCCGCGAGTATCGCAGCTTTGAGTTCCTGGTAGTTCATGGTCACCGGGAATTGGGGGAATTCCCGGACAACATTTTCAGGCGGATGGAACAGTATTCCAGCATGCGCCTCACCTAGCATCGCGGTGTCGTTATAGGAATCACCAGCGGCAATTACGCGGAAATTAAGCTCTTTCAGACGCCGCACTGCCTCTTGTTTCTGGTTAGGCATCCGCAGGTGGTAATTAACCAGCATGCCGGATTGGTTCGTTTCCAGCTTGTGGCAAAAAAGCGCCGGGTAGCCCAATTGCTTCATCAGCGGCATCGCAAACTCGTAAAACGTGTCAGACAGAATAATGACCTGATAACGCTCGCGCAGCCAGTCGATGAATTCCCTGGCCCCGGGCATCGGGCCCATTTCGGCAATTACTTTCTGGATGTCAGGAAGGCCCAGTTTCCGGTCTGACAGAATGCCAAGCCGGTATTTCATCAGCCTGTCGTAATCGGGATCGTCCCGCGTCGTCCGGGAGAGTCCCGGGATGTCGGTTCTTTTGGCAAATTCGATCCAAATCTCAGGAACGAGAACGCCTTCTAGATCAAGGCATACTATTTTCACGACAGACTCTCCCCCAAAGCATTTGAATCATCAAAGCGCCAATTGCTCTTTTCTGGATTATACCGACCAGACATTGTCGTGCTGCGGCAACCAGCTACGATAGCAGCACTTTTTTAAGGTCGGTGATCGGGGTGGTGGTGGATCTTGCGAATTGATGACAAAAAGCGATACGCGCAATCTGGACATCGGGGCGGGTCCACCAAGCCTGCACATCGCCTGCGATTTCGTTGACTTTGCGCGCTGCCGACGCTGCGGTCAGATGAAACAATCCCGCATCGATGAGCGCATGGAAGAAGGGCTTGGCACTGTCCCGGACAAAGTCGAGGCCGGTCCGCCAGAAAACAATGACCGGGATATTCTGCGAAAGCGCTTCCTGGATGCCCGACGAGTCATAGCTGAAAATGAGCAGCCGGCTGTTCGCGACCGCGGTTTTCATCGACAGCTCGCCGGTGTCTATGGCGATGGTGGGATCAAAGTCACGCATACGCTCCACGTCGGACCATGAGAATCCGCGATAGGCCGGATGAAGGCGCATCGTGAGCAAGCGCCTCGGGAGGGATTCCAAAGCGCGTATGAACCCCAGCTGTTCTTCCCAGCGCAGCGCAAATTCCGCGACGTCGTCCCAGGCCGGAATCCGGTGATTCATGTGTTCTTGAATCAGCAACAGCTTTCCTTCGGGATCGGACGGGCTTGCGGGGCGGGCGCTTCCGCCGGTCTTCAGGAGAAAAGCCGGCTTGTGCTGCGGCATGCCGTCAGTCCATCCCCAGGTGATGAATTTGTCGCCCGTTTCTTCTTCCACAGTCCATCGCGGAATACGCCGGGAGCCGTAATTACCACCGTGCTGGCCGGTGTAGTAAGGGGTTCCCCTTTCCACTTGTCCAGCGGCCCAGAGTTTGAAAACCTCGTCGTTGTCGAAATTGTTGCTGGTGAAGATGAATTTCGGATGTTTAGGCCAGTTCAATCGGCCAACCTCTTGCACCAGTTCCTGAAATCCCTCCAGATAGCAAACTGGCAGCAACTCCAGCACCATCGCATGCAAAAAATTCTGCAAGGGACTGTCCAGGCTCGGCGCAAGCTTTGCCGCCAGCTTTTTCCGTAATCCGGGGTTTGCCTGGCTGGTCATGCGAAAACGATTAACTTCCCAGAACTGCGGTATCTGACCCAGTGCGAGTTGAAGCTTGGTTTCATCCTGTCGCGGCAAATAGCTGTTGATGATGAAAGCGTCGGTGTCCCTTTTCAGCAGGGAAAGCGTGTCGGTGAAAAGACCGCGGGCGAGTCGCAGCCCCCTTCGGGGCAGGGAAGCTCCGCTTGGCGGTTCTAACCGCAGAAAGGCACACGCAGTCTCGATGGAAAGAACTTCGACAGCGATTTCCGGGTTGCCAGTTGCGGAGATTATCCTTGAATAAAGTGCCTGGTTCCAAAGGTCGTCGTTGGCCGCCAAGGTGGCCGATAGCGCGTCAGCAGGCGCCAGCGAATAGCGCTCATCGATAACCGTAGTTGTACTGGTGACGTGGTATCGCTCCAGGCACTGCTCGATCGTTCTATAGCGGTTGAAAACCGTGGACATATATGTCCGCATCCAGTGGCCAAGCAGGACTTTCCAGAAACGCAGTCCATGCGCTGTCGCGTGATACTCGTTCAGTATGTCGCAGAGCAGCGGGAAAAGCTGATCATCCAGACGGCGTATTTCCGCCTCATCCTTGTCCTTGGTGGACTGCTCAAGACCATACGGCGTAGCGACGATCGCATTCATTGCGCCCCAGACCTCCTTGCGCTCGTACAGGCGACACCAATCGCCGAGGAAAATGACACTGCGGTCAAGTTTCCACGTACGTTCGTCAGCGCTAGTGATCAGATGGCGGGCTTGTTCAGGCATGACTCGGCTCTATCGTGACAACCCGCGCCGAATGCATGTGCCATCCGCTGACGGCAATGGGCGTTCGGGTGCTTTGGCTCAGTCAACGATCTGCAGCAGTTTGGCAGCAAGAAGCGTTTGGGCAACGGCATCTACTTTGATGGCATCTTCACCGATCAGCTCGGCCAGTGCAATCAGGTCGGCACTGCCATCGGCATAGGCAAGGATATTGACGAGGAGATCGCTTTTGTCAAGTGAAGTCATGTTGTAAAGGCCGCGTTTGCCAAGGCGCGGCTCGCACGGGAACACTTCCTTGTAGGTACGGTTCATCTCAATCAACTCGATTATGCGGGCATATGTGCCAAAGGCGCCACTGAGGCCGCCGGGCGTTATCACGCTAAGATCGTCGAGCGAGGTGTGATACTCGGGATACGTGCCGTACTTGCTGCGCATCACCGAACACACCGGCAAGTCTATGCCCGGGCTGCAGTACTGCCGCTCGTCGCTTCCACGCTCCAGATATGAGTAACGGTCATACTTTCCTGCGATGTGCTTCAACACATGCTCGGCAGCGCGGTCGGCCAGGGTTCCGCCCTTGCGCGATGGCAGGTATGAATAGGTTCGGTCATCGCCGACACAGGTCAGCACAAAGCCCGCCACTGTGCACTTTTTCATGTGTTCGGCGTTGCGGCTCAGGTATACGATTGCACCTATGGTTTCCGGAACGAACACGATCCGATAGGTATACCGGCGTCTGGGCAGCGAAAGCAGCCATTGTGCGAGCGCGGTGGTAACTACCGGACCCGACAATTCATTGTTTGCCATTGTTGGGTGGCAAACATAAGTGGAGAGCAGGATTTCTTCGGCGGTATCGCCGTGAATGACCAGTTCGGCGTAATTCAATATGCCTGGTTTGAGGTCGCTGTCTATGACGGCACGGTACCGCCCCGGTTTCAGGGCCTGGCGTTGCTCGTGGCTGATGCAAAATCCCCATGTTCTGGTGTAGTAGGACGTCACGTAAGGGATTGCTGACGGCTTGTCTGGAACGGAGTGCAGGTGAGCATCCAGCTCGGCAAGGTCCAGCCACAGGTCTATCGGGGTGGAATACCCGACGACATGGAGATTGCTTTTTATGAAATCAACAATGCGCTTGCCGGATTCGTCTTCGATGTAAGCGTCCCGGATCGTCCATTCGTCCGGAATCTCCCAGTCAAAGGCAGGCGTGCCGGTAGCAACACTGTGGACCACCAAGTCGGGGAGCTCCTTCTTGAGATAGGCGAGAGTCTGCCTCACACCGGGGCCGGTGATGCTGCGACAAATGGGGAAGAGATCCGCCGCCCACTTGAACATTTTTTCCCCACTGGGCTGATTAATCATTTTCCCTGCTCATATGCCTGCGTATCAGGTTTTCGCTGCACGGCGGCCCTTTTGCCGTGAGCCAGGGATTGCGCGCCAGTTCATTGAAGCCGAAATCAAAATAGCTGTTCGCATCGACGCATACAAGCTGCCCCCGCCCCACAGAGGCAAGCTTCACAATGCCTGCCTGTTTGGCACGTACTTCCATGGCCAGTGGATTTGGCACACAGTTATCCAGGTATGGCGCCGCGAAATACGTCCATGTCTCTTCGGACTTGACGGCGCTTTCGATGACCGTGCCGGTGAATTGCTTGTGCATACGAAAAGGCACGGCGAACATTTCTTCAATATGCTGGATGAAGGTTGCATAGTACAGGCCAAGACCCAGCGTGCAAATTTTTGCATTGTGCTTGCGAAGATTGTGAAACGCGCTGCCTTCGCCGCAACATGAGTGCGAAATGTCCCTCAGTACGGCATGGGCCTTCGGGCCGATGCCGCAATTGGAAAGCATGGGGTCGCGCGACCGTATGACACCCGGTATTGTTCGGAAGGCCTCTGTGAACTCGCCGATCTCGGAAGGGGTCTTCTCGACCTCGTACGGTGTTCCGCGGCCGATGGAATAAGTGTAGGTCGGTACGATCAGTGTGCCTGACTCGCCAAGGGCGTCTAGAACAGCATCGATAACGAGCTTGACGATACTTGGAATGGTGTTTGCGCCGTCGGGAAGGCCAAGACGACCCAGACTAACCTGTAAGGAAATTGTATCCCCTTGCGCGATTCCGGCTTCGGCAATTGAGTCTGCCAGCGATGTGCTCGAATAGCTGCCCATGCGATTCGCGCTATTCAGCAAGTGCCACAGACTCGATGAATTGCCAAACCGGGAATTGCTTTGCAAAGTGATAGGCGCGCGGGTTCACTGATTCGAAATAGTCCGCCGGACCGAGTTCCTGGAGGTCAGTTACTGCAAATCCACTTTCGCGCAAGGATTTGAACACCCATGAAAACGGCGGATTGATACCGAAAGTCTTGTTTGAACTCTCGGTAATGACGGTAAATGGGCGTGCTGTATCACCGAGCCAGGGGGCCATGTAAAAGACGGAATGGGGCTCAATGCTGACGAATCGTCCCTTGGGTTTGAGTATCCGGCGGATATCAGACAGCAATACGTGGACGTCCGCTTTTTGTCCGGGATAAAACGGGCAGAAATAGAATAGCAGGGCGTCGGTCATGAATACGATATCCATGGAGCCATTCGCAATCGACGCCAGCGCTCCGGCCTCGCCGATGTTGGCCCGCAGGAATGTTGTGCCAGCGGCGGCGTTACTTCTGGCTACCGCAAGATATTCCTCGCTCGGGTCAATCCCGGTCACCTGTGCGCCGGTCGATGCGAACAGATTGGAAAACAACCCTGTGCCGCATCCGATGTCGGCGACGGACATTTCCCGGCCGATCCGGTTTTTCGCAAACTGTTCGAGAAAGCTCCACTGAACTGCACCATACAGATTGTCCGAATGCACAGCACGCAAGTCGGCAGTGAATTTCTGCTGCATCCACCAGCTAGCCGGGTCCGTGCGTCGGTTCAGCATGAGGTGCTGGCCATGCTGTTCATGGAAATTGCCGATTCTCTGGCGATCAAGCAGGTTTCGCTTGTGTCCGAACCGCGCCAGATAGGCTTCCATGTCATCAACAATCACGCAGTGAGCCTTGAGCTTTTTCAGAAGTTCTTCGCGACCGAGAGAAAGCTCCTTCCAGTCGGCGGACTTGCGGCGATATCGGCTTGGGTCTTCCAGCAAGCCGTCTTCGTTGGAAAAGTACTCGGTATCCCAGCAACGGAAAACGGCTGGTGATGTATTGGCGCCGGGTTCGTCCAGATGACTGATCAGTTCAAGAACTTCGCTGCTTAGCCCAAGACAGGTGCGGGTGAATACATTCATTGCCAGCCAGCGTCCCGGATAGCCGGGCGCCATTTCCGGCAGGATGATCACGTCCTTTGGGACGAAGCTCATTTTGCGCCGCTCTTCAGCCGCTCGATGACCGAGATCAGGCCGCCGATGCTCTGGAATTCATAGGATTCCAGTTCTTCAGCAGAAAAATGAACCCCGCATTTTTCTTCCAGTTCATTGATCATCATGATGATCCCAAGCGAGTCAATCAGGCCTTCGTCGAGGTAGCGGAATGCAAGAAAAGCCGTCCGGTCTGCCGGCAATGGAAGTTTTGACTGCTTCGAAAAAAATTGCTGTACATGTTCTTCGGTACTCATGATTCCTGATCCTGATGAGATTGTGTTTCGCGAGTCGCAGGCGCGGGGGATTTAGATGTTCTCAATGGCGACGCAGCGCACCGGCGAGCCGTCGCCATCCCGTATTTTCAGCGGTAACGCGATCAGTTCAATTTCACGTGACTGCAGCAATTTCAAATTGGTCAGGTACTCGAGTTTGATGACGCCCGCACCAAGCAGAATTTTGTGGACGGGGGAATCATGCCCAGAATTGCGCCCGTTGGCTGCGCTGTCGGCTTGGGGGGTATCCATGCCGACAAGGCGTACACCAAGGCCTACAAGCCAATGCGCCGCCTCTTCGGAAATGAAGGGCTGCTTCGGATAGTAGTCCAGCGTTCCCCATTGATCAGACCAGTCAAAACGCATGAGTACACGTTCAGGACGGGCGTTTCCCAGTTGCCGGACAAACTCCTCCTTCTGAATTTCCTGCATTGGCTTCGCATACGAAAAATCCAGCACGGTGGCGGGTCCGACGAAAATATCCAACGGCAAATTGTCCACAGTGGCGCCGTCTGGAATGAAGTGTCGCGGTGCATCAACATGCGTTCCGGTGTGGGTACCCAGAAGAATCTTCCGGGACTCGCGGCCTTCTATGCAATGCCTGCCAAGCTGCGTGATTTCAACCATGGGCTGCCAATGCACCGGAAAGGTTGTCATGCCTTCATGTATCGGAAACGTCAGGTCGGTAATTTTTCTGTTCATGTGAAACCCCTTGTGAATTGGCTGTGCCTTGCTAGTAGCCTTCATAAAGCTTGACTATTCTATCCGCCGCTATGCCGAGACTACGCATCTGTTGCACCATGTCGTCCTGGTAATCAATGCTTGCGGCTATTACAAGCGCCGGTCTGAGGCGGGGAACCTTGCCAGGGGCGACCACGATGTGACCGTCCACCTTGTGCCCGATCAATTCGGGATTGTTATCACAGAAAATGATTTCCCGGCCGTTTCGCGCCAGGGAAGTGCTGGTGACGATTCGGCCATTTTCCCCGGCGCCAAAGACAACGACCGGCCCGACATTCTTGGCGATAGCAGGGTGAAAGCTTTCGACGCGGCGTTCTACGCGCTTGATCATGGCATCCCTGCGTTTGAAATAATGCTGCAGCGCCGATCGGCCGGGTTTGTACTGCGACGGTCCGTGGCTGGCAACCGGGCCGGGAGTGGCAGCAGCTCGCAGCCCGTACATTTTTGACGCCCGCCCAAGTCGCCTGGACAGGGGTGAAAAGCCGCTTGTTTTTAGCAGGGATTCAAGCGTGGCCCGCGTGAAAATAGCAATGTCCTGGTGCGAAAAAAGGCTGTTAGCGAATGGCAGCTTTGGGAAAGCCTCGGCGTCGGGTACCTCAATGAGCATTATCCCGTCTGGCTTGAGCAGGCGGCGTGCCGACGCCAGAAAGCGCCGGGGATTGAAGGAGTATTCCAGAACGTAGAAATGGCAAATTACATCGAAGCGTTCCTTAGTCTTGAATTCCTCAAGAAACCCCAGATGAAAGGGAATGTTCCGGTGGACGAGGCGGGCCTTTTGCAGATTGATGCGTGACGGATCGATTCCCGCCACCTCATATCCATGCTTTGCCGCCAGGCCGAGAAAAGTACCGTCAGAGCAGCCAACTTCGAGAATTTTCGCCGGAGGCAACTTGAGTTTTTGCAACGATGTGAGCCGGCTTTCGCTCTCCATTTGCGTCACCCCGCCGCCTGCTTTGTCTTCGAGCGTGGCGTAGAGTTCGACCATCTTTTTTCTCGAAATGCGCGGGTTCTGATGGATGAGTCCGCATTTGCGGCATACCGAAAGCGAAACCGTGGGAAAGACTGCTTCCGCAATGGGGTCGCGGTTCGCGACCGTACGGACGAAATGCGATTCGTGCTCTCCGCAAAGCGGACAGGCGATTGCGGCCATCAGAATCCTTCGTAAAGCTTGACAATCCGCTTGGCAGGAACGCCGAAGTCCCGCATTTGTCTGACCATATCGTCCTGATAATCAACGCTGGCGGCAATGATCAGTGCAGGTTTGAGGGCTGCGGCTTTCGACGGCGTGAGGACTTTCAATCCATCGGTGTCACGCCCCTGGATGGCCGTATTATTGTCGCAAAAAAAGATTTTCCGGTGGGCGTTCATCAGCGAGGTTGACCGCAGGATACGGCCGTTTTCTCCGGCGCCGAAGATGATGACCGGCCCGTTCAGGTCTTCCAGGGTGCTGAGCCAGCTTTTGACGCGTGCTTCTATTTTGAGCAGGAGCTTTTCCCGTCGCGCAAAGTGAGTTTGCAACAGCTGCCGGCTTTTCAGGTACAAGCGGGGCGGTTTGCCGCTGCTCGCAGGGGCGGGCGTGGCCGCGACGCGCATGCCGTAGGACTTGGGCGATTGGCCAAGACGGCCGTTAATTGCCATGGCCTTGAAGCCGTTGCGCGCCAATGCGGTCCGGACGGTTGCCCGTGAGTAGTGTGCGGTGTGCTGATAGGTGAACAGATTGTTGGCGAAGGGGAGCTTGGTAAAGGTTTCGACGTCTGGAATTTCGAAATACATGATGCCGCCCTTGCGCAACAACTGGCGGATTTGATGCAGGAATTGATGCGGGTGAAAGACATGTTCAAAGACAAAAAAATGGCAAATGGCGTCGAATGTCTCGCCGGGTTTGAACCCGTCGAGAAACAGGCATCGCACGTCCAATTCCGGGAACTCGCGGGCGGCTTTTTCGCAGTTCGGCCCGGACGGGTCTATACCGACGACTTCATAGCCTGCTTGCCGCGCCAGGTTCATGAATGTGCCGTCTGAACATCCGATTTCCAATATGCGTGCAGGCGGAGGTTTAATCTTCTTCAATGCATCTAGCCGGCTCCGGCTTTCGGATTCTGAAACGGTGTCGGTATTTGCAGCCGAAAGCTTGTCCTCCAGACGTTCATATAGCGCGTCCATTTGCTTTTTCGGGATACAAGGATTCTGGTAAATAAGGCCGCAGTCACGACATAGCGCAACGGCGATGCGTTTGATGAACGCTTCCGTATTTACGTCAAGGTTGCGCACAATTCGAAAGAGTTCATAACGCTTGCTGCCACAGACAAGGCAGCATACCGATCGGCCGAGTCCGCGGCGATGTGAGGGTTTAATTTGCGGGTGCACGGATTGAAGCCTAAATGAAAAGACTGGCTCTACGGTGAGCCTCCAGGGCTACCGACTGCATTGAAAAGGCGTCATGCTTGGCGCGTCCCAGCAATTCCACGCGTCGTGTTCCTTGCCTAACCATTTCCACTTGCTGCTGGGCAGCATCCAGAAATTCCCTGGTCAATGTGGGGAAACCGAATGGTATGCAATCAAAGTCACAGGTAATCACTTTCGCATCCGGGGTGGTGACGCCCATCGTAGCCAGTTCAGCGGCTATTTTGTCCTGCAAGGCTGCAGTGATACCATTACCGATGACTTCGACGGTGCAATGATGAACACCGTCGTATGAACACTGCTGAAGGTTGGGGTAGAGCGTAACGCGGAAAGTCGTGAACGCTTCATCGTAATTTGTCACATAGTAATTCTTGCATTGAAACGGCCGGTCGAAGCAAAAATGGAAAAAAGACATGGGCCGTGTCTTCAGTGGTGCCGTCGGTGTATCGAAGCCCATCGCCTTGAGCAGTAGAAATGGTGGTGCGCTCCAGAGGAGGATGTCACAGGGAAGGTGCATGCCGTTTTCAAGGGTCACGCTGTTGACGACTCCGGAGTCGTGCCCGATCCGGGCGATGCCTTGCGAAGTGGAGAAGTTAACCCCCGAGCGGCCGAGCTCGGCGCAGATGTTCTGCACCCATTGCCCTACTCCTCCCCGCTTGGGATAGTAGCTTTGTACTGCCGGGGCCCCATCTTCATAGGAGGCAAAGGCCAGTTTGGCGTCAAGCAGGGGATTTTTTTTCAGCCCACGCGATTTTTCGGCATCAAATGCGACAAAACGTCGCAGGAAAAACGGATTGTCAGGCAGCAGCTCCTCAAGTTCGCATTCGAATATCTTGCGCATGGCGGGACGCTGTACTGAATCCGTGACAGTAGAACCGAACTCGCGGCGCATTTGTTCGACGAAATTTAGGGGAACTTCGGTACTGGGGGACGGAGGCGCCAGAAGCTCTTTAATGGCGTGCTCATACAAGTCCTTGGGCAGGGAGCGCAGATTGACGTGAGGGCTCTGGTCATACAGGGCGCCCGCGAAATAGCTGCCAGTATTGAGCGCATGGAACCGCCGCCACGATCCGTCGCGGATGCGGTCGAACAGCAATGCGTCGACCACGTCGTTGCCGGTGTCGGAGAGCACGTGGGTGCCGTAGTCGTAAGCAATCCCTGCGCCGTTCACAAACGAGCGCATCAGGCCGCCGCATTCCGCAGCTTTTTCGACAAGCGTAATGTTGTGCCGGCCTTTAAGTGTCAGTGCAGCCACCAGTCCGGCGATGCCGCCACCGACGATTACGATATTTCCCATCAATCCTCAATTCCCAGGCTTGAACGCAGGTTTTTCTCAAAATCCCTTTCGGTTTTGGCGATTGGCGGCATCATTTCTGGGCCAGTCGTCGGAAGGGTGGCGATGGAGTACAGGTGCCAGATTCAGTTAGGCTTGTCCGCGAACATTCGGCGGACTTCACGGATAAGGACCTTCCCTGTGACTCCAAGCGGGAAGCCCGGCACTTGCATCAGTTTTGTCGGCACCGCCGCCGGATGCAGCCGGTCCCGGCAGGCGGCGATGATATTCGCTTTTGCATCGCTGAGCGATTTGCCGTGGACCATGATAATTGCAGCGGCAACCTGCTCGCCGTAGAACTCGCAGGGTATCCCGACGACAAGGGCATCCTCGACCTCAGGCAGTGAAAGCAACACTTCGCGGATGGCGGCTGGGCTGATCGTCTGCCCGCCACGGATAATGAGGTCCTTCTTCCGCGAAGTAATAAACAAATCCCCGCTCGCCGAAAAATGGCCAATGTCGCCCGTTGGAAAGAATGTGCCTTTTTCCAAGCGCTCTATATCGCCCGACTCGCTATTTATGTAGCCGAGCATCAGGTAAGGGGTCGCTGCGAAAATTTCACCGCCGAGGTGTTCTTCAGCAGCATTCTCGTGGCCAATCCGGATTTCTACGTCCGGAAGAGGATTTCCGACCGAACCCGGTAGCTTGGGAATTTTCGCGCTTTGGGTTGAAAGAATCAGTGTTTCGGTAAGTCCGAAACTCTCCAGCAATTCGATGCCGTATTTGTCCTCGAACACCCTTCGTGTCGGTTGGGGCAACGCAGAGGTGCCGCACGAAACCCAGCGGATATTGTCGCGTGCATAAACCGGACCCTGGGGATTGCGGTCGAGCGCATTCAGGGACGCGACCATGGTCGGCGAAAGCCAGAGCGCATTGACCTTGTGTTCCATTATCGGCGACCAGAACACCAGGGAGCTTTTGGCGTCAAATGTTGGCGCGAAGACCACGCTGCCTTCAGCCATGAAGGGGCAGAGCAGAGTGTTCAGGATTCCGCTGCTGTAAGTCATCGGCCAGCAGTGGAAGCTGCGGACGTCGCTGGTATAGCCGGCAGCCGCGTTGAATTCGATGGCGTTACCGAGTTCGCTCTCAATGGAGTGCACCACGCCCTTGGGCAAGGCCGTCGTACCCGAGGTGAACAGTATCAGGAAAGGTTCGCGTGCCGATAAGTCGCCGCGAGTCTGGATTGGCCGTGCATTCAGTTCGTCCGCGGCCCAGATGTTTGCATCACCCGAGGAGGGGGGGCCATAACCGGGATGTCCGTTGCAGGTGACCTGAATGCACGCCTTGCGCGCGATTTCGGTTTGCAAGTCGATACATTTGAGGGTCGCTGACGCGACAAATGTCTTTTTTACCCGGGCGATCCCGCGGATCACGTTAATTTCTGAGGGTGGCAAAACCGGGTTGATGGGAACGGCCACCACGCCGGTGAGCATGCAGGTGAAATATAGTGCCGCAAGTGGCGCACCGTTGGGAAGAATGAGTGCGATTCGGTCTCCGCGCTTGAGCCCTAACGCAACGAATTTTTCAGACGCTGAATTCGCGCATTGCCATAACTCGGCATAGGTCCAGTTGCGATTCCCAACGGCGTCGAAAATGAAACATTTTTCCGCGTTGCGGGAAAAAATGTCCCTTACTAGCCCGGTCAAGTCCATCGAAGATCCCGGCGGCGGCAGGGGTGCGGCCGCTTGTCCGGTGAACCCTCCGGTTTTGAGGCTCGGGGCGCTGCCATCTCCTATCAGCGCGTTCAGGGCTCCCAGATTGGGAATCATGTTCTGGATCAGATCGCGCAGCAAGGCATCACCCGGTTGGGCTGTGTTGTCGCCCGTCAGGTAAATATTCACGGCGGGCTTCAGTGCTTCGAAATCCGGAGGAGCGAGCGGGCTGTGGCGGTAGTTTTCCTGGCTTTGTGCACGCTCCTTCAGGGCGAGTTGCTGCAGTTCTTCAATGTCGAGGTCAAGGCAGTGCAAAAGGGCGTAGGCGAGCCCTTCCATGTGCTCGCCCTCCTCGCTGGCTTCCTGGACGAACCAGTTGGCGCCCTGGTTGTCATTGGCGAACCCGACAAGTTCGAGAAATATTTCGGTGGTGAACCCGCAAAGCCGCAACACGTAGGCGATTTCGGCGAGCGAGAGTGTGCCGCTGTCCAGGCGGGCGAGCAGGTAGCCCGCCAGCGCAGCCGCACCGGCTGGTTCTGGCTTGCGCAGGTGCTGAACGGCGCGGGAAACGTTTTCATCGAGTCCGGCGCCGGGCGTAGCACGAATGATACGAAACAAATCCTCGGCAATGACAAGAGCCTGGGCCACTGGGTTCAGCGTGTGTGTTGCCGCATGAAACGCGGCCTTCCCCGCAAAAGCCCCGCCCGCGACTTCGCTGTCATGCAGAATCTCGTAACAACGATTGCCGTTTGAATAGGAGCTTGAGCCCAGACCGACAAAGGCGATGCCCCTGCCCGAGAGATGCTTGTCAACGACAACGCCGAGCAATTGCGCTAGGGACTGCAGGTTCGCGATGTCAAAAACGCCATGAATACGCGTTCGCACGTCGTAACCCAGTTTGTGATGTTGCAGCCACGCATCAAGGGTCGGCAGTTCTTCGCGAAGCATTTTCCGCAGTTCGGCCGGAATTGCATGATAGGACCGGAGTTGCTCGTCGGCGAGCACGGCGGCGGCGAGTGCGGCGCCGATCGAGGCCTGATTCCAGGTAGAAAGGGCGAGCGTCCCCTCGAGATTGATGGATTCGTCGAGCATCAGCAAATATGCGGCCATCAATCCGTAAAGGCCGCTTTCGACCCCGCGCGTGACGATAACCTGGGATTTCTCAAACCTGCAGCCCAGTGTTTCAAGGGTTCGGCGGACTTTGGGGTCGATGAGCAGGGTTTCTTCGGAGCATTTTCGTGCCCCGGCAAACCCTTTCATTGCATTGGCCAGGAGGTTTTGCATTTCCTCGCGGCTTTGCGGGTTGGTCGGGAAAAAGTAGCCGCCTATCTCCATCGCATCGCGAAGCGCCCCCGGATCGCGCTGACGGCGGTTGATGTAGGTGTGCAGTCGCGTAAGTGGAGGCTGTTCAGCTTCCAGTGCCCGAAGCTTTGCTGTTTTCTCCGGATTCATGAAATCGGCTTCTTCGTCCGGACACCAGATGATCAACGCACCTTCATCAGCGTTCAGCAGGGGCACACTGGCGTCGCCGATTGCCACCTGACTATGTTGAAGGTAACGCAGCGCATCGTGCAAGGAGATGCCCATGTTGGACGAGGTCGAGCAGACGATAGTCCGGTCGGCAAAGGCATTCCAGAGGGCGAGATCGAGATCGGCGATGCCATCGAGTGCCTTGCCGTCAATAGCAGACACCTGCTCCGCGCTGTAAATGGCATCAGCACCGCGGCGCCGGGTCGCGAGGAACCGCCTTGCCAGTTCGCGCCGCGCTTCCGTACCCAGTTCCTGGATCGTCTGCATTTCGCGCAGCATGACCTCCACGACGAGGCCCAGGCCGTTAAAGCCCTTGATGCAGCTTTCATACTGTTTCCAGCCTCGCATGAAGCGAAGTTTTGCCGACGTTGCATAACTCAGCAGAGGTGCGTCGAATATCGTGTTGTCGTGGCTGGCCTCATACGGCAGTTGTGTGGCCGACGGTACGACAGTGGGCTTGACACCCAGCCGCCTGGCGAGGCGGATGGTCATCAGTGCAATCTGCATAGGGTTGGGGGCCGGATCCTTGTCCGAGTCCGACAACAATACAAAACCGCCCCGGAGTTGCTTGCGATCAGGGGCTTTCCCCTGGAGCTTTACATAACGCGTGGTGTTCATTGTCTCTTTCCGTATTGCTTAAAGATTTAGCGCCTGCTTGATTCGACCGATGGCAAGAAGTTGTGCCGCGACAGTCAATGACACCTGCCGGTCGGCTACTTCAGCCAGCCATCTGTCCGCAGTGGACAGCATCCGCGTCTGGAGTTTGTCGTGCACCTCCTGCGCTGTCATGGTGGCGCCGGTGCGGTTTTGTACCCATTCAAAGTGGCTCACGGTGATGCCGCCGGCATTTACGACTATGTCCGGTACGATTTCGATGCCCTTTTTCTCGAGGACGGCTTCGGCGTCGTCGGTTACGGCGGCGTTGGCGATTTCGACGACGAAGCTGCATTGCAGGCGCCCCGCGTTTCCGGCGTTTACCTGGCCACCGGTACCGGCGGCGATAATCAGGTCGGCGGGAACTTCCAGCGCGGCTTCCGGGGCGATCGAGACGGCCTCCTTGACTTGCTGATCGGCCAAGGCAAGCCCCGAGGTTTTGGCGGCGAGCAGCTTTTCTATGTCCAGCCCCTTGGGGGCATGCCAACCGCCGGAGCTGTCGCTGACAGCGACAATCCTGACGCCGTTTTGGGCCAATTCGAGCGCCAGCGATCCACCGGCAGCCCCGAAGCCCTGGACGGCTGCGGTGGCCCCCTTCAGGCCCCTGTTGCGGAATGCCATCAATCTTTCGAGGATGATGCGCGCTCCCTTGGCGGTCGCGCCGGGCCGACCCTGCACGCCTCCCAGGGCAATCGGTTTGCCGTTGATGCCGCCGGGCTCAAACAGCCGTCTTTGGCGGTTAAGTTGAATGGACATCCACGCCATTGTTCTGGCATTGGTGCCCAAATCCGGTGAGAGAATATCCTTGTTCTCGCCGATCACGTCACCATACGCAGCCACATAGGCTTGAGCCAGCGCCTTGTGTTCCAGAATGGAAAGTGTCTTGGGATCGACCCGGACGCCGCCTGCCGCCCCGCCGTGGGGCAGGCCGTTTGCAGCGCATTTGACAAGGATGCGGGCGGCAAGCGTGGTCAGGTTTGCTTCCGAAACGCCTTCATGGAAGCGGACACCGCCCTTGCTCGGCCCCAGAATGTCTAGAAAGCGGATTCTCCAGGCCGGAAGAAAATCCAGCCGGCCATCATCCCGGGGTAACTGCAGCCTGGTTTCCATCGAAAGCGATGGCTTGCACAGATAATCCTCTATCGGCATGCCGTCGGCTTCGAACGCCAGAGCCTTGACGAATCGCGAACCGAAGTGCTCCGCGACGGCGCTCATGTGGTATGGGTTCACGTTTTTTTTTGCATGAATTATTGGACATCAACGCCGCTGCCCCGCGCTTCTGAAATCGCTGTTCGGGTTTGGAGCAAGATCAGTACATCGGCGGGGTGGGGGAACGGAGCCGCGGACGGGCTAGTGGAGGTACCCGACCCCGGAATCATGACGATAAGAGTCATCCTAGCAAATCCCATCTCATCGGCGTACCCATCTTGACGGCCTGGTTCACCCGACGCCCAAGCAGCATATCGTAGTATTTCGGCGGCAATCCCAGCCCTGGTCGCACGCAGCGCAGATTCTCACGGTTGAGAGTTTCGCCTGCTTCGAGGTCGCGTGCGATATAAATGGAGCGGCGGAATTGTAATGATCGCTTTTCCGCTTTGCTTGGGCCGTAGTTGATTTTGCCAAGAGACTGCCAAGCCCGTTCAGTTTCGATGACGAGAGAGCGCAATTCACCGGGCTCAAGCGAGAATGCACTGTCGACGCCGCCATCAGCACGGTCAAGCGTGAAATGCTTTTCGATCACTGAGGCACCATGCGCTACTGCGGCCACCGATGCGCCCAAGCCCATGGTGTGGTCGGAAAGCCCCACTTCACATTCAAACAGCGCGCGCATATGCGGGATTGTCAGCACATTGCTGTTGTGGGGGTCGGCTGGATAGGTGCTGGTGCATTTCAACAACACTAGGTCCCGGCAACCCGCCGCCTTGGCGGCGTTCACCGCTTCGTCGAGTTCGGCCAGACTTGCCATTCCGGTGGAGATGATCAACGGCTTCCCCGTCGAGGCGACGTGGCGAATAAGTGGCAGGTCGGTATTCTCGAACGAGGCGATTTTGTAGCACGGTACCTGCAGTGTCTCGAGGAAATCCACCGAGGTGTCGTCGAACGGCGTGCTGAACGGAATCATTCCCAGTTCGAGGGCCCGATCAAAAATAGGCTTGTGCCATTCCCATGGCGTGCTGCCCTTGCTGTAAAGCTTGTGAAGAGACGTGCCTGCCCACAAACTGCCCGGATCGTTGATATGAAATTCCCCAACATCCAGGTCCAGCGTCATGGTGTCGGGCGTGTAGGTCTGGATTTTTAATCCGTGTGCGCCCGCGTCCGCAGCGGCCTGGACGATATCCAGCGCCCGGTCGAGGGACTGGTTGTGATTGCCGGACATTTCAGCAATGACAAACGGCGAGTGACCTTGCCCGATGGTCCGGCCGGCGATCTTGAAGGAGGTTGGCATGTTAATGCAGGCCCTTCACGTAAGTGGCCGATTCCATTTTGTAGTCCGCACCCAGAAACAGGTGTCGGGACCGGTCGTTATCGTTTAGAACATGGGCGCGAACCCGCTGTATTTCCGGGTGATTCGCCGCAAGCCAGTGTTCGGCACTGTGCAATAGCCGCCGTCCTAGGCCGGCTTCCTTAACGCCCGGAACAAGATAAATTGACACCTCGGCTACGCTGCCCTGCATATCAAAGCGCACAACCCCCACCGGCGAGTCTTCGCGGATCCCGATGAGCAGCGATCGGTCTGCTGATTTCAGCACGTCAGCAAACCATTTCTGATGCTCCTGCCAGTCGATAATAGCGGTAGTACGCGAGGCAATCCTGACAGACTGGTGATTGCGCCATTCGAACAATTTCTGTAAATCTTCCGGTCGTACCCGACGGATCTTGACGTCGTTGAAGCCGAGGCATTCCATGACCCGCAAAACCCCATGGCCGTCCACGGCCTGTGCCGCACCGCGGGATATGACTGTGCGTAGCGCATTATTTTCCAACAGTGCTTGCAGATGCAGTGCGATCGCTTTGTTCAAATCGTCTTGCGGCTCTGGCGCATACACCCAACCTGCATTTGCCACATCGGCGACTTGTTTGGCCTGATTTTTTGCGGTGCTGAATACCAGCGTCGGTAAGCCCAGGCAACAGCGTTCCCAGATTGCGGACCCGCCGGCACCGATTGCCAGGTCAGCGGAAGCCATCAATGCCGCCATTCGGTCTGTTTGCACGTGAAGATCGAAATCATGTGCTTCACATTTAGTCCGGATGTCCTGCAGTTTCGGGTGTGACGCACCGACAACCACATCGACTTTCAATTCGTTCACTGTGAACTTCGACAAGACCTCCAAAGTGCCCCCGGTGTGATTAGGGGCATCAATTCCGCCGAAAAAAACCAGAATGCGTCTGACAGGACCCGTGCGAATTTTGACGGTCCGGTGCATATCAGCGAACTCTTTTCGCAGCAAGACATAACGCGGCCCAAGCAACTGGCGGCAGTGTGCTGGAACCTTGCCGGCATATCGGATATCCATGTCGGAATAGAAATTCGGGTCCAGTAGCAGGTCGCAGTCGTGCTGCCGGTCCGCGATGTCATCAATGGCCAGAATCGATTTGGCTGTTCTTCGCAGCGCAGACTCCCATTGCACATTTAAAGCGTAATGGTCCACAACCAGCCAGTCCCATGCTCGGTCAGATAGTACGCGAATGCTTTCCTGCGCATCAGCGACCTGGGTCGAGCCCAGCCAACTGGCGTGCTCCAAGTTGTCCGAGCCCGTCGTTCCAGTGGTGTCGGTGAGGCTGGCGAAATCATGCCCCCGCGTGGCAATTAGGTCCCGCATATGCTCGGGAATATGTCGGCTGATGAAGCGAATATTGGCGCCATGCTGCTTCAATGCATCTGCCAGGGTCAGGCAGCGGACGAGATGGCCGGTTCCGGACTCAAATGAGGCATCGACGCGAATGGCAATATTCATCAGGTACTCAGTTCAGCCGTTTGAATCCGCCGTGGCTCACCGGACCATTGAGCAGGCTCATCGCGTCCCGGCCTTCTTCGCATTCCCTGATCAGTGCAAACACGGGATCGAGTGCGGTAAAAAAAGCCGCCACGACCCCCGGAGTATGGTCAATGCAGGCATAGACGCTATTTCCCGCCAAATAACCCTTCCCCAACATTTCTTGCGTAATGAGTGTTTTGTAAACCTGCGCATTCGGACTTTGCACTGAAAAACCGGCAAGGGCGGGCAAACCCCAGTGTTCGATTTTGATCCCGTGTTTTTCCGCCAGCTGCTGCCAGCCTTGGCGTATGGTCAAGCCAGTCTGTGTAATGGTGTCCCAGGACTTCATCCGTTCCATGACCTCCAGTGTTTTGAGCGCAGCTGTCGGGCCGATGCGCTCCGTCCAGAAGGTGCTGCTGATGAAGGTGCTCTGTGCTGCTTCCATGACCGCCCGTTTTCCTATTGTGGCAGTGATGGCGTAGCCGTTGCCAAGCGCCTTGCCGAACATGGCCATATCGGGTTCTACGCCGTACATCTTGTGCAGCCCGCCAAATGTTTGCCGAAAACCCGAGGTGCACTCGTCAAAAATCAATACGATGCGGCGGTCAGTCGCGAGCTTGCGCACTTTCTGAAGGAAGTTGTCCTCCGGGCCTTTGTTCCTTACCACTTCCATTTTGATGACGCCGATGTCCTGGGAGTTGACCAGCGCTTCGAGCTCGGCAAAATTGTTGTAGTTGAACGGGAACACCGTTCCGCGCAGATTTCTGGGAACGCCCTTGGGTTCCAGGCCCGGCAGCAGGTGGCCATCGAGGCCTTTTTCATCTCCGAGGTTTGCCGAGAGATACCAATCATGCCAGCCATGATAGCCACAAATAGCCACTTTATCCTTGCCTGAGGCGGCACGCGCAATGCGGATTGCGATCGCGTTTGCTTCTCCGCCTGAGCGCGCGAATCGGGCCATGTCCGCCCAGGGGTGGAGCTCGATCAACTTCTCCGCGAGATAAACCTCCTCCGGACAGTTGAACGTCGACATATTTCCGGCGGCAACAGTCCCGCGTACCGCGTCGTCCACGTCTGCATGACCATATCCGAGGGTGTTGGTGCCAATGCCCATAATTGACATGTCTATGTATTCGCGGCCATCCAGGTCCCACACCTTGCATCCCTTGGCCTTAGAGAAGTAAGCCGGCCATTGCTCGGGGAGGAACATCTCGGCGCGTTTTGACAGCAGCATGTTGCCACCGGGAATAATTTGCTTGGCGCGCTTCCAGAGTTTCTGGCCGGTGCCCATTTCCGCTCCTTCGTTGCGGGTGATGGCCTGGTTCAGGCCGAATAGTGCCGGTTGCTGCTCGTACAGTTCGAGCACCTCACCCCATGCGAAGTCGGTGCAGGGGTGGAAGTGCGCGAAGATTCTTTCAATTACTACGAAATCCGGGGGTTCATCGACGGTCCAGCGCAGGCTGGAATGGTCCTTCGGGTGCTGCATGCTACCCGTTCTGAAGTGTCCCGATTCACGCAGGTAGGGCGTGACATGCTCGCGGTCGTATCCGTGGCCGGTTTGCGCATGCGCTCGCGCCAGGGCGGCAAGGGTAAACACTTCAATGTCCAATCCGTCTGGATAAGTAGGCGGAGCGATATTGCTGAAGTAATCCACCCCCGATGCCTTGAACAGGCGTATGCATTCATCCACAAGTGCGGGATCTACAAGCGGACAATCGCCGGTGATACGCACGACAACATCGGCCTGATGCGCTTTCGCCGCCTGTACATACCGGTCGAGGACATCGTTCTCGCTGCCCTGTTCGCAGGCGTATCCCAGCTTGCGGACATACGCTGCAAGGGGCCGATTGCGATCTTCCGTTGATGTCGCGACGACAATTTTTTCCACCTCGGCAGATTTCGATAGTCGCGAGAGCAGCACCCCTATCATCGGCGTTCCACCGATGGGCTTCATCACCTTGTCCGGCAGGCGGGTGGAGCCCATGCGAGCCTGGATGATTGCGATGATGCGGGGTTGAGTCATTGCGAAATCGCCCATTTCCGCATGTCAGGAGCCCATGTCGACGGGTTTAGCCACGCCGCATCGTCGTTGGAATACGCCGCCCATTCGAAAGCCGGCGGTGTGGCCGGATAGGCATCAATGATCTGATCAAGCTCATGGACCGAAGTCACACCGCATACCACTGCCGATACTTCAGGATGGCTAAGTGGATAGGCAAGAGCCGCCGAGACTGGCGAATATCCGGCGGCGGCCATGCGTGCCCGGCATGCTGCGAGATGAGGACGCAAGGGAGCGAAGTAAGCGGGCAAGCTGTCAGGGGCTTGTAAAAGCACACCCTGCAAAAACGCCGAGCGCGCGTGAATTTCAATTCCTGCGGCGTGAAGTTTCGCCAGATGGCCGCTTGCGGCCAGGCGCTGGTCAAGCCAATTCAAAGGAAGCTGGATCAGGTCTAGATCGCCCATGTCCATCAGCCTGTCAATTTCCTCGCCGGTGTAGACCGAGGCCCCGATTTTCTTCGCCAGTCCCTCGGCTTTGATCTGTCGCAGCGCATCGAAAAGCCGGTCGCCGCCGGGACCAAGCATATCCGTTGCGCGATGCAGCAGCAGTCCGTAAATCGCCGGTCGGCGAAGTTTTTTCAGCGATAGCCGGAAGGTTTGCAACAGGTCGGTAGCGTCGTTTGCAGTGATGACCGGGGATTGAAACTGTGCTGTTTTCGTGACAATGCGAAAGCCATGGCCGGCCGGCATTGCTGCGCCGAGCGTGGTTTCGCTTTCGCCGTATAGAGTCGCGGTGTCGAGCAGGTCCATGCCGGCGCTCGCGGCGCGGTCGAGGATGCGGCGAACCTGCTCGGCTGGAACTTTTCCACCGGCATTGGTGACGCCGTAGTCGCGCCCGAACTGGACTGTGCCTATGCCCAGTCTCATTCGAGGGCTTCTCTCACTGCCGCGACGACACGGTCTTGCGCCGCGTCGGTCAGGCCATAGAACATTGGCAGGCTGATTGCCTGTCCATAGTAGCGCTCGGCCTCAGGAAAATCCCCGGCCGCGAACCCTAGCTTGCGGTAATACGGTTGCAGGTGAACCGGAATGTAGTGGAGGTTGACCATTACGCCGCTCTCGCGCAGCCGTTCGAATACTTCGCGATGGGATCGCTTGACGTCGGGAGTGAGTAGGCGGATGACGTACAGATGAAACGAAGACTGGCCGTCCGGCAATTGCCAGGGCACGGTTAGCGGAAGGCCGGAGAGCAAGCTGTCGTAGCGCGCGGCGATAGCGCGACGGCGTTCGATAAACTCATCGATCCTGCCCAATTGGTTGAGGCCGAGCGCGGCCTGGATATCGGTGATTCTGTAGTTGTAGCCGAGGTCTATTTGCTGGTAATACCAGGGTCCTTCGCTCGGGCTTTCCATTTGTGCCGGGTCACGCGTTATTCCGTGTGAGCGCAGCAGCAGGAGCTTCTGATACAAGTCCTCCCGGTTGGTCAGAATCATCCCGCCCTCGCCAGAGGTGATGATCTTCACCGGATGAAAGCTCAGCACTACCAGGTCGGAATGCGTGCAGGCGCCGATTTTCCGACCCTGGTAAGAGGCGCCTATGGCATGGGAGGCGTCTTCGATGACTCGAAAGCCGTAGTAGCGTGCGAGATTGCCGATTTCCGCCATTTCGCAGGGCTGGCCGGAGAAATGCACCGGGACCAGTACAGATGGTAATTTTCCCTGCCGTGCGGCGCTTTCGAGTTTTTCGTGCAAGGCGGCGATACTGATGTTGTAAGAGCGGTCATCGATATCCACGAAGTCGACATCGGCCCCGCAATACCGGCCACAGTTGGCTGATGCGACAAAGGTGTTTGGTGAGGTCCACAACAGCCCGTCCGGGCCGAGCCCCGCAGCCATGCAGGCGAGGTGAAGCGCTGCAGTGCCGTTGCTTACGGCGACGGCGTAGCGTGCGCCGCAATAATCAGCGACGGCGCGCTCGAATTTTTCAATGACAGGTCCCTGGGTCAGCCAGTCGCCTTTGAGCACATCAATGACTGCCGCGATATCGGCGTCATTGATGTCCTGCCTGGCGTACGGTATTGGCTTCATGGTGCGGTATCGTCCATGCCTTGTGGTCAGACCAGCCTGTTAAGGTCGCGCAACTCTGCAACTGTAAGAAATTGCGGATTCGTGCCCGAGCTGTATTCGAAACCGGTGACGACCGGCGCACCTGTTTCCCCCAGCTTGTTGCGGCTGTAGTCCACTGGGTTTGTGAAGGATATCGTAGGCTTGATGACGTAGTGATCGGCGAATTCATGCACGAGGTGGGAGTCGTCGAAGCCGCACATCAGTTCGTGCAGCTTCTCGCCTGGGCGAATGCCTATGACTCTGGCGGGCATCCCCGGTGCGAGGGACTCGACCAGGTCGGTTACGCGCATTGATGGAATCTTCGGCACGAACACTTCACCGCCTTGCATGCGCTCGAATGACTTTAGCACCAGTTCGACACCCTGCTGCAGTGTGATCCAGAATCGGGTCATCCTAAGATCCGTGATCGGCAAGTCCTTCGCTCCCTCGGAAAGGAGTTTCTTGAAGTAGGGGACAACCGATCCGCGTGAACCGACGACATTGCCGTAGCGAACAACTGACAAGCGCGTGGGTCTGTCGCCGGCCATGTTGTTGGCCGCGACAAACAGCTTGTCAGAGACGAGCTTCGTAGCGCCGTACAGATTGGCTGGATTTACCGCCTTGTCGGTGGAGAGTGCAATAACTTTTTTGACGCCCGCTTCGAACGCGGCATCAATGACGTTCTCGGCGCCGTGAATGTTGGTTTTGATGCATTCCATGGGATTGTACTCGGCCGCGGGTACCTGTTTCAGTGCCGCGGCGTGGACCACATAATCGACTTCACGGAGCGCAATACGGATGCGGTGCGCGTCACGCACGTCACCCAGAAAATAGCGCATCGCAGGATCATTGAACTCCTGTTCCATCTCGTACTGTTTTAGCTCGTCCCGCGAAAATACAATCAATCGTCTGGGTTTGAAGTCTCGCAAAACAGTTCGTACAAAATACCGACCGAACGAGCCTGTGCCGCCGGTTATCAGGATTGTCTTGTCATTGAACATGGGCTTGCCGGATTCTATGGGTGGGGTTCGTGGCGAACGGTTGCGCTATCACAGCCGCCAAAAGGGGAGGCCGGCGGACTTGATTGCATCGGTGTCGAGGCATGACTTCACGTCGACGACGCATCCGCCAATTTTGAGCTTTGTGGCTATTGCTTCTACGGACAGCACGGCGAGTTGTTGGTGCGCGACAGCGACGATGACAGCGTCGGCGCGGGGAAGCTCGTCCCAAGAGGAGAGGGTGATTCCATACTCGCGCCGCGCTTCGACGATGTCGGCGATCGGATCGTGGACCTGGACGTCGAGGCCGTAGCTTTGCAATTCTCGCACGATATCCGGCACGCGGGAGTTACGCAGATCGCCGCAGTTTTCTTTGAAAGTGAGACCCAGTACATTCACTCTTCCACCGGCGATGGCGTGCCCCGCCCCGGCCATCAGCTTGACAGTTTTCTCAGCGATGAACTTTCCCATGCCGTCATTGATACGGCGACCGGCCAGGATGACCTGCGGGTGGTATCCCACCATTTCGGCCTTGTGGGTCAGATAGTAGGGATCGACGCCTATGCAATGTCCGCCAACGAGGCCCGGCCTGAAACGCAGGAAATTCCATTTC
>Ga0163144_10003426_pt1 | contig 36116 bp, 32 predicted proteins | sample OliLak19BULKMAT1_FD_123175 | JGI IMG/M metagenome (GOLD analysis project Ga0163144, IMG submission 123175) | Freshwater microbial mat bacterial communities from Lake Vanda, McMurdo Dry Valleys, Antarctica - Oligotrophic Lake LV.19.BULKMAT1 | ecosystem: Environmental > Aquatic > Freshwater >...
AACTGCTATCCCGATACTTCGGGGAGGAGCATTGCTGATAGGTTTTTGTTCACTTAAAGATAAAAAATCAATTGAGGGAATTTCAATAAAAGAAGCTGCCATTACAGTAGCCATTAAATGCACTATTTGGATGACAGATTTAGCGTTCTTCTGGTCAGCGTTATTTTTGACGAGTTTAACTTTGTCCTTACAGCAGCCATTCTCCTTCCCATCAATTTCCTTCATCCCACATTTGCTACATGGATTATTATTGTTACTTCCAATTCCCCAATCAACAATCTCACCCTTACAATAATGCATATTAACAATAACACCTGTAGAAGTAGTAATGTAAACAATGGATAGTATTGAAACAAGGAGATATTTCAATCTATATTAAATTTTTTTTTGTAAAATGTATTCATACACTTTTTTAAAAACTCAACTTTTATAAAGAAACAGAACACACAGTATTAAAAACATGATGGATATCAGTCTTTTCTATGATTTTTATATGCCTTTTCAATTTTTTCAAGAAAGCTTATTTGCAGCTTTTTGTTCTATCATATCCATCATATTTTTTTACATAGTTGAATCCTTTTCGGCCATCTCCATCATATGACTCATCATCATATGCTGCATTTCCTTATTTCCCATCATCATAGTATGCATAAGGGAATCACCCATCATCGTTTTCATTATTCTACGCTGTTAGTTCAGAAATAGTATAATGCGTATTACTAAATGCATTCCTGAGAGTATCAGTTTTAATTTGCCGGGATGAAGTAATTTCCGCTTCCTTCTTTCCAAGGTCAACTGTTACGGATGTTACCCCGGTAACTGCTGACAATTTACTTTTAACTGTTGAAACACAGCCGCCGCAACTCATACCACCAACATGGTATGTATGTGTGATTAATTCTCCCATGATTTCTGAATTAGAATTTTGATTTATTTTTCACATTTAACATTACTTTTTTTCGAACTATTTCTACAGAACATTTTGCATGAAGTGCTACCGCCTGAGAAACTGAACCGAGAAGAAAACTTGCTACAGCCCCATGACCATGTGAACCAACCACAATCAAGTCGGCTCCAAAAGTTTCTGCTTCTTTCAGGATAACCATTTTTGGAGAGCCTTCAATTGCAGTAGTAGTAATAGCTAATGTTGAGTTTTTATCATGCAGGTATTTAGCAGCATCTTTAGTTGCTTTCACAGAGGCGTTTTGAGCAACGATTTTAACATCTTCATAATAGTTGCCTATAGCACCGCCGGGTGTAGGTATTGACAATACTATTGGTGAAATATCAAAAGCAGAAACGATATGAATTTTAGTGCCGGATGGAAGAAGCCTCTTGCCCAATTCCTCTACCACTGCTTGGTTGTAATCAGACCCATCTATTGTTAATAATATTTTCATTATTATTAGGGTTGGCTTATTGATTCATTTTTGTTTAAAAAATTGTTCTTTGATGCTTTCATCTTTTAAGTCTTTATCTCCACAAAAGGACAATAATTAACACAACAGCAAGTGGAATTAGCCACATACCCCAACCCATGCCTCAGTTCCAGTAATTATTGTGCATTGTTTTATTTTATGTATTTGTAATCATTAGGTTATTCCTGCATTTTCATTTTACATCACCCATATTTTTACTTTCTTTCATCTTAACCAAATCCATTCCGCATTTGGGGCATTTTCCGGGTGTTGCAGATTTTACTTCGGGGTGCATCTGACAGGTATAAGTTGTACTGGTTGACATATTCATCTCTTTCATCATTTTCATCATTGCTGGTTTTGATTCCATCATTTGCATCATTTTTTTGCACATGGCAGAATCTTTATCTGCCATATTCATCATGTGTTCCATCATCATATTCATCATGGCAGGTTCTTTCATCATGTTTTGCCCCATCATTTGCTTCGTACTATCGCTATTCATCATTTGCTGCATCAGTTCCATATGGTAAACGGGATTTTGTATAATAGCAGTGGTAATTTCTTTACGCTGATTATCATCTTTTAGAAAGTCATCAGCGGTCTGTTTTGAATTGCAGGCGGGAAGAAAGCTCATTGCTAATGCAATGAAGATTGAAAGAATGATTAATTTTTTAATTTTAGTTCTTAGATTTAGTTATTGGCTACAAAGATTGATGGCTTTATACAGAAAAGGGTTATGCTTTTCAGTATAACAATTGCATCTTTCACACATTTCAAAAGCAACGCCATTTGAATGTGAGTGATTATATTACTATTAATTAAGTAAACTAAAATAATGCCATCATAGAATAAGCATAAAAAGCTGAATTTTAGAGAAAAGTGGTAATATAAGGGAATACTTTGCCCATATTCCAGACAGGATTTAGAAGAAATTGCTTGTCAGTTTAATAGTTCTCTAATCAAATTGAATCATTTACAACAATCCTTTTCCCTTATAAAGATGGCTTTGAAGATTCTCCAGAAAAACTGTCCTATTGATTTTACAACTGTCATTTTATAACATGGTTAAAAGCATCACTGCACTCATTCCAATCATCACTGCATCTTCCATAATGGTGATGGTACTCATGGGTAAATTAAATACATCTCCCAAACAGGCACATTTAATTTTACGTTTGTTCAGCACACTTTGCAGTACCCCGATAATACTCACCGTCATTATTACAAAGGTAATAGCATTTGTAAGAAAGGGATTAAACTCTGTTAGAAATGCGATACCTAATACCAGTTCTACAAATGGATAAATAAAACCCCAACCATTCCATTTTTTAGCTACAACATCGTACATGGCATAGCTTTCTGCAAAGCCTTTCAGGTTTAATAGTTTAAAAAAAGAAAACACTAGAAAGAAACCTGCCATAAAATGGCTCATCCAATGCATCAAGTCAAAACTACCGTTGATATATTCAACCAGTAAGGTGATGCCAAGGATGTAACCGAAAATTAGCAGGATGGGTTTGTAGGTGGCTAACCAGCTTTTTGTTTGTTCTGCTATTTCATGATGTTCAATGGCATTGAGCTGATATTTACTGCCGGCCCCACCAAGGGCATCCTGTAATTTCGACAAACCAATATGCTTACTCATACTGAGGGTTGCAGTTTTTGTTTCTTTTGAAACTTCAACATCGGTTATATCTGCAACAGAAAGCAATCTGCTTTTTACGTTTGCTTCGCAATTACCGCAGGTCATACCGGTTAAACTGTATGTATGTGTCATAAAATTTATTTAACACAAAACTACAGTGTTCTTCAAGGGTGCTATTATAAAATTATGGAAACGATTTACAGAATTTTTGAAAACATGATAAAAAGTATGCTGTGAATTCCTGTTTCAATAAAGCGGCCATTGCGGCTGAATGATGGAAACGATTCACAGTATTTACATGTCGTCGATATTTTTTCTTTTTCTTTCTTTCATTGATTTAAAGAAAGTAGGAGTGAGGCCTGTTTGTTTTTTGAATTGTGCAGAGAGATGTGCAACACTGCTGTAACCCAAATTAAATGCAATTTGCGAAAGCGACAACTCATCATACATCAACAGCTCCTTAACCTTTTCAATTTTTTGAGCGATATAATATTTTTCAATGGTGATTCCTTCCACTTCTGAAAAAAGATTGCTGAGATAACTATAATCATGATGAAGCTGTGCAGAAAGATAAGTGGAAAGATTGCTGCTGGGTTCTTCTTTTTTATGATGGATCAGATCAACAATGAGTGTTTTTATTTTTTCAATGATCCTGCTTTTTTTGTCATCAATCAATTCAAAACCCTGATGTTTTAAAGCCCTGTTCAATGATTCCAGTTTGTTGGTATTTGGCATCTCCTGCAGGGTTACTTCACCCAGTTCAATAGAGAGTGGATGTAACCCTTCTTTTTCTAACTCAGCTCTTACAACCATTTTACACCGGTCGCAAACCATGTTACGAATAAATAGTTTCATTCAGCAGTTTTTATGCTTAGTACTGTTGCCCTTTTTTTTAAAGGATACCATTTCAAAAATGTGAGTGAACGCCAAAGCCATTCTACAGGCCCGTAATTAAAATGATTTAACCACAAACGGCACAAATAAGCCTGCAATAAAAATACTGGAATTACAAGTAGCATATTGAACCATAGAGCTGTTTTTTCAAACAAGCCAAAACCAATATCATAAAACAGCAGAAGGCCAAAAAATGTTTGTGATAGGTAAACTGTTAGTGCCATCTTTCCTACCGGAACCAGTGGATAAAGAATTTTTTGCCAACGGACCCGATACATGAGCATGGTTAAACCTGCCAGGTAAAAAATGGTCATGCTGCTGCTGGCTGTATCAAACAAAAATGTAAACAGAAATTGCATCGATGGTTTTGCATCAAGTCCCAATTTAAAAATGCTGTTTACAGCAATTAAACCAATGGCGAAGAGAATAATGCCTAGTGTTATCCATCCGCTTATTTTGCAAATGCGTTTAATGATTGGCTTGGAGGTGTCTGGATTTTCAAACCATTTTTTTCTTCCTGCATACATGCCCAGCATAAAGAAACCAAGTGTTATGTATATGCGTCCGCTTTGAAACTGGAAACTGAATTTTGCTGATAAGCCATTCCAATTGTTTTTAATGACATCGATCAATGAACCATTTTTGATGGCATTGTAATATTGCTGTGCATCATCATCAACCGGAGGAATATTCGCAGGGCCTGGTGTTGGTTGAGCACTCAGGAAATGAACGATGTCAATGATCCTTGCAGGAATATTGATGATGAGTAATAAAGCAATGATGAATAATAAACGGTTACTGCTATTGCGGAACAATAACAGTATAAAACCCAATGGTACATAAATGGATAAAATATCTCCTCTCCAGAATGCATGATGCAATAAGCCGATCGCTCCAAGAATAACCAGCCTCCAGCAATAACGCCGTACAAAATTTTCTTCCCTTTTTTGCAGACTTTGCATTTGTAAAAAGAAACTCAATCCAAACAAAAAAGAAAAAAAGGTAAAGAACTTGCCGGAAACAAATATACCATTGAAGGTAGATGCGATGATGGATCCAACATCGTTGAATTTTTCATATGTGCTTTGTGGTAAACCGGCTCCGCTATACCAGAAAACAAAATGAGCGAAGAGGATTCCTAAAAGAGCAAAGCCTCTTAAGGCATCTACAGAAGTGATGCGTTGTGTTGATAAGGTTGGGTACTGCATGGCAGTGGTAATGGTTTAATAAAAATGGAATGATGTTAAAAGGTTTCAGAAAAGATAATCTGTTGATATCAAAACAAAAAAAGATAAATGTTAAAACGTCTTTAACCTGTTTAAGCGGTCATCACATTTACAGCTAATTCAGGTTTGTTTAATAAGAACTCCGTCATTTCATCATTCAGCTCAAAGCCTTTCTCCACAGTGTACATACCAATCTTCCAGTTTTCTTTTGGTTCAACCAGGTTGAACTTTAAACTGCTCTTGCCGGGATTCCGTTTGATATTCTTTTCAATAAAAGTGACCATTTCTTCTGTAAGAAAACGGGGCTCCACATCAACAATTACCTGCCTGGTCATATTGCGTTTAACTGTTTCAAGTAACAGTACATTGTTGATCTTAAACTCAAACTCATCTGTTTTATTCCAGCGATTTTTAAAAGTGCCGGTTACATAAACAACGGAGCCGGGTGTAAAATGATCTTTAAATTTTACATAGTCTTCACCAAACAATGCAAACTCCGTATTGCCAGCATAATCTTCCATCATACAGATGCCAAACTGCTTACCGGTTTTGGTTACACGTTGATTGTGTGTTGTTACCAAACCTGCTAAGCGAAATTGCTGGAACGGATTTGCATGTAACAGGATAGCTTCTTTAAACTCATTGAATTCTGCAAGAGGAGTGATCCGGTAATGTGTTAATTCAAATTTGAAATGATCTAACGGATGACCACTGATATAGATACCGGTGATCTCTTTTTCATGATCCAGTTTTTCAGTTAAGGTCCATTCTTCGCAGTTGGGAATTTTTGGAGTAGGAATTTCCATCATCATTGATTCACCAAATAAGGTATTGCTGTTGCTTTGTACATTGGCCTGGAAACGGTTGCCGAAATTGATGATGCGTTCCAGTGTATTGGCTGTATCGCCGGGCATTACATGAAAATACTGTGCACGATGGCAGGAAGTAAAGCAATCAAATCCACCCCCATATACAAGGCTTTCCAGTGATTTTTTATTGACTGTGCGTTGATTGATACGTTTGATAAAATCAAACATATCCTTATAAGCACCCTTTTTAGTTCGCTCTTCAATAATACTTTCAATGGCTGCTTCACCCACACCCTTCAAGCCGCCTAAACCAAAACGTATTTCACCTGCTTTGTTTACTGCAAACCCATTTTGCGATTCATTGATATCGGGCCCCAATACTTTTATACCCATACGTTTACACTCTTCCATAAAGAAGGTGATCTTTTCAATAGCGCCTGCATTATTTAATACGGCACTCATATACTCACCCGGATAATGTGCTTTTAAATAGGCTGTTTGATAAGCAACCAATGCATAACAGGTGGAATGCGATTTGTTGAATGCATATTGTGCAAAGGATTCCCAATCGGTCCATATCTTTTCTAATTTATCTGCAGGGTGTCCTTTAGCTGTTGCTCCTTCAATAAACTGGCTTTTCTTTTTGTCAAGTGTATACCTGTCTTTTTTACCCATTGCCTTACGCAGTACATCCGCATCGCCTTTGCTGAAGCCGCCAATCTTTTGTGCCAGCAACATCACCTGCTCCTGGTAAACTGTAATACCATACGTTTCCTGCAGGTATTCTTCCATCTCGGGTAAATCATAGGAGATGGCTTCTTTTCCATGCTTGCGATCAATAAAGTTGGGGATGTATGCCAAAGGGCCGGGACGATACAATGCATTCATTGCAATCAAATCGCCAAACTGATCTGCTTTTAATTCACGCAAATATTTTTGCATACCCACACTTTCAAACTGGAAAGTTCCAATGGTTGAACCATGTTGATAGAGTTCAAATGTTTTTGTATCATCCAATGGAATATTATCAATATCAATTTCAACTCCATGATTTTGTTTGATGAGTTGTAACGCATTTTTTAAAATGCTCAATGTTTTTAAACCAAGAAAGTCCATCTTGATAACGCCTGCATCTTCAATCACACTTCCTTCAATTTGTGTTAACCAGAGTTCTGATTCTTTGGATGTACAAACCGGAATTAATTCTGTAAGATCTCTTGGTGCTATAATAATACCAGCTGCATGAATGCCGGTGTTTCGAACCGACCCTTCCAGAATTTCCGCTTCATGTAAAATGCGTGCAGGCAAATCTTCGCCATTATAAATCTGGCGAATTTTTTTAACCATTTCCATTTCATCGGGTCCGAAGCCTTCTTTTTCTGCCAAACTTTTTTCCCCGGTGAATGCTGCATGCAATATACGTTTCAATGAAACACCCGGGCGTTCCGGTACTAACTTCGACAAAGCCCTGCTCTCAGCCAATGGCAGATCCATTACACGGGCCACATCGGCAATACTTGATTTAGCAGCCATGGTGCCATACGTAATGATCTGTGCTACCTGTGCCTTGCCATATTTTTCTACAACATAATCAATCACTTTCTGCCGGCCATCATCATCAAAGTCTGTATCAATATCGGGCATTGATTTCCGATCTGGATTGAGAAAACGTTCAAACAGCAAATTGTATTTAATAGGATCAATATTAGTAATGCGGATACAATAAGCAACCACACTTCCTGCTGCTGATCCACGACCCGGACCAACAAACACACCCATATCTCTTCCGGCTTTGATGAAATCGCTTACAATTAAGAAGTAACCGGCAAAGCCCATTGTTTTGATGGTGAATAATTCAAAGTCGATCCGTTCACGGATTTCTTCACCAATTTCATGATAGCGTTCTTTGGCACCGATATAAGTAAGATGTTTTAAAAACTCCCATTGATTGAGATTGGCATCAGTATGAATCTGGAATTCTTTTGGAATGGGAAAGGCAGGAAGCAGGATATCTTTTTTGAGATTCAATACGTCTACTTTGTCAACAATTTCATTGGTGTTATCAATGGCATCGGGGATATCATCAAACAACTGTTTCATTTCCCTTGTTGTTTTAAAATAAAACTGATCGTTGGGAAATGCAAAACGTTTATTCTTTACACTAATATCATCATCCGAAAATTCACGATAGGCAGGAGTGGACTGTTTTTCACCGGTATTGATGCAAAGTAAAATATCATGTGCATTAAAATCGGTTTGATCAACATAATGCGAGTCATTGCTGGCAATTATTTTTACATTGTATTTTTTTGCAAACTTCAACAAGACCATATTCACTTTATCCTGTTCGGCCAGGCCATGACGCTGAATTTCTATATAATAATCTTTCTGAAAAATATTTAACCACCATTTGAATTCGTTTTCAGCTTCTTCTTCGCCTTTGGTTAAAATCATTTGCGGAACCATAGCACCCAAACAACAGGTAGTTGCAATCAACCCTTCATGATATTTATGAATGAGTTCTTTATCAATGCGTGGATATTTGCTGTACATGCCTTCAATAAATCCAAGCGAAGTAAGTTTTACTAAATTTTTATATCCCTGTTCATTCTTTGCAAGCAGCACCTGGTGATAACGCTGATCTTTTTGTTCTTTGCTGAAACTTTTAATATGACGGTTCTCCGTTAAATAAAATTCGCAACCAACAATGGGTTTTACTTTTAATGAACCATCATGGTTTTTATTTTTATAAGCTTCTGCAACAAACTGAAACGCACCAAACATATTCCCATGATCGGTAATGGCCAATGCAGGCATTTCATCTGCTATTGCTTTTTTGTATAAGGCATTAATAGATGCCGCACCATCTAGTAAAGAGAATTGGGTATGAACGTGGAGATGTGAAAATTTAGACATAGTTAAGAGGTCAAATTTCGCTTTCTATGTTTAAATCGGTCAAAGAATTAATCCACAATCAGGCTTTTTTGAATCCCGTTTCATGAAAATATGGCAGTATTTGAGCGTAAAACGATAAAAAGCTAACCGTCAATTTCCTCAGTTCTTGCTCATTAGAGTTGATGGTCGTACATTTGCAGCGACCATCAACCAATCCAATGAAGAGCTTGCTCATTTATTTTTTTATTCTCCTGCTATTTGCAAGCTGCAGTACCGTTAAAAATGTATTTCATCCAAAAGGATCAACTGTATCTGCCCCAACAAAACAATCGGAATTTATTGAGCATATCGAGATAAAACCTGAAACAACAGCTGCTATTGCACGCCATACTGGTTCAGTGAAAAATCAAAAGCAGGTTTTTCAAACAAGAGATGTTGTCAATAAATATTCATCACTCGAAATTTTCTCTCCTTTACAATTTAAATATGCAATTAAATTGGATGTACCTGTTGAAGCGGTACAGAATAAAAACCTTTATCATATCATAGAAGAATGGTGGGGCACGCCTTATCGTTTGGGCGGTACTACTCAAAAAGGAATTGACTGTTCTGCATTTGTACAAACACTCATGTTAGGTGTTTTTGCATTGCAATTACCCCGTACAGCTAAGGAGCAGTATGTTATATCTGAATCGTTGCCGATGAATGATTTAAAGGAAGGAGATCTTGTGTTCTTCAATACAAGAAAAGGCATTTCACATGTAGGTGTGTATTTGCATAATCAAAAATTTGTGCATGCATCTACTTCCGGAGGTGTTATGATCAGTGATTTAAACGATAGCTACTGGAGCCATAAACTGATTGGGGCAGGCAGGGTACTGCAAAATATTGTACCACGACCATAAACATTATATTTGCAACGAGCTTGGCTTCAATTAAGTTGAAGCCTTTTTTATGTTAGGAAAATAGGTATGCCATATTTATGGCCGATTGATGAAGACTGGCGAACTGCTGGAAATATGGCATACCTAAAGCCTACGATAAGTTGAACTTATGTTATGTTGACAAAACGAATTATACCTTGTTTGGACATTAAAGATGGACGCACTGTTAAGGGCACCAACTTTGTTGATCTGCGTGATGCAGGTGATCCGGTAGAACTGGGTGCTTTGTATGCACAACAGGGAGCTGATGAACTGGTGTTTCTTGATATTACGGCAACAGTTGAAAAAAGAAAGACCCTGAGTGAGTTGGTAAAACGTATTGCAAGGAACGTTAATATACCTTTTACTGTTGGAGGTGGTATCAGCTCAGTTGAAGATATGAGCTTGTTGTTAAATGCAGGTGCTGATAAAGTAAGTGTGAATACAGCGGCATTTAAAAACCCGCAATTGATCCATGATATTGCACAGGCAGCCGGCAGCCAGTGTTGTGTACTGGCCATTGATACCAAAAAGGAAGAGGATGGTGAATGGTATGTGTACCTGAATGGCGGCAGAACCAAAACAGATAAAAAATGTTTTGACTGGGCAAAAGAGGGGGTGGAATCGGGAGCTGGAGAGATACTACTCACCAGTATGAATAATGATGGCACCAAACAAGGCTTTGCATTGGACATTACCAAACGGCTTTCTCTTGCATTGTCAGTGCCTGTCATTGCCAGTGGTGGGGCAGGAACCATGGAACATTTTGCAGATGTATTTGAACAGGCTTATGCCGATGCAGCATTAGCGGCGACCATTTTTCATTTTAAAGAAATTGAAATAGCTGATTTGAAAGCTTATCTACATGAAAGAAATGTTGCTGTAAGGGAATAGCTTTGCGGTGAAATGATGCATATACATTAAGGACAATAACTAAACACATAAGATTGAAACCCGAATTCAACAAATACCAGGATGGCTTATTACCTGCCATCATCCAGGATTATAAAACCAGCAAAGTACTCATGCTCGGTTTTATGAACGAGGAAGCATTTATTAAAACCGAAGAAACAGGAAAAGTAACCTTCTATAGCCGCAGTAAACATCGTTTATGGACAAAGGGCGAAGAAAGCGGAAATACGTTAACGGTAAAGCAGGTTTTGCTCGATTGCGATAAGGACACCCTGCTCATTAAAGCGGAGCCCGCAGGCCCCACCTGCCACACCGGTGCAGATACTTGTTGGAGTGAAAAAAATCACAGTGATGACTTTTTATCGTATTTAGAAGAGATTATTGATTTACGCAGGAAAAGCAGCGATGAAAAATCGTATGTAAAACAGCTTTTTGAAAAAGGGATCAATAAGATTGCACAAAAAGTTGGAGAAGAAGCAACAGAGGTCATTATTGAAGCGAAGGATAACAATGAAGAATTATTCCTCGGCGAATCAGCCGATCTGCTGTTTCACTTTATGGTTTTGTTAAGAGCGAAAAATGTTTCTTTGCAGGACGTTGTGTATTTATTAAAACAAAGACATTCCAAATAATAATATGAAGAACCTGATTCTGTTTTTTTTCTTAAGTATTTCGGCCATTACGCTGCAGGCCCAGCAAATCTATACCATTAAGGGAGCCATTAAAGGTGCTAAAGAAAATGCAAAAGTAACCTTGCGTTTTGATAATCAGCAAAGTGAAACCCTGGCCGAATCAGTAATCAAAAACGGTCAATTTGAGCTCAAGGGTAACTTAACTGAAATTGCCATGTATATACTGGTAGTGGAAGGAAGTGAGCTGAACCTGGGTATTTTTTTAGATGCATCCAATGTAATGGTAACCGGTCATATCGATTCATTACCAAAAGCAGTCGTGAAGGGGTCTAAATCAAATGATGAGTTTATTGCTTTCCGCACAATCTTTGATCCATTTTTTTCTAAACTGGATGTGTTGGGGAAGCAACTGAGCGATCCTGCCATGCAGCCAAAACAGGATTCATTGTACACTGTTGCAAGAACCATCATCAACGATTTGAATATAAAGGCCGATGAGTTTATTGAAAAAAATAATGAATCGGCTGTAACACCCTTATTGTTATTTATTCTTTATAATTTCTTTCAGCAACCCGAAGTGCTGGACCAACGCTTTACCAAATTAAGTGAACAATCGCAAAAAAGTTATTACGGTCGAATGGTGGGTGGTATTGTAAAAGAAAACAAGATTGGTGCAGTTGGTACAGAAGCCATCGATTTTGCACAAGCTGATACATCGGGCAAAATGGTTTCACTTCAATCGTTTCGTGGCAAGTATGTATTGGTTGATTTCTGGGCAAGCTGGTGTGGTCCATGCCGCATGGAAAATCCAAATCTTGTAGCAGCCTATAATAAATACAAAAATAAAAACTTTACAGTTCTCGGTGTTTCACTTGACCGTGATAAGAAAGCATGGCTGCAAGCCATTGCAAAAGATGGATTACAATGGACGCAGGTTAGTGATCTTAAACATTGGGGAAACGAAGCGGCACGATTGTATAAAATATCAGCCATCCCTCAAAACCTGCTCGTAGGACCAGATGGGGTCATTATTGGCAAGAACCTGCGTGGCGAAGATCTGCAAATGAAATTGGAAGAACTTTTCAAACAATAATAGTATGCTCAAGAACCTGCTGATGGTTGTTTTAGTGCTGTGCACAGTATCTGTGTTTGCACAGGAAAAGAAATTTGTGATCAAGGGAACGCTTCCAGTGAACACAAAAAAATACAACCTCTTATTGAGTTGTAATAATGGCAATGATGGAGAAGAAGTAAAGTTGCTGAATGGAAAATTTGAGATCAAAGGAACCATCAGTGAGCCGGGAGTTGCCACACTCAACCTGCAGGAAGTTTCACCAAAACCCGGTAAGGGATTCAGCCGGCTTGAATATGAACAAAACACACTTACACTTTTTTTAGACAGCGGTGTCATTACTGTTTCTTCCACTTCTTTCTTATGGGATGCTGTTGTTACAGGTTCCTCAATTGTAAATGATTTTGATCGCTACCAACAACTGATCAAACCACTTAACCGGCTTGAAAGCAAACTGGGAGAAGTATATGATGGATACATCAAAGTGAAGAATCAAAAGATGGCCGTGGAAGTATTTGAATATTATAAAGGCATCCTTCATTTGTATTCTCTGGGGCAGTTACAATTTGTAAAAGATAATCCTTCATCACCCGTATCACTTTATTTAACACAGGAAGCATTGGGTAATGAGATGGATGCTGCAAAAGCAGATCCCATGTTTGCATTACTTTCTCCATCACTTCAACATTCTGAAAAAGGAAAACGATTAAAAGAACAGATTGAAGTAGGCAAAAGAACAATGGTTGGAGCAAAGGCCATTGATTTTACACAACCTGATGTAAACGGAAATCAAATAGCCCTTTCTTCTTTCAAAGGAAAATATGTTTTGGTTGATTTCTGGGCCAGCTGGTGTGGGCCTTGTCGTGCTGAAAGCCCGAACCTGGTAAAAGCCTATGCAACATATAAGAATAAAAACTTTGAAATTTTTGGGGTGTCGTTAGATCAGAGCAAAGACAAATGGTTGAAAGCAATCAAAGATGATAAATATACCTGGCCCCAGGTTGGAACCATGCAAGGTTGGGAGAACCCCGTTGCAGAAGAGTATGGCATCATCGGAATTCCTTTTAATGTATTACTTGATCCCAATGGTGTAATCATTGCAAGAAATTTGAGAGGAGAGGCGTTGGAGAAAAAATTGCAGGAGATACTGAAATAAACACCTCACCCCCGCCTGAATGGAAAAGTCGGGCAGGCTCGTTCCCTCTCCAAAGGAGAGGGAGGCCGGGCCGCTCTTCATGATTCAGCATCTGTAGTTTAGCATTTCAGGAATATCAAATAATGGAGTATAGAAATAATAAGCCCGCTTCATTTAAAGCGGGCTCTTTGTTTTGACTTATATCTTGTTTTTTGTGTCTTTGTTTTTATTGAACCTTGTATTCTTATTTTTTTGTTTCTAAAGTTGACTTTGGATCAAAATAAGCTTTACTATAATTTGCCCCCCACATCGTATATCGTTTAAATTGAACCAGTAAACGTTTTTCAAAGTCATCCCAACTCCGGTTTTCTTTACTACTCCACAATACTTCGCTTAACGCAGCCATACGGGGAAAGATCATGTATTCAACCTTACTTGTATTGTTCATGTATTCCGTCCATACGTTTGCCTGGGCACCTCTTACAAATTTCGTTTGTGTTTCCGGCAACTCTTTTGGAACAGGCTCATAGCTATATACTTTTTGCACAGTAGTGAAACCGCCAATTGTAACAGAGTCTTCATTAGCGGTTTGCTTATGATCGAAATAAACATGGCTGCCCGGTGTCATAATTACATAATGGTTTTCTTTCGCTGCAGCAATACCGCCGGCTTCACCACGCCAGCTCATCACCTGTGCATTGGGAGCTAAACCGCCTTCCAGTATTTCATCCCAACCAATCAATGTTTTGCCTTTGCTGTTGAGATATTTTTCAATGCGTTGTACAAAATAACTTTGCAGTTCATGTTCATCTTTTAAGTTTAGTTCCTTCATCCTTTTCTGACAACTGGGGCATTGTTTCCAATGTGTCTTTGGACATTCATCTCCTCCAATATGTACATATTTAGATGGGAATAAAGCAATCACTTCATCCAACACATTTTCAAGAAAGTTGAACGTAGAGTCTTTGCCGGCACAAAACACATCATCGAATACACCCCAAGTTTCCTGCACCAGTTTTACACGTCCTTTTTGTTGTTGTTCAACACTCTTCAATGAAACCATGTAAGAAGGGATATTGGTTGGTCTGTTTGGAAAACAGCTCAACCACGGATAGGCTGCAATAGCGGCACTACTATGACCGGGCATTTCAATTTCAGGAATCACTTCAACAAAACGATCTTTTGCATATTGAACAACTTCTTTAATTTCTTCCTGTGTATAATAACCTTCGTGTGTTTTGTTATCATTGCCTTTGCCGGGATAGCGACCAATGATGGTTCCATTCCGTTTGCTGCCAACAGAAGTAAGTAATGGATATTTTTTGATCTCCATGCGCCAACCCTGATCTTCTGTTAAATGCCAATGAAATGTGTTGAGTTTATGCAATGCGAGGTAATCAATATACTTTTTAATAAATGATACGGGTGCAAAATGACGGCCAACATCCAGGTGCATACCACGATAATCGAAACGGGCACGATCATAAATTTCAACAACAGGAATTTCTTTCCGGTCGGTTGTATTTGTTGGCAGCAACTGTATTAAGGTTTGAATGCCATGAAAAGCAGATTCTTCAAAATTGGCATCAATGCGTATACCTCTTTGTGTTACAGAAAATTTGTAGGCCAGTGCACCACCTGTAGGCATTCGGGTAGGGAATAAAATAATATCCGCATTAAATTTTTTTGGTACCAGCTTTACTTCAACGCCATAATATTTCTTCAAATAGTTTGTGAGATAGGATGTTAAAGGATCATCCGGCTTCATATCAGCAAAATAATTTGCCAGTGTTACTTTGTTCTTAAGTGTGTAAGAACCTTTGCCAACGTTTATTTCAAGCGGTTTCGGAATAATATTGATCTCCTGTGCTGAAACAATAAAAGAGAACAACAGGTAAATGGCAAGAAAGTATGATTTCATTTTTCTATTATTTTGAAAGATAGTTTTCTATAAAATGAGAAAGTGTGCAAATGATTGTATGTTCAAACTTATTTAAAACCAGTAAGTCTTTATCCCCGGTTATCAAATAATCAGCAATAGAATCTCTTGAAATAGCGAGCAGGAAATTATCTTTTGGGTCACGGCAAATTTCTATACTGCTTACAACTTCAATGATATCGCAACGATTTGTAAAATACCTGATAAATTCAAGAGCAGGTTCTATTGGAAAATAACTTCTGAACTTTGGCAGATAAATATTTTTGGTCAATTCCTTAACCTGTTCTTCACTCGTAAAAATTGTAATTGATATATCCTGTAAAATTAATTTGAGCTGACTGGTATCCTGTTTAATCAAGTAACTGATCAACCAGTTCGTATCAATTACTACTTTCATTTCTTTGGTTTGCCGTATATCTCTTCCTCAGCTTCTTTCATCAGGTTCATAATTTCATCATCGGTAATATCATATTTCGGGAGACTTTCAGCTATATCAATCATTTTTAATCCAGCTAAATATTTTATTTCTTTATCTGACAGGACATGCGCTTTTGCACCAATTAATTTGGCAATGTATTTAAGTATTTCCAGTTCTCTATCTGTTGAGGGTTCAATATAAATACCTTCCATACCTTTTGCTTTTCTTAAAATTACAAAATCATTTCAACACAGGTAATACAATGTTCGATGCATTTTTTGCATCATGCCATATTTTAATGATGGCTTTCTGATAATCGCTTTCAGTGGCTTCATAAATATTAACAAACTTCTGCGGGTTGCGATCAACCAACGGAAACCAACTGCTTTGAACCTGGATCATGATACGATGACCTTTTTTGAATGTATGAGCTACATCAGGTAATTCAAATTTTACTTTCTCAATTTTATTGGGAGTAAACGCAACAGGCACTTCAAAACTGTTTCTGAATTTTCCACGCATCACTTCACCACGCACCAGCATTTGATAATCACCCATTGGGTAACTGCCTGCACCTTGTCTTCCTGCTGCCTGTCTGTCGCCGGCATAAGTAAAGTCGCTGGGGAATACATCAATCAACTTCACAATAAAATCAGCATCTGTAGTTGAAATGCTGGCGAGCAGATCTGCAACAACAGTTCCTGCAAGTGTTACATCATCTGTTAACACATCTGTTTGAAAAGAAAGCACATCGGTTCTCCTGTTGGCAAAACGTTGGTCATCGGTCATATAAGCAACGGTGCGGCTGAAGTGTACATCTTCCGTATATGGAACAGGTTTAGACGGATCACTTACATATTCGCTGAAACTCTTTGCAGCAGAAGGTTTACTCCAATTCAGTTTCCCATTCTCCTGTAAGAAGATGGGTTTTTTTTCAACATTAGCTGCGGGCCATTGTGTAAAGTTTCTCCATTTATTTTCACCGGTGAAGAAGATGGTTGCTTCTGCTAAGTCAGCCACATTTGCTTTACCTTCTAAGTGATGCATAAAGAATGGAATTTCAATTTCATTCTGGTACCAGGTAGAGGTATTGCTGCCGAATTGTGCATTGCCCATTTTTGTTCCATCAGTACTTGCCCATTGACCATGATACCATGGACCCATCACAATGCGGTTATTATTTTTTGCTTTCTTTTCAATGGCTTCATAGGTTCTCCATGCACCATAACAATCTTCTGCATCAAATAAACCACCTACCACTAACGTAGCAGTATGATTGGGAACGTTGTTTACAAAGTTCCGAACGTTACGTGCCTGCCACCATGCATCATAGTTGGGATGTTTGTACATTTCTTGCCAGAACGCAATACTGTCGCCAATTAATTTCGCCAGGTTTTTTGTACTGCCTGCTTCTAAATAAAATTTATAAGCATCTTTTGTAGGAAATTGAAAACCCGGGGAACCAACTGTTGTAGGTTTTGGCCTTGGTTTTCCAAAAGAAGAATAAAAAGAGAAGCCATCCATTTGAAAGAATGCACCATTATGATGAAAGTCATCGCCCATGAACCAATCTGTTACAGGTGCCTGTGGACTCACGGCTTTTAAACTCGGGTGATTGCTTAATGCAGCCATGGTAGAGTAGAAGCCGGGATAAGAAATACCAAAGATGCCCACTTTGTTATTGTTGTTGGGTTGATTCTTTACCAGCCAATCAATGGCATCGTAGGTATCACTTGCTTCATCTGTTTCTTTTTCTTTTTTATTGGGATTGTAAGGGCGAACATCTTCAAATACTCCTTCGCTCATCCAGCGGCCACGTACATCCTGTACAACAATGATATAGTTACGGCGCATATAATAACGCCAATGGTTATTCCAGAAAGTACGAAAGTTAGCTTCTCCATAAGGTGCACAGGAGTAAGGTGTGCGGGTCATGAGGATAGGGTGCGCCTCACTGGTATTCTTTGGAGTATAAACTGCGGTAAACAGTTTTACACCATCCCTCATGGTAATATAAATTTCTTTTTTTGTGTAGTTGTCCCGTATCCATGCCGAATCCTGCGGATTGGCAGTTTGTGCAATTAGCACAAACACTAAAAAGATCGATAAAATCGTACAGAAGATTTTTCTCATGCCATTGATTTAGGGCTGGAAGTTATAGAATTTGAATGAAAGCAGGTTCGCCGGTTATATAAATAGAGCAACCGGTTGTTCAATACTGTTTCTCAGCAAGAACGGTCCATTTGCCTTCAGTTAATTTCAACAGTGAAAGGGTGTTTGTTTGAAAATTTTCTTCCAATTCTTCCTTTGCAAAGTGTTGCCATGCTTCATTAAAATCACCGGGTTTAATATCCCTGTTGGCAATGGTTATATGCGGATGAAAGGGGCGGTCATCGGGTTTGATGATTCCAGGAAAGGGTTGTATGAAATGATCTCCAACTTCTTTGCACAAACGATCCAATGGATGATTTTCTTTAACTGTAATAAAGAGAACCCTGTTACTGAAATGCGAAAATCCCTGCAGCTGAATTTCAACAGGAAGCTGATCTGTTTGCGTACTTTGTAATCTTTCGATCAATAATTGTTCTGATGTGTTAACAAGCCAGAAAGGAGCGATGAGTGTAAGATGAGCCGGCGATTTCAATGCTACTGTACAACCATAGCGATCTCTCATCCATAATTTATACTGCTGCACTTTACTTTCTATTGCAGGTGGACAAAGTATTGCCACATAATACATACTATATGGATCGGTAACAGGCATATTTATGAAAATAATTTTGGCAGTTCATTTATAACAGTAATCACACTCATCCATAACATCACTAACACCACAATCCATCCACTCCAGAGCAACCATTTGGGATGATTGTAATGATCCAATTTTCGTTTCATCATGATCCATAACATCAAACCCAATGAGAAAGGTAGGATAAAACCATTTAATGCTCCAACCAGCACGAGGATCAGGATTGGTTTGCCAATATATAAAAAGACAGATGTTGAAATAACAATGAACGAAATGATGGTAAGCCTTTGCCAGCGATCAAAGAAGGGATGCAATGTTTTTAAAAACGTAACAGAAGTAAATGCTGAGCCAACAACAGAGGTTATAGCAGCACTCCACAACATAATGCCAAACAGTTTGTAACCGGTTACTCCTAATACAGATTGAAAAACCGATGCTGTGGGATTCGCTGGATTGAGTTGAAATCCTTTTGTTAATACACCCAGTACGGCAAGAAATAATAAGATGCGCATACAGGCAGTTAATACAATACCATTAACAGCACTTCGTTTTACTTCTTTCATAGTGAGGGTTGCCGATTTATCTTCCAGTAAACGATGTGCACCTGCAAATGTAATATAACCACCAACGGTGCCGCCAACCAGCGTTACAATGGAAGTAAGATTAATTGTTGATGGCTGAAATGTGCGATGCAGGACTTCTCCTAACGGTGGCTGTGCAAAGATGACAACATACAGCATGAGCAGCAACATAACAATGCCCAACAGTTTTACAAACACATCCATTGCTTTTGAAATGTCTTTCGATAAAAAGATAACGATGGCGATAACAGCACTGATGATACTGCCCGCTTCAACACTTACCGGAAAAAGAATATTTAAACCCAAACCAGCTCCTGAAATATTACCGATGTTGAATGCAAGTCCGCCAATGCAAATTAAAATAGTGAGCACATGACCGCTTCCCGGCAGCACTTCATTCGCCAGTTCTGATCCACGTTTGTTGTTAGCAGTGAGTATTTGCCAGATGTTGAGCTGTGCAACAATATCAATCAACACCGAAACAAGAATCACAAAACCCATACTGGCCATGAGTTGTTGTGTAAACACCGTTGTTTGTGTTAAAAACCCCGGGCCAATGGCTGATGTTGCCATGAGAAAAGCAGCTCCTGCACCTTTGCCTCCCAATAATTTCCAGTTAGTTTGTTTTGATGTCAATGTGGTTTTGTTTTAACGCAAAGGAGATCGCTTTTGCAAAAGCAACTGCATTTGTTCCATCGCCATGAATACAAATGGTATCAGCAATAAGTGAAATATGTTTTCCTGTTATGGAAGTAACGCTTTGTTGTGTGATCATTTGCATAGCTTGCTCAACAGCTTTGTTTTCATCCTCAATCAATGCATTAGGTTGGGAGCGTGGCGTTAGCCTTCCATCATCAAGATAAGTGCGGTCTGCAAATACTTCGCTTGCAGTTGTTAACCTCCTCTTTTCTGCTTCGCTGATTGAATAACTCCCGCTTAACCCAAACAAAATTAAAGAAGCATCAAAATCTTTTACAGCTTTTGCAATGGCTGCAGCAATCGTTTCATCATTGGCTGATTGATTATACAAGGCTCCATGTGGTTTTACATGATGCAGTTTGCCGCCTTGCTCTTTCGTTAGTTGTGAAAGAATGTTTAGCTGTTCGGTAATAATTGTTATCAGTTCTTCCGCTGATCGTTGCATTTCTTTCCGTCCAAAATTTTCTTTGTCGGGCCAGGAAGGATGTGCGCCAATAGCTACTCTGTGCTGTACGCAAAGCTCAATGGTTCTTTTCATCGTATCAATATTGCCTGCATGAAATCCACAGGCGATATTTGCTGAGCTGATGAGCGAAATAATCTGCTCATCAGTTGGCATGCCTTCGCCTAAATCACAATTCAAATCAACCCGCATACAATTGTTGTATTGTTTGTTTGATGTTGTTTAACTGCTTTGCTGCATTCAAATATAATTCTTCTGCCTGCTCTAAACTGATGAGTTGAAAATGAATTTCATCAGCAGGTTTCTTTTGAGCCAGAACGGGAAGATCAACTGCACATACCTGCGCAATACGTGGATAGCCTCCAACAGTTTGCCCATCGGCCATTAATATAATCATTTCGCCCGATGGGGTTAATTGAACGGTTCCCTGTGTTACTGCAGATGAAATGATGTCGCAGGGTTGTTCTGTTTTTAATGCTGTTCCTGTTAAACGATAACCCATCCGGTTGCTTTGCGGACTTACTAAAAAAGTTGAAGCAGAAAAAGCAGTTTGTGATAAATCATCCATTGCATCCCATTCAATGCCTTTGATTACTCTGATGATATTGGTAGCGAATGACGGGATCGGGTAATTTAATTTCATTGTTGCACCTGATTGCAGCACCGCAAATAAATTTTTCTGTAATTCATTTAATGGATTCCTGATCAGCAACAGGTCTTCTTTTTTTATCGGCCGCCCATGATGACCTCCCGCTTTTACAAGCAGGTAAGTTGAATGACTATTTAGAAATGAATCGCTTTTATACCCACCTGCAACAGCCATGTACAACCGAAAACCAGGTAGCTGCTGTTTCAGTTCAACAACTGCATTTGCTGTAATAAAAACAGGTTGATATAAATGAATTGGCTTGTCATGCAACTGAGGTTGCAAACCGCCTCCTGTAAATGCAACAACGGTATCTTTTAAAAAACGAAAACGATGAGGTGATTGTGTGATCTCCATTACAGCTTCGGTTTCATGATTGCCAATTAGAATATTCGCCAATGCCGCTGACTGCTGATCCATTGCTCCGCCTTTGCTCACACCAAGCTGCAGAAAGCCCTCCCTGCCTGCATCCTGCAGTGTGGTTAAAAAGCCTGCTTGTTCAATATGAATGACCGATCCTGTCATTTTTTTATTTGTTTGCCAATGAGTGCTTCAAATTCTTTTTTTGTTATGGATGTAAATTCAACCTGGTCACCTGCTTTCAATAGAAATGGATGTTTTTTTTGCTGATCAAATATTTTTACACTTGTTCTGCCAATAATATTCCATCCACCCGGTGTTGCTAATGGATAAATGCCTGTTTGATTACCGGCTATAGCAACAGAACCTGCGAGCACCTGTACCCTTGGTTGTGCTTTTCTTTTTGTAAAAAGTTTTTCATCCACGGTTCCCATATAAGGAAAGCCGGGAGTAAAGCCGATCATGAATATTTTATAGACCTTATCTGTATGCAGTTGAATGATCTCATCAACTGAAAGCTGTAAATGTGTAGACAGTTCGTCCAGATCAATACCATATTCTTCATCATAACAAACCGGAATGCTGACGATGGAAGATGAATTTGATTCATTGATTGATGGATGTGCTGTTTGCAGCATTATTTTTACCTGTTCAATAACAGAAGCTGCAATTGTTTCATACTTTTTTTCAACTGTAAGGGGATTGTAATAAACGGCAAGAGAATTATAAGCTGGTACTGTTTCAATAAAACCTTTGAAAGGATTATGTTCAATGATTTTTTTTACCTGCATCAGCTTTTCATGATCAGGATCATTGATTGTATTGCCGAAGGAAAGCAATACAGCCGTTTCACTTAATGATATGTATTGAATTTCCTGCATGGGCAATGAAAATACAAAATCAGCAAAGAAAAACGCCCCGGTTTACGGGGCGTTATCAATTTTATTTCAACAAATGATTATTCAACGGTTGTAAGCTTGATGAGGTTTGTTGGTAAATGCAGATGAACAGGTGTACTTCCCGTGTTCACCACAATATCGCCTGTTTTTACAAAGCCACGTTCTTTTAAAATATTGATCTGGTCTTTAATGATACCATCAACACTGATCTCTTCAGAATAATAAAATGCCCGAACCCCCCAGCTTAAACTCAACTGGTTGACCAATGTACGCTCCTTTGTAAAAATATATAAAGGTGCTTTTGGTCTAAAACTGCTGAGTATAAAACCTGTGTATCCGCTTTGTGTCATACCAATCAAAGCTGTTGCTTTAATATCTTTTGCAATTTCGCAGGCATTGTAACAAATGGCATCACTCAGGAAAGAAGGAGAGTGTGCTTGTGGTTTCAGATCTTCTTCACGATCATAACGGTAGTAAGAACTTGTTTCTACTTCTTCAATGATCTTACACATGGTTTCTACCACCAGCGCAGGGTGATTACCTGTTGCTGTTTCTCCGCTCAGCATTACAGCATCAGCACCTTCCAATACAGCGTTTGCAACATCGGTGATTTCACTTCTGTTAGGTTTAACACGTTCAATCATACTTTCCATCATTTGTGTAGCTACAATAACGGGCTTGGCACGATGGATGCATTTTTTAATAATGTCTTTTTGAATCAAGGGCACTTTTTCAATCGGAAGTTCCACACCAAGATCTCCACGGGCAACCATGATGCCATCACTTTCAATAATAATATCTCTTATGTTGGCAACTGCTTCAGGCTTTTCAATTTTTGCAATGATCTTGCTTTTACTCTTGCGCTCATCTAATTTGTTACGCAGGATGATGATGTCTTTTACATTACGCACAAATGAAAGGGCTACCCAATCTAACTGCTGATCAATGATAAAATCAAGATCCAGCAGATCTTTATCCGTAAGAGCAGGTAAGGAAATTTTTGTATCGGGCAGGTTAATTCCTTTTTTAGAAGAAAGCTTTCCACCTAATGTAACAATCACCTGCACATCATTTTCACGGGTAATAGTTAATACACGTACTTCAAGTTTGCCATCATCAATCAAAATGATATTCCCCGGTTTAACATCTTTATGCAAGTTGGGATAGGACACATAGATGCGTTCTTTTGTACCAACCAGTTTTTCATTGGTGAAGGTGAGGATATCGCCTTCCACCACATCAATACCGCCGTTTTCCATTTCACCCACTCTCAATTTCGGGCCTTGTAAATCGCCCAATATCGCAATATTGTATGGTTCATTTTTATTGATTGCACGGATATGTTCAATGATCTGTGCTTTGTCTTCATGACCGCCGTGTGAAAAATTTAAACGAAAGACATTCACCCCGGCTCTCACCAGTTCCAGTAATTTATCGTACGTATCGCAGGCAGGTCCAACTGTTGCAACAATTTTTGTACGATGGCTCATGTGTCTTACACCGGCTTCTTTATCCATATCTGTATGTAAATACTTTGCAACACTTTTTGACATGACGAGAGAAATTTGAGAATTAGTTAATTTAAAATTTGAGAATGGTTTTCATTTGGCATTGTTGATCGGTAAATTATTTCATTTAACTCGCCAGTATCTTTACAATTTTCATCCACTCATCACTTACCCGTTGTTTTGCCTTTACAGCTTTATCAAGCGGAGTAAAATGAAGTTTATTGTTAAGAATGCCAATCATTGTATTATGCCTGCCTTCAATTAATGCATCAACTGCTGCATAACCAAGCCTGCTGGCAATAACACGATCAATACAAGTTGGTGAACCGCCACGTTGAATATGCCCAAGTATACAAACTCTTGTATCGAGATGCGGCATTCTTTTTTTGATGATAGCTGCCACTTCATTAGCACCACCAGTATCATCTCCTTCGGCTACAACAATCATGTTCACTAATTTTTTCCTGCGTTCTTTTTCTTCCAGTGAATCAACAACCGTTTCAAAATCGGTTTTTGTCTCCGGAATAAGAATATGTTCAGCACCGGTAGCTATACCGCTGTGCAATGCAATATATCCGGCATCCCGCCCCATTACTTCAATAATGAATAAGCGGTCGTGTGCATCGGCCGTATCCCGGATTTTATCAATCGCTTCAACAGCCGTATTAACCGCCGTATCAAAACCGATGGTGAAATCGCTGCCGGCAATATCTTTATCAATGGTGCCGGGTAACCCGATGCAGGGAATATCAAATTCGTTGGAGAATTTCTGTGCACCACGAAAGCTACCATCGCCTCCAATAATCACCAACCCGTCAATACCGTGCTTCTTTAAATTAACGTAGGCTTTTTTACGTCCTTCAGGTTCAAAAAATTCTTTACACCTGGCTGTTTTTAAAATGGTGCCGCCACGCTGAATAATATTGGCTACACTGCGACTGTGCATGGGCACAATATCATCATCAACCATGCCTTGGTAACCACGCATGATTCCAAACACTTCCAGGTTATGATAAAGACCAGTACGAACCACGGCCCTGATGGCTGCATTCATTCCTGGGGCGTCACCACCTGAAGTAAGCACTCCAATCTTTGAAACTTTGTTATTCATTGTCATTCAATTAGAAAAGTTCTTGCTTTTCACATTGTAAGCTGTATTGTTTTACAAAACAGTTTGTTTTGCGGTGCTCAAAAATAAGGAAATGGCATGATAACGATTGTTCGTCATTATCTTTCAAACGTTTGCAGTTATCTGTTTTAAGTTTAATTGATCAAAATTAAGTTCATTAAACAATGCATACGTACTTCCTGTATTTGGGTTGTTAAGAAACGGAGGAAAAATTTTTATCCGAAAAGATTATATTCATCTTATGAAAGTATTTGTAACAGGAGCTAACGGATTGCTGGGACAGCACCTTATCCGCCGCCTGGTGGATGAAGGTAAGTTTGTGATCCATGCCAGTGGCAAAGGGCCAAGCCGGTTGCCTTATGGGCAGGGCAATGGCGTTACGTATCATCAGCTTGATCTTACTGATTTCAAAAGATCACAGGCGCTGGTTGAAAAAATTTCTCCCCATATCATTATTCATACGGCAGCTGTAACACAACCAAACGAATGTGCCACAGATAAAACCAATTGCTGGAAAACAAATGTGGGTGCCACAAGAACATTGATCAGGGCTGCGCAAAAAGCAAAATCCTATTTTATTTTTATAAGTACCGATTTTGTGTTTGATGGAAAAGCAGGACCTTATGATGAGCATGCAATACCTAATCCCATCAATGATTATGGTGAAAGCAAGTTATTGGCAGAAGAAATGGTGGAGCTCAGTGGTTTGCATTGGGCCATTGTAAGAACGGTGCTTGTTTATGGTGGCAAGGTACCCGGAGGCAGACCGAATTTTATTCAATGGGTAAAAGAAAAATTACTTGCAGGAGAAAAAATACAGGTAGTCGATGATCAGTTACGCACACCAACTTTTGTAGAAGATCTTGCCAAGGGAATTATTCTGGTGTTGATGAAACATGCAAAGGGTTATTATCATATTTCAGGAAGAGAAATGTGCACGCCTTATCAATTGGCATTACTGGTAGCTGGTTTATTAAACATCAATCCATCGGTTATTGAACAGGTAACAGCCGCCACTTTTAAAGAACCTGCAAAAAGACCTGCAAAGACCGGTTTCATTATTACAAAAGCAGTAAAAGAGTTAGGATTTGTTCCTGTAAAATTGGAAGATGGGGTAAGAAGGGTTTTGGGCTTGAATTAAACTTCTTTATAATTCCTGTATTCAAATAACCGCTTCCCGGTTGTTTTTTCAATATAGTAAAGCAATTGCTTTTTTATATCTCTGAACTTCTTTTTAGTTACATCAAATTCAAAATGCCAATCGGCTTTTGAAATACGTTCCTGCATTACCTGTGGATGTGTACCATTGAATAAACTGAGTGAGTCAACCTGATTATTATAGTCGAATCCATTCTGTAAGGTTTCGAGCCATGCTTTGTGTGCAGCAATTTCTTCATCGGTTCTCCAAAGTTTTCCAAAATCTTTTTGTTTTTCATTCTGCAGTTGTGGTGTTTTTACCCAGCCATAATGATAGATGTATGCATCAATTAATTTTACTTTCAGTTTTTCATTTTCTTTTCTAAAGCCCTGGGCATCCTTCCAGCTGTGAATGTTTTGATTGTTGCGTATAACTCGTATTTCATTTTTATACCAGCGTCTGCTATCGCCAATGTAGTTGTAACTGCCGTAAAAATGTAAGTAGTTGAAAAGAAGACCCTCCACATCTTTATCATGCTGATATTGCAACAGGGCCTTTTTAATAACGGGCAGATCTTTTTCATGTACCAGCTCATCGCCCTGTAAATAAAAAAGCCAGTCACTGTCGGTTTCAACGGCAGCTTTTGCTTTATCCGTTTCCACCGCCAGCACTTTTCCACCTTCTCTCAGGTTATCGTCCCAAACAGAATGAATGATCTTGATTTTTGGCGAGGCAATAGATTCGATCAACGATAAAGTTGCATCCTCACTGTTGCCTGCACATACAATATATTCATCTACCAATGGTAGAAGGGATTGAATGGATTCAACAATGGGATAATCGTATTTAACAGCGTTGCGAACAAATGTAAAACCGCTCACCTTCATCTATCAAAAATAATGATTTCAGGATTTAAAAGCTTAACATTTTTACTCTTACATAAGCGGTAACTTTCAAGTATGAACTTGTTGAAGGAATATGCTGAAAAGCAAATGGAGCTTGCAGTTCATTACCGTTCTGTTTATGCACAATCGGGTAATGAAGAAGCCCTGCATCAATTAAGAGTCGTATTAAAAAAAAGCAGGGCTGTAATGCATTATTTTTTGCATGAGAAACTGCATGTAAAAAAAGTAACGAAATTGAAAAAGGACATCCGGAAAATCTTTCATACAGCAGGATCTATTCGTGCAGCTCAACTGCAAATGCAATGGTTGAAAAGAAACAGGTATCTGATCTTATTGCAAACTTCATCTTTGAAAGATGATCTTTTGTATTACGATGAACTTTTTAAGACTGATGCAAAGAAAAGTTTAAAAATTCTTTCTGATGTAAAAACAAAGCTGGTTGAACATTGCTCAAACATCGCTGGTTCAAATGTTTTACAATATGCAATCGTATTGAAACAAACCATCCAGTCAACCATTAAGAACTTGCGGCAACCTGGCTGGCACGAATTGAGAAAAACCATCAAACAACTGCTGTATGCTTACAACTGGCAACTGAAAAAAGATAAAATAAAACTGCTTACTGTAAAAGAGCATACTTATTGGGACCAGTTGCAGGAAGCCATTGGCACATGGCATGATGCTGAAGATTTAAAATTATGGATGACTGATCAGCAGTTTTTTTTGAATGAGAATCCAAAGGTGAAACTGCAGTTTGCCAAATGTTGGGACAAACTCATAAAAGAAATTAAAGAGAACGAAAAGTTAGTGACAACCTTATTGAACAATATAAAGCTGCCCATGAGCATGGCTCCGGTAAATTAATTTCTTTCTGGCAAAAATACTTCTGCCATCATACATCTTGCACTGCCACCCCCATTGGTTTCTATCGTTGTAAGATCTGAATGGATGATGGGGTTGTAAGTTTCCAGTTCTTTTATCTGGTTTGCATTCAGAGAACTATAAGCCTGGCTGCTCATTACAAGAAATTTATCTGCTTTGTTGTTGTGTACTTGCAGCATATTGCCTGCAAAACGATTCATCTGGCTGTATGAAATTTCAATGATTTTTTTACCACTGTTGACGATGCTGTCAACTACCTGTTTGCGTTCTGCTGCATCGGCGATGCTGTTTAAACAAATCACCGCATATTCATCCGCCACACACATCATAACGTTCGTATGATAGATTTCGCCACCGTTTTCATCTACACTGTAAAACGAACAGGGAGTATAACTCATTTGCCTGCACCATTCTTCCAATACAATTTTATTTGTTCTCGGAGAAAGGCAGGCATATGCAATTTTATTCTCTCTGTCCAACACCATACTTCCCGTTCCTTCTAAAAACAAGTGTTCGTTTTCTTTTGCCGAAAAATCAATGGTTTGTTTGAGTTTAAATTTTGAATCAATAATTTCAAGCACATGTTGTTTTCGTTCTGCTCTTCGGTTTACGGCAAACATGGGGTAAAGCACAATGGTTCCATCCTGATGAAAGCTGATCCAGTTATTAGGAAAGATACTGTCGGGGGTATGTGGTACTTCAGTATCCTGTATAACTGTTACATCCACACCTGCAGCAGTTAGTTTTTGTACAAAGCCATCAAACTCAGCTTCTGCTTTTTGCTGTGCATGGTCATTGCTGCCTTGTTGCTGAAATGCATTGTTCACAGCCGTTTCGGCATTAAAATCAAAAGCCACCGGTTTAATCATTAATAAATGTGATGTTGTTTGCATAAAACAGTTTATTAGTTTGTAGTTGATAGTTTGTAGTTTTCTAATGCTGGTGTTATGATTTTTTTCAAGCTGCCTGCTTAAGAAACTATAAACTACAAACGGTCTCTAAGTAACGGCATACTCATACAATGACTTCCTCCTCTTGCTCTTGATAACTCGGCTGATGGTAACAGGATCAATGTATTTTCTATACTATCAGGATCAACTCCGTTTTCAAATGCTTCAAACGCTTCAGCTGTTGTGAGCACATCAAAACCTGCAGCTTTAAACGCTTCAGCCGTATGATCATTCCGGTCGTAACCAATCACCACACCTTCTTTTAGGGCAACCACATTACAACTGTCGGTCCATTGTTCCCGTTCATCATGCGGAAATACATTGTCGCCACTGTAAATAATCTTTACATCTTCAGGGTTAATTCCAAAATCTTCAATACTTATTTGTCTTAGAAGTGATTCAATACCGGGTAAATCGTGCGGTACACTATAATCTTTTGTTTTGATATAAACTTCATTTGCCGGTTTTTGAAACTGTAAAATTTCCACCTGTTCCATTTCCAGTTGACGGGGATTGTGCGACAACTTATTAATATAACTATGGCGACTGATATGTTCTGCTCTTAATATCCGCTCTGAGAAGCGGCCGTACAGCACCCATACATTTCGTTTGACCTGTGTAAAAATGGTATCAATATGCATCTGTGCACGGTTCTTGGGAATTTTTATTACCGATATTTTTTCAATACCAAGCTCAGGGTTGCTGAATAAGGTATGTACCATTTCATTCACCGCACTGCTGCTGGTACGAATACTGCAGCCTATGACAAAATGTTTGGGATGGATCATCATTACGTCACCACCTTCGATGGTGATGATGCGGTGCTTACGCTCTTCTTCTTCATACAAAAAGAAATCACTTTCTTCAATGATCTCCATTATTTTTTGCGGTTCATCTTTAAAGAAGTAGTAGAGCGATAAAAATTTTGTGAGTAGTGACTCTCTTCTTCTTGCCACTGTTGCCATGCGGCTTAGCAGGATATGGCCTTTCACCATAATGCCAATATCACGGGTAAAAATAAAGTTGGGAACAGGAGGGAAGATGAACATGTCTTCATTTGTTCCGTTTTCTTCTGATGGAAGAATACCGGTGATGAATACCTTGGCCAACAAAGCAGGATCGTTGATGTTTTCTAACCTTTGCTGAATAGCAAAACTTGATTCTTCATATGAACAGATAGCTGATATCAACCGCAGCTTTATTTTTTCATCGCTGATGATTTCGCCCAGCAGTTGTTGTGTGTCCAGTACTTTATCGCTGTTGAAATATTCTGCCTTGCCTGGAATAAAACACCATGATTTTTTTTCAGCATCGGTCTGTTGCTGATAGTTGTTGATATAATTAATCTTTTCCCTGTCTAAGAAATACAATAACAGTTTTACATAATGATTGTATTCTTTCTGCATGTTTTTCAGGTGTACAATATCGTCATATAGGTTATCAGCAAATGTACCCGGAATGATTTTGCCAATACCACCATCGGGACTATGAATTAATAGTTTTCGTAATCTTCCTAATTCGTTTTCAACGTAATAATTATGTTGAGCCATAAAGCTTGTTTAACGTTTAAAATGTGTGGGGTTGTAAGTAAGTACTGCTAAGTAGCAATGTTACGTCGTATGTTTAGTTATTTACACAACAAAACAAACAGTAAATGATAAACTTAAACTTAGTAATCGGGTAAACTGCCATCACCTGCTGCAATCAGGTTGAGGAAGTAGGATAGCATCAGGTTTGTAGTGATATGCTTCTGTAAAAACATACTGCAAGATAGTTTTTTTAAACTTCAAATCAAATTTGCAAAGTTCAGGAGTTATACGCAACCCCAATCAGCTTAAAAAACTCCTTTTCTTCAAATTCTTTTACACATCCGGGTTGCAAATCCCCAAGCTTCAAATCTTCAATTGAAATACGGATCAAGCGCAGGCAGCGGCGATTAATAGCAAGGCACATTTTACGAACCTGGTGAAATTTTCCTTCTGTTAAGGTCATCAGCAGCCAGGTATGGGGATACTGTTGACGGAAATCATCCATATGTATATAATGATCTGTTACATCATCAACAATTTCAATTGAGTCGGGAACAGCGATATATGGTTGGCCATCTTTCACAGGAATGGTTACCCCTTTTTTTAATTGTTCAAGCAATTCTTCTGTTACAATATTTTTTACCATCACCAGGTAAGTTCGTTTGTGTTTTTTTTCAGAAGAGAATAAAAGTCGTGTTACTTTTTTATTAGTGGTTAATATGAGTAAACCCTCTGAATGATTATCTAATCGTCCAATAGCATGTGTTCCTTCAGGAAACTCAAAATCAAGATCACCCAGCAACTTCACTTCATGCGAACTGACGAACTGCGAAACCATATCGTATGGTTTGTTGATGATGAAGTAGCGGTGGGGATTTTTATTCATTCAATAGTAATGTGCAAGTGTAAAACTATTCAACTTTAGAATCTAATTCCTGTAAACATTTCGACAAGCTCATATTTCGACATGCTCATATTTCGACATGCTCATATTTCGACATGCTCAATACGACAGAGTGCTGTCAGGCTGAGCTTGTCGAAGCCTTGCTGAATATATTTTATAGAGTTGAATAGAAAAACAAATTGCTATTGATCAATTCAATTGTATAATCACATTTTTTTAATCGGTTCAACTCCCTTAATCGTTCCCCAAGTCTGTGTCACTTTAAACCTTACAAACATATCTTCACTGTACCAGTTTTCTTTTCTTGTTTTCTGTATCACTTCTGCATGGTCTTTCATTTTGTAAGCGAACTGTTTCATTTGTTCCTTGCTTTGCCAAACAGAAAAAGTAGCCTGCCGCAACCGGGGTGATTCACCAATGCCAATTGAAAACAAAAATCCATCTGCTTTGCGCATGTCGTTTGAAATGGCTTCCACATGTTGATGAAAACGGGCCAGTTTTCTGCCTCGTATGGTTGCTCTGGTTAGTACCGCAATCATTCCTTCATAGTCAGTTTTAGGTGGTAAATGTCCAAATGCTTCTTTACCATCCCATGTTCCATGTCCTTCGATAGGTTGTAAAACAACTGTCCAGGTTTCGCAACCAAAAAATTTCCACCATCCACTGATAAATTTGCCATAAACAGCTTTTAGCAGTTGCTGATGATCAGTTATGGCAGTATTTGTTTTCATGTCATCTTCTTCCAATACAACTAAAAGACCCCATTGCTGCCAATCGGGCCATTTGCTGAAAGTTCCACCACGGCCACATCCCAGCGTTTTGTGAAAGCTGATCTTCCTGTTAAAAAGTAGTGGCAAACGATGTAAACCCATTGCCAGCAAAGCAAAATAGATAAATCGTTTTTTGTAACGGGCAATAGTTAAAACAGCATACATAGTGTTCAATTAAGAATAAAGTTTCTATATGACAAACAAAACCTTACTCTTGTTGAAAACAAAGCTAAATGTGTTGATAAGATAAAAAATGGCTAAAAATTAATACAGCCCTAATCTCCTATATTTGTCGCTTTCCTAAACCATTCAAGAGTGCGATTAAAGAGTCTAGAAATCAAAGGGTTTAAAAGTTTTGCCGATAAAACTATAGTTAGTTTTGATGAGGGTGTAACCGGCATCATTGGCCCCAATGGTTGCGGTAAAAGTAATATCATTGACAGCATCCGCTGGGTAATTGGCGAGCAAAAGATCAGCCATTTGCGTAGTGAAAACCTCGAAAGTCTGGTTTTTAATGGTTCCCGTACCCGCAGTGCTTCCGGTTTGGCCGAAGTAAGTTTAACTTTTGAGAATACCCGTAACCTCTTGCCTACTGAATTCAGCACTGTTACTGTAACCCGTAAGTATTACAAAAGCGGCGAGAGTGAATACAGGTTGAATGATGTGCAATGCCGCCTGAAAGACATTCAGAATCTTTTCCTTGATACAGGTATCAGTACCGACAGTTACGCTATCATTGAATTAGGAATGGTAGATGATATCATTAAAGACAAGGACAACAGCCGGAGAAGAATGCTTGAACAAGCAGCCGGTATTACCATCTACAAAACAAGAAAGAAAGAAGCAAAAAATAAATTAGACGCTACAGAACAGGATATTGCCCGTATAGAAGATCTTTTATTTGAGATCAACAACCAGTTAAAAACGTTAGAGAACCAGGCAAAGAAGGCTGAAAAGTATTACGAGATCAAAAAAGATTATCGTGAAGTAAGTATTGAGCTGGCCAAAGCTGCATTAGAGGGTTTCAACATTACCTGGAAAACATTAAATGAACAACACGAAGCTGAAGTAAATAAAAAAGTAGAACTGGAAGCAAAGATTGCTACAGCAGAAGCTGCCATTGAACAGGAAAAAGTTGGTTTTATTGAAAAAGAAAGAGAGTTGCAAACCATGCAGCATGCTTTTAATGATATGCTCCAGCATTTGCGTACCAAAGAGAACGATAAAAATTTAGCACAACAACGTTTACATTTTCTCAAAGAAAAAGAAACCAGCCTCAATGACTTTTTACAAAAAGCAGGCGGACAATTAAAAGGCATTGAAGAGAGCATTCAGTTTACACAACAACAAATTACAGAAGAAGATCAACGGCTGAATGAACTGGCTTCGCAGTTAGACAGTTTGCGTAGTGCAGTGGAAGAAAAACGTAAAGTGTTTGATGAAAAAAGAAGTGGTATTGATGAATTAAGAAAAGAAAATCAAGCCATCCAGCGCAACCAGTTTGAGGCTGAAAAGAATGTAGCTGTTGGTGAAACTACTATCCAGAACCTGCAACGTACCATCTTTCAACTAAAGGAAGAACAAACAAACCGCAAACAACAACTGCAGCAATCAGAAGAAGAAAAACAACAGAAAGAATATGAACTGAATAATTGCAGGGAAGAGTTGCAACACCTGCAGGAAGAACATGCGTTTACAAAAGATCAGATATTGCAAACACAATTTGCTCTTGAAGGTTTACGCAACCAACTGGCAGATGAAAACCGAAAGCTTGATTCAAAAAAGAATGCGCATGACCTGTTGAAGAGTTTGGTTGATACCATGGAAGGTTATCCTGAAAGTGTAAAGTTCCTCCACAACAATGAGCAATGGAAAGTAGAAGCGCCATTATTAAGCGATATCATTTATTGTAAAGAAGAATACCGCACAGCTATTGAAAATTTGCTGGAGCAATATCTCAACTATTATGTAGTTGGGAATATGGCCGATGCGTTAAGTGCTGTTCAGTTATTGCACCAGAACCAGAAAGGGAAGGCTAATTTTTTTATGCTGGATAAATTCAACGGGCAAGCTGTGTTGAATGATGTTCCTGCAGGAACCATCCATGCTTTGCATGTGGTGGAGGTGGAAACAAAGTATCAATCGCTCATTCATTATTTATTGGGTCAGGTGGTTATTGCAGAGGATGAAAATAATTTGCCGGATGATTTTGATGGAGTAGTATTAGAAAAAGATGGAAAGTTTTATAAAGGAAAGTATTCTTTAAGTGGTGGTAGTATTGGTTTGTTTGAAGGAAAGAAACTAGGTCGTGCAAAAAACCTGGAACGTTTACACGAAGAAATCCTTGCACAGGAAACTGTAGTGCTTGACTTGAAGCATACTATCCAGATGCGTCATAACGAAGTGATTGGTTTTAATGATCAACTGAAAGAAAATGCCATCAAGCAAACAGAAGGGGCCATTAATCAATTGGTCAATCATGTGTATGGCATTGATAACCGAATGGACAACCTGCGTGGAATGGAAACCAATGCTGTAAGTCGTTTGGAAGACCTGGAGCAACAGCAGCAGGATATCCATGAAAGCCAGCAAACACACAGGGAAGAATTAGATAAATACAATACACAGTTAAATGAACTGGCCGGACGTTTAGAAATCATTGAGCAGGAATTTACTGTTGCAGAGCAAACTTATAATGAAGCCAATCAATCTTATAACGAATATAATCTCAACGTTACCCGTCAGCAAAGCAAGGTAACTTCTTTGAAACAGGAATTTGACTTTAAACAAAATCAGCTGAATGATCTGCAGCTACAGATTACCACTAACTCATCGGCGTTAGAAGAAGCATTAAACCAAATCAATGAAAGTGAAGTGATGTTGCTGGAAGCACAGGATATTTTAGTAAGCCTGCTGCAAAACAAAGAAAGCGAAGAACGGAAGTTGAATGAAGCTGATCAGTTTTATTACAACTTACGGAATGTACTGAGCGAAAAAGAAAGTGAGCTCCGGCATAAACAAAAGGAAAAGGAACAGGTTGATCATTTGCTGAGTGAAATAAAAGATAAACTCACCGATTTAAAATTGCAGTTAAGCGGAACTAAAGAACGTTTAATGGTTGAGTTTAAAGTAAACCTGGAAGAAATCATTGAAGAAGCAAGAACAGGAGAGGACCCATTGGAAGAATTGCAGGCCAAGGTTGACCGCATGAAAAAACGGTTGGAAAACCTGGGCGAAATAAATCCAACAGCCATTGAAGCGTTTGAAGAAATGCGCAAGCGTTATGAATTTATACTGGAGCAAAAGAATGACCTGGTAACTGCCAAAGAATCGTTGCTGCAAACCATTCAGGAAGTGGAAGCAACAGCCAATCAGCGTTTTCTTGAAACCTTTAATGCAGTGCGTGAAAATTTCCAGAAAGTATTTAAGGCATTGTTTACAGAAGAAGATACGGCAGATTTGATTTTAGAGAATCCGGATAATCTTGCTGAAACCGCCATTGATATTATTGCCAAGCCAAAAGGTAAAAGGCCAAGCAGTATATCACAGTTGAGTGGTGGAGAAAAGACATTAACAGCAACAGCGATGTTGTTTGCTATTTATCTCATCAAACCTGCACCATTCTGTATTTTGGATGAAGTGGATGCACCATTGGATGATGCCAACGTAGGAAAGTTCACCAATATGATCCGCCAGTTCAGCGCCAATTCACAATTCATTATTGTTACACATAACAAAATGACCATGGGAGCCGTGGATGTTATTTATGGTGTTACCATGCAGGAAGCGGGGGTAAGTAAATTGGTGCCTGTAGATTTCAGGAGTTTAAATTAACAAGAAGCGATTGCCCAATCATCTAAATAAAATAAGCCAGGGTAATTTGCCTTGGCTTATTTGTTTTTATCAATCATTCATTCGATATTCGGCATCTAAATCAATTGCATGCAACGCATTTGTCTTTTCCCCGGAACATTTGACCCGATTACTGTTGGGCATTTAGATATCATTTACCGCTCTCTGGATCTGTTTGACAAAGTATTTATTGGTATTGGCCGTAATGCCAGCAAAGTACCTATGTTCAGC
>Ga0163144_10003427_pt1 | contig 36093 bp, 28 predicted proteins | sample OliLak19BULKMAT1_FD_123175 | JGI IMG/M metagenome (GOLD analysis project Ga0163144, IMG submission 123175) | Freshwater microbial mat bacterial communities from Lake Vanda, McMurdo Dry Valleys, Antarctica - Oligotrophic Lake LV.19.BULKMAT1 | ecosystem: Environmental > Aquatic > Freshwater >...
GGCGTGACCGTGTCGCTGAACGTGGTGGCCGGCCCAGGCTCGACCTTGGCGGGTACCAAGACGCTGAACACGAACGTATTGGGTCAGGTCAGTTTCCCAAGTCTCACGCTGACGGGTGTGCCGGGCAATCACATCATCGAGGCGGCCACGACGAGCTTCTCGGTGCGCGATACGGTAGACTTGCGCTCCGGGGTGCCGTCGCCAACACTCAGCACGGTGACGCTGACCCCGATGACAATTACCGCCTCCACTGGAAGCAATACGGCCACGGTCACGGCGATTATTCGTGACGCGACGGGCTTCATTATTGCCAGCCGTCCCGTGACGTTCAGTGCCACGGGTGGCATCAGTGGTAGCTTGGCGTATTCACAGACAGTGGATACCACCGACACGGACGGCCAGGTTCAGATCACGGTCAGTAGCCGCTTGGCCGGCACGACGACACTACGTGTGACGCCAGAGGGTGGCAGTCAGTTGAGCACGACGCCGCTCTTGGCGGTCACCGCGGGCGCGTCGAGCCCGGACAGTCTCATCCTGACGCGAGGCGCGGGCGTCATCGCCAGTGGCGCGACGACGACGGTGACCGCGACGGTGCGCGATGCCTTGGGCAACGCAGTGAGCGCAGGCACCGCCGTGACGCTATCGCAGAGCACGGCCGGTGTCTTGACCCTGCCAGGGGCGAGCGTCACCAACGCGAGTGGGCAGGCGGTCTTGACGGTCACAGGTGCGGCACAAGGCACAACGAACGTTCGGGCGATTGTCAATGGCGTGACATCAACATCCAGTGTGAACATCCAAGTCGCAACGCCCGGGCCTGCTGGAGTGACAGGCGCGTCGCTCTGGTTGCGAGCTGATACGCTGGTCCAGAGCACCGCAGGGGTCGTCACGCAATGGACCGACCTGTCAGGGAATAACATGCATGCGACGAACTCGAACACGTCGCTACGTCCAACAGTCGTCGCGAACGCGATGAACGGGCGATCCGTCATTCGAATGAACGGGGCTGGACAAGTCCTCTCGCTGCCGGCTGGATTTGCGAACTTGACCACCGGAGTAACGATCTTGGCTGTTGTACGAGCGACCGCACTCAATAATTTCTCTCATGTGATTGATTTCGGACGTGGCACGAACGCGGACAATATCGTAATGGGCAGGTCTGGTACCTCGTCAGACGTGTACTCAACCCTGTTACGTAATTCGACTGCAGGAGCCCGACCGACTTCTTCGGGAAATCGATTCCCGATTAATGCGACACGGCTCTTGGGCACCACGGTCAGCGCAGGCGCCAGTACGGTCACACACGCTGTTTACGTGAATGGAAAACTAGAAGCCTCCTTGGAAACTCAGGCCCTTCTGAACGTTCCAAGAACCTCAAACTTCATTGGGGGGTCGAACTGGCCGGCAGACGGGGCGTATGCCGGTGACATCGCAGAAGTTGTGGTCTATCCCTATGAGCTTTCAACCGCACAGCGACAAGCTGTCGAAGTCGCGATGCGCACACGATGGGGTGCGACAGCAGCGCCAATCATTACACCCGCGTGGCCCACAGGTGTCACGATGGCGCAATCAGCGATCTTCTCGGCAACGACCACCGATGCCGATAACGACGCGGTCACCGTGACGTGGGCTTTCGGCGATGGCACCACCGCGACGGGTCCGAGCGTCAGCAAAACCTACGGCGCGTCGGGCACCTATACGGCGGTCGCGACGGCCACGGACGCGTTCGGCGGCACGACAACGAGTAGCACAAACCTGACAGTGGCGGATACTCCGCCAGGCGGACTCTCGGGCTTAGCCCTCTGGTTGCGCGCGGATAAAGGTGTAACGGTGAGCGGGAGCACGGTAACGAGCTGGCGGGATCAAAGCTCAAATAATATCCTCATGGGTCAGTACGACGGCGCCACAAACCTTGTGGCCAACAGTATGAACGGAAGCCCCGTTGTGCGATTTGCCTCGGGCTCTATCTGCACACCGGGCTACGACAGCCGTTTGAATACGAGCGCATACACGATATTCATGGTCTCACGGGGGACAAGTGGAGTGGGCTTGGCTTCGGTGTGGCGCTTCCCATCCCGCGGTTATTTTATCGGGATGTCCGGAGCAAATTGGTATCATGTTCAGGGTAGCAACAACAATAGCACAAACGATTGGAGAGGGCCGACGTCGAGTATCGCCACAGGGAGTGCTGCAACCGTTGTGACCGCACGACAAACTGGTACGGTCAGCACAATATTTGTGAACGGCTCGCTCGGAGGCACTGTATCTACCCCAAGCACGGTCAATCCAGCGAGTCGGACCTGTTTGGGTGGATTATTACTTATGGAGGGATCAACGCAGCAAAATTACGGCTACTTCGCTGGCGATATCGCCGAGGTACTCTACTACTCGCGCTCCCTCAGCGATATTGAACGTGCCACCGTCGAAGCAGATCTCCAAGTACGCTGGGGATTGTCGCTGGTCACACCTGGCTTTACTGTCGCGCAAACGGTCGCGAACCAAGTCACTGTCACCAGCACCGCCGTGGCGACTGGAACAGTCGGCATCTCCTCCATCGCGTGGGACTTTGGTGACTTTAGCACAATCCAAAACGGGGAGAGTGCGGTGCGCACCTACACGGCACCAGGCGCATATACGATTAGTCAGACCGTCACCGATGCGGTAGGACGCACGTCCAGCGCGAGCAATGTCTTTACGGTTGGAGCCAGTGAGGCATTGCCCGTCTCGGGAGCCACGCTCTGGCTGCGATCAGACCGAGGCGTTGAAGCAACAGATGGCTTCGTGACAGCGTGGCGCGATCAAGTGAATCCTTCCACGGTCTTTGCCAGCGCAACAACAACCGCGATGCGCCCGACGTGGTCTGGGGCTTCGTGGTCTCCTTCAAACGCTGTGCTTCGTCCGGCTATTACGTTCAATGGGACGAGCCAAGCACTCCGGGTCCCCAGCGTGACGATTGGTATTCCGATGACTGTGGTGGCCGTATATCAGCGCACCGGGACTACCGCTTCGACGATTGTCTATGAGCACTCTGTCAATTCCGACAACGGGACGGGGTCTTACATGGGCAATGCAGCGTCGAATACGGTATCAGCAGTTCGCAGCGGTTCTTTCTCGCGAATGAACGCCACGACGCCTTCTCTTGTTACAACAAATTCGTACCGCATTGCCGCCCAGCGGTTTGGTGGAACGTCTGCCACTCACACGTACCGCCAAAACGGGGTCAATGTACCTCTGACTACCATAGCGAATGGTGCGTCGGGCGGCGGACACATCGACGTGCTCTGGCTGTTCGCACGAGGGGGTGGAGTAGTCTTCTCCTCAGGGCAGCTGGCGGAATTTATCGTCTTCAACCGAGTGTTAAGCGACGCAGAAATGGTTACTTTGGAAACAACACTTAACAGTCGCTGGGGGACCATTCCGGTTAATGTAAACTTCACCGCAAATCGCCTCGGTCGCACGGTCTCTGTAGATGCGAGTGCCTCGTTAGTCCAAGGCGGCACCTCGATATCCGGATATTCGTGGAATTTTGGTGATGGCGCGACCGCCACCGGAGTAAGCGCGAGCCGGACATACACAAGCGACGGAGAAAAAACGATTACTTTGGCCGTTACCACCTCGACCGGAGCTACAGCGACGGCAAGCCAATCTATCTCCGTGATAGATCTTCAGCTTATCGCATCTTATAGACCCGATCAAGGCGTTGTGGCGGACGTCACTGGTGGGGTGACGCAATGGCAAGATCTCTCGGGGAATGGCCGCCATCTTACTCCAGAAACAGGGACCGGGGCTTTGCCGCGAGTCGCTTCTAATGCGCTTGGAGCTGGGACACGGCCAGCGATGCGCTTTACCGGACGAGGGATGCTAAGCCAAGCACTAGGATTCGCTGGAAGAAATGTAACGGTCGCAGTTTTCTCCCGAGAGCCCGCTAGTATAGCAAATTCGGAAGTTCGGCTCTTCAGATATCAAATTGGAAGCAATGGAAACGGCATGGGGTATGGCTGGCAAGACCCCACCAGAGCAGGTCTTGTCGCAGAACACATCGCATGGAACCAATCAGTAGCCGCGAGGCCCGTTGCATTGGCGTCAAGCACGAAAATAATGACAATTTCTTCGTCGTCGGACGTAACGCTTTACTTCAACACCTCTATCGTCGTTGGGCCGTGGTCGCGAACATACAACGAGAACGGAGGGTTCATGGTCGGGGGAGGATGGGCCGGAGACTTGGGCGAGATTCGAATCTACAACCGTGTCTTGTTTGCTGATGAAATTGCTAACCTGAGCCAGGAATTCAACTCTCGATGGAACCCGTGACCTATTCTGACTTGACCTATTCTGGTCTTTCTCCTGTGTAAGTCATGGGAGATTCGCAGAAATAAATAAGAAAAAGACTCGCCTGTGCCGAAGAAAATCACATCTAATATTACTGTCTGCCTTAAATGAAGATTTTTACTCTAATGAGTCCGGAACAGGTCGATAAAATTCTGATAGAGACTCAGTAGAAGATTGCCCTATGAGCGCGATGGCAAGAAGTCGCACCTCCTTCACGTCGTGTTTTAGCCACGCAAGGCGGTAAAGCTCGCACGCAGCCCGGACTCGTGCTCCGGGTGAGCCAATAATGAGGTTGCGAAGCCACGGGAGTACACTCGTAGTAAGTGCAAGGGGCCGCATTTCCGATAAACCGCACAAAACGGCATCTCGAACCAACGGAATATCGCTTGCAGCTTGAAGGATCAGTGCTTGACTCGTCGTACTCATCCACGGAAACTGCAACAGTGGAGTCGGCGTGTGGCTCAACCAAGATTTCGCGTCCGCTAGTGAATTCAGTTTGAGTAGTCCCCACCCCTGACACGCATTACAGGCGGACTCATCAGATTCTGCGGTTGTTCCCCAACAATGAGCACAGGGTACTGTGTACGGCGCTCGCGAATTAAACGCAATAGCATCCTCTGAGTCCGACTGTGTCATCGACGAATTGTCTTCTTGAGCCACTAAAGGATTGGTCTCTTGAATCGACAGTCGGTCAATTTTTTGGCTCATCCCGCAATTACTGGCAACTGCAGTTCTCGCCACGAGTCAATCGCCCATTGCGCACTCATGGCCAAGAGAAACAGCCCAGCCAATCGAGTGATGATATTGAGGCCGGTCTGGCCAATCCGCCGATCAAGGCGCACCCCAACGATAAGAACGAACCAGCTCGTTGCACAGGCTGCAATAATCGCTAAGCACACACCCGCTTTCGACATCAGTGAGACTGCGTGACCCATTTGCGCGATCACGCTACTAATGGCCCCGGGACCAGCCAAGAGAGGCATTGCTAAGGGAATGTATGCGAGGTCCTCAGGATTAGCCGCGGGACTTCCCGGAGACGCTGCAGTGATCTGATGCTCCTGCGTTTCATTCATCTCAGCCGGGGTGTAGCTCACCGCAGACACCTGCGCGTGGATCATTTCCCACCCCATCCCGGCGAATACGGCAGCTCCGGCAATTCGAAAAGCCAGAGGAGTTAGCCCAAGAAGGCGCAATAGCCACCCGCCCGCCACCGCCGCAATGAGGAGTGCTACCGCCGCAAAAAGAGAAGCTCGCGTTAAAATCCGGCGTCTCTGTTCTGTCGGAAGACCTTGAGTCAACCCCAATACGGGAGGAATCGCCGCGAAAGGGTCAATGACGGCTAGAAGGCTGCCGAAAACGGTGATGAATGCTGCCACAAGGGGCGCAATAAGAAGAAGAACTTCAGCCATAGTGACGACAGTATACGGTACGCCCCAAGAGAATGGAGAATAAAAACTCCACGCAGAAGAAAGCAATGCCGGATAGCCGCCAAAGGAAAACGTGAAAATCGAGAAGTACAAGAGAAAAGCCTTGCCGAAGATCCAGCAAATCCAAAAAAAAGGCTAAAAGAAAAGCGCCTCGTCGTGTCCTGACGAGGCGCTCTTCTTTCTCAGTGGAGGCGCGGGGAATCGAACCCCGGTCCAAAATGCTTTTACACTCCGTATTTACGCGCGTATCTTCCCAGAAAGTCTCGCGTGTAGGGTGCCGGAAAGACCCACCCTGCGCGCCAGCCTCGGTAGTGTCACCATAAGGGCAGAGGCGCCCCGTTATGGTCCGTTCGGCGGATGATACTCTCTCAGGCCCTACCGAACCGCAGACCCGAGCGAGACAGCGGCATTACGCCGCTAGTGCCAGTTGTGTGTTGGCGTTTGGTTTTTTTGCGACCGTTTAACCAGCGTGTCGCAGCTGGACGCGAAGCGGAGATGCGACTCACACCCTGTCGAAGCCAAGTCGCCCCCTTGCATCTATTATACGGTCCCCCTCGGCCCTTCGCAAGACCTCAGAACGGAAAAAGCGTAAAAAACGCAATCTACCAAAAACACATTCGTTAAAGAACCGGTAGGGAACGACGTGTCGACGAAGGACTCCCATTGTTTCCTGACGTGATGATCGCCCCACCGAGCAACTGCGCATCCTCTGCGTAGCAAACCATCGACTGACCGGGACTGACTCCATCTACGGACTGGTGCAAATCCACGACCAAGCGATCCTCCGCACACTCAATAACGATACCCTCCACAACAGGCGCCCGGTGTCGAATGCGAAGCCAGACCGTTTGGCCAACTTCCGCAGGAGTCCCTAGCCAGTTCGGCTGATTTCCCTCGACCCGAGTCACGGCCAACATGGCACGTGGGCCAATGAAAACTGTACGAGTGATCGGATCAATACGAAGAACGTACTTCGGACCGTCAGCACCGCTTGGCAAACCTTTACGCTGGCCAACCGTGTAGTTCGCAAATCCACTGTGCATACCGACCACCGTGCCTGTCTCATCAACCACTGGGCCAGGACTCAATGCCGGCGCATCATCCCCCAGAGCCTCACGGAGAATATCGACATGGCTCCCGTTGGGTACAAAGCAAATATCTTGGCTCTCTTTCTTCTGAGCCAAATGCATTCCTGCCGCTGCAGCGACAGCGCGGGTCTCTGTCTTAGTATGATCTCCCACCGGGAACAATAACCGAGGTACAACCGCAGGGCTCAGACCCCAGAGAAAATAGCTCTGGTCCTTCTGGTCATCCCGTGCTCGATAAATCTTCCCCTCGCTCACGCGCACATAGTGCCCCGTCGCGATATACGTCGCATCAATCTGGTCAGCTGTGCGCACCAGATCGCGGAACTTCGTAAAGGTGTTACAGCGAGTGCAAGGAATTGGCGTGCGCCCGGCCGCGTACTCCCGAACAAAGTCATCCTTGACGTCGCGCTGGAACTTTGCGACCAAGTTCAACACGTAGTGCGGAATTCCGAGTCCCTGTGCGACACGACGCGCGTCCGAGGTGCTGTCCAGCGAGCAGCACGGACGGTCAGGCACATCCGTTGTCTCTTCATGCAGCTTCATGGTCACGCCAACCACGTCGTATCCCTGGTCGATGAGGAGAGATGCCGACGCCGACGAATCAACGCCACCTGACATTGCCAACAGCACCCGGATCGCTGTGCCTGATTCGGCTACAGGAAGCGTTGCTGGAATCTCACGTGGAGAGGGAAGGACGCAATCAGAAGCAGGGGTAACCATAAATATCTCAAGTCGAAGAGATTATAATGAGTGCTAGGGTGGCTGACTTTTTAGTCTACGGGGCGTCATGCCGCCGAGAGCGAGGAGTCGGGTATTTGGTCTTGTCGCGTTTCGCCGGTAGTCTCACCGAAGATCTTCCACGCTGTCTATTCAAAAAAATATAAGCGGCTTCGTCGAGATAGATTCTCTTCACAGCCGACGCCGAATCGTCTGCCATTCAACCGTTTAGCGTCGCGGTCGTGATTGCGTGGAAATCCCTTGTTGAGATTTACGGCCAAGGTGTTGAATGATGACCTCCCGAAAATGTTTATTTTTGAGCCGGAGCATCGCGTTCGTGACGTGGCGTGGCGCTTCGAGAAGATTCCAATAGTCGAGAGAAATTCCTTGCGATAGGCTTCGGGCCATCATTTCTCCGCAAATGAGGAGTAGGTCCTCATCGTAGTGCGACGATGAAAGCCATTCTTCGACTACTTGCGGAAAAGGGCTCCATATTCCGGGCGGAAGAATGTCTACGGTAGCGAATGAACGATTTGAATTAAGGCTCCATGAGGGAGGGGTGCGTAGCACAAAAGATAATACTCGATGAAGGGCCGCATGCGCCGTGTAGTCCGCGGGCGTTGGCGTATCGAGCTCAGAGACCCCGGGGAGCTGGGCCCAAGGATTCTTGAGAATCTCTGATTCGTTTTCCCGGTCGAGAGCTTTCAGCGCCGCGACCGTTTCAAGCAAGCCCCGGGTTGCCCAGAGAAATTCTTGCTGCCGGAGCGGGAGAGCTATATCTCCTTTGCCTGACCGACTGTCCAGTGCGAGGGTTGTCCAATGATTGGCGGCGGAGACAACGTCGTCGAGACCAACCCAAATCAGTAGCTTTTTCCGATTCTCGACTGAAAGAGCAGAGTTGAGTAACAGGCCAACCGTCACATGCGGTGCGAGGTCGCCAAGTGTCGCTCGGCGCTCGTCATTCGGCACAATGTAGGCAGTGTCTGGAGTGCGTGCGGTAAACTGTTGGGAGGTCCCCTGTTCGAGAGAGGTCTCATGAGCAACAATGCCAAGTGGCTGACTCAGATCCGAGAGCGCGACGTGTGTCCAGTCGTCACCGAGAGTTGCAACGGACGCAGGATGGAACAGAATTGACGAAGCAAGAAGCGGGTGGCGAGCAATGTCTTCAAAAGACCGCTCAGGCCACGCGGTAGAGCTGGGCCACTGGAGGAGGCGCACACGAATTTCGGAGTACAGAGACCCAAGAGAGTCGTGCGTACCCGAGGCAATGGGCCAAGGCCATTCATGTGGCGTATGTGTCATCAAGTGTACGGAGTGGACACCCCTGCCTTGAGGCATAGGAGGAAACGCCGCCTATTTCAGGGTGGGGTGGCGTTTGTTTTGTTATGCCCCATGTTAACCGTATGAGGCTGACTCTCCAAATTAACTCCTCCGAGAGGAAGAACAGGTTGAGCCCCTTCGACGCGCAATGGCGTTCTTCAATGCGGCGGCGACCTGTGAGGCTCAGGTCGAATTCACAGTAAGAGCTTTCAGACAGGTAGCGATCTCTCGCTTGTGCTATCAAGCCTCGCGAAAGCACTTCGAGCTGTCGGCGCAACCGGCCGTACACGCCACCGACAAGGCGGTCGGCACCGATGTCGAAACGATGTGGCGACATCATCCAAGAAGCACAGAGTATTGAAAACAAACGATAAATCGTTACCCACGGTCTACCCCCTGAAGTGGTAGATTTGTATTATATTTGCTTGTCGAGAGAACGTGCGTTATCGTAGAAGCAGAACAGCGCACCCGCGTCTGTAATTTAGCCGGCACTCTGTCGCCGGACCGTCATGACACCGCCAAGGTAAAAAGTATGCCAAAATCTGAAGTCGAGTCCCAAGAGGTCTCCCTCGTAGGAGTCCGGGAGAAAGGCGTCGCCGCAGCACGCGGGGCTGTCGGTGGGCACCGGTCTGCGTGGCTAGCGGGAGCAGTCGCTGTCGTGGCGGCAACTACCGCGATGGGTCACTCCGCACAAGGGGGACGCGTCGACCATGCACTCATCCCTCTACTCTCAGTAATTCTCGGCACCGTGGCAGGTGCCTCACGATGGGGACGTGGATCAATGCGAGCAACCTCATCTGTCGCCGGGAGCGCACCGGGCGGGATAAGTCTCGTTAACGTCGGAAAAAACAGCGTGGATGTGGGTCGGGTTGCCGGAATCGCTGCTTTGGTGACACTGATTTCCGGTAATTCGATCGAACACACAACGACGGCGATCGGAGGGCCTGCGAAGTCAACGATCGTCTCGCTCCGCGATAAGACCGAGCTTCGCGTATTACGAAACTCCGACGGATCTGTACAGGCGGTTCAAGCGACGATGCCTTCTGTCGAAAAGACTCCGGCGGAAGAGTATTTACTCGTGCGACTTGGTAACGGAGAAGTTGTCTTGCAGATGCCAGATGGTCATCGCGTCCAGATTCTGCGGGATATCAACGGTGCAATTTATACTCGCGTGCGTAAATCCGGAAGCCAACTCCTTCCAGAAATAAAAATACCAGCCCCCGCCGCTTCGGATGTAAACTTGCCATCAGTGCCGACTCTCCCGCAGCCTGCAGTGACACGCTGAATTTCTTTTTCCGCTCCTCTCGTGTCGTCGCAACACCCACGTCTCACTGAATCTCTGCATCTCACCAGTGTATGGACAGCTGGATCTGTTATTCCAGCCTTGTCGCACTCGGTAGAAGCCGCAGCAGCCCCATTTCGCGCTGCGTTGGCAACCGCGACACCGCAGACAGCGGTGCGACTTTTAGAGCGAGAAGTTATTGAAATTCTCGGGGCGTCTGGCCACACCCTCACCTGCGAGCACCTCCACGAGTTGCGACGCGCTTTTCAAGCAGAAGTGATAGAGGTGTGGCGTGAGCGGTTGTACCTCCTTATTGGAGCGTCGCTCGTAGCGGAAGCTATTGCGAACGATGTTTTTTCGTTTGACCCGCCCATAGCCTAGGATAAGCACTAAGCGCGGTGCCGTTATCCCCAGTCTCAGAATTCAACGTCCTCGAGTGTTGAGCTTGTTGGCGGACACGCTCTATCGGGAGAAAAATAAACAGATGGTATCGAGACGGCCGATCCGGGGTGGGCCCCGTTTAGGTCTTTTGCCGGGCGAGCTTTTGCGGGAGAGGACCGTAGGCTAATTGGTGATTCCGTCTTAATCAACGAATCTCCCCTCATGCGGGAGTGTGAATCGAAACTCTTTCCCTCCTTGCGAAGACATGCGCCTGCTGTTGTCTCGGCTACTGTTACTGCTTGCCCTGTCATGGGGCCTCTTTATGGCTGTACGGCTGACGCCAGGCGACCCGTTTGCAGCTGTGGCTGAGGATGCGCGCATCACGCCGGAGACCCGAGAGCAGCTGCGGCAGTCGTGGCAGCTCGATAAACCGGTCTCGGTACAATATCTCGGGTGGCTCAAAACTGCGTTGACGACGGGAAACCTTGGGTTGTCCCTATCGCAGCAGCGTCCTGTGACGAAGATTTTGCAGTCAGTTATTCCCCCAACCCTCGCTCTCGGCGCGATGGCTCTCGGCGTTGGACTTCTTGGTGGCACACTGCTCGGCGTTTGGCAATTTCAATCACGAGGGCGTCCATCCGCTCGGCGGTTAGAGACGGTACTGACTGTGTTCGCTGCAATTCCGGACTTCGTTCTTGGTGTTGGTGTCTTAGCGCTCCTCACGTGGATTGGGTTGGCACCAGGCTCGGCGAGCCAGTCTCGAGACCTCCTCAGCCTTCTGTCGTCAGAGACCGTCGATGGATGGACGGCGTGGGTCCACTCAATGTGGAGTTTAGCCGTTCCCTCCCTTGTACTCGGAACAGGCGTCGCACTGATGATTGCGCGAGTCCAGTACGCAGAACTTCAGCGGGTTGAACACGCGCCATCTCTCGTAATGGCGGTGAGCCTCGGGGCCTCACCACGAGAGGTTTTCTGGCGGTACCTTTGGCCTCTCAGCTTGGGAGCAACGCTGGATATGCTCGCGATTCTGATTCCTGCTATGTGCGGGGGAGTTGTCGTTCTTGAGCAATTGTTTCGGCGTCCAGGATTGGGATCTACCTTAGTGGGGGCGGTGGCTGGACGAGATGCCCATTTGATCGTTGGAGCAGGCCTCGTCGGGGCGTTTATCGTCGTGAGCGCACGGGTTGCTGTTGATGCGCTGTCGCAGTGGTATGATCCCCGGGCGCACGGTCGTATTTCGAGTGGTGGGCGCTCGTGAGATATTCAACAGGTGGCTCCAAAACACAGAGAGCAAAACGCATCACGCACGGCTCGACAATATTTCTCGGTATCGTACTTTGCCTAGTGAGCGGGGTCGTCTTGCTCGGGGAGTATGCTTCACGCCAAGCTCTGCAAGTGCGTTTGACGGAGACGCTCAATTCCCCATCGCTCACCCACTGGGCTGGTACAGACACCTATGGACGAGATGTCGCTTGGCGTGTCCTAGCTGGGGCACAGCGGTCTTTAATTGTGGCAATTGGCGCGACTGGTGTTGCGATGCTAATTGCTGCACTAGTCTCTGTCGCAACATCGATGAGCACATCCAGATTCCAACGCGTCATCTCGTGGATAATTGATGGCCTGCTCTCGATCCCTCGTCTCGTCATTTTACTTGCGTTCGCGGCTGTGATGCCGCGACCAAGTACGCTGACACTTATCCTGATCGTTGGTGCAACGGGCTGGATGGGCACTGCGCGTTTTATGAGTGCGCAAATTGAACGCCTTCAGCGACAAGCATGGGTCGTCGCCTCTGCAGGGCTTGGAATATCCGCGATGCAGCGATTTCGTTCGCATGTCCTCCCGGATCTCGCCAAGACATTCTTTAGTCTCGCGCTGCTCTCCGTGGCGACGGCACTTCCGATGGAAGCGGCGCTCTCTTTTCTTGGATTTGGATTACAGCCGCCATCGCCATCGTGGGGCGGAATGATTCAAGAATCCCGTGAACAAGGGTTTCAGTACTGGTGGATGATTCTGGCGCCTGTGGGAGCCTTGTGCGTCGCGACACTCGGCCTAGAGTATCTGCGCCGGTCATTCACAAGAAGGAGCGAGGCCGTATGACCATCACGGGATGTGTGAATGAAGCTGCGGCGATACCGCGACTCGCAGTGAATACCCTCGCTGCGCCGGCACGTGTGGTGCTCAATGTAACCAAGTGCAGTGTTGCCTATCGGAATTCGGGACCAGAGAGACCATGGCTGCTCGAACAGCTCGACCTCACGGTCCATTCAGGTGAAACGGTTGCAATTGTCGCCCCGTCGGGGTCAGGGAAAAGCACCTTAGCGAAGGTACTGCTTGGGCTCTTGCCCCGGCAGGCCACAATCGCTGAGGAATCTCGCCTAACGCTGTGTGGGGAAGTCATTGCGCTGCAAGCGATGCGCGAAAACGCCGACTGGAGGGGGCGTCGCATAAGCTATGTCGCACAAGCTCCTAGCGAAGCGTTGCACCCGCTTATGCGCATTGGAAACCAAGCGCTTCTTGTTGGGCGTCGCCACGGCTGGGAAACTCCGCGTATCGCTTCACGTCTTGAAGAGCTTCGTCTCTCGTTTGGCATGAACGATGTGCCAGACCTTGCACGTCGATATCCGCATGAGTTGTCCGGTGGACAACAGCAACGCGTCCTCCTTATGCTCGGGCTCTTGTTGTCGCCTGATATTCTGGTCGCTGATGAGCCAACCAGTGCACTCGACCCCGTGGCGCGGGCCTCTGTTCTTGCAGATCTACAGCGCCATCAGCGCTCGACAGGGATGGCATGCATCCTGATGACGCACGACATTGATCTCGCCGTAGCCTGGGGCGATCGGGTCCTGACCTTCGCGCGCGGTCGCCTTGCGCCTTTTTCGACCACACTCTCTTCGGTGGAAACCATTGTGTCACAGCGCACGGGCGAGGCGCCTACTCATGACGTGCTGCTGACAATGCGCGGGGTGTCGGTGACAACTCCAACGCCGTGGAGGTGGGGTCGCTCAAAGACACCTCCCCGCTGCCGGGTGTCGAATCTCGACTTGACATTACGCAGGGGAGAGTGGGTTGCTTTAATGGGAGCTTCAGGGGCAGGCAAGAGTAGTGTATCTGCGATTGTGGCGGGGCTTCTACAACCAACGCATGGTCGAGTTCTATTCCTTGGGAAAGACCTTGACCTTTTGCAGCACCGGACGATGGAAGAACGCCAGCGTATTCAGTATCTCGCGCAAGAGCCGGGAAGAACGCTCTCTCCTGCGTGGACTGTCGAAGCAGTTGTTGGTGAGGGACTTCAGCACAACGGAACGAGTGCCGAGCGCCGACAACGCATTTCCGCTGTTCTAACAGACGTTGGCTTGCCACCGAGCGAGTATGCGAATCGAATCGTTCGGACTCTGTCAGGGGGACAGCAGCAACGTATCGCGCTGGCACGAGCGCTGGTGGTGTCTCCGCACATTCTTGTGTGCGATGAGAGTGTGTCTTCTCTTGACGAGGCAAGCGCACACGAAATCCTTGCGCTGGTCAAGCGCTGTGCGCGAGACAAGGGAATTGCAGTGTTGGCAACCAGTCATAACGTGAGACATATCGCGCGTTTTGCGGATCGCGTTATTGTGATGCAACACGGTGCATGCGTTGAGTCAGGCTCAGTGGCTGACGTACTATTGCAGCCCCAGCAGTCGCTGACACAGCAGTTCCTCAACGCATCATCCACGACGCAAGCGACATCGTAGAGACCTCGCCGCTATGCGCGCAATGTTGGGCGTGGGGGGCGAGACAGCGGGGCGAGTCCAACACTTGCTCGGTCGGGGAGCGCGCGAAGGATACGGGCTGCGTTCACCCGGCTCCAGCCCCACTGCTGCGCGGTGCTCGTTTTATACGAGCGATGGAGTGCTGAATCATACTGAAGGTACACCCACCGAGCATAAGGGAGGCGCTGGACCTCAGTCATAAGCGGAAACCACGATGCAATCAAATCCCAGTGCGGCTCCCCAAGCTCGAGGATGGCCTTGGCAATCACACCAGCCGACGCAGGGGTGCGATGCCTGGCGTCGAGCTGGTCTGAATGAAGAGATTGGGCGAGGGAGCGCAAAATTGCTGTGCTAACCGTGCCGAGGATATACGCAATCGTCTCAGGGTCTGCTTCCTTGAGTAACTCTGGCTTTCCTTTCAAGATGGCTACCGCAGAGTCTGGGTGAATATCCCAGAGTCTACGCCATGACGCGGCGCGGTGCGTCATCGCTGAATCGTCGCGGGACTCGGGAGGGGGAAATGATGCGTCAGACATTATCTACCGTGACGGAGATTTGCGGCGGGCTCGTGGCCTGCTCGGGTCACGCGGATTCCACGGAGCCAGCATGACGGCGCTAGCGGCGCGTGCAGAAAGGTCTCCGCGCTTCAGAAGTTCAGCGCGCTGGTCTCTGGAGAGCGGAGGCCACTCTGTCGCAGGAATAGACTCAAGCGTGGCGATGAGACACTGAATGATCTCATGTTCTAGAAATTGGCACTGGTCAGGCCGCACCGCCACGCGGCGGATGCTTTGGATATAGGTGTCACCGCTCGCGTACGAATGCAGAAATTGCGTTGTGAGCAGTCCGTGAAGGGCGAAACCTGCCGCCATCATCTGCGGAGACGATGCTTGGTGCGACGTGTATCGAAGGTACATACTGTGAAAAGATTCGCCGACGCGAAAATCATCGTACTGGCCGAGAATGTAGACGGCGACCGTATCTTTTTGTGGCAGAGAAACCGTGAGCTCCCGAAAGTTGAATGCGGACAGAAGGCCTAAGAGCTTGATTTCGTGAGGCCTCGTCGCTTCCTGTGCCTCCTGCAGCGATTGAAGTGTCCCGAGAAAGCTTGGTGGTGGCGTCAGGATGTCACTCATCGAAGAGCCGCTCCCTGCGATGGAGGGGTTTCCGTTGATTTTCGGTGATTGTTCTTTTGACGAATAGCTTTGAGTCCCATCTCGCGCACTTCCGGATACGGCGACATGAGAAGAACTTTGCAGTGTTCAGGACTGAGGTTTAAGGCAACTTTGGCCGGAGTAAGGTGCACCAACGCATAGAGAGGAAGCCCTCCTCCCGCTGCAAACGTTGTGAGGATGAGGGGTTGCAGATCCCGCTCAGTTATCCACTGCAGCGCGGCCAGTGCCCACGGGCGACAGCCGTCAAGATTATCATGCTGATGGAGACTTCGAAGGTGAGCCTGTAGCCACGATTGAGCTTTGGCGTGATGCCAGAAAATCCGACTCGTGCGACACACATTCAGCGCCGCATCAGGATTTCGCCGCGCGCCTTCTTCAAAACGGGTGCTGTGTTCCCAGGTGGGATGGAGCGCGAGAAGCAAGGCGGTATCCGGGACAGTGCTCCAGTGCTCAGCAAGGAGCGATAGTGTTTCGTCAGATAACGTCCGGTCGGCCAATAGAATCCGAAGAGCTTGGCCAGGTTGCTCAACGGGGGTCGCAGCATCTCCGGGCCGGTCGGCAGCCATTAAAAGCGTATTCCGAGTCCGAGGAGACAGTAAATCTCGAGCCGCGGCGAGGCGAAGAATGCGGACGACCTGTTCCGGGTGAATACCGCTAGGGCGGGTTGTGCTGCGGGCGCCAAGAATCTTGCCAGCAACGCGCTCGGCAAAAATTGAACCCGGCAACTGCTCAATAACGTCGGGAATCGTGTCAAGAAGTTCAGGCGCGTGCTCAATCAAGCTCAGTACACGTTCTGGGGACTGACGCCATGCGCGCCGAAGTAAGCCTCCGTGGTGCTCCGGGCTGTGTGTAATGACAATTTCAAGCCCACTCGGGATACTCGCGTCAGCTTCTAGGGCAAGCTGCCATCGAGCTTCTTCCCCCTGCGCGTGGTGGAGTCTGGCTTGCAGGCTTGCAAGCGTGAGTGGACGTAAATTCATATATTTATAGTACTCGGTTACCTCCTCTAAGCCCGCAGTGAAATCGCAATAACAGATGCCTTGTGGAAGCAACGAGAGTTTGTCATGTATAGGTCGGGTTGTGTCATTCGCCCGAAGAGTGATTCTAGATACCAAAAAAAGAGGACAGGTGCTTTGTATACCGAAAAGATCGAGTACGATGTGTGAGTGACACACGCAATGTGGCTGGTTCTATCTCAGAGACACAGCGTTTAAGGCATTCTTCCTTTTTTTCGCCCAAGAATTATGGATGCGTTAACTCCAACTGCCCATCTGAATACGCAGACTCAGCACGGCACAAGCGCCGATGCTGTACTCCAGCCAGATTTATCCGTCGCTTTGCCGACTGGCTATAGCGGGCTCACAGGAGCGCTGACAGAGGAAATTCGTCGGTATCAAGAGATGCTCGTCTTGGTAGTCGAACGATCTGATGTCGAAACAGCATTACCAGATTGGTGGGGCCAGCTTGAGCCATTTTTCCAGTTACAAGTCCTCCACGGACTAGATAGCCGAAGAGGACATCTTCGCAGTTTTTGGGAAGGACTTGGCACGCATGCTCGTATCGTGGCCGCTCCACCCGCTGAACCGAAGCCTGCTCAGCCATACCCGGCGGGCCGAGGCGCGGGTAGGACCCAATGGGCAACAGGGCAGCACCTCAAAGAATTCATTAGTGCCAATCTGGCAGGTCACCTGTTGGAGAAAGAACCATCGGTCATCTGGGATATGCGGTGGGAGGCACTGGCACGGTGTGATAGTGAAATCGGGCAGCAAACGGAACGGGATGACCATTCTCGAATGGTCACTCGGAATAACAAAATCGTTCCTGTAATAACGAAGCAGCTTGAGCGAGTCGCTGCGTGGGTTCGGAGAACGCCGTCCGCGGAGGTTATCGCGCGGCTTGAAGGGGCACGGGCTCCGCAACTCTGGTCCGTTGTCGCACAAAACTTCCGAGATGTCAATGCAGATGTCTGCGCGCATGTTTTCGCCATATTCGGGGGCGAGGCTGGAACATTCTTGGCTCAACATCCGAGGGTGGATACTGAAGAGGGGTCTCGCGTGGTGCTTTCTTCGTACTTGAACTATGTCGAGGGTGAAAGACTTCGCAGGGCGCGAGCGAGCGACGGGTTGCGCTATGGGCGCCAAACTTATGTGAACGAAGCGAAGAATCCGTGGACGGAAGATGTATGGAGTGGCTGGGCATCCCTCCTCAAGTCTACTCCCCAGGAGTCCGCATACACACGCGGCGACGAGGCGGAATGGTCGGGTGACGAACCACAAGACCTCGTCAAAACTCGACGGGTTGTCCAGCCGGCTGTTTTGGCCGAGGTGCTTCAACTGGCTCCTCCACGGACAGTGTTGTCTATGGCTCGAGCCCAGTCCGTCTGTCAGGCCACTATTTTGGCTCTCCTCACTTCGGGACAGGATGAGCAGAATATTGGGACGCTGCTACTGCAATGGATTGGTCGGCGGGTCATGCTCTCTGGGCCGGCGTGGAGTCTTGTCTTTCAACACGCATCAATTCGACCACACCTTCGAGAGATTGCTGAGTGGGTCGTCACAGAAGAACCAATTGGACCTCCACCGGCTATTATCGCTCCGTTTGTCATTGTCTCAGAGAAAAAGAGCGGGCATTTCCAATCGGGATCGATGCTCTCGGATGGCGGTAACGCTTGGAGCAAGGTGCTCTGTGATGAACGGTGGAAAAATGATCCCGGTGTCGTTGATTTGGGAGAAGCATTTAGTGCTGGGCTTTCCGTAGCGAAAGGAGCAAGTTTCTACGTCGAATCCGTTGAACTCGCGAGAATTAGCCATGTGATGACTCCGATTGATGTGGCAGCCTCTCTCTTTTTGAAAAACTCCAGCAAGGTGGAGTATAGAACGGCGGCCGCGAAAAACCCTCGGCTTCACTCGCATCCATTAGTTCGTCCCATTTTGTGGCAAAGCTCCGCGTTGGATGTCATGCAAGAGTTGTGTTTGAACACCACCGATCAGCTGCTTTTCGTGACGATTACTGAAAGACTGTTGGCGAAAGCGCCAGATGTTGGATTGTCCGATCTGAAGGCGAGAAGTATCCCAGAAGGCCTAAAACTGCTGGCCGGGACACTACGTTCTATTCTTGTCTCTGGGACACGCGAACAAAAGCTCTCCGCCGTTGCAGTGATGGCACGATGGCGGGAGAAGGGAGCACTCGTAGAAGGATTAATCGACAAGGCACAACGCCGAAGTGCGAAAAGAGGCACAACTCCGACTCCGTAGCCCCGTGTCGGTGTCGAGCCAGAGTGGACGAAAAGCACGAGGGGCCTGACTCCATAGTCAAGCCCCTCACGCACTCCTCACCCATCTTCGACCCCCTCCCAGAGGCCGTTCAACAGGGACCGACATGCGGCGGTCTGTATGGGTATATTGCAGATTCTGTGCCACCCGGCCGGGGACAAGAAAACAATCCCGCTCTTCGAATGCAGAACAGACGAGGGGCCCAGTGCGTTTCGCACGGGCCCCTCGTCTGTTCTCTCCTCCCCCTCAGGCCCTCCCAGACCTTCAACGGGGCGTTCTCATCACGAGGCTCCTCAACCTCGACATACATATAATACAGACCTTGGAGGATATAGGGCAGCTTTACTCGACGCAGTCCCGTTTCAGCCAAGGCATCATGAAACTACCAGACAACCGGGTTACCTATTCGAGCCGAGAGTCGTCTCGGCGGAGGGCCAGCCTTCGATTGAGTTCCTCTGAACGAAAGCCCCGTATTCTTGCTGATGCCATCCTTGCATCGGTCCGCTTCTCCGCTAGGACCCCCACGCGTTCTCAAGCGAGACCAATCACTGTTGCCCTGCGAAGAAGCCGCAGTCAAGGAAGTGCAGATGCTTTTTACGACGCCGAAGAAATTTACGCGCACCATCAATCATGAAGGATTACAGGCGGTGAGCGAGACAATCGCCATCGGGCGAGAAGGATTGGTTCGCCTCATCAGTGTTCCCGCTGAGTTGAAGGATGTCCGGCGAGGACCAGAGCCGCTCGCGATGCCGGACGCCTATGCGCCAGTCTGGAACGAGGCGGTGAGTCGTGCTGTCGCCCGAGTCAAAGACGCCGCCGCAAGCGATTGGAGCTTGCCAGACTCTTTCACGGTGTCTTCGAAAGCTCACCTCGTGATGCAGCCAGTTCTCAGCGTTGTCGATGCGCTCGCATGGGTCATTCAGTCAGCGCCAGATGCGTGGGCGACCCTGCCACAAGAGACACAAGATCGCGCAACGGAAATCGGACTATCGCCACGGGATGCGCAGGGAAATCTGATGATTGACCCAGAGGGTCTCGTCGGCCAGCAGATCATTGCTTGGGGCCGAGCAGACCCGGAAGGCGCCTTGCGCTCTCTCCTGCGCGGGTCGCATTCGTCGATGCTGTCGTATCTGGTCACCGCCAGTGCGCTCCCGTCATGCGTGACGTTCTTGAACAGAAGGAACTTGTCGCCCAATGGTTCGGGAAAAAGTGCCCTCCCAGCGGACGGGCAGCACTTTTTGAGTGGGCGCTCCTGTGGTCCTGCAACGAACCTATGGGCCCAGGCGCTCACGTCCTAATTGGGCTCTGCCAAGCGGGCTGGGTGCCGACGGGAGGTCAGCAGCGGCTTATCAGACTGGCTCTCGACGCGCAAGAAGAGAACTCAACAGAGTTTGGAATACTCGAAGTTATCACTGCAAGCGATATCGCTCGCAAAGCGGCCGAGACAAGTCCACGTGGTCTTCATACGGTTGTGCTTTCGTCCGGCTTATGCACCTCGACTCCATCTCTCTGGAACACGGTGCTTGAGACAAAGCAGTGTGATCCAGGTGTTCTGGGCTGGCTTGTGCGGGAACTCACCCCGGCCAGGGCGCGAGCAATAATCGCGCGTTTTGATTGGGATACCTCCAGTCCGACTGGAATTTTCGCAGATCGGGCAGATGTTCTTGTTGCCGTACTCACACAGATGCATCCAGCCCCGAACCAGTCACCAAAAGCTCTCGCTGAGTTGCGGACCCTCGTCACTCCCCTCGTCGCGAAGATTCTACTGTATGATGATCGGGATGTTCGCATCCTCGGAACACAGGTACTCGGACGCTTTTAACGGAAATATATGCCGTCCAAAGTAGATCTACTGAGCGCGTTAATGGGCGAACCAAAAGCGTACCCGTCGAGTCTTTTTAAAAAAACACCCGAGGCTTTAAAAGATTTGCGGCCGGCAGGTATAGTGGTGCATACCCTTTTGACCCAACTATGTCTGAAAACTCGCCGTCGCTTGAATACGATGACGCCATGGAAGAGAACGTCTCGCTTGCGCAGATGCTCTTAGATGAGGAGGCTCGCGCGTCCCGCACGGTCCCAACTCTCTCCAAGACCCGCTTTATGGCTGGTCTGCAGTGCGATAAGCGTCTCGTTCTTGAGTCGAGGCACCCAGAGCTCCGGACGCTTGAAAGCGCGAAGTCTTCAACCGTCCAGAACCTCGGTCATGAGCTGGGAGCATTGGCCCGCCAACGCTGGCCCGGTGGGACGCTTATTTCGTTTGATCCGAAAAATCCTCAGTCAGCAGTGCAGGCGACCAAAACAGCTGCGGCTTCCACAGAAATTGAGGCTATTTTTGAAGCCACGGTCATTTCCGGCGGGCGACTTGCAGCCGCTGATGCGCTCGTTCGTCGTCCTGACGGTGGATGGAAGCTGGTTGAAGTCAAGTCTGGTAGCAAAGTGACTGACGTCTATCAGAATGACATTGGATTCCAGTGGCGTGCCTTTACTGAGGCAGGCTTTGACGTACGAGAGGTCGTGCTCTTGCTGCCAAACAAAGCCTATACTCTTGGTAAGAAGGGCGTGCTTGATCCGCAAGAGTTGTTCGCGGAGATGGATGTAACGACCGATGTGGAAGGGCTACAGGATAACCTGCAGGCAAGCTTCGTTGAGCAGCGTCAGATCTTGGCAGAAGACGGTATCCCGGACGTCGACATGGGGAAGCATTGTGAAGACCCACACCCGTGCCCATTTCAAGCCCACTGTAAGCAGCAAATTGAGGAGAAGCGTACCACTCCGGCCCCTCGCTATCCTGTCGGTAAACTCTACAGGATTAGCGGCAAGATGCGTGAAGCCCTCAAAGACACTGGTGTTGAGGACATTCGCTATATTCCTGATACAATGGGATTGAGCGATATGCAAAAGCGCCAGCGTGAATCCTGCCGCACGCAGGTGCCGTACCGGAATACGGCGGGCATTGTCAAGGCATTGGAAGAGATCAAGTTTCCCCTGCACTTTCTCGACTTTGAAGCTGTCAATCCCGCGATTCCTCTGTTCCCGAATACACGACCTTACCAAATTCTGCTGACCCAGTTCTCGAATCATACGATGACGGATGGCGGGCGGACCTATCATAGCGAATATCTTCACGTGACTGACAAGGACCCGCGAGAAGCCTTTATTAAAAAACTGATGCGAGCCGTCAAGGATGAAGGGAGTATTGTCGTATATTCTAGCTATGAAGCTGTGCGCTTGCGGAAGTTGGCGCAAGAGCTCCCGGCCTACGCTCCACAGCTGGAGGCAATCATTGCTCGATTGGTAGACCTGCTGCCAATCGTGCGAAATAACACCTACCATCAAGATTACGATGGGTCGTTCAGTATCAAAAAAGTATTGCCGGTCTTCGTGCCAAAAGACCAGCTGAGCTATGAGGGATTACGCATCAAAAATGGTGACGAAGCAGCGGTGGCGTTCATGGAGATGATGAACCCAGAGTCGACCATCGTGCGCCGGGCACAAATCAGTAGTGACCTTCGCGCCTACTGCAGTGTTGATACACAGGCCATGCTGCAGCTGCTGTTAGCCATCGCGCCAGAATTCATTGAAGCTCGGTTGGCGAAGGGGAAGGAAGAAGCAAAACTGCGCCGCCGCGGAGCACGCCGTGATCCTGTGTTGTCAGTAACCGATGAGGGGGTGAAAGCCCCAACAGTGGCGTCGTTAATGATTGAAATGAATAGCGATATCACCCGAGAAGCAGGCGGCGCCTCTGTCGCACAAGAGAGCTTGACTGCTACAACTCGTTCCCGTAAGCGGGTATCCGAATCAAGCACCACGACTGCTCCCGACACCAGTGGTGCGGCGGCGGTCCGCGCGAGCGAGGAGCAGAAGGGAAGCGAAAACACGATGGAAGGTATTTCAACTGGCCAGCTGGCCGATACGGTTTTTGTAGCGGCAGGCAGTGTGACGAATGCTGTCGCTCGTCGGACACCGAGCACCGGGACAGAAGCCCAAGCCACGGATATATCGATAAAGCAGAAAAGTGCGAAAACTGTCCGCTAAAGTTGGAGAGAAGCGATCCTCCGAAGACACGATCTAAGAAGAGTTCTCGGAATCACAGGGAAATAGATGCGAGAGGAAGAGGCACACCGGTGAGATATGTCTTTCGGGAAGCTGTGTCTTTTGATTGTCAGTCGCGGTATTCTTGAAAGGCGGTCGTGGCTGACAGGTGTCCGCTAGCGGGAAGGTGAAAATACCTAAGTTCTTAGTCAGGGGTGACTTTGTCCTGTGTCTCTAGGACCGACATTCATGCCCCGGCGACCGCACCAATCACTGCTGCGCGACTATGTGTGATAGGTGGCATATGAATACTCGGCCTTCTAACACTCTGTGTTTTCTCTCCAAGGGCTGAGGGTGGGTGTATCCACTCCGCCCAAGTGACGAAAGACCATCAAAAATGTTTGAGAGTAGAACGGTGCGGGCAGCGATGCTTCACCGCCGCTATTTTGTCAACGACATCACTCATCCGTGAGGCAACCAAGAGGGTGCCGCTTGGCAAAAAAGTCTCTTTGCTAGTGGCGTTTTGGCCGCGCGATGTCAGACAATGGTTGAGTCAGTGCCCAATGGTGAGCTGATAGCGGGTAAGTGGCGCATCGTGAGGCAGGGCAGTGTGGACAAAAACTTGTTCGGCGTTCCGAGTGCTTATTTGGGCATTTCGTGGTCGCGCGATTTGCTTATCCTTTTTTTCTTGTTATGCCCTCTACTGGTCTCACCGCAGCGCAGCATCGCGATCAAGCTTGGCGCCAGCAGATGCAGCTTCTCCTTCCACTCTGGGACGGGTGGGCCGCCAGCGACTTTCTTGATGCGTGGGTCAGTCTCGGCTGGCCATGGCCACAGTGCCCCATGGACCGGGAAGTGGCCGCCGCGGATTGTCGGGGATTACGACATCTCCAACGGCGCGGCGTCCCCGCCAGCCTTCGGTGTGAACCGAAACTTCTTCAAGTGAGCGGCGGAATTCTCTTGGACCTATCGCTGGCCTCAGCCGGTGTGTGGCCCCAGCAGGCCTCGCCGTATTTTCACGAGATACTCCCAGAAGAGATTCTTCAACACGAAGATATTGAGAAGACTCTCGGGCTTGTCATCCATCAAGAGCTCGGAAAAAGACTCGGACTTTCAGGCGGGAATTTTGTCGGGCCAAGCCACGCCAACGGTAGTCGGGATGAGATTAATACAGGAAGACGTTCGGTATCAGTGCGGGAAGTGATTTTTGTAGAGACTCAAATGTCAGGACAAAAATCAAGACAGGCAACAGGGGACGCCTCCCGGCCGACAACAGAGCAAACACAAGCTCAGGGAGCGACGCAAGACGTCGCCTTTATGACAGGGCAAGCGAAGAGGCTTGATATAAGTGAAAAAATAAAGCACGTCATTATTAGTGGTCATCGGGACGGTGTCACTCAGGATCTTGAGACGGGCGTCGGTCACTTCACCACGGAACAAAACGCTCAATCTCTCGAAGAGGGGCTATATCTCCCTATCCTCGAAGCTCACTCGGACCAGCGGACTGGGGACCAACTCCTCCCTCTTCCAGCCGACGAATTGGCAAGACACCACCACAAGGGGAAGAACAATCAAACTCACCAGTCCACTCCCCATCCGGAGTTCCTTAAAGGGGAATCGGAAAACCATGTGAAAGCCTTGATGGAAGGCGTGAAAAGAGGCGACTCAAGAGAAGAGAACGCAGGACTAGATACGCCCTCCGTCCCACAAGGAGAAGGAAAGAGAGGCGATCAGATTGGAGAAGGCAGCAGGGTAGAAAAGCAGGCTCCCCAGTCCGAAAGCAATCAATACTTTCCCAGTCCGTCGCACGCGGCAGTTTATCAAGAGCTCCTCTCCCACCCCCTCGACTCCTCATTCCTTAGGGATTCGCAGCAAGTGAACGCCCTCGTGGCGAGCTGGATACAACGACAAATCCTTGAGAGGGCCATCCGTCCGACGTGGGCGACGATCGCGTGGTGGGACGCGTCGTGGGTAGTCGCCTCCGGGCTAGTGCGAACAACCTTGGATGAGGTTGGACGTCGCCCTTCTCGGGCGACGCTGGCCAAAGCGCATAGCCGACTCTTGGCCATTAGCCGAATGTGGGATGCGACGTGGGGGATGGGTGCCATCGCCGAAGAAACGAGCGTGCGGGTCGTCGGAGAGCGTCGATTGGCGAGCGGCGCGGTCAACCTTGAAGGAATCTCTCTCGTCCCGTTTGATCTCGAAGAGGTGCTCCGTAATCCGAGCCAATCTAATCGGGTCTATGTCTCTGCGACCCCAGATGGTATCGCAGATGAGTGGGATGTCTTAGCCCGGTGGATGGTGTCAGGTCGGTGTGATACCTTAACACGAGATCCTGTCTCTGACGAGAGCATTCGGGCCCTCAGATCCTTGTCCCGTTAAATCCCAGATTCAGCAAGTGATAATCGCACGTTCGGCAGCCTGGTTGAATCATCAGTATCTCGCAGAGAGAAGGAGACGGCATTCCTCCTCGTGCCTTCAAGAGTAAAGATTTCAGTGCCATCCTTTGAATAGAGTATTCCAGACCTAAAAAGAGGCGCTCCGGCGCTTCTGCGATAAAATCTTGAAAGTGATGAAGGCAGCTTCTTGAAGCGCTAATTTAAATCATATGGAAAACTTATTAAAAAGCCTCTTGAGAAGCGTCGGGTAGAGATCCGCGAGAAGAGCTCAATCCTTTGAATTCTGGAGTAGGCGGTACGCTGTGGCGGAAATAGTTCATGACTTCAATTCCTTTCGGGGTTTGAAGGAAAAAGAGAAAAGCCATCCAGAGGCAGTCCACAACGTCTGGTGAATGTCGATAGAGGCTTAGATCAGAAACTCCTCCTCTTGAATGAGACTGGGGAGTTGAGATGAGAGAAGAAGTCGCGGAACTATTGTCGCTCCACAGGTCTGACTCATCGACCGATCGGCTAATGATGTGGTCTTTTTGGCGACGCTGTGGCTGGTTTTGTAACTGCATCATCTCAGCGGGGAAGTGCTCCGGGAGAAGCTGGCTCGCGCCTGCGCCGAGAATAACAGACCGCTCTAAAAGGTTACGAAGCTCTCGAATATTTCCGGGCCAGCTGTGGTTGTGAAGCATCACCCCTGCCTCAAAGGCAAGAACAGGTGTGGGGTAACCGTTTTCGGTTGCGAATTGGACGAGAAAGTGATTAATTAATAGATCAAGATCTTCATTCCGTTCCCGTAAAGCAGGGAGGCGAATTTCGATGACGGCGAGTCGATAGAATAGATCCTGTCTCAGGCGACCGGTGCGGACCGCATTCACAGGGTCTTGGTGTGTCGCTGCAACGATGCGAAGGTCTACCGGAATATCTTTCTTGCCTCCAAGTCGTCGAATCGTTCTCGTTTCAAGCATTCGAAGCAGCCGCACTTGAAGATCGGGAGCCATTTCTCCAATCTCGTCAAGGAATAGCGTGCCTCCGTGGCTTTGCTCAACGATGCCTTGCGCGGCCTCGCCAGAGCCTGTGTATGCTCCCTTTTCATGGCCAAACAGTTCATTTTCGAGAATGTCTTTAGGAAGCGCACCGCAGTTGATCGCCAAGAATGGACCATCGGCTCGGCGAGATAAATCATGGATAGCACGCGCGACAAGCTCTTTCCCTGTCCCACTCTCTCCCAGCACGAGAACCGAGGCGTTTGACGGCCCAACATGGCGCAGCAAGTCAAAGATTTGCTGCATCTCTGCTGTCCTCCCAATCATGTGGCAAAAAGACTGTTCAGGAAGGATTCCCTCAATGTGGTTGTCCTGAGTCGCCCCTCCCGCCGGGAAACCGCTACCGCCCGCCCCTCCGGTTGCAAAGTGCACGGCGGCAGGCTTGTGGCCGAGAGAGCTTCCCGCAGCAGATCGCGTGCGGGCCTGAACTGTCGCTAAGAATCCTTTAACGCGATCACAGAACGAAGAGAGCTGGTCTGGCTTGAGCGGGAGGTAATAAACGCAGTCGAGATCATCAATCTCCTTCTCTAAACCGGAAGAAGCGGGCTCCAACATCCAAATAAACGCCGGTATGTGCGTGTGGTCCTGCTGAATGCTCGCCCTCCGAGTCCGCGACAGAGAAGTGGGCTCTCCGATAACAACCCCCGCGTGAAGCATAGGGCTTGTGCCCCCAATTTCTCCAGGAAGCACAGGAATATTCGCGCTCCGCAATGCTTGATAAACCTGACGTCGTAGAGTCGCGTCTCGAATCAGCAAGACGACGGTGCCGGCCGGTTTACAATCTCGTGCCTTGCAATTTCGGGATTTAGATGGGGAGGAGATGAAAGCCGATGCCGCAGGAGAAGACTCGCCTGAATGATCCTCAGAAGACGAAAGAGAAGACGGACCATGAGAAAAATTAGGAGAATCAGTTTCGCTGAAAGAAGGAACCCTAGAGAGGGAAGTCGCGGACTGGGGAGTCTCGGACTGAGGGTTCTTGAGATATTTAGAGGGGGGAGTTTTAGAAGCCCTAGAAGAAAGAGCTTTAGAATCCCCCAAAGTAGTCTTCGAAGGGAGAGGGAGCGTAGCTTTTAGAATATGGGAATCTGAAACACCCGAAGAAGCCGAAGTACTAGAACCTCTCGTATCCCCTTGAAAAGGAAGAGGCGGGGAGGTAACGCTTGCGATGGATTTATTGGTCGAGCTGGGCGGTCTTTGCTCCGGAGAAAAAGGAGGGGACCCTGTGCTCTTCGTGTTGGCCTCCACGGAGTGACGCGTGTTTGAGGGTCTATCCATAAAAAGGCATGAAGCAGTCAATCATGAGCAGTCAGAAGAATATGTGTGGGCAAGGCAGCATGGCGAAAATAATTGAACACCAACTCTTCGCAAAATCAACCACGGCAAGCCAATTCACACACAGGCTCTGTAGCAACAGATTGGCAGACGAGACGCCTCTCTTTCGAACGGCAGTGGCACCGCAACAACTTTGTATTTGCATGTGACTTCGTGTAGGCCTTGCGATATATCGGCAAGAGCAGCAAAAAGTAAAATGAAAGTTGAAGCCGTCTTCGATATCTCTCCAAGGTGTGAATGTTTGGATTCATCGCCGGCGCCACAGCTGGCAGGTCATTCTGAAAGCAAAAGCAGACAGGGTAATCTTTGCAATACGGCGTACTACGCTGGGTAGGATTTTCTGTAGAAATAAACCTAGTACAACAGTTGGGCGGGTAAAAAAACTCTCTTAATCCGAATTCTTATTCCGAATTCTTATTCCGAATTCAAATGGAGCCAAGAATAGATCGTTACAGCTCTGCCTGATAGCATAAAGGATGTTCGGGGCTTCGTGCCACCAAATCAAAACTCAAAGAGCCTGACCGATCAGTAAGGATTTCCCCAAGCGCCTTTGCGTCGTTCAAAAGTCCGAAGAACGCATTGAAAACGCAGGTGGTGTAGTCTTGGTCTACGCCGGAAGTGGAATAATTTCGTTCTCGTTAGCAGTATGAGCGAGGACCAGATCAGGGAGCAAGAGGTATTATCTCTAGCCTCTTTGTCCTCTTGTGAGAGACGTGGTCACTCTAGTTTTGCTTGTCTCAAGACTATCTTGGCGAAAATGTCGAAGCGGAGACCCCTGCCCATCCAGCTTGCACCGGGCCTTGCTTCAAAAGCCGAAAGACGACGAAAAAGAGGGCTCCGCTAGACGATGAAGACGGCTTGGGTGTACAAAAGTGAAGGTATGGATATTCTTCTCCTCAATCCCTCACGCGTTGAAAAATAGCGCTTAGGGAGAGCCACTAGGCAAGACATCGTAGGGGGGCGCCAAATAACCGCTGTACTGGACGTCTTCAAAAGTGCTGCTAGCCTCGGGTTCGAGCAGAACGGGAAGGAAGACGACTGGTGCACCAAGCTTTCAGTAGAGTAAGGTCTTGCGCATTCCGGACGTTAAAGACAGGGATACCGAGGCCCTGAGCTAATCTCCATCCGTGTCCGGTACCACCACCGCTTCGGTGATCTGGCGAAAAGCAGGCAAGCACCGCATCGCTCCGGCGGCTGATGAGCGGACCTGTTGTGCTCCCGGGAATGAATCCGTCCCACGGTGCTTCGTCCGTCGGACGACCAGCGATAATAGCCGCGTTGCGTATCATCAGTTGGGCGACATGAGGCTTATCCTTGAGTAACCACTTCCACGACTTACCCAGTGTTGTCTTCTCTGAATGAATGTCGAATTCTGACTGAGCAGAGAGACGATCCTCCTCTGAGGCAGTGGACGAGAGGCGCCAGTACTGGCTTGTCGCAAATCTTTCTTTGAGCTCCCATTCCCGGGCGGCGAGTGCGATCACCTCGGGCTCATAGGGGGGAGTCCAACAAGTAGCCCCGGCCCATTCGGGAGAAGCCAACACCGTGTGACGGACCGCGGGAAGCGCAAGAATAATACGTTCCGGTGCGGTGTCCATACCTCCAATCGCCCATGACGTGTCCGCTCCAAGGGCGCCGCCAGACCGAAGCCAGGCACCTCGGTGAACAAGGGCCTTCGCTGTCTGCTGAAGAAGAGCGGCCTCCTCAGAAGTAATTTCTCGACTCCCGATGGCCGCGAGAATTACAGGGGTTGGTGTCATGGCGTTCGTGGGGATGAGGCAGGAGATTTTGCCTTTGGGCGTTCGGTGGCAGCATCCAATTGCAGTCTCCCCATCAACCGAATGGCACGTTCGCGGACCTCCTTGTCCTCTTGGACGAGGAGGGGCCGGAAATGCTGCCTGTGGAGTTTGACAGAGGCTGAAAGAGCCGGTGGGCCGGATTCAAGGATCGCAACAGCTTTCGCGGGGTCTTGGCGGACAAGTCGAGGCCAGAGATTCTCGAATTCCTCGGGGGTCGCGGCGGCGAGCAGGCCAGCGAGAACCTGTGGCGCACGGCACCGTCCTAGTTTGGCCCGAACATTTGGCAGGCCGTTGGCGGACGGGTTTGCTGCGAGACTGTCTCTGACATCGTCATCATCTGCCCGAAGCAAAATCAGTTCCGCAGACGCCTCCGTGATATTAGGAGCCTGTGCTGCGAGGCGAAAAAGGCCAAGGTCAGTGGCCGGGCCGAAATCTTCAAGAAGCCAGAGTAACTGGTTTTCATTCCAAGTCTTCTGGGATAACGCTGCGTAAAGGTGATTCTGATATCGTGAAAACAAAGCCGTCTTTGTCTTCACGAACTCCGTCTTGCTGAGAGAGGGATTGGCGAGGCGACGAAGCGTTGTCGTAATGTCACCACTAGAGTTGTCTCCGGCAGTATTACCAATACGTGTCCACTCGGCTGGACAATTCGTCGCGGAGAAAAGCGCCGAGAACCCCCACGAGCCGGCGTAGCGAACGCGAGCGGCCTCCTGCTTCTCTTCGGCGGTTTGAACTTTGCCTCCACGAAGAGTGTTATGGACAGTGGTGCCAAACTCCTGTACGCCAGCGTCGTCAAGCAGACCTGCGAGGCGGATAATGGCACTCTGTGCGAGCCCCTCAGGCCGAAAACCGAGCACGGTAAGGGCGTATAGCGCCTCGTCGTGAGAGGGGGTCATTTCCCAGCGTGTGGTTTTCGTTATCGCGATTGACATCTGGGTGTTCCAGACTTGCGTGTCGATTGAGAGATGGGCGAGCAACTCAGTCAGGTCGGGTTGTTCAAAAAACGAGGGGTGATTGAGAATCTCCCGCACCGTCCCATGTCGCCACATCGCTGCTGTGACAATGGCGGGCGTGAGCCGAGCGCAGTATTTAACAACGTCGGCACGAATGAGCGGAGTCTGTACGTACGACAAGACCATGGCGACATTCTCTGACGTCGCCTGAGCCGCCCATTCACGAATGCGCTCACGGCGCTCAGCCATACCGGGAATCAGGAGTTCTTCTCGGAGATCTTCACTACCCCGCCCAAATCGGGATTGCTTGGACTGGGGCGATGCGCTTTTTTTTGAAGAGGAGCCGGAGGGAAGAAGAGTCCCATGGAGGGTCGAGGCCAATTGGTCGAGCAAGGGAGTCCAAACGACGTCGTCGGGAGCCGCCGCGCAGCGGGCGATAAAGTCAGCAAGGGTGCCCGCGGGGGCGAGGCGAAACAGATCTTCAGGCCCGGTAGGGGTGTGGCTATGAGTGTGGCTCTGGCTTTTCAGGTCGACCATCAATCTGAGCACTCGACTAATCAAGCTGTCATCGGTGGAAATTGGAACCTCTCCAATACGAAGTTCGAGGCGATGCATGTCAACTCGGTTCGTCGAAAGAGCAAGGCGAAAGAGGCTCGCATTTTCCCGGGTCTCGTCCGGCGAAGGATTTAATGCAAGCTGAAATGGTCCAAGAATAGTCGGTGGGGCCAGTGGCACCGGCGGAGTCACGATCTCGGACTCGATCCCACGGCCCCGAAGGGTGATAGTCTGTGGCAGAATCTGGTTCATGCGAAATCTGGAGAAATTGAAGTGTGCTTTACTGTACCGGTTCGTGCGGAAAAAACCGCTCTTTTCCGAAAGTTTCCACAGCGAAGCATCTCCCAATGTGTACCGCATGTACCGTCACAATCTGGGAAGAATCTTGGAAGTCTCGACGGGAATTCGTGGCAGGTAGCTCATACTGACTACTTTTGGCTTCAAAATCCGGGGCACCGAGGTTCTTGTGGTGAGTAAAAAAGACGTGTTTTCCCGGAAGGGGTGGACGGAGCGGCAGTCACCCCCTATCATGTACCACGTCGCCCTAGTCGACGCGCTCACATTGACGGATCGTCCGTCTCTGACCTCACCATTGTCCGCCTCCTATTTTTATGCGTCGTTTCGCACTGGCTGTTCCTGTCGCAGTTTTACTCTTATCTGCCTGCTCGTCAAAGACTGAAACCGAAGCGGGAAAGGCATCGGCTGATACGACCGCCAAGGCAAAGCCGGCGGCCATGCGGTCAGAGAACCCAATTCAACTGACCCAGCCACATCAAAACGTGATTCGGAAGCTGAATCAAGAGGGGATGCTGCTCATTCCGGCCGTTCGAGCGAAAAGCGACTCGATGATGAAGGAAATTCAAGCTGGCAAGATGAACATTGAGGGCGGAGCTGCCGCATTCGACGTGTGGCTGACCACCTACGCTGCCGCGCACCCAGCGGAGATTGAAAAAGCGAAGACGGAGCGTGCGGCTCAGATGAAGGCCATGCCGGCCTCGACCAACCCTGTGGTGAGAGAAGTGAGGCCGGGTTCTCCGAAGCCGACTCCGATGCCAATGCAGGCCCCTATTTCAGTCTCAAAGCCGTAAGAAAAAAAGAGACCAGCTTGTACGAAAGAAGGGCAGCTTCTCTAGGTCTAGGGAAGCTGCCCTTCTTTCGTGTACCTCTCTGTTGAGAGGGCAAAAAATGACGTTTTTGAATTCTTTCAGCTCTCCTAAGAAAGACTCAAAAAGCTCCTTGCTCGTTTTGTGTGTACGAAGATCTTCTACAGAGTCTCACTCGGGAGAAGAATTATCCAAAATCTGCTCTCTCTGTGTGTCTCCTTTTTTTACTTCTCTCTACTTCAAAAGTGCGACGCCGAAGTTTACAGCAATATTTGAGCTGTGTCGCACGAGCAGATTTGCTTACGATGTCTCGCTTTTTCGACTCGAAGCCCGTGCTCCCTTGGAAATCCTCATTAAAATCCGGCGTAGCTCACCGTGACTAAAATAGTGCCTGAATATGCGCCAGCACGTTGAAGCGAGCCCACCGTAATAGTGCCTCCAAAGTCTAGCTGCATCAATCCGCCAGTCATGTTCGGGTTTTGAAGAATGACAGTACGACGGGTCCCCGATGCTGGTGTAAACGTCTCCACGAAGTTCCCTGTCGTAGCCCGGGCGGCCCATTCAGACACCGGAAGGGTCTCGCCAGTGCTGATTCGGGTGAGAGCTGCCGGGACTGTCAGCGTGTAATACACGGTCGCCCCTTCTTGGCCTGACACGTTCAGTCGCCCAGACTGCGCGCTCGCCGGGCTGATGGTTTTGCCGGTCCCCTTCGGCAAAAAGCCAAAAGAAAGGGAGCGCACCGAAGTCGTTGCAAGACTTTGAACAACAGTGCCAGTCAAAGACAGATATACATTGGTACTCGGAGTGCCGGAGAGACTGATTTGGAGGGATGAGGTGTAGAGTCCAGAGACTTGCCCGGCCGTCGGGGTGGCCGTGAGACCGATCCATATGTCCATGACTCCGTCAGGTCCGAGGGTGACATCAACCAGTCCATTGAGAGGAATGCTAAAATTAGCAACAGTGCTCTGGTTATTTGTGAGAGAGCGTGCCTGCCACGACGATAGCGGAACGGATTGCCCAGAGACAATCAGCGCGCTTGGCGTCCCGAAAAGAAGGGTTTGGGTTGAATTAGCCGGTCCCGTGATGCGCGCAATAGGTGCGCCGGAACTGGTAGTGGAGAGCGTGACAGGAACGCCAGGGTAAAGCGTGCCAAACAGCCCGTTCTGAATCCCGAAAATAGTGACTTGCGCCTGTGCGGGGAGGCTGAGCGCAAGGGAAACAAGCAAGGGAACAACAATAAGGGCTGTTTTTCGAGCAGAGCGCCATCTCGTTACTGCGAAGGTTGAAAGAGGAGGAAAAGCAGTCATAAATAGGCGCGAAAGAGGATTCTCGTCAGAATATAGTCGGGAGAAGATACCGCTGGCGAGGGAATCTTGTGACTAGTCCTTGACGGGGGATAGGTAGCGGGGCTATTGTCTCTCACGTCCCCTGCCGCTTCAAGGCTGCGACGTTCGCCCTCCTCCTTTTTTAATATCCTCCATGCGTTCCCTTCTTCGCATTGTTCGCCGGAGTGCCCTCGGTCTCGCTGGGGTCGCACTTGTCCTAGCCCCGGCGGTTGCCTCTGCGCAAACGGCTGACGAGGAGAATGCGCAAGTTACGCTGCGTATTCTTGCTCCGCTCGAGCTTTCTGCTCTCCCCATGCTATTTAATAGAGTTGTCGCGGGTGCACCGAAGACCGTCCTGACGACCAGTGCCTCAGATCTTGAAGGCTACGCCGGCATGCTATATATCGCAGGAAACCCTGATTTGCCTATCCGGGTGCAGTTTGCATCGATTCCCGCACAGCTTTTGCGGGATGGCGACCCAGCCTCTCCAGCAAATGAGCGCTTGGCATTGGCCACTTGGACCGCACGGATCGAGCGCAGCAGCATGCAGTTCCCGGCAGCGTGTGGTGCGCCGGGCAACGTGACTCCGACTGTGCTCGGTGTCGTGAATGTAACCCTGACGGCCGGCGAACCATATGCCGCTTTGTGTGTTGGAGCTACGGTGACACCTCCGCCAACACTGCGTTCTGGCATGTATTATGTCGGCGAAGGATGGGGTGCGAATCCTGGAACTCCAGAAGGATTGATTATTCTTGTGAGCTACGAAATGTAATGCCGGAAAATTCTGGTGAAAGGGGGCTTTCCTTCGGGGGAGCCCTCTTTTGCTTTTTGTCTCGCTGGGTAGAAACTCAAAGGCTTCCCATCTTGAAAGACTGTCCGGGGGCGTTGAGGGACTGTAGAACAGGAGAGTAAAAAATCTATTTCTCCGAAAAGTAAAGTGGAAGAGACAACAGACTCTATTGGACTGACGCTCTTTCTGGCGAGGACAAGCGATGGAACGAATGAGTCTACTGCGACACAGGGCGGGGCAATAACGAATAAGAAGACTAAGAATGTTGAAACGACGGGCGGACGGGTGAATGGCAGCAAGCGGGCGAATTAATCACGAATTAAATAGGGAATTTAATCGGAAATTTGCGTATCCGCGAAAAAGGGGAGGAGTCTCCTACGAAAGTGCATCGAAGCGCTTCGGTAATCTGCCCGGGTGGAAGGCCCTGGGACTGTTTCGAAGGAGCGGCAAAAGAATTTTGCGGATGCCCTTGCGGTGACCCTAATGCCTTCTGTATAGTTTGGTGTCTACCCTAGTCAGGGGCGATGCTTCCTCCCTCTTTCTTCTCTTCCCAATGCGGCGTTCTTTTCTGCGTGCCCTTCTCGGGGCATCCGCGCTGGGCCTAGTTTCGATGGTTCTGCCAGCTACCGCAGAGGCCCAGTGCGGGCCCACTGAGTGCTCAGGTTCTATCGGAGTGAGTGCCCAGGTGATCGCCCGTATCGACCTTACGAAGATCCGCGACCTCAATTTCGGTGTGGCCTTTCGTGGGACCCCAAAAGTAGTGACGTTTGCTGATGTTGGGGCAGGTACGGGAATTGATAACCCAAGCGCAGCTCTGGTCAAAGTGACCGGCGAGCCGTTGTTTGAGATGAAGTATAGCTGGGAGAATGTGCCTGCTTTCCTCGCATTTGAAGGCATGCCAAGTCCTGGAATTACTGAGCAGCTTCCTGTCACGTTGATCTATTGCTTGTCGGAAACCGAAACCTCCGCCGCGTGCGGACCTGGGTCTCCGCTCGCCGTTGGCAATAGTGAATCGGCCACCCAAACGTTTCCTTCAGCAATAGGCCCCTCGGAGACGGGGGAGCACTATATGTATATCGCTGGAACCGTCACAGCTGGAACGTCGATCAAGCTCGGACTCTACCAAGGGTCTCTCACGGTGCGTGCGTCATATGTCGGTCTCTGATCCTTTCACTTTTTATCTGAATCCCATGCGTATGTTTCGATTTGCCGCGGTACTGGCGGGCTTGATGCCCTTCGGTGCATTGGCTGCCCAAGGGACGGCGGATGACGGCCAAATTCAAGTGCTGATGCGAGTGCTTCAGCCGATGGTCGTCACGAAGGTTTCGGATCTGACTTTCGGCGATGTTTTCCGTGGCCAAGCTCCCAAGACTATCTCCCCCCGTCTCGAACAACAGCTGGATCTCCCTGGCGTCGATGGTGGCCGCGCGTATTTTACGGTCATCAGTAGTCGCGATCTTGATGTCCAGATCACCTTTACCCTCGTTAATCCGATCCGCACTGGCGGCACGGAAGAAGTCCCAGTCACTGACCGACGCTACTGTATCATTGAAGCAGCCGGTGCCTGTGCCTCTGACGAGGCGCTCTTGTCCGCAACACCGTTCGCAGCGCCACTCTTTACAGGTGGTACAAATATTGACGCTGTGACACGGCATATCTACATCGGCGGAACCGTCGAAGCAGATGTGTCACAGGCATTGGGTAGCTACGTTGGCTCGCTCACCCTGAAAGCCGAATATATCAACCTGTAATTGGTCGTGTTCGTTGGTGTTGGTGAAATACAATCCTCCTTTCCTCTCTTTTTCTTTTCCTCCCATGCGTTCTACTTTTGCTATTGCCGCGCTGGCCCTTGTTGTTGCTCCAGCCGTTGCGTTCGCGCAGACGTCGGATTTCGATAACATCGCCATCAACGCTCGTGTGCTGCAGCCGATCAATGTGGTCGGAGTTGCTGCTTTGAACTTCGGCGACGTGTTCCGCGGCCAAGGCCCGAAGACGATCGACGCCAAGGCGACCAGCCAGACCCCGATGTTCCCGACCGCA
>Ga0163144_10003429_pt1 | contig 36081 bp, 26 predicted proteins | sample OliLak19BULKMAT1_FD_123175 | JGI IMG/M metagenome (GOLD analysis project Ga0163144, IMG submission 123175) | Freshwater microbial mat bacterial communities from Lake Vanda, McMurdo Dry Valleys, Antarctica - Oligotrophic Lake LV.19.BULKMAT1 | ecosystem: Environmental > Aquatic > Freshwater >...
ACCGCTCAGTTTATCAGGACCTTGCGCAATGGAATCCTCGTTCGAATTCACTGGCTCCAGGCTCTGGCTCTCCTGCGAAGGTCCATGGAATCTTACTTATAAAAGTGCCCAGACACCGTTGGTGATTGTGAAGGAGGCGTTGGTTCTGTCGGGGTAGGTGAGGATGACAGTGCTTGTCACCTTGCCCGCGAAGTTGAACGTCTGATCGCGTCGGAACCATTGGTAGGTCAGCGGCGCCGCTCCGGTCGCTACGATCGAGAATTCCGCCGGAGTTCCGTTCACACTACCAAATGAAAGCACCGCATGGTCGGGGCCGCTGACGATCACGGGGGCGGCCTGTACGGCCAGGCCCAGCAGGCCGAGACCCATGCTAACACTGGAGGTGATCCAGCGTCGCACCGTGCCAGATGTTGCGTGGGCAAGGCGTTTGATTGGGAGGGTCAGGTCCATCTCCAAGACTTAACACCAGCCGTAGCTGGCACTGGTAGCAAAATTTTCTGCCTTAGGCGCCTCCAGAATTGGCACCATTCCCTTGGCCAAAGGTCCGGAGTTCCGCGCAGTGGTTTTAATGGCCGGCGACGACGAGTCGATTCCTTGGCAAAGCCGGATTGGAAGCGTGGCTGAGGACTCGGATTTGAGGAAAGGTTTCTTCGGCCGAGCCGTACAAGGTTGGCGAATGGAAACTCCAGGACCAAGGCTTTTACGCTTCCAACGCCTGGCCGGCGGCTGCGGCGCGTGGGGCGTTTCTGATCATTCCGCTACCGCATTTCTGGCGGCTCCGGCGGACCCGAGGAAGGCAGGTTGAAAAACAGCGGTACCGACGCCACCGGCACGGGATTGTGATTTGTCGGATTCAGTCCTTTTGATAGCCTGCCGATGATGACCACGACGCAACGCCTCTTCTCACTGGCCCTCGTCGGGCTGGCCCTGTTTTCCACCGAGCTTCCCGCCGTTGCGCAAACAGCCACCGGGGTGGTTTTTGAGGACCGTAATGGCAATGGCGTCCGTGATCAGAAAGAGAAAGGTCTGCGCGGTGTCCGCGTATCCAATGGACTGGAATTCGCCCAGACGGATCGGGAAGGTCGCTGGCAGCTCCCCGTGCTCGCGGGCCCGGAAACGACCTTCTTCGTCATCAAACCTCGCGGTTATGCCTCTCCGCTGTCGCCGCAACGGTTGCCGCAGTTCTCTTACCACCACAAACCCGGAGGCTCTCCCTCGCTCAAGTTTCCGGGTCTTTCACCCACCGGGCCGCTTCCGGCTTCCATTGATTTCCCTCTAAATGGCCAGCGCGAGCCGGAGACGTTTCAGGCCCTCTTTTTTGGCGATACTCAGCCCCGTGATGTGCGCGAAGTGAACTACTTCAAACATGACATCGTGGAGGAATTGATCGGCCAAACGAACGCCCAGTTTGGCGTTACCTTGGGCGATATCGTGTTCGATGACCTGAGTGTGATGGAACCGCACAACGCCGCGGTGGCGCTGATCGGGATTCCCTGGTGGAACGTGATCGGAAACCACGACGTCAACGTCGACGCGCCGACGGCCACGGATTTCGAGGACACCTACAACCGGGTATACGGGCCGAGCTATTTTTCCTTCGACCACGGTCCGGTTCATTTCGTGTCGCTTAACAACATCCAGTTTGTGCCCCTCAATGAACGCGGGACCAACAAAGCCACCTGGCGTTCGGGAATTGATCCACAGCAACTGGAGTGGCTGAAGAACGACCTTGCACTCGTTCCGGAAAAGCAATTGGTGCTGCTCATGATGCACGTGCCGATCTACGACCTGGCTAACCGGGAAGAGGTGTACCGCTTGATCGAGAACCGCCCGTACTGCCTGAGCATTGCCGGTCACACGCACTGGACGGCCCATCGGTTTCTGCGCCGGGAGGACGGTTGGATGGGGCCGGAGCCGCACCATCACATCGTCAATGTCACGGCCTGCGGGAGTTGGTGGACCGGTCGGCCGGATGAATCGGGGATTCCCCACTCCACCATGGCCTGTGGCGCGCCCAACGGTTACTCGGTGCTGACGTTTCAGGACCGAGGTGTGACTGTGGATTTCAAGGCCGCCCGGCGACCGGCCAGTTATCAGATGGCGATCGAAGCGCCCGAGGCCGTGCCCGCGGCCCTGACTGCGACGACTCCAGTCTATGTCAATGTCTTCAACGGCGCAGAGAATTCACTCGTGGAGATGCGGCTCAACAACCGCGGTCCTTGGCTGAAACTCGACCGAACGTTGGAGCCCGATCCGACCTATGAGGCCACTCGCTTACGCGAAGGGACCAACGCCGTCGCGCCCTTCCGAACCTTGCCCAAGCCAGTTAAATCCCAGCATCTCTGGAAGGGATTCTTGCCCGCGAATCTGCCAGTCGGCACCCATTACATCTGCGTCCAAGCGCGGGATGTGAATGGCACACTGCATCCGTCCATGCGGGCCCTGACGGTGGAGTGAGAGTCAGCGCCCGCCGCCCGGCGCATATTTCGCCAGCCAGGCGAAGAATTCGGCGAACCAAAGGAGTGAATCCTGGGGTTTCAGGATCCAATGATTCTGGTCTGGGTAATACAGCAGGCGCGCTGGCACGCCCAGGACCTTCAGTGTGTTGTAGTATTGGAATCCCTGGGTGACCGGAACCCGGTAGTCGAGTTCGCCGTGAATCACCAGGGTCGGCGTTTTGAAATTCTTCGCGTAGGTGAGCGGAGATTGTCGATCCACTAACACTGGATCCTCCCACGGATAGGCACCCAGAGCGACGTTGAGCGTGGAGGGGAAATCCGAAGCCATCATGGCCGGCCAATCATAGACCAGGGCGTGACAGACGTGAGCTTTATAGCGGTCCGTATGTCCGTTGAGCCAGGCCATCATGTAGCCGCCAAAACTACCCCCGGCGGCCGTGAGTCGGTCGCCGTCAATAGAGCCCGATTTCAGCAACGCGTCCGTGGCGCCCTCGACATCCGCGAGTTCCCGCTCGCCATACCGGGTAAGGCTGGATTCCACGAACTCCTGACCAAATCCGGTGGAGCCATGAAAGTTTACGCCCACGACGACATAACCTTTGGCCGCGAAGACCTGAGGATTCCAGCGGAAGTGGAATTCGTCGCGCCAAGCCCCATGCGGTCCGCCATGGACCATCTGAAGCAACGGCCATTTCTTGGTCGGATCAAAGTCCGGAGGATACACTACCCAGGACTGCACGGCCCGGCCGTTCCAACCGGGAAAGTTGGTGTCGACCACGGTACCTAATTTCCAGTCAGCGGTGAGCACAGCGTTGAACGTCTCCAATGGCCGAATGGACGTCCCGGATCCGGTCGCCGCGAAAACGCCGGGAACTTCCGATAACGTGGAGCGGGTGAATGCCAGGGTCTGGCCATTCGTGCTGAGCGAGAATCTGCCTACCGATCCGCCGGTCACCACGGGCTGTGGCACGGCTTGGTCGAGGGCCAGGGCCCACAGCGGATTGCGGGCCCGATCCTCCGCGGTGAACAGCAGGCGGCCGCTGTCGGGCGACCAAGTGAGGTCGGAGGGCGAAAAGTCCCAATTCTGCGCCAAGACTCGGACACTGCCCGAAGCTCGGTCGCGCAGGGCAATCCGATTGAGGTCGGCATAGAACCCCGGCTTGACCTTCCGCAACCAAGCGAGGGAACGGCCGTCCGGCGAGTAGCGCGGATCGGTGTCGGCCGCCGGGTTTTCGGGGGTCAGGTTGGTGACCGTTCCGTCGGCTAGATTCCACCGGAGCAAATCGGCATTGGATTTCAAACCGGGTGTTTCGGCTGTGTCGGCGACAAAGACGAATTCCCGCTCATCCGGCGCGAGATCGTAGTAACCGGCCGATAACCCCGACGACGTGTCATACCGCCAAAGCGACCAGGTCGACCCGGCCATCAAGTCGGTCGTCGCCCCCGTCTCGACCTCGACTGCCAGGAGGTGAGCGACCCGGCCGTCGGCTAACCAATGATCCCAGTACCGGTATCCGAGATCCTCAATGATCAAGGCTTTTGATTTAGCCTCCGAGCGTTCCTTCAACCGCTTGGCGTTTTCCTCAGCCGATTTCAAGTCCGGCCAAACCCAGGAGATAAAGGCCAGGCGTTTCCCCTGCGGAAACCAACGGAGGGCGGAGACCCCGGTGGCCAGTTGAGTGAGACGCCGCGCTTCGCCGCCGTCCGGGGAGATCAGATAGATCTGCGTCGCCTCGTCCGCTTCCCGCTTGGCGGTGAAGGCAATGGATCGTCCGTCCGGGGACCAGTGGGGGTCCCCTTCGCGAGCGGGATGTTGGGTCAGTTGGCGCGGGGCCCCGCCTTGGGTCTCCAGGATCCACAGATCGCCGCTGGAAGTATTCTCCTTCAGGTCGAAGGCCGTTAGGTCCACCACGACACGCCGCCCATCGGGGGAGAGGGACGGTGAGCCGATCCGTTTGACCGACCACAAGTCTTCGACTGTTAGGGCGTGGGGTGGTGCCGCGGACAGGAGCAGGCGGAAGCCGAGGCCGGCGAGGAGCAGGATTGGCAGTTTCATCACTGTGGGCTGCAGGATGCCGAGGCTGGCCGCGGCGATCCATGGAAAATGCCCCGACTAGGGGAGGCTGGGGCGACGATTCTGAGATTCCCCTTTGTATTCAGCGCGTCCGTTCCTAGGTTTGGCCGGCCATGAATCGCACCTTCGCCGAACTGGGATTTCCCGGACGGTTGATTGCCGTCGAGGGTCTCGACGGCTCTGGCAAATCCACGCAGGTGCACCTGCTCAAGAAGTGGCTCGAACAGCAAGGGTGCAAAGTCTTCTTCTCGGAATGGAACTCCTCGGCCCTGGTCAAAAGTGCCACCAGCCGGGGTAAGAAGGAGAACCTGCTGACCCCGACGACCTTCAGCCTGATCCACGCGACCGACTTCGCCGATCGCTATGAGCGCCAACTGCTGCCGCTGCTTCAAGCCGGCTATGTCGTCTTGTGCGACCGGTATATCTTCACGGCGTTTGCGCGGGACGTGGTGCGGGGGGTGCCTCCCGATTGGGTTCGCGGGGTCTATAGCTATGTGGCGTTGCCGGATCTGACCTTCTTTTTTAAAGCGCGCCTGGAGGTCTCCTTGACTCGTATCCTGGATAATCGTCCGGTGCTGAAGTTTCACGAGGCGGGAATGGATCTGAATCTTTCACCGGATCCCTACGAGAGCTTCCGGTTGTTTCAGGGCCAGATTTTCGAACAATATCTAGCGATGAGCACGGAGTTCAAATTCGTCATCATCGACGCTAACGAACGCATTGAGGCGCAGCAGGACGTGGTGCGACGACTGGTGTCGGCCAAGATCAAGCTGTCTGATTATCTCGCGCCCTCGGCGACCTGACCCATGCCTGTCCGAACCCAACGTCCCAAGCCGTCCAAAGCGACCAGCACCCGCGTGCTGGTGCCTGAGATCACTCCGAAACGATTCTTCGGGCGCGGACTGCCCGGAGTCGACCTCGCCAAACTCGCCGGCAGACTGATTGTGATTGAAGGCGGCGATGGTTCGGGTCGGTCCACCCAAATTTCTCAGTTGGTGGAATGGCTGGAAGGAACTGGGCACGCGACCCTGCAGGTTGGGTTGAAAGGTTCGACGCTGGTGAGCGAGCAATTGGAGGAGGCCCAGCAAGGCAACATTCTCTCCCGAACCACGCTCTCATTATTTTACGCCACCGATTTTGCCGACCAGTTGGAGCACGCGATTCTACCGGCCTTGCGGGCCGGCGTGGTGGTCTTGGCCGATCGCTACATTTACACCCTGATGGCGCGTGACCTGGTCCGGGGCATGGACGAGGGCTGGCTGCGAAACCTTTACGGCATCGCCCTCGTTCCCGATGCGGTCTTCTATCTGGAAGTGTCCCCTGAACAACTGGTGCAGCGGGTCTTCGCTAAGAACCAGGCCTTGGACTATTGGGAAAGCGGCATGGACCTGGGGTTTTCGCGGGACATGTTCGACAGCTTCCTCAAATATCAGGCCGCGATGCGCGACACGTTTCGTCGGTTGCAAACCGTCTACGGGTTCCCGATCATCAGCGGAGAACGGGCGCACGCCTCGATCAACAACGAACTGCGGCAACGGATCAGCCAGGTCCTCGCCGGCGAATAACCCGGAGTACCTCGTGGTCGGGCCACTGCGACTGGCGGCGGCGACGAGGGTAGGACCGTTGCGCTGCGACGGCCCCTGGTCATCGAGCCCAGCTAAGGGACACTGCGGGTTGGTAGGACGCGTGGGGATTCTCGCGGGCGGCGGCGCTGAGTCTCCCGAACCACTCGAACCACTTCCGCCGGCGTCCGGCCCACCTCCGTTCGAACTGTTATCGTTCGAACTGTCAGGGGCATTCGGCGAATGGGTGTCGTGAGCCAGATCGCTCGGCAACCAGTTCTTGGACTCGGCTTCCACGGTGGGTGCAGGCAATTCCGCGGGGGGGCGGGCCAGGTGAATCCGCCACACCGCAAACGCCACCACGCCCGCAATCACAGCAAAACCAAGGAGGAAGATCATAAACCGGGCTCCGTGTTCAGTACGGGTCCCTTCGTTTTGGAAAGAAGGCGCACCTCGCCAATAACCATGCCTTTATCCGCGGCCTTGCACATGTCGTAGATGGTGAGCGCGGCCACGCTGACCGCCGTGAGTGCCTCCATCTCGATTCCCGTCGGTGCAACAATGCGGACAGTGGCACAGATCTCAATGCGATCGCGGCTGGCGGGAATGTTGAAATTCACCTCGCAGTGAGTCAGGGGCAGCGGATGACACAGCGGAATGAGTTCACCGGTCTTTTTGGCCGCCATGATTCCGGCCAGTCGGGCCGTAGCGAGGACGTTACCTTTAGCGACCTGATTCGCCTCAATGAGATCCAGTGTTGTCGAGGCGAGTCGAATCTCGCCCCGAGCCACGGCCTCCCGGGTGATAGCGGGCTTAGCGGACACGTCCACCATGCGCGCTTCGCCCGACTCGGTCAGATGGGTCAGTTGAGCCACGGGAGGAGCCTGAGAGTCTGACGCGCGTTGGCAAGCCGGAGTCCCGGGTGCGGGTCCGACAAACTACGGGTGCTGTTCCCCCCGGCGGCCGCACGATTACTTCCAATGTGGTCGGTTGCGACAATTCCCGATCGGGGAGGTCCGGTTGCGGCTGCGGCTCCACCGTCACTGCGGATCGGAACTTGGATACCGTCGGGCTGCTTCTCTCCCAAATCTGACCGCCCTGAAACGGCAGTGGAACTCGACGGTCTCAATCGGGAAGTCCTCTTCGACGAGCAGAATCCTCGCGACCGTGGCTTGACGGCGCGAACCGGGTTCCCGTTCATTGCGGCCACTTCCCGCATGAATCGAAATCGACTGGTAAGAACTCTGTTTCCGTTGCTGCTGGCTGGCTGGCTCCCGTTGTTGGCGGCGGAGGCACCTTGGACGGTGCTGTTCGATGGCACTTCGACCGCGTCGTGGCGCGGATTCAAGCAGACAGGATTTCCGAATAAGGGTTGGGAAGTGGTGGATGGGACGCTCCATGTGAAAGCGGGTGGAGGGGCGGGTGACCTAGTGTCGCGCGAGAAATACGACAACTTCGAACTCGAGTTCGATTGGAAGGTCGCGCCGGGTGCCAATAGCGGCGTCATGTACCGAGTGTCGGAAGCCTTCGATGCTCCCTGGCACACCGGACCGGAATATCAGGTGCTTGATGACTCCCGCCATGCCGATGGGAAGAATCCCAAGACCAGTGCGGGCTCGCTCTATGCCCTCTTGGCGGCGAACTCAGAGAAGGCGTTGCGGCCGGTTGGGGAGTGGAATTCTGCGCGGATTGTTTTGCGCAGTAGTCAGCTCGAACACTGGCTCAACGGTCGAATGATTGTGGCGCTTGATCTGGCGTCGCCGGCGGCCAAACAGCTAATTTCCCAGTCCAAGTTCAAGGACATGCCCCGATTCGCTCAAGAGGCCACAGGTTATATCTGCTTCCAAGACCACGGCGACGACGTTTGGTATCGGAACATCCGCATTCGCTCCCTGGACTCTAAATAATTCAGCCATGGTACCGCTCCTTCGTTTGGTCGCCTGGTGTCTCGTGGTCAGTGTCTTCGGTTCCTCCGTCCAGGCGGAGGAGGCCAATCAACTGACCCCGCCGGAACAAAAGGACGGCTGGGTGCTGTTGTTTGATGGTCGAACTACCTCGGGCTGGCGGGGGTTCGGTAAACCTGCTTTTCCGAGCGCGGGGTGGGACGTGGTCGAGGGCTGGTTGCATCATCAACCGAAGGGCGGCGGCGGCGATCTGATTACGACCCGGACCTTCACGGACTTCGAGTTGGTGTTCGACTGGCGGATTGCCCCGGGCGGCAACAGCGGCTTGAAGTACCTCATCGACGAGAAGCGGGGGGCGCCCATCGGACATGAGTATCAGCTAATTGATGATGCGGCGCATCCGGATGCGGCTCATGGCCCGAAGCGGCAGACGGCGGCCTTGTACGACGCGCTCCCTCCGAAGGACGCGCCCGTACGGAAGGCGGGCGAGATCAATACCTCGCGTTTGGTGGTGCGCGGGGACCAAGTGGAACATTGGTTGAACGGGGTTCTGGTGGTGGAGTTTACTCTGGGTTCCCCGGCGCTGATGGCCGCCAAGGCAGCGAGCAAATTCAAAGGCGAGGCCCACTGGGGCACCAAGTTCGCGACTCCCATCCTCCTGCAGGATCACGGCGACGAAATGTGGTTCCGAAACCTGAAGCTTAGGGAACTGAAGCCCTGATAGTTGTCCCGCGTCAGCTGGGGCTTTTTTGCTTACCAAATGGCCCTATGACGGGCTTGGGACACGGTCGAAGCGTGGGGAGGGGATAAATTAATCGGCGCCCTTTTTCGCGTCGGTGAACATTCCTCGCTTGGCGTGCGTCGAGCCTGACGACAACGTCCGGCACATGGCTTTTGACGGTACTGATTTTGTGGATGCGGATTATTCTTCTCCAAAGACGGCAGCCCCGGGTGGGCGGGCGCCCTCGCGGGAGGAGCTCGATGCCCAGTTGACCGGTACACAACAGCAGTTAGCCAAGCTGCGGGAAGCCCAGGAGCAATTGGAGCGAGCTCGGGCCGCCGTGGAAGAGATGCGCCGTCGGCGCGCGGAGTTTGCGGTGGGTCGGACCGAGATGGTGCAATCCCTGACCCGCGGGGTTGGGGTCTTACAGAAGGGTGAACACGATGCGCGTCAAACCGCGGAGCAAATGTCGAAATCGCTGGTCGGAATGCGGGAAGCGTTGGCCAATGTGGAGAAGCTCAATGAGCAGGCCTGGTCGGCCGACAACTGGGAGCAGGAACTGACCCGGGCGCTGACCACGATCGAGAATGCCCGGATGGAATATAGTACCGCTCGGCTGGCTTGGCCGCTGTTGGACGGCAGGGGATCGGGTGCAGGGGCGACGCCAGAGATAGAAGCCGAGCCGTCGCTTGCTTCCCTGCCTTTGGGAAAACTCTGTCGGTTGGGGCTGGCACTGACCTGGCCGGTGGCTTTGGTGGCGCTGTTGGGTTTGATCGTGGTGGTGTTTCTGTTGGTGAAACGCTGACCCGGGAATACGCGGGATTCTTGAAATGTCCTGGTTCAGCCGCAAAAAGCCGGGAAATGCCCTAAGTCTTCGAGAAAAACAGCTCGAGACAGAAATCGTCCGCTTGCGTCGTGAAGTGGGACGATTGGCGCGGGAAACTCCGACTCCGACTCCGGCTCCGGTGACTCCACCCCCGACCACTCCCTCCGCGGCGCACTCGATTGTTCGAAGCCGACCCTATTCCGCGCCGGTTCGTCCGCCGCTCGCTCCGGATGTGGAGCGTGCTTCGGGGCATTTCAATGAGTTTGGGGTGGCCAAATTCGACCTGATGGCCGTGGTACGCCGTTGGCTGGGGCAGTTCCGTGGACCCACGTCCAATAACCCTCGAATGGCCAAAATGCTGGCCGCGGGAAGCATCCAGGGCCTGCGGACCTTGCGCTACGAACGACGCGTGGCGCGGAATCGGTTCATCGCATTGTTTGTTATCTTGCTGCTCATTCTTTGGGGCTTGGCTTACACGTATTTGAGGAATCGTTAACGCTAACTAAAGTCGGCGACCCGTATTTTAACAAAATAGCGGTTTGACTCAGGGGTGATTGCTTGGGCAAGCTGACCCAGCTGCAAGGGGCTTTTGCCCAGGTTCCTCCTGAACCCGGTGGCAGTTCGTCTGTCGCCGGGTTTTTCATATCAGTTCCGATTCAAGGGTGGCCGCTCCTTCCCCGGGCGGTTCTAGCGGCTGTAGTTTTTCCCGTTTGGCATTCCGCACTTGCTGTAGTTCCACCAAAACAGCCATTCGAGCTTCTTCAGACAGGTCTGGATTCACCAATTGCCGAGTCAAGGCCGCCATCCGCTGATCCAGCATGGTGTTGCGCAATCGAAGGAGCGTGTCGGCCAAGGCGGCTTCAGGATTCGGCAAGGCGCGGCGTTCACTGGCAGCCTCAGTTACCAGCGAACGGGCGAAATCATCCTGCTCCAGCCGACTGAGCAACCCCGCAACATCCGCCTGCACGGAGAAGTGCAGCCCGACGATTTGGCGCATGACGGGATGCGAGATCCAGCTCGGATCGAGGTGTAAAGCCGCGAAATGCGCCAAACTTGGATTTATCAGCAAGTACTTGAGCAGCCATAACTCCAATTCCGAAGGACGGGTGGGGGTGGTGTCTTCCTCGGAATCCGACAACGCCGGTTCCGTCGTTTCGTGGGTGGACGTCACGCCGCGAGCCTTGCGGAATTCCGATCGCACCGCGGCGACATCGACTCCGAGTCGTTGGGCCGCTTTCTGCGCATAGGTGTCAATCAAGACAGCGTTTCCGGTCTTCTGGACCGCTTCGCCCAGCGCGCGGACCAAGCCGATGCGGCCTCGGTCGGTTGTGACATCATTTCCCGCCAACAAGTGGCGAAGATAGAAGTCAAAATACCCTTCCGCCCGGCCCAGAATGCCCCGAAAAGTCTCGGCGCCATGGAGGCGGATGAAACTGTCCGGATCGTCCGGCGGTGGGATTGACGCGATCCGGACCGCCAATCCGGAACCGAGCAGACCATCAAACGAGCGGATGCTGGCGTCACGTCCCGCCTTGTCTCCGTCAAAACAGAGCACCACCTCGTTGACGTACCGCTTGAGAATGCGGGCATGTTCCGGAGTAAGCGCCGTTCCTTGGGGCGCGACCACCTGGCGGACCCCGGCACTGTGACAGGCAATGGTGTCGAGTTGCCCTTCGCAGATGACGGCGTGACCGGCGTCGAGGATCGCCCGTTTCGCCTTGTCGAGGGCAAACAAAACTCGGCCTTTGGTGAAGATGGGTGTTTCCGGTGAGTTGACGTATTTAGCGGTCTTTTCGTCGCCTTGCAGGATTCGTCCGCTGAAGGCAATGACCCGGCCTTGTTCGTCGCAAATCGGGAACATGAGCCGGCCGCGGAATCGGTCATATTGGCGTCCGGTTTCGGCCTTGCGGATCACCAATCCGGCCAACTCGCAGAGGCCCAGGTCGAAGCCCTTCGCTTTGGCCCAGTTCACCGTATCATCCCACGCTTCGGGGGCCGCTCCCAAGCGGAACTCCTTGACGGCATCGGGTCCGACACCGCGTTTGGCCAAATAATCCCGGGCGTTCTGGCCGGTGGGCTCCTGGGCGAGACAGTTCTGCCAGCGCAGGCAGATTGCCTCGTGCAGCTTGAGTAAGGCGTCTTTGGCGCCCCGAGATTCCTGGTTGCCGGAAGGCCCCTCAAATTCGAGCGGAATACGGGCTCGCTCCGCGAGGCGCTCAATTGCTTCGGGGAATGAGATGTTTTCGTACATCTGGATGAATTTGAAAACATCTCCGCCCACCTGGCAGCCGAAGCAGTGGAAGATTTGTTTGCCGGGGTTCACGTTGAAACTCGGTGACTTCTCTTTGTGGAAGGGGCAAAGGCAGACGAAATTCGAGCCATTCCGTTTGAGTGGCAGGGCGGCGCCGATTACGTCCACGATGTCATTCGAGGAGCGGACTTTTTCGCGAAAATTGTCGGAGAAGTGAGCCATCGACAGAAACTGAAGTAGGGGATGGAGGCGACGCTGCCTAGGCCGGGCCGCGCAAACGGGCGACATACGCGCCATCGACCGCGTCATTCAAGGGATGCAAGGAGAGTTCTGATTCCTTGGTGAAGCCCGGATGAGAGCCGAGGAAGCGGTCGACCAGTCCGGAGTTTTCCTCTAGTTCCAGGCTGCAGGTGGAATAAACAAGACGGCCGCCCGGCTTAAGTCGATGGGCGGCCTCGGTGAGCAAGGCTAATTGTCCCTCGGCCAGCCGCGGAAATTCGCTGGGCGCGAGGCGCCAGCGCAGTTCCACCCGCCGGCGCAAGACGCCGGTGTTGGAACATGGCGCATCGACCAAAATGCGGTCAAATTCCGGCTGCGACTCCGGGAGAACGCTCACGGCAGTGACATTCGTGACGCCCAAGCGGATGCAGTTCTGCTGCAATAATTCGAGCCGGGCGGTGGCGGGGTCATGCGCCACCAGGCGTCCCGAGTTCTTCATTCGTTGCGCCAGGTAGGTCGTCTTGCCGCCGGGCGCGGCGCAGAGGTCGAGAATCGTTTCACCCGGTCGCGGATCCATTTCTCGGACGGCCAGGAGCGTGCTGGGATCTTGCACGTAAAACCCACCATCCTGAAAGCTGGCCAGCGTTCCTAGGGGCGGGTGCGACTCGAGTTCAAAAACCAATCCCGCTTCAATCCAGTCGAAGAGACGTTCCGAAAAATCGACTCCCTCATGCAGCCAGGCTTCGACCAAGTCGTGGGCGGTGGTTCGCAGGGTGTTGACCCGTGCAAAGGTAGGTGGCGGGGTATTGTTCCAGCGGCAGAAGTCGGCCAGTTCGGTGGCGTCGAGGCGGTCGGACCAGCGGTCGATCAGCCAGCGAGGGAAGGACCAACCGGCGGCGGGATCGGTTTGGCGAAGTTCCACAAGTCGCTCGCGGGTAGACTCTCGATCGCGGGCGTAACCGCGTAGTAACGCGTTGACGAAGCCGCTTTGGGGCCCCAATCCCAACTCCCGCGCCAACGTCACCGTGTCGTTCACCGCGGCATGGTCGGGCACCCGATCGAGCCAGAACAATTGGTAGAGTCCGAGTCGCAATAGGTTCTGTAGCGTGGGTTTCTGTTCCCGGCCATCCGTCTTCTGCGCGATCAGCCAATCCAGGGTCGACCGCCAGCGCAAAACGCCCAGAACGAGCTCCTGCGCCAGGCGGCGATCCACCGGAAGCAGGGCGGTAAATCCATGATCTCTTTCGAGGCGGTGTTCGGCAAAATCACCGGGCCGGGCCTGATCATGAAGGAACCGGGCAGCAAATTGTCTTGGTGCGGAAACCATCGGGCAGGCATACTGACCCTCCTCCGCTAAGGAGCCAGAATTTAGGGTATGAAAGAGGAAATGGACCAATTGGTCGCGGCTGGAAAGATCCAGCCACAGCATGTTGCACCGCTGACCGCGTTGCTGGAGGCCGGGTTTGGGCAGCACCGCAGCTGGGGCTTTGGCAAAGTCCGGGCCCTTGACGGAATCGCCGGACGGCTGGTGATCGATTTCCCGGGCAAGGCACGCCACACGCTCGATCTCGCGTTTGCCGCGGATTCGCTCAAGCCGATCCCGAAACAGCACATTCTCGCCCGCAAACACTCCGATTTGAAGGGGCTCCAGCAGATGGCCGCCCTGCACCATCTCGACGTCGTCAAGCTGGTGTTGGATAGCCTGGGCGGGCGCGCGACCGTGGATCAGATCCAGGCGGTCCTGGTGCCGGATGTCATCCAGAGCGACTGGAAAAAGTGGTGGGAAACTGCTCGCTCAGAGCTCAAGAAGGACGGGCACTTTCTGGTTCCGCTCAAGAAGACTGAACCGGTGGTCTACCAAGCCCAGGAACAGGCTTTGTCCGATCGGTTGGGCCTCGAATTCCGGGCGGCCAAGGGTCTTAAAGCCCGGGTCGTTGTGGCCAACGAGATCCATAAGAGCCTGCCCGACATGTCGGATCCGGCCCTCGTGAGCGAAGTGTTGTCGCAATTGAACACTGAAATTGCCAGTCACCTGACGACCCGGCAAAGCGAAGCGTTGGAGGCCGTTTTTGTGCGCGACGACTTGCGCGTCGCCACGTCCTTACCGGCACCCGAGGGAGAGGTTCAGGCTAAGGACATCTGGACCCAACGCATCCGGCTCAAAGATCTTTTTGAGGAACTTCCCGCGGCCAAGCATCGGCGGGCGCTGGAATCCTTCCGGGACAGTGTGCCGGACTGGGCGGCCCAGGTCGTCCTTCTGATCAATGACGTTCCGGCCAAATTAGTCGGTGAGTGCGCGCGGATCCTACTCCAAGAAAACCGGGGCCCGTTGCTCAAGGACACCCTGGCTCGACTGATTTCCCAGCACGGTGCCAGCAGCGAAATGCTCCTTTGGTTTGGCAAGGAACGTAGTGATTTCTTTGCCGACCTGCTCACCCCCGAGGTGTTCCGCGCCATGCTGTCCGCCATCGAGCGCGAACAGTTCCTCGAAAAGAAAGCCAACCGGCTGCGTGATTACGTCCTCGAAGATCAAACGCTGTTGCCCGATCTAATTGAGTCGGCGGACATCGAAATCATTCGCGATCTGACCCGCACGTTGCAGCTCAGCCCGAGCTTCGACGACATGGACAAGCGTTCCTTGCTCGCGCGCATCGTGAAGATGTATCCGGCCGTTCAGGACATGATCACTGGCGAGCATACCAAGGAGGACAAGACCTTCCTGGTCAGTTGGTCGAGCCTGGAGCGTCGGAAACACGAGTACGAAGAACTCGTGCAAAAGCAGATCCCGGCGAACGTCAGAGACATTGCCCTAGCCCGCAGCTACGGCGATCTCCGCGAAAACGCCGAATACAAATTCGCCAAGGAACACCAAAAGATTCTCAGCCGCCGCAAGCATGAGCTCGAAGCTCAGTTGGCGCGCGCTCGGGGAACCGAATTCACTACGGCCCGAACCGATGTCGTCAGCCCTGGTACCACCGTCGTCTTGACGGATGTGGAGTCGAGTACGAACGAGACGGTTCACATTCTGGGTGCGTGGGATGGTGATGCTACTCGGAGTGCGGTCAGTTACTTGACCCCGATGGCCCAAGCGATCCTGAACAAGCCCCCGGGAACCGAGGCGGAATTGCCCGGTGAAATGGGCAAGCGCCGCGTCCGGATTCACAGCATTACTCCGGCGAACGTGGTGGAATTAACCAAGACGATACCGCCGGCCGTTCCGGCTGAACCGGTGGTTGAACACGTTTCTCATTGAAGAATGGAACCTCGTCGAGGGGCGGCGCGCTCGACCAGTTCCTTAACCCTGCCGAGGTCGTGACACTCGACGCAAAGTTCATTCGGTTGCAGGAAGTGTTGCAGGGCTATGGCTCCTGCCTGGTGGCCTATTCGGGCGGAGTGGACTCGGTTTTTCTGGCCCGGGTGGCCCATGACGTCTTGAGAGACCGCGCTTTGGCGGTGATCGCGGATTCCCCCAGCTTGCCGCGTCGGGAACTGGCCGAAGCCGAAGAGATCGCCCGCCAGTTTGGGATTCCGCTTCGGGTTTTGCGCACTGCGGAGTTTTCCGATCCCGAGTATCTCGCGAATCCGACGAATCGCTGCTATTTCTGCAAGCATGCTCTGTTCTCGGAATTAGCACCGCTGGCGCGCGTGGAAAAAGTGTCCGTGATCATTTATGGCGAAAACGCCAGCGACGTGGGGGACCACCGACCTGGAGCCCAGGCGGCCGCGGAATTTGCGGTGCGCGCCCCGCTCAAGGAGGTCGGCCTAACCAAAGCGGAGATTCGCGAACTGAGTGGACGCCTGGGTTTACCGACCGCCGACAAGCCGCAGATGGCCTGCCTCAGTTCGCGAATTCCTACGGGTGAAGAGGTCACTCCGGCCAAACTCGCTCAGGTCGAAGCGGCGGAGAATGTCCTACGCGATTTGGGTTTTCACGATGTCCGGGTTCGCCACCACGAATTGAAACAGGGTGCGTTGGCGCGCATCGAAGTTGGTCCGGCCGAATTGCTCCGACTATTCGAGAATGAGACACTTCGAACGGTGGCGGATCGGTTGATGAGCCTGGGATATCTGCATGTCACGGTGGATGCGGCGGGATACCGGCGGGGGAGTACCAACGGCGTGTCGACGCCCATTCAATTTCCGAGCAACCTGCCCGCACCGCGCAAGTGACAAGCGGCCGCTGGTGCCGGATTCGCACTGGGATCGTTTTGTTCGCTGGCACACAGCAGGGATTTATTGCAATTCTCAGCAATGTTCCCGCTCGTGAATCCCTGCTGCAGGACATCTTCCAGGGGCCTTCCGGGTGGGTTATCGAGCCCGTTGTGGTGGGGAATTCTCCTGGCGCTGGGGCTCATTTCGGCGAGCGCTGATCCGGCCCCGACCTATCGGGAGCAATGGCGCCCTCAGTTTCATTTCACTCCGCCTGATACGTGGATGAATGACCCGAATGGGCTGGTTTACTACGAAGGTGAATACCACCTCTTCTATCAAAACAACCCGTTCGGCAATCGCTGGGGCCACATGAGTTGGGGCCATGCGGTCAGCCGCGACCTGACCCACTGGGAACAGTTGCCACTTGCCCTGGCTGAGGAAAATGGGGTGATGATTTTTTCGGGCAGTGCGGTGGTGGATTGGAAGAACACCAGCGGCTTTGGGGTAAATGGACGTCCGCCCTTAGTGGCAATTTACACCGGACATTATACAATCCAGCCACTCCAGAACCAGCAGATCGCCTACAGCAACGACCGTGGACGCACCTGGACGAAGTACGCTGGGAATCCGGTCCTCGATCTGGGTGAAGCCGACTTCCGTGATCCCAAAGTATTCTGGCACGATCCTACCCGGCGCTGGATTATGGCGGTTTCGTGGCCGCTGAAACGCCAGGTTCGTTTTTATAGCTCAGCGGATCTGAAATCCTGGAGCCACCTGAGCGACTTTGGTCCCGCCGGTTCGACCCGTGGTATTTGGGAATGTCCTGATCTCTTCCCGGTGAATGTGGAAGGTCGGCGGAGGAATTTGCGCTGGGTTTTGGTGGTGAACGTCGGCTCGGGTGCTCCCGCCGGTGGTTCCGGAACCCAGTATTTCGTGGGGCAGTTTGATGGAACCCGGTTTGTTCCTGAACTGGCCTCCACGCCAACACCGGCTGAGGTGTTCGTTCCCGAGGGGGCGCTGCTCGCCGATTTCGAGGGCGGGAGTTACGGGAAATGGATGGCCACCGGGGATGCCTTCGGTTCGGAGCCGGCGAGCGGCCGCCTTTCCGGGCAGCAAGCGGTGGATGGGTTTCAGGGGCGGGGTCTGGTGAACACCTTTCGCGGAGGAGACTCCGCCCAGGGCACCCTGGTTTCACCCGCCTTCCGGGTTGACCGGGATTATCTGAGTTTCCTGATTGGCGGGGGGAATCAGCCGGGGAAGACCGCAGTAAACCTGCGAGTGGACGGTCAGGTAGTGCGGACGGCCACCGGAGCCGATGCCGAGCGCCTTGCCTGGACGTTTTGGGATGTCCGGGACTTGCGGGGACAGAGCGCCTACCTGGAAATTGTCGACCAGGCTACCGGTGGCTGGGGACATATTAATGCCGACCAATTTATGCTCGCGGATCATCCCGCTCGCAATGCGACCGAGCCGACTCTTTGGGCCGATTTCGGACGCGATTTTTATGCTGCCGTCTCCTGGTCTGATCTTCCTGCCCGGGATGGCCGGCGGCTCTGGATTGGTTGGATGAGCAATTGGAACTACGCGAATGATGTTCCGACCTTTCCCTGGCGCGGTGCGCTAACCACTCCCCGTGAATTATCCCTACGTCAGACTCCGGCTGGGTTGCGTTTGATCCAGCATCCAGTGTGCGAAACGGAGAGACTGCGGGGTGACCGAGCGTTGCTGCGGCGCGCGGGGATGGTTGAAGCAAATGCCTGGTTGGGTCGCCACCGGTTTCCGGAGGGTCTCGCTGAGTTTGAACTTCAATTCGACCGGGTGCCGGCCACGGGAGTTCTGACCCTGCGTTTTCAACACGGATCCATTCAGGAAACCCTTGTTGAAGTAGATTTCGGCGCTGGCGAACTGCGCTTCGATCGGAGCCGTTCGGGCCGTGGCGATTTCAATTCTACCTTCCCCCAGGGGCAGATTGCGCCGCTGCGAATCATGGACGGGCGTCTGCGCTTAAACGTTTTGGTCGATGTTTCGTCATTCGAGATTTTCGCTCAAGGCGGCGAGACGGTGATGACGGATCTCGTGCTACCGAATTCCACGGCGTTGAACTTGTCACTGGTAACCTCTGGGGCAGCCGATAACCTTCGGCTTGACTCCCTTTCGCTGTGGCCTTTGAAACCAACTACGCCTTTGCTCAAGAAATCTAAGCCATGAATACCACACCTGACTCCCGGCAGCCGCGTCGGCTCGCTGGTTTTACGCTGATCGAACTGCTTGTAGTCATCGCGATCATTGCCATCTTGGCGGGCATGCTTTTGCCCGCGTTGGGGAACGCGAAGGAAAAAGCCAACCGGACCGCGTGCCTGAACAATCTGCGCCAAGTCGGGTTGTTCATGCAGTTCTACACCGACGAATACCGCGAAACATTTCCGGCACATCGTAACCTAGGCCAGTCCGATAACCCCACCCAAGCGATTACCAATTGGTGGGGCACTTCAATCGTGAGTTATGCGAACAACAGTTCCAATCTCTTCCACTGCCCGAGTGTTAAGGGCAAGCGCACGGACACCGGGGTTAAGTGGGAATGGAAGTTTGACGCGCACAAGGTGGGCTATGGCTATAACGGTTATTTCCTGGGCCGTCATCCCTATGGTCCCGAGACCCTAATGGTCGGTGGAGTTCGCTTCGATGTGGCTCCGTGGTTTAAACGCACGGCCATTGTGAGTCCGTCTCAGAACCTGCTCATCGGTGATACGATTCCCAAGGCGGACGGTTATTGGAGCAGCAGTTTGTGGTGGCCGTTCAGTGGGATGGCGAAAGGGCAGGGCTTGGAGGGTATTGACAACAATCGGCATCGAAAAACCGGCGTGGTCGTCTTTAACGATGGCCACGCGGAAGCCCGCAAAGACTTGCAGATCAATCCAGCGATTAATCCATCGGGTGGTACGGCCCGGGGGTTGGAAAACTCGGAGTATTGGGACCCGCTGAATCGCGCGAAACGTTGAGGACGGGTGTTCTCTCCAACACGTGGTAAGGGCCGCGCGGCCCCATTCAATTCCGGCTCGCCTCGGACGAAGCGGATGCTCACCCCGGGAAATGGTCGCGCCTCAATCCACCCCGGCCCGCGCGGCAGGTTCTTTAGCCCGTCTCGGAAGATTATGGGGACCCGCAGCAGCAGGTCCCTACCACATATTTGCAAGGCCGCGCTTGGTTGGAGTGATGCGGAGAGAGAAGACCGGCACCGAAAGGTCAGGCGCCTTCGCCGAAGAGGTTGGCCAGTCGCCCAGCCAGTTTCCGGCGGGCAACAGTGTAGGAGAAATATTTCAGCCCGAGTGAGAAATTCGTGCCGGCCCAGTCCGAGCGTAGCCCGGGGTCGTTCAGGACTTGGCGGGTCTGTTCCACCACTTCGTGGGTGAGCAGTTGGTTCATCTCAATGATCTTGAAGCCCAACGGATCGATGTCCCGCGCATAGACCGCATAGGAGTTCACGACCACCGGCTTGCCAAAGTAGATGGCTTCCAAGAAGGCGTTTCCGAAGCCCTCGTAATGACTCGGATAGGTCACGAGATCGGCGTGCGGATAGACATCAAATAAGGTGTAGATTTTCTGGCCGGCAGCGTTGAATCCGCGTGTTTCACCCACGCGATCGGCAATAAACCGAACATCAATTCGAGCATCGGCGATGCGCTCGTGCAACAAGGTGATGTAGGCGCTGCCCTCGTCGCCGGCGGGATGGGAGATCACCAGTTTGGCGCGGGGATCATTTAGGCGACGGACCAGTTCAATTGCGTGTTCGATGCCCTTCCGAGCCACGACCCGGGTGGGTTGCAGGATGAACCAATCGTCATCCTTCAGGCCAATCTCCTGGCGTAGGTCGGCATTGTATTCGTCAAATCCAGGCGGAGTAACCTCGAACTCGACGATGTTCGGGATGATGTGGGAAGGGATGCCCAGGCGTCGCGCGAGTTCCTTCTGCGCCATGGAATTGATCACCACATGATCCATCCCGAAGAACGCTGGGGGGAAAGCCGCCGCCAGATAATCGTTCACCCCGTTGAGGGTGAAACGTTCGCGTTCCCAGGTGAAATCGTGGTGGTGAGCAATGACCGGAATTGTCGTCTCCGCGATTACCTCCGTCATCGCCAGTCCCAGAGGGATATGCATGGGAATGGCCAAGATGTTTTCCGGGATAAGGACCTCCAGATCGAACTTTCTTATGAAATGATAGAGATGGTCCTTCAGCCGTTCCTTTAGGCTTTGTATTTGGTTGGTGGTGGCCCGACTGCGGGAAGCCACTCCGAACAACTGGCTTTGCACCTCGGCTACTTCTGGGTGGCTGAAGAAGGCGAGTGGTGCCGAATAACTCCGCTCGGCCGGTGCATCCAACAGGCCAGCCATCCAGTAACACGTATGGCCCATTCCTTCGAGGATCTGCGCCCATTTGCGCGCTTCCAAGGTCACCCCGTCGGTGCCGTGAAATCGAGTCGAGATGAAGCCGATACGTTTCGGCGTACAAGCGGACGGAAGGGTAATGGCCATACGAGGACAGAGAATATTTCGGCGAGCGTGTTACATCAGGGCAGATCTGGGCAATAGAGGGACTGATTCATCCGGCCTGAAGCTGGGTCAGTAATTCGGTCCATGAACCACTCGACGAGGTCCCTGAACCCGCGGTGAAATGCCAGGTTTGCCAATCGAACGAACGAGCGGGATCAATATCGTTGTCCCATCGATCACCCACCATCAGGACTTCCTGGGGCTTTATCCCGCGCGCTTCCAGACGTTGAGTGAGATATTGGAAAACGTAGGGGTCCGGTTTGCTGAATCCATGATCGAAGGACCAGAAGCAGACGTCACTCGCAAACAAATTTAGATCCAGGCCGTGTTCGCTCAGTGCCTCTTCCAATTCCCGGAGTGTGTAGGCCTGGGAGTTGGAGGCGATGCCCAGCAAAGCTCCCTGCTGCCGCAGCCATTTCAAGGTCGTGACCGCGGCCGGGTGCAGTCGGAGGGTGCGACCGGTTTGAATGTGTTGGTAAACGAACTCGGCCCGTTCCGTCTCGCTGAACTGCCCGAGCTCGGGAACCAATTCTTGCACGACTGAGGGCCAATGGATTTCGGGCCAGGAGACGCCCCGAGCACGCGCCCACGCATGACGTTTCGCGATGATTTGGCTGCACCCGGCCGAGAACTCCAGTCGATTCAGCTGGGGCGGGCTTTGGAGTGCCTTCAGGAACAACTGCTCCCAGCGCGTCTCGGCATCCGCTGGAGCCGGGCCCACTTCGAGCAGTGTGGAGTAAACATCAAAGATAACGGCTTGGATCTTCACGTCTGGGAACTCCAAAGAATGGGGTACAAGAACACCGGTTTTAGTTTGGCCTGTAGTAGGTCTTGCTGGCAACGCTCGCCGTGCGCCGCTGCTACTTTCCCGGGATTGTTGCGCAGGAGGCTGGCAAATCGCTCGGCATAGGCAGGCCCTCCCAGCCATTGGTCGGCCTGCGGGGGCCAGGGGGTCGCTTCGAGTTTTCCCGCCGCGGCCAGGCCCCGCCATTTTTCGAGGAACGGATTGAGCGGCGCGCAGCGAGCCCAGGATTCCGCAACCGGTTGTCGCAGCAACTCCAGTTGCGCGGTCAAGGTCAGCCGGCTGAAAGGGACCGATCTGGGAGGCCGGGAGACCGTCAAAAGTGGAGGGGGCGCTACTTGTTTTCGACAGGGTCTGGGCAGGGTGGTCAGCCACTGTTGGAAGAGTCGCCGCTGCCGGAGTTGCTCCGCGGGCCAGTCGAACAGATCGGAGTCTACCTGCAATTCCTCGTAACAGTGGGGCAGGCGAAATCCGAACTCGGTGAGATCCGGAGCCACATTCGCCAATGAGCGGGCGATGAGCGGGCGTCCCGCGGCGGCGGCTTCCACGTAAGGAAGGCCAAATCCTTCCTGCAGTGAGGTCAGCAAAATAACTTCACTGGCCGCCAGGAGTTCGGCCACCGAAGGGCTGGCGTTGGCTCCGTGCAGTACGCTCAGACGCAAACGCCATCCGGCCTGCCGCGCGGCCGTGGACAGGCTCTGCGCATACGTTTGTTCGGCCGCTGAACTCACTCCGCCAGTGCTCACTAACCAGGCCTCGGGCCGCAGCCAGCGCGTGAGCAATAATGCTTCCGCGAGATTCTTGCGGCGCAGCAGTCGGCACGGCACTAACCAAACCGGCGCCGGTTCACCCAGTTGCCGCTCCAGCCATTTTCGCGCCTGACGAACTCGTTCGGGAGCCACTTCCGCTTCAAGTGACGCGGGATTAGGCAACCAACCGGCCGCGGAACCCAGATGACGCTGCAAGACCTTCGCTTCGGCGCGATTGATCGCCGCATGCCGCACGGTGGGTACGGCCGGGAAAATTGTGCGCGCCACCGCCGAGAGCGTCCGAAAGCCCGACCGACGCATTTCCGGCCAGCGTGGCCAACGATTGTCGAACCACCAATCATGATGGTGCAGCAGGAGGGCAATTTTGCGCTGGGCACACGCCTGATTGAGGGCCCGCGTCAGGAGCAAATTACGCCCCAACCCCTGATTGTGCGCCCACACGAGGCAGCCCGCGGGCACCAGTTGATTCAGGCAATTCTCCAGATGAACCCGAAGGCGTCGGGCGACCACGGCCGGCTTCGCTCGCTGTTCGGAAATATAGCCGGCGACCGCCACGATCGAACAAATGACCGGTACTGATCCGGCCCGTTGTCGGAACCCGTGCAACCAGGGATCATCAGGGGCCTCTCCCGCCAAGAGCACGATCTGAGTAATCGGGGGATTCAACGTCCCGAGCAGATGTGGAACGGCAAGTTCGATGACCCGCCGCACCCCGCCCGGACGGAAATGGCTATGTACAATGACCAGATTCAACCCGCGGAAATCTGGCGGGCGAGGGGGAGTTGGGCGAATTGTTTCGGGCTCAATCCTTCAAAACGTTTCCCCGACGCCACGATAAATTTCCCCAATTTGGGCCGCGCGTCTTGACGGAAGGGCTCACGCGCAGGAAAGATGGGTTTCGTGGGCGCATTGGGGTCTCACGAACAGGGTCCGGCAACGCGTGTTGTCGGAGGATTACTGGGATGGTCGGGCCGCCATTCCCTTCACCGCCGGAATCGTATCAGAATGACCGGCAGTCTCTTTTTCCGATGGCAGATTTCTTTCAAACCGGCGCCATTGCCACCCTTCACCGCCTTGGTCCCACCAATCTTTCTCAACTCGAAGGTGAGTTGTGTGAGTTTGCCAAGGACACCCCCATTGCCCTCGTCCTGCCCTGTCATGTTCGTGAGTTAGGTACGCCCGCGCTGCGACTGATTCTCAAAGAGCTCCGAGGACCTCGCTACCTTAACGAAATTGTGGTGGGTATTGACGGGGCAAGCCCGCGCGACTGGCGAAGAGCTCGCAAAATCTTCAGCGGTCATCCGGGAAATCCCGTGCTCCTCTGGAACAATGGTCCCCGCATGCAACGCATCTACGCCCAATTGCAGGAGGCCGATCTCGACATTGGACCCCAAGGCAAGGGCCGAAATGTCTGGACCTGCTTTGGCTATGTCCTCTCCAGTGAAAAATCCATGATGGTCGCGTCACATGATTGCGATATCACGACCTACAGTCGCGAACTGTTGGCCCGGCTGTGTTATCCCGTGGCCCATCCTCATCTCGGGTTCGACTTTTGTAAGGGATACACCGCCCGCTATACCAATAAGCTGCACGGTCGAGTCATGCGGTTGTTGTTCACGCCCTTGATGCGTTCATTGGAAACGATTCTCGGACTCCAGCCGTTGCTCGTTTATCTCGACACCTTCCGATATCCACTGTCGGGGGAAATGTGTCTCGATCTTGATCTCGTACGCCGTGTGCGCGTGCCGTCGGATTGGGGTTTGGAAGTAGGCATGTTGGCGGAAGTCTTTCGCAACTCCGCCGCCCGCGCCATCTGCCAAAGCGAACTCGCCGAACGGTACGACCACAAACACCAAGAGCTTTCCATTCGCGACATCGACCGGGGTCTGAACAAAATGGCGGTCGACGTCACGAAAACCATCTTCCGAGTCATGGCCGCCGAAGGCATCAAACTCGATAGCGGACTGTTCGATACCCTGCTCAGCGCCTTTGTGCGGAAGGCCGAGGACACATTGCGTCATTACAATGCGGATGCCGCGATCAATGGCTTGAACTATGACCGACACGAGGAAGAACAGGCGGTCGCCACCTTCGCCAAAAGTATCCGGGTCGCGGCTCGGGCCTTTGCGGCGGATCCCTTGGGGACACCGTTAATTCCCAATTGGAACCGGGTTCAGTCGGCACTGCCAAATCTGCTTGAAGAGCTGCGGGAAGCGGTCGTGCTCGACAACGCCTGACGGACCGCGGTCGTCGGTCAAACAGTCCATTTAGCTACCTATGATCACTGCTCCAGCGGAACTCCTGGCGTCTCTCTATGGTGAAAAGGTCGCTCGCTCGCTGTTTCCGCGCCTGGAGGATTTTCTGACCCGTGGGCGGACCACCGCGCTCGCTCGTTCCCAATCCTCCGGGCGGACCACCCTCACCGAACAAGATTCGTTGTTAATTACCTATGCCGATCAGGTGCGTGAACCGGGTGTGACGCCGTTGCGAACGTTGGGAACCTTCGCAGAACGTCATCTCGTTGGGGTTGTCAGCGGCATTCATATACTGCCCTTTTATCCGTGGACCTCGGATGATGGGTTTTCGGTAAAGGATTTCTTCGCAGTCGATCCCGCCTATGGAACATGGGATGACGTCCAACGAATCGGGGAGAACTTCGATCTGATGTTCGATGCCGTCTTTAACCATCTGTCGGCTCAGAGCGAATGGTTCATTCGATTCCTGGCCGACGATCCAGCCTGTCAGGATTTCTTTGTGACCGTTGAAGGCGATCCCGACCTCTCGTTAGTCATCCGCCCCCGCGCACTACCGTTGCTCACTGAGTTTGCGACGCCGTCGGGACCGCGGAAAGTCTGGACGACCTTCAGCGCCGACCAGGTTGATCTTAATTTTCGGAATCCAGAGGTGCTGTTTGTGACGTTAGCAGCGCTGCAGTTCTATGTGAACCAGGGCGCCCGTTTTATCCGCCTTGATGCCATTGCGTTTTTGTGGAAGGAGATCGGAACCTCGTGCCTGCACTTGCGCCAGACGCATCAGGTAGTCCAGTTCCTGCGATCGGTATTGGCCGAGGTGGCACCGGCAGTTTGTCTCATTACCGAGACCAACGTGCCCCATGCCGACAATCTTTCGTATTTCGGTGACGGCACGAACGAGGCGCAACTGGTTTATAATTTCGCCCTGCCGCCGCTCGTTCTCCACAGTTTTGCCACCGGTTCAGCCGCCCAGCTTACCCACTGGGCGAAAACCTTAAGGTTACCTTCCGATCAGGCGACCTTTTTCAACTTTCTGGCCTCCCACGACGGCATTGGCGTTAATCCGGCGCGCGGCATTCTCAGTGACTCCGAAATTGATAACTTGATCGCTCGGACGGTCGCGCACGGCGGATTCATTTCCTACAAGCACTTGCCGGACGGTTCGAAGACGCCGTACGAAATGAACATCAACTTCTTCGATGCCCTTTCGAATCCCGCCAGGGGCGAATCCTTGGAACTTCAAATCAGTCGCAGCCTCTGTGCTCACGCTATTCAGTTGGCGTTGATTGGTGTTCCGGGCATTTATTTTCACTCGCTCTTTGGTTCACGCAGTGATCGGGCGGGCGCGGAGATCAGTGGGATTCCCCGGCGGATCAACCGCGAAAAATTGGAATTAGAACGACTGGAGACCGAGTTGGCTGATTTGCCTTCGGTCCGAGCCAGGGTTTTCGACGGGTTTCGGGCGCTCTTGAAAACTCGGGCGGCACATACCGCGTTTTCACCCGCGGGGAGTCAGCGCGTCCTAGAACTCAATGACTACGTCTTCGTGGTGGAGCGAACCAGCCCTAACGGCCAAGACCGCGTCGTCTGTTTTCATAACGTTAGCGAGCGCGAGGTTTCGGTGTCAGGGCCGACCGGTTCCTGCCGGCTTCCCGGTTATGGCTTCCGATGGATTCCCGGCCCAAGCATCACACCGGCCTGAGGTGAACTTCCGGAGCGTCGTCGTCAGAATCAGTTTTCAACCAGAGGGTCTGAGTAGGGAAGGCAAACTCAATACCTGCCTGCTCGAAGCGCACTTTGATATCGAGATTCATTTCCTGCATCCCGGCCAGGTAGGCTTTGTAGTTGGTGTCCGCCCACCAATGGATGACTAGGATATTGAGTGAGAAATCTCCAAATTTGTTAAAGCTGATCCAGACATCATGAGTCTTCGGATGTTCCGAGAAGACGGCCTGCAACAGTTGGGTCGCCTGTTTCACTTTTTCCGGTGACGTGCCATACGTTAGACCGAAATTCATCACGGTCCGGATGTTCGGTCGGAGTTGAATATTGATGATCGTGGCGTTCCCGACCTCTTTGTTGGGAATGGCGACCAAATGACCCTCCAAGTTGCGGACCCGAATGCTACGGAACCCAATGGTTTCGACTACACCGTCAATGCTGCCCAGTTGGATTCGATCGCCGACCCGGAAGGGCTTGTCCATGAGGATTGCCACCGCCCCAAAAAGATTTCCGAGGGTGTCCTGAGCAGCCAGACCGACCGCTAATCCACCAATTGACAAGGAGGCGATGATGCCCGTGACGTTCATTCCCAAGTTGTCGGCCGTCACCAATGCGGCGACAACAACGACGAACACCTGGAGGGTTCGACGGATAAGTGGCAGAAGTTCTCGCCCGGCTTTGTCCTCCTCCATGACGTTTTGTCGACGTCTCCAGAGTTGGAGCGGGACCTCTACCGCCTTAACCAATAGGTAAGTCACTGAAATCGCGACCACGAGTTTGAGGATCTTGGAGATCAACTCCGCCAGGGGTTCCGGCCAATCGTAGACTTGGATTCCAATATGAAGCAGCACCACGAAAACGATCACCTTCACTGGGCCGCGCAACAAGTCGAGGAGGAGGTCGTCCAGATCGGTTGCCGTTTTTCGGGCCCATTGGCGGGCTTTGACGCCGATGACGAAATCGGCCAGGCGTGAGAGTACAAACGACAGGAAGATGAACACCAGTGAAGCGGCAAACTGCCACAGCGGAATTCCCGCCAGGGGCCGATATTGCAGCGCGGGTATCTGGTCGAGGCCAAATGTCAGCCAAGGAGTGGGAGTTGAATTAACGTCAGAATCCCCGGGCAGCGGAGCCACTGCCGCCGACAGGGTCGAAGCACTCAGCATCAGGACAATCAGTGGCCAGATGAGGGCCAACCTGCAGTGGATTCGCATTAGGATGAGTAGGTTTACAGGGAGGGGTCTGTTGTTGAGCAAACTGAGACGTGCTACCCGTTTGGCTTCAACAGTGAACCTGGTTAATCTCAGGTGGGTTCGTATGCCATGATTCAGGCTTGAGGAGTTCCGTTAGTTCTATCCTTGACTCCCTTGGCAATTCCAGAACCTGGGAAAGGTGCCAGGTGTGACGAGTCTGGTGCCAGACCCAGAAAACCAGAAACCGGGAAGTTGCCATAAATAGAGCTGCCAACGGTCCGAGGATGAAATCGGTGGCCGTCAGAAGGACGCACGCAAATACAAGGCCGACTCCCAGACACGACTCAATCAGGGTGGCTCTAAGCGGACCCGGTAGCAATCGACCCACGAATTTGTTGGTTCGAATGAACGGCAGTTCATGGTTCCATAGGCATCGGAGCCAACTGGCGCTAAAGATCCAACCCATGCCGATGTGCGTAAGGTACGCGAGCCAGATCTCGCGCAACGAATGTCCTTCCCGGCGAAGGCTGTAAAAGAGGGTTCCAAAGCGCATTACCATATAGGTTGCTACGGTGAACCCGGAGACAGCGATTGCCGTTTCCTGCAGAGGCGACAAATCCCACAATAAGGCGACCGGCGCGAGAATTAGGAGGGACAAACTCGGGATAAGATTGAAATTGAACCAGGCCGTTAGATGGGTGAAAAAACCCAGTTTCTGCCGCCAATTTAGTGCCTTACCCAACAAGATCTGGCGCCAATTTAGTTTGAGAATCTGCGCGTTCCCGAAGGCCCAGCGCCAGCGCTGCTTTTTAAGTCCCTCAAGGTCATGAGGCATAACGCCTCGTCCGATCGTTTCGTTCACATAGATCGCGCGGAATCCTTGGACGCACATCTTGAATCCGAGATCAGCATCTTCGGTAATTGAAGTCGTGCTGAACCCCCCCACTTCGCGGAGGGCGGAGACTCGGAGCAGGCTGAGCGTTCCGGTCGACGGCACACACTCGAACCGATTCGCCATGGTCATGTAACCGGCGAAGAAGTGTTTGAAATCAAGGGCAATTCCCAGATTGCCGGGGCCGATGTTCCGGTAGTCTTGGGGGAACTGAATCAAGCCAGTGCGCGGATCTGAAGCATGACTGAGTGCCGTTCGTAAAGCCGTTCGTTCGACCACATAGTCGGCGTCGACCACGAAGATGAATTCCGCACGCGGATCCATGAATTGACGCACATGGTTCATCGCGCCGGCCTTGTAACCAGGCAGGCCTTCGACGTGGAAAAAGCGAAACCGGGAGCCCAGTTTGCGGCAGTATTCTTCAATGGGTCGCCACAGCGATTCGTCCGTCGTATTGTTGTCGATGACGAGCACCTCAAAGTTCCGCCAGCGCAATTGGCTTAAGCTGTAGAGGGTCTGTTTGAGTAATTCTGGAGGCTCATTGTGGGCCGGGACATGGATCGATACGAAGGGCTCGTCGATGCGATCTGGCACTGGTGGTGTTCCCGGCCGAGGCAATCTTGCCGCGATAATTTGCAGGAACATTACCACTGCATGAACCGCGAAGTTGGCGCCGACGAGGAAGAGGTGAACAATTGGCGCCAGGAACAGCAAGGCGAGCAGCCCAAAGCCTAAGGCGAGCAGAGAGATACGTTTCAACATTGGGGGCAATTCGTCGGGAAAGATTCGGTTGGGAGTTTATTCGGATTATTGAACCGACTCGACGCCGGCTCACGGGAGCAATGGGCCGAAAGTGGAAGTACGTCCCTGGTGGAAATTTAAGGGAGGAGCAACGAAGCCAGCGGGCCCTTTTTTTGAAAACCCTCCGGGCGATGGGTCGTTTGCCGGTGGTCGGCGTTGGCTCGACCCGGACTCCCCACTCCGGGGAGGCGCGAGCCTCGCCGCCTTGGGCACCACCAAAATCCCTCTTCGCAGGTCCCCTGGGAGTTTTAAGACAGACTCTTAGACGCGTGGTCAGTCGAGAAAGGTCCAGGTTTGGCGTGATTGTTTGCATCGTCTCAACGTGGCTTATCCCTAGCCCGACCGTAATTCGGGAAAACCCCTAATTTCCGCCAAGCCTCGGGACGCTATAGTGTCGCTGTTGATGAGGCCCACTACTCGAATTACTCCCCGTCGCTCCGGCGCCTGTTTACCCCTCGCTCGACCCACGGCTGCCCAAGCCTTGTTGGTAAGCCTGGTTGAATCGTCCAACGACGCGATCTTCAGTCGGGATCTCAAAGGCCTCGTCATTTCGTGGAATCAGGCGGCGGAACGGATCTTTGGGTATCGCGCCGACGAAATTCTCGGACGCTCCAACGCGTTGTTGGTCCCGGCCGACCGTAAAGATGAGTTGGTCCAACTCATGCGACAGATTCGCCGAGGGGAACGAATCGAGCAGTTCGAAACCATCCGTCTGCACAAGGACGGTCGTCCTCTTTACGTGTCACTCAGTGTTTCGCCCTTGCGGGGTCCCCGAGGCCAGGTGATTGGGTCCTCCACGATTGCGCGTGATACTACCGCCGAACGGGAGTTGGAGGCGGAGGTGCTCGAGGCGGCCGAACGGGAACGCCGACGACTCGGTCGGGACTTGCACGACGGGTTGGGTCAACAGTTGGGAGGGATGGAATTATTGGCCCGTTCGCTCGCCCGCTCGCTCGGTATCCAGGCGATTTCCGAAGCCAAGACGGCGCGACTGCTCGTCCGGCAAATTCAGGCCACCAGTAGCCAGGTTCGCGCTCTGGCTCGCGGTCTGACTCCGATATTGGACGAATCGAAGGGCCTGATGTTTGCCTTGGAGGAATTGGCGTCCACCACCTCGAATCTCACGAAGATTCGTTGCCAGTTCATCTGCGAGGAGCCCGTTCTCTTTCATAATCTCACGGCGGCGGTGAATTTGCTTCGGATTGCCCAGGAGGCCGTCGGAAATGCCACCCGACATGGACGACCCCGGCGAATCGAGATCCGGCTTTCCTCGGTGGACAACTCGGTTCGATTGGAAGTGTGTAATGATGGTCGTCCCCTCAAAATCGGTGCCTCCCGTACGAACGGGATGGGACAGCGCATCATGGCGTATCGTGCTCGCACCTTGGGTGGAACCGTGGCACTAGAATCCGCCCGACCACGCGGTGTCCGGGTTCTTTGCCTTGTCCCGTTTCCACTGCCGGAGAATTAAGATCATGGCCATCCGTACAAGTCGTTCAACTAGTGAAGTCACCCGCCACCGCGTCTTTGTGGTCGATGATCACCCGATGATGCGGGTGGGTCTAAAACTGTTTCTGGGGGAGGTCAGTGATCTGTCTGTTTGTGGTGAAGCGTCCACCGCCGACGAGGCGATCAGGGCCATGGACCTCGCCCGGCCGGATGTGGTGCTCCTGGACATCTCTCTTAATGGGCGGAGTGGATTGGATGTGCTCAAAGACTTTCGAGTGTTTCATCGACGCGTCCCCGTTTTGGTTCACTCGATGCACGACGAAACGATCTTCGCGGAGCGAGCGTTAAGAGCGGGGGCACGGGGGTATCTGATGAAGCAGGAGACAGGTGACTATGTCATTCGCGCTTTGCGGCAGGTCTTGCGCGGCGAGATCTATCTCAGTGAGCGGCTGCGGATTTCGGTCCATTCCTTCGGGAGTCAACGCGAGGTACGGACTCCGATTTCTACCCTGACCGATCGGGAGTTTGAGGTTTTCCGATTAATTGGCGGGGGTAGGTCGAGTTCGCAAATCGCCGAGGAACTTCACCTAGGTTTGAAGACCATCGACGCTCACCGGGAGCATATGAAGCGCAAACTAAAGGTGAGGGGCAGTACTGAGCTGAACCTGCTGGCGGTTCGTTGGGTGGCGAGTGAGGTTGGTTCGACTGAAGTCTGAAGCGGGTGGGAAATCTCAAATGGGTTCGCAGGTGCCTGGATGTCAGGGCGTGTGCTTTTGATTGCCGCCTCGCCCTTTCTGAAACTAGGTTTCGGCCATGCAAGTCGCCGAGGTGCTTGAAACCTGCCTCAGTGTCGATGATCTGGAGCAGGAGGAGAAATTCTATCACGATGTGCTTGGCCTTCGGGTGGTCCTGCGGGAGGAAGGCCGGCATGTTTTCCTGAGGTGTGGTCGGGGGATGCTGCTGCTCTTTCGCAGTGAAGAGTGAGGTGGCGCAGTTCCCGCTTTGGAAAGGGGAACGTACCGGAATGGAGGTGCCGGTTGAACCGTGAAGACGCTCGGAAAGCGGAGGCAAGCGGCCCGACGCGCTAGTTCCCGATTTCCACATTCGGATCAAGCCGATGGCTCTCAATTGGCAGTTTCACTTACGTCTAGGCTCGATCATCTTGGACGCACTTCATGCCAATGCTCTCCCTCCTACTCCGGCGTTGTTCCGGATGGCTGGTGTTTTTGTCCCTGCTGGGGTCGGTCGAGGCCAGCGATTCAACCGTGGTGTTCACGGAACTCCATTATCAACCGCGCGGAGGCGTCGATGCCGTCGAATGGCTCGAATTGCATAACCCGATGGCGGTCGATATGGATGTGTCGGGTTGGCGATTGGCTAATGGGGTGAATTTCACGTTTCCGACCGGAACGTTGCTGGCCGGAGGGGGATATTTGGTCGTGGCCGCGGATCCGGCGACCCTGCAGGCGGCCACCGGAGCCACCAACGTCTTCGGCCCGTTCGTGGGTCGATTGGCCAACGAGGGAGAACGCGTCGAATTGCAGAATCAAAACGGCCGGCTGATGGATACCCTGCGTTATGGAATCGACTATCCTTGGCCGGTGGCCCCCACGGGTTCGGGGGCCACTCTAGCCCGGCGCTCACTTCGATTCGGCAGTGACGATCCGGGTAGTTGGACGCACAGCAGCCAATTGGGTGGAACCCCAGGCGCAGCGAATTTTCCGGGCGGTGTGAGTGCTGTCGCGCCGGTTATTTTCAATGAGCTTGGCAACCCCAATGCATCGCCGTTCTTTCTCGAATTGGCGAATCGATCCGATCAATTCGTCGAGGTAGGCGGATGGACCTTGCGGAGCGTGGGTCGGACGGTTGCCGAATGGGTTTTTCCCCTCGACGACATCATTCCGGCCGGCGGCTTCCGGGTGATCGAGAGCACTACTTTGGGTTGGGCTCCGCGCCTCGGCGACCGTCTGATTCTTGAGGCGATCCCGGCAAGTAAGATTCTGGATGCCGTGACGGTCGGGACGGGTCCCCGCGCCTACTCAGCAAGTGAACAGCGCTGGCTGGTTCCCTCCCGCAGCACCTTCGGCCAAACTAATGAATTTCAACTCAACACAGACCTTGTTCTAAACGAGATTCAGTATCATCCGCGTGATTTGCCAGGGCAGGCGGCCGTTATCAACGAACGCTTGGTGCTCTCGGTGGATGAAGTCTGGCGCTTCAACCAATCTGGTACCGATCTCGGGACCGAGTGGCGTCAGGTGGATTACAACGATGCCGCTTGGCCGACGGGTGCCGGAGTCTTCTACGTCGAAGAGGCTCCGCTCCCCGCACCCAAGAAGACCGCCCTGATACTAGGGCGGCTGACCTATTATTTCCGCACGACCTTTGTCTTCGAGGGCGCGACCAACGGGCTGCAGTTGGCTTTGCATCCCTTGGTGGACGATGGCGCAGTCGTCTATCTGAACGGCTCTGAAATCTTCCGTTTAAATATGCCCGCTGGCCCGGTCGACTACGCCACCTTGGCCAATCCAGGGGTAAGTGATGCGACCTTTAGTGGACGGACCTTGGTTTCACCTGCCTCGCTACAGCCAGGGACCAACGTGCTGGCGGTGGAAGTGCATCAGAATTCTGCCGGGAGCTCCGACGTGGTCTTTGGCTTGGAAGCATCTTTGATCGAACAAATCAGCCCAGAGATCCCCCGCCGGGAATCCCCCCAAGCGTGGGTGGAATTATATAATCGTGGAACCAATTCAGTGAACCTGAACGGCTGGCGATTCACCGACGGCGTGGAATATACCTTCCGGGCGGGAACATCTCTCGATCCAGGTGAATTCTTAGTGGTCGCTCGAGACGCGGAGTTTCTCCGATCTCAATACCCTGGGATCCGGATTGTGGGGGATTTTACCGGTCGCCTTTCCGGAAAAAGCGACACCCTGACGTTGCTTGATAGCGTGGGAAATCTGGCGGATGAGGTCCGATACTTCGATCGGACCCCGTGGCCATCACGCGCGGACGGCGGAGGTTCCTCGCTTGAAGTGCGCGATCCCCGCGCGGACAACCGACGAGCTGAATCCTGGGCTGCGAGTGACGAATTCAACCAGTCTCGGTGGAGGGACTATACTTACACGGGCGTGGCTCAGGCGGATGGCGGTCCAACCCGGTGGAATGAATTTATCCTGGGACTGCTCGACGCGGGTGAAGTCTGGTTGGATGACCTGCGTGTAACGGAAGCCCCGGAGACCGCATCAGCTCGGGAATTGCTCACCAACGGTAATTTTGAGTCCGGAGTCACCGCTTGGCGATTTCTGGGAAACCACCGACGCAGTATGGTCATCACGGATCCCGACCAGCCTAACAATCACGTGCTGCGGTTGGTCGCGTCCGGTCCGACTGAACACATGCATAATCACCTGGAGACGACCTTGGTCGGAAATGCCGCGATTGTGAATGGACGAACCTATCGGATCGCCTTTCGAGCTCGGGCAATTGGGGGCAGCCCGAGTCTAAACTCGCGATTGTACTTCAACCGACTGGCTCGCACCACGGTACTCGAAACCCCGGCCGTCAGCGGAACGCCAGGTGCCCGCAATTCTCGCTGGCTGGAGAATGCAGGACCAACCTTGGCCGACCTTCAACATCAGCCCGTTGTTCCGGGGCCGACCGAAACAGTCACGGTCTCCGTGGCGGTGGACGATCCGGACGGCGTCGGTGAGTGCCTGCTGTGGTGGAATCCGGGTGGCTTGGGATGGCGAAGTGCGGTGATGAATCCGAGCGCTGATTCCCGATACCTCGCGACGATCTCACCGCAGATTGCGGCCACAGTCGTTCAGTTCTATGTCGAGGCGACGGACTTCCGGGGTGTCAAAAGCATGGCGCCAGAAGCCGGACGCGATTCGAGGGTCTTGTACCAGGTTCGCGACGGACAGGCCGCCAACACCCGGCTGCATCAGTTCCGCATTATTATGACGGCCGCGGACACTGCGTTTCTCTATGCTACGACGAATCTGATGAGCAACGAATCGCTGGGCGGAACGGTGGTTTTGGACGAGTCGGATCCGTTCTATGACGTGGGCGTGCGCCTGCAATCGAGTGAACGCGGGCGGCCGGATGAAAGTCGGGTGGGTTTTACGATTAGTTTTCCGGCCGATCGCCTGTTCCGCGGCGTGCATGACTCGGTCTCGCTGGATCGCAGCGGTGGGTATTCCGGACGTGGCGGGCGCCAGGATGAAATCGTGCTGCGGCATATCATCAATCAGGCCGGCGGACTTCCTGAGGTTTACAACGACCTGATCCGAGGGATTTTCCCGCGCGCTTTGGAAGGTCGGCGAACGGGTATCGCCCAACTGTTGACCACCAAGTACAGCGATGAGTTTCTGGAGGATTCGTTCGCCGACGGGAGCGATGGCGGCCTGTTTAAGCTCGAACTGATTTATTACCCGACGACGTCCGTGGCGAGTGATCCACAGCGTCCCAAATTACCCCAACCCGATGACGTGATCAGCTCCGACATTGAGAACCGCAGCGATGACCCGGAGGCGTATCGCTGGCATTTCTTGATCGAAAACCGGCGAGCCGACGATGACTACTCCTCGATGATGCGGTTAGCGAAGGTGATGAGTCTTTCGGGTACGGCACTCGATCAGCAAAGCCGCGCGGTGATGGACGTGGATCAATGGGCTCGGGTGATGGCGGTGAAGACTCTCAGCGGTGATGCGGATACCTACGGCCTGGGGTATCCGCACAACCAGTTCATTTATTTTCGTCCGGAAGATGGACGCGCGCTGACGTTTCCCTGGGACATGGACTTTTGTTGGACCCGCAGTCCAAACGATTCATTGCCGGTGGGGGCCAACATTGGTCGAGTGCTCGCTCTGCCGGGAAACTTGCGGCTATTCTACGGGCACGTGCAGGATCTGTTGAACCGTTCATTTAACTCGACCTACATGAGCCGTTGGACGACTCACTATGGTCAATTAGCCAGTCAGAACTATGGAGGCGTCCTGACCTACATCCAGCAGCGGAGCGCCTCGGCCCGGAGTCAATTACCCCGGCCCGTTGCTCTGGTGATAACGACCGGAGGTGGCGCTGATCTGTTGGTGAACACCCCCACTGTTTCGCTGGCGGGTACCGCCGGCATCGACTTGAAGAACCTGGTGGTGCGTGCCCCGGAGACGGGCGGCGAGTGGACTTGGAATACGGTGACGAATTGGCAGACGCAGATTCCGCTTTGGTTGGGGGCGAATCGGATTGAGATCTTAGGCTACAATTTCAGCGGTCAACTGGTGGCTTCGAACGTTGTGACGGTTGTCTCGACCGTGTCGACCGGGGGAATTGATCTTGATGGAGACGGTCTGCCCGATGCTTGGGAACGGAAATATGGACTGAATCCAGCCGTGCCCGAGGGTGAGTTGGACGCCGACGGGGACGGCTTCTCAAATCGGGATGAGTATTTGGCTGGGACAGACCCGGTGCGCGACCAGA
>Ga0163144_10003433_pt1 | contig 36068 bp, 27 predicted proteins | sample OliLak19BULKMAT1_FD_123175 | JGI IMG/M metagenome (GOLD analysis project Ga0163144, IMG submission 123175) | Freshwater microbial mat bacterial communities from Lake Vanda, McMurdo Dry Valleys, Antarctica - Oligotrophic Lake LV.19.BULKMAT1 | ecosystem: Environmental > Aquatic > Freshwater >...
CCATCAAGATGAAGCTGGTCTGGATCGAGCCGGGCCGCTTTCAGATGGGCTCCCCCGCGGGAGAGGTGGACCGCTCCGACAACGAATTTCAGCACGAGGTGGAGATCAGCCAGGGCTTCTATATGGGGGCCTACGAGGTGACGCAGGAGCAGTATCGCCGGGTCATGGGCAACAATCCCAGCAGCTTCAACGCAGCCAAGGTGGGCCAGAACACGGACGATTTTCTGGTGGAGTTGGTTTCCTGGAACGATGCCATGAACTTCTGCGGCAAGCTGACGAAGATGGAGAAGGACGCCGACCGGGTTTACGATTTGCCGACCGAGGCGGAATGGGAATACGCCTGCCGGGCGGGGACGACCACCGTCTTCGCGTTCGGCGATTCGCTGAGTTCCACGCTGGCCAATTTCAATGGCGACTATCCATACGGCGTGGCGGCAAAGGGGCCGTACCTCAAACGGACCGCCACGGTCGGCGCTTATAAGGCCAACGCCTGGGGCCTATACGATATGCACGGAAATGTTTATGAATGGTGCAAGGATTGGTATGGCAAGGACTATTACCGCGAAAGCCCGGGCAAAGATGCTGGTGGCCCGTCCACAGGAACAAGCCGTGTGTTGCGCGGCGGGTCTTGGTACCTCCTCGCCGGGGGCTGCCGCTCGGCCCTGCGCAGCCTCAACTCGCCGGACAATCGCCACCTCAACGTCGGCTTTCGGGTTGTCGTTCGGTTGTCTTCCAGGACTCCGTAATTTTTTTACTGGCGGGCGTTCGCTGCTGCGCGCTGATTGCCTCCCCTTCTTTCCGCTCCCAAAAAACCAGCACGGACATTACCTCCCGTCCCGGCAATCCTTGCCCCTCACACGGCCCACGGCAATAATTGAGCCGAACAGGATTGCCTTACCCTTGGCAGAAACAGAGAAAAGCGCCCCAATCAACGCTTCGGACCATTTCGGAGGCATAAGCTCCATCTCACGCCGTCCGCGCTCATTCTGTACGCGTTTTGGTCAGCGCTTCAAAATCTTCTCTCGCGTTGATTGTCTCATCGTTCATCCCCCTGCATTGCCGTGTTGTCTTTCCAAGACCCATGCGACTTCGAGACTAACCGGTGAGCGCACTGACCCCTGGCCAGTGCTGGAAACTTCTCGACTGAACGGAGCCTGCTTCCTGCCTCGGGTATTTTGGTGGGGCATCCCGAGATTTCACCCTGCCCCTAACGGTTGTGGGCCGTATTTAGCCCTCCCACTGAACCGGCACGACTACGTGCGTCGTTTTGCTTGTTGCCAGCCACGAACTTCTCACGCCCGGCTGTCGGCTTAACCCACTCGCAGCAGGCCCTAGGGCGCTCGCCGCTTCTCGGTGTGGGTGTCGAGTTGTCCAACCTGGGACTATGTCTTTCTTCAACGTGCGAAAGGTCTTGTTTATTTGCCCAAGACGAGCCTTATTGCCCTCCGAGAGAAGCCTGGGCCAACAAAGGCGATTGCGCTCGTTTACCAGGCGATGTTCCGCCTTCGTTTTTGGAACGGAACGCGTACTTTGCCAGTTGGCTCCCGCGCCGCTTGCTGGCGTTCCGGCGAAAGTCGTTTGCGCCGACGCGGATGAACGACCGCGGCAACATCTTCGAATCGACCCAGCGGGAAAAGGAAAGTCTTCTCCTGGTGGCCATCCTGATGCAGCCTCAGGCCCATGGCCAAAAGCCTTCCGGCGACGCCGCGACGGCCGTTGACTTCGACGGCGAGCAGATCGCCGCCATGGGGGTAGATGGTTACGCCTCGGCCAGCGCAGTGCATTTGCATCATCCAAGAATCGCGATTGTTTCGAGGCACGTGTTTTGGCTCGTATGCCGGATCGAAGGAGATCCGGTATTGTTTGCCGAAAACCGTGAGTAAGTTGATGCATGTCATGCTTGTTCTCCTCGGGATCAAATAGAATCGGGAATGTAAATTTGGTTGTTCCTTCTCGCCATTCTCCCCACTGCGCGTGTGACGGTCGTTTTTTCCTCACCCTGGAAGTGCGTGCTCGCACTTTCCAGGGGGGTGTGGGGGGAGCGTGCGCACACACATCACAGTCGATTACCTACGATAATTCTTTATTCCTTGGTTTCTCGGGATTGACCGTGGAAAACATCGCTGGTTCAGTGCTTCTCCGTGGGAGTTGAAAAACCAGCCCCTTACCGGCGGGGCGCGCTTCGAGAATTGTGGCAATCTCGGTAGGGGTCATTGGTTTCCCCCTCCGCCCACAATCGCCTTGTGATATTTCGCCCGCACACCTTCCAAGAAGGCCGCGTCCTCCTTCTCTTTCAAAACCTCATAGTTGTACGCGTCGACGTCGATCAGCCCGCCTATGACGTCTCGCAAAATGTTCTGCATGGTTTCAGGCTCCACTGCCTCCAACTCGAAAACGTCGTCGCCGTGTTCATCCACGAATCGCTGATAACGTGACGAGGTTTCTTTCGCCTTCATCATCGGAGGCAGATTCAACTGCTTGACTTGCGTGGCCGTGAGAATTGCCTTTACGGGGACAATCTCCTCGATTTCGAAGTCGTCGCGCATGCTTCGAGCAAAGGCATGGCCGATGTCCTGCCCCTCGGGGTCAAAGTCGGAAAGGCTGATGATGATGAGCTTCTTCTTGCCGCTCGCAAAAAAACGGTTCGCCATTTCCTTGCGAGGCCCGAAGCTCGCGTACCCGCGGCCGATGGTCAATGGGATCGTGAATTCCGCCGCGACGGGCCGAATCAGCGTGGCTATCGTGTTCTTCTCGCCGACAATCTCGATCTGGTTTGGCTGGCTCTGCATCAGGTCGCGATAGTAACCCTTCAAGAATCGGTCCAACTCATCCCGCACAAACGTCGAAGGCTCGCGATGAACGTCCCAAGTGACGACGGATCGCGTCGGATCATGAATCGCGCCCCAAGGAATCCGCCCGGCCAACCTGGCCCGGCCGATCAATTCGCAGCATGATTTGTAGCATTGCTGAGTGTTTCGGTAGGTCGATTCTGGTTTTGACGCATGCACCAAAGGCGGATCATTCAAGAGCGCGTAATGGACGAGGCGGTCTGTAAGCGGCCAATACTCGCGCCGATTTTCCAGGATCGTGACGATTGCCGTCAGGAACGGGATCTTCGCATCGGAAATAGCCGCGCGCTGCTTCATGCCCCGAATCTCAATAATGTCGGACGATTCGACTCGCGACATACGCTCCCGATACTCTCGCAAGACACGGTGCGATTCTTCGGGGTTTGCGGACACGATTTCTTCTCGCAGGATCTCGTCAAATTGCTTGACGCGCTGACGATTGCAGGCTCGCAGGAAGGGAATGAAACGCGCGTCCTCACGGAGTACGTCCGCGATGCGACAAGGCACTTCCGGCAACCCGATGGCTCTTGCCGCCGCATGACGACGATGACCAGACGCAATAAACTTGTCGCGGGTAATAATGAGAGGATCGGTGATGCCGTTCGCCCTTACCTCTTCGCAGAAGGAAATGAAGTCCTTGTCCGATGCCTTGGTGGGGTTGTAGATCGTGTCATTTTCGGGAGAAGGAAATACGTCGCCAGTCCGTTCATAGACGATTTCATCCGAAATGCGGACATGTCCGATTTCTAATTCGGCCGCAGCCCCCATTGCCGGTGTTTTTTCTCTTCCGACGATTCTTGGATCGTGTCGCCGGTGCACTTTGAATAATCGACATAGCTTTTTTCACTTCCTTCAATCCGGCCTTGCCCGCCGGGTTTTTCGTGCCCAGACTAAACGCCCAAGTTTTCGAGTTCCGCCGCCGCCTTCGTGGAAGCGCGCAACCGCGTCGCCGCCGTCCGCGAGGTCGGCAGTTCCTCATCATCGAATCGCGGGGTCTGCGCGATCGCGAACCGCTCGAGCGCCGCCACTGAGGTCAGCCACCGGCCGCCAACGCGAGCCGCCTCAAGCCGCACGCGCTTACCGTCCGGGCCTTGCACGCCGTCGGCGATCCATCTGAAAACGCAGGACAAGGAAACGGGTTTGTTTTTTCGCCCAGGCGGAAGCAATCGCGCCGCCGCCATGGCCTTTTGTTCCATCGTCATGTGTCGCCGGTCTTGATTCAGCGACCACGCCAATGCCATGGCCTGCGCCTCGGTCCCTTCGACGACCCGCAGCGGAGGCTGTACGTCCAACTCCTTGCAGATCTCCACCCGGTGTCGCCCGTCGATGACCAGCCCGTTCCAGAGGATCAAAGGCGTGTGGATTCCGTTAGTTTCGATGGACTCGCGAAGCTTCTTGCGTTCGTCTTCTGAAAGGGGCGGAAAGATTGAGCGCGTCCATACGCAAATTATTTGCGGCTGGCGCCTGAAAATGTATGCCGAATAGATACGGGATAGGTTCAGGTTATTCTCATTTGGCTCGCAGCGTGCGTACGCAGGCGAAGTAGCCTCCAGTGCCTTTTTTTCCCGGCAACCGGATTGCGTCTGAAAAAATGCCGCCATAGCCACCTTGCAGCCGCTTCATAACACGAGCGATATTCGTCACTCCTGACTTGTCGGTCAGTGTGGAGGAGTCCATCGCCTTTCCGGATTCAAGGAATGATTGGAGGATATTGTCCTCTTCGGTATTGACCGCGTAGGAGTCGGCCCCGTCCCGAGAGTAGGCACTGCCCCCGTGGCTCCAGATAATTGGCATCGCCGAAGTTTGCAAATCCTGCTGCACGTTCGCTTTTGCGGCATCCAGCGTGAGCATGTGTTCGGCAGTTAAATCTGCAAGGCAAAGGGTTTGAGCCCTAAACCAGTGAAAGGCTTGCGGATGCGTGACTTGGGTCCAGGGACAGAGAGGATCTCCCGCCTTATTGTATTCGTCGTGGATGAGGGCGAAGATGGCGTAACATCCCGGAAGGGTGAGGCGATTGACGCTTGAGAGCGGCAACGGGCCATTCACGATCGGTTCCTGCACGCTTAACAAATCCCACGGCACCCATCCCGAAACCGGAACGGGCACCTCGTTAGGGTCTATTTGAAGGAACTCACAATACCACGCGAATCCCTCAATGCCACATTTCGCATCTTGCAACTCAGATTGCTGCAATGCATTGCGAAAATGCTCCTCGCGACGCATTTTCCAGGCCTTATGCTGAGCCCATTGCGTCTCAACGGCCTCCCAACACCTGCGAAGATTTTCCTTACATCGTTCCCGAGCGCGAATGCTTGAAAAATGTTGCGTTGTCCATGGCGCGAATGAGCCGAAATCGGCAGGTGTGGGTGCGGAGGAAAAGGACAAAAAAGTATCACGGACTTGTGTTGCATGGTAGCAGGCCAAGTCGCTGGAAAACGGCTGATCCGACATAGATGTCTCCTCGCTGCAATTTGCTACAATCATGCGGATTGGTTGCCTTTGTCCGTCTCCAAAAGCCACTCTCGAACGTATGTGCTCACGGTTCGCAACCTAATATCCGACATCCGCTCTCGATACATGCTGGCGATGTCGTTGTCAGCATGCCCCATGATGGACCTCACCGCGACGAAGTCCCGAGTCTCGTCGCCGATGGTCTGCAGAGTGTGACGCAGCGCGTAGAACCCGCGATGGCCCTCAATGCCCACCTTCTTAAGTAGCTTCGCAGTTTCCTTGCTGACGGCAAGATCATGGGCGCATGACCACGGGCCGCCGTACTTCGTGATGAAAACAAGGTTGGCGTCTTCCGGCCGCTTCGCCGTTGGCCTCACTTGCAGAAATGCCCGAATGGCCTCGATGGTTTCCGGCCAAAGTGGACATCGCCTCTCGATTCCCGTTTTCCGTCGCGCGTATTCAATCCAGCCGGTTTCAAGGTCCATCGCCTCCAAAGGCAACGTGCCCACGTCGTTATTGCCGAAACCGCAATTTACGCCCAGCAGAATCATGGCCCGAAGTGCCGGCGTCGCGGCGGCGAGCATGCGGCGAATCTCATCGGCCTCAAACATCCGCGGCCCTTTACTCGCCCGATGCACGCGCAGCGTCTTCATGCTCGGAACCTTGAAACCTTCGCCGAACACAATTGGCCGGTCAATCAAACCAGACTTTACCGCCCAATTGAACGGTGTCTTGGCGCGGACAATTTCAGTTTTGAGGCGAACCGGCCCCCAGGTCTGCCCCATCCTCTCTCGTAGTCTCGCGAAGTCGGTTTGCCGAATGTCGCTCACGAGCCGGTCTTTTCCGAATGCCTTCACGATCAGCTTGCAGATGGCGCCGTAGTTTTCAAAAGTAACTCGGGCCAGTTCGCCGTCTTGCATTGCCTTTTTCTTGGCGATCAAAAATTTGACGGCTAGGGCGTGAACTGTCAAGGCATCGCGGGTGTCAACGGGTGTCAACCCGGCGTGAAGGGCCTCGGCCTGGCTCTGGTACTTGGCGAGAGCGGCCTCCCAACCGTCCGCCAGTTTGCCGAAATAGTGCAGCTTGCCGCGAATCTTCTTTGCCCAACGCCCCGACTGGTGGGGGAACAACGCGAACCCGGGATAAGGCTTTTCGGTCTTGCTGGGGATTGTCCGGTTGATAGAATTGGAATCTGACATGGTGACGCCCCGCAATGGTCTCATTGTGTTTGGCCGGACGGTAACGACGTCCGGCCTGTTCAATAGAGGTTAACGGGTGTCAACGAAAAAATGAAATCGACGTAAGTCCTTACCACGCCGACTTAGCTCAGCGGTAGAGCAATGCTTTCGTAAAGCATAGGTCCTGGGTTCAAATCCCAGAGTCGGCTTTTGCCTTGGTTGTACATCATGAATACGACCCCGATCACTGTCTCGGCAACACTCCAGCCGGACGGCGTGACGCTGCAACTGAAGCAGAGGCTCGCCTTGCCGCCGGGGCAGGTTACGGTGACCGTGCAGCCCACGGTGGTGCAAAGCGGCCCGACGATGCTGGAGGTGCTGGATCGCATTCACCGGGACCAGAAGCAACGGGGTCGCAAGCCCATGACGGAGGAGGAGCTGGCCACCGACTCATAATTACAAGTTGGCCGACGCGATCCATCTAGCAGCGGCAGTCGAAGGCGGCTGCGGTTTGTTTCTGACCAATGACCACAGGTTGAGCGGCTTTCCTGACATCCCCGTCGAGGTTCTGCCTTGAGCAGGAACAGCGGCGGAATCATCTTCGCCACCGCCTGGCGCAATGCGTCATTTCCTCTTTTCAGCTTCGGCTTTCTTGCGCATTTCCGCCAACCTTTGTTCCAGCCGTTCCTCGATTTGCCTTGCTGTGGCGTAGAAGTCGTTGGCTTCCTCGATTCGGCCCGCCAGACGCAAACAATCGCTCATGGCGGCGTTCACCTCGCGCTGATTCGGATCCAGTTTCCAGGCGCGGCGCAACCATTCCTCCGCTGCCTGCGGCTGGCTGAGGTCCAGGGCGATGCGCCCGCGTTCGATCAATGCGTCGACATGTTTGGGTTCTTCGAGCAAAAGCGCGTCCAGAATGGGAACGGCCTCCTCCGGCCGTCCCAGAAGGCGATGAAGCCTCGCCACAAGGAAGCGAACGTCCGGATCGTCCGGCGCGAGTTCACTCAAGCGATCGATTTGCAGCGACGCCGTCGACGGATCTTCCCTTAACAGCATCTGGACCAGGGCGATGCGAACAGGAACATATTCGGGCGCCGATTTCACGGCCGCTCGATAATCCGCGAGCGCCTGGGTTGAATTCGCCGCACGTTCGTGGAGCTTAGCGCGCCACATCAATCCGAGCGCCTGTTCGAGACTGTTGGTGCGATTCTTGAGCCAGAGTTCGATGCTCCAAGAAGCCAATGAATAGTTAAATGCTCGCAGACTTCCCTCAATCAAAGCCTCCAGGACGATGCCGCCTTCCGCGGTTTTGGGTGAATCGTTGCAAAGGGCCGCGAATTTCTCGACGCCCGCCATACTGCCGGACTGTGTCCGCAACAGTTTGCGCTCGATGGCAACCGCTTCCTCGTCCGCGCCCTGTTCCAGCGCCAATCCCAAGAAGCGTTTCGCGTCCTCGAATTGCCCCCGCCGCCGCGCGGTCTGGCCGGCGAACAAAAAGGCCGGCCCATCCGTGGGTCGCAGCGCGAGAAATGCTTCCAAATGCTTGCTCGCCTTCTTGAGATCGTAGACATTCAGCGCTTCTTGCGCCTGTCGAAACTGACGATTCGCCCGCCAATGCTCCGCGAAGGAATAGAGCGCGACGCCCGCAGCCACGAAAAGGAACGTCAACAAGGCGACGCGAAACCGCCGATCGCGCAGAGACAACATAAATGGTTTTCTCACAGTGCTTTCGATTCGCGGCCAATCCCAATGGCATGTTACCGCCCGCCGGACCAGCGCGTCAATGCCCCATGTTCCTGATTCAAAAGGGCTTAAGCGGATGCACTTTCACGATCCGCGCCTGCGGGAAAACGCCGCCTCCTTGCTCTGTCGAGCGCGGAAACATCCAGAACCGCCCTCTAAGAATCGCGTCATCAAAGCCCTCTAATTCGCCTTAAAGTTCAGAAAAGGAACACGACAAATTAGAAAACAAAAATATATTACAAAAAACTTAACAAAACATCATTTTCGCGCTTGACAAGGCATTTGGTCTCGATCAAGCTATCTTTCACTCGCGACTTGAGGTTTCATCGGTTCAACATGTCGACAACTCGCGTCGTCGCACTCAGTCGCCAGATGATCGGTTTCTAATCGAGTCCGTGTTTCGTTCTCCTCACTTCCTTCCTTTAGGAGAGTCTGTTCATGTTGCGCAGTACGTCCAAAAATCGAGTCGGCTTCACCCTCATTGAACTGTTGGTGGTCATCGCCATCATTGCCATCCTCATCGCACTCCTGGTGCCGGCCGTCCAGAAAGTCCGCGAGTCCGCCGCACGGACCCAATGCCAAAACAATCTCAAGCAAATCGGCCTGGCCTTGCACGGCTACCACGACGTCCGCAAGGTTCTCCCCCCCGGCGCCGCCAATAACCGTACACCGTTCGGCACGAGCGGAGGCAATCAATGGGGCGCATCTTGGATGGCCTACATCATGCCCCACATCGAACTCGACAGCGCCTACCGCAGGGCCTTTCTTTGCACGAATAAGCAATACAATGACGGCAACATTCGCGCCGGCATCGGGGATCTAGCGGGAAGACCCACGTTTGCGGTTTACCGATGCCCCTCGTCCCCGTTGGATACAACGCACTCCCTTTCCACAACCTCACCGGGTTCCATGGTACCTGACTATGTCGGCGTCGCCGGCAGCATCAACGGGTTCGGGGGTCTGACCGGTGTCAGCCAACGCACCACGGCTTACGGCCCGCACGCCCTTAATGGCGTTCTTCACTACCATTCCAAGAATACTTTGATCGGCATTAGCGACGGAACGAGCAACACTCTAATGGTCAGTGAAGTCGGCCAATTTGTCTACCAGAACGCCAACACCCGGCGGGACTGGCGCCCCAGCGTCCAGCATGGCTTCGCGATGGGATGCGCGGGCAACAACGACAACACGACCGGACTCCACACCACCAATTCCAATTCCCGCGTATTCAACACAACCTCCCTCCGATATGGGATCAATCAGGGTACGTCCCCAAGCGGCCCCCAGTTTTTCAGCAGCACATGCTCCACCAACGGCGTTTGCCAAAACGCGGGCAACAACAATCCGTTACGATCCGCCCACACCGGCGGCGTCAACGCCTTGTTGGGCGATGGGTCGGTTCGCTTTTTCTCCGACACCATGACCGTCCAAATCCTGGCACGACTTGCCGCTCGCAACGACGGCCAACCCGTCGGCAATTTCTAGCATCCTTCAAGTATTTCATTTTCATGCGGGCTTTCCCGGGCGTTAAATCTCCCGGAAAGTCCGTTTGGTTTAGCACGCGCGTCACCTTTCCAGCTCATTCATTTTGGAGACTCATGATGTGCCGATTCGCCGGTTTCCTCGGTCTTTCTTTCGCTCTTTTTTTTGCAGTCGGCTGCGGGGGCGGATCCGGTGTGGAAGCGCCGCCGACTTCGAAGGTCAAGGGAGTGGTAACACTGGATGGCAACCCCTTGGCCGAAGGGGAAATCACTTTCGAAATTGTCGGCAAGAGCCTTAGCACGCTCGAGATCAAAGACGGCGCCTTCTCCGGCGACGCTCCTCAAGGAAAGAACACCGTCGCGATTCGCGCCTACAAGGCCGGCCCGCCGCTTGACACGGAACCCTCCGGTCCCCCAACCAAAAACAATTTCATTCCCGCGCGATTCAACGACGAAACCACTCTCAGCGCGGAAGTATCCGCGTCAGGATCCGAAGACTTGAAGTTCGCCGTTACCTCCCGATGAGATCCGGGCCCCGTTCCTCGTTTCTCCGGATGCGATCGATTTCGCCGTTTCCGCTTTGACATGGGTCATAAGCTCTGCGATGATTCGCAGTTAGCTCCCCATCTCAAGCGGTCTCGACGAATGTCTTCGTACCTATTGGAGTTCTCCTCATGAAAAACTATGACGTGGACGGCGACGTCCGAGAGACCGCCGCGAGATCACTGGGAAACTTTGGGCCGCTCGCGAAAAATGCCATACCGGACCTGACCGCGCTGCTGACGGACAAGGACAGCGATGTCCGCGCTGCGGCGGCCACCACTCTGGGCGAAATCGGCCCCGACGCCAAAGACTCCGTGGCGGCCCTCAACGGATTGGCCAAAGACACGGATGAGGAAGTTCGCGATGCGGCCAAGATCGCCGTGGCCAAGATTACCGTCACGCCCTGATCCGGGCGCGTTCCATCATTCCCGCCTTCACTCGCTTCACTCCAAATCCGTATCACGGGCCCTCCACCCGCGATGCGGATTTGGCTTCATTGCGTCCCATTCTCAACTAATCCACGAACGTTGACTTGTTAAATACCGATTAGAAAAATATTTACTGCTTGACATTCCAAGCCGCGAAGGCGATTCTATTAACTGGCAGATATGTTATCCTGTCTTCCCATTTCCAGGACTTTCTCTTTCCGATTGGAAGTTTCTTCCTTATCTCCTTCATGTAAAGGATTCTCGCCAATGGTCCCAAGAACAAATCCGCCTCGCAAGGGTTTTACCCTTATCGAGTTACTCGTCGTCATCGCCATCATTGCGATCTTGATCGCTCTCTTGGTTCCCGCAGTCCAAAAGGTACGCGAATCCGCGTCCCGCACCCAGTGCCAAAACAACTTGAAGCAGATTGGCTTGGCGCTGCATGCTTACCACGATGTGCGCAAGGCACTGCCCCCAGGATGCGCGAATGACAAGATTCCTTTTGGTCAGTCTGTAAACGGAGGAGGCTGGGGTTCGTCCTGGAAGGTATACATTCTCCCCTACATTGAACAGAATGCGATCTACTCCCGGTGGGTCTTCGATGGCAACAACAGCGGCTACGTAAACCCCAACAATATGCCGCTCGTGCATAACGTCGTGATTCCCAATTATCGCTGCCCGTCTTCTCAGTTGCCCGACTTCTATTCCGCCTCCTACAACGCCGGATCGATCCAGATGTTTTCGTGCTACCCGGGTATCGCTGGCGCCTTTGACCCGAACGGTACTTTGTTGCTAGCCCCGACCAACGGCGGCGGCAACGGCAATGGCAGCGGCAGCGGCATTCTCTTTGCCAACAGCAAGATTACTTTGCAAGGAATCGGCGACGGGACCAGCAATACGATTATGGTTGGCGAACAGAGCGACCACTTGCGTGACGCCAATGGCGCCGCCATCACGGGTTCCTACAGCGCGATCACCAGTCAAGGCCCCCATGGCTGGACGATGGGGACGGGTGGATCGCAAGTCGGAACCGCCTACCCCGAGCGCCATTTCAATTGCATCACTGTGGCCTACTTGATCAATCAACGCGGTTTCACCAATGCAGGCGGCACGAGCCAGAACACAGGACGAAACATTCCGCTCAGTTCCAACCACACGGGCGGCATCAACTCGGCCTTTGGCGATGGCTCCGTCCGTTTCATTTCCGACACGACCTCGATCAACGTCCTCTTGTATTCCTGCAACCGCGACGACAACCAACCGGTTAGCCTCAACTAAGATTTTCTATGGGCTGGGCGCCGTGTCGCTCGTATCTGACGCTCACACTCACCGGCCTGCGACTCCCTTGTCCAGGCCGGTGTCATTTTTAAGCGGGCCTGCAAAACGCCGGCCTTTCCCCACACCCCTTGAGTTTTTCACCAGAGGATTTCGTTTATGCTGCGTTTTTTCGCATCCCTCGTTGCGTGTGTATCCCTCGTCTGGCTTTCCGGTTGCGGCGGCGATGGCAAAAAGCCGGAAGATCCGCGAGCCGCCGTGAAAGGCACTGTGAGTCTCGACGGCAAACCGATGCCGACCGGCCAAATCACCTTCATCAGCGGAACGAATCCCCCCAGGATTTTCGAGATTTCCGGCGGATCCTATTCAGGCGAAGCGTATGTGGGAAAGAATAGAATTCAAATCGCGCTCATGAAAGACGATCCCGCGGCCACGACATCGCCCGCCACACAGATCAACGTGTTGCCCGCCAAGTATGACGCCAGTTCAAAGCTAAGCGCCGATGTCGCTGCGGACGGCGCCAACAACTTCGACTTCAAGCTCACTGCGAAGTAGAGTACGCGAACGTCCGGCACACGCCGACGACGAAAAGAGGAGGGTGGGAAACACAAGCGTTCCCTCCTCCTCTTTTTTCATCTCTACGCACTGCAGCTGCTGCCCGCCTACTCTTCTTCCAGCCCCGTCTTGAGCGGCGGCGGGAAGATGCGGGCTACCGTGTCCGGCGCCACCAGGCCTTCCTGCAACAAATACCGTGCGTAACGCCGCATCGAAATGAAATCCGCCGGCGACAGCACTTCGTGCATCACCGTCACCGGCACCTCGCGCTCGATCATCTCGCGAAGATACTGCTTCACGATCAACATTTCAAATACGGCGATTCGCCCCAACTCCCCCTCATTACGGCAGATCTCGCAACCCTCGCCGCGCATCAGCGGAAAATGATCGTCCTTTTCCAGGACCTTCATGTCGCGCAACTTCTCTACCACCTTTTCCTTCGGATCGATCGGCACGGCGCAGCCGCGACAAATGCGCCGCACCAGCTTTTGGCTGATGACCGCCCGCAACGAATCGCCCAGCAGGTACGGTTCGATCTTCAGATTTTTCAGCCGCACGATCGTTTCCAAAGCGAAATGCGTGTGCAGGGAACTGAGCACGAGATGGCCGGTGGTCGCCGCGTCCAGCGCCACACGTGCGGATTCCTCGTCGCGAATCTCGCCCACAAGGATGATGTTGGGATCCTGACGCAGGACGGTCCGCAGGATCTGCGCGAAGTCCATGCCGATCGGCCGATTCACGTTGATCTGCGTCGCGTAGGGCAAGTGGTATTCGACCGGATCTTCGATGGTGACGATGTTGACCGCCCGCGTGTTGTTCCAAATCTCTTCCAGGCCGGCGTTCAGTGTGGTCGTCTTTCCCGAACCGGTCGGCCCCGTCACCAGGATCAGACCGTGCGGGCTCATGAACACCTCTTTGATCAACTCCGCCAACGTCGGCTCCACGACGAGGTTGGCGATTTCCAGCTTGCGTTGATTGGGGTCGAGCAAACGGAGCACGATCTTCTCGCCTCCCTTGCACGGCATGTACGACACCCGCACTTCGATGTGCTTGCCCGAGACGCGCAGCACGAACCGGCCGTCTTGCGACATCCGGCGCTCGGTTATATCCAGATCGGCCATGATCTTGACGCGCGACATCAGCGCGGCATGCTGTTCGCGACCCAAGAACTCGTGGTAGGGCGCCAGCTGGCCGTCCAGACGTATGCGGATCAAAGGCTCGGCAACATCCGCGTGCTCATTCCAATGCAGATGCACATCGCTGGCGCCGAAATGCGCCGCTTGGCGAAATACTCGCGCCAGGTATTCGCCGGCCAAATTGCCTGTCAGAGTCTGCGGCGTGTTCGCGGAAGGGCTGAGATAGACGACGGGCGTCTCATCCTCCTCGGCCTGTTTGAAACCGGTGAAGGCCATGAGATACCGGTCGCGGAAGCGGTCGAATTCGTCTTCCGCGATGGCCACGACCGAAACCTGATATTCGCGCAAAACATTGAGCACGAATTGCCGGGTGCGATCGTCGTAGGGGTTGACCATCGCCACGGTGACGTCGCGGTCCTGTTTGGCGACGACCAGGGCCTGGCAATACAGGGAAATTCGCGCCGGAAGCGTGGTGAAAACCTCACGCACCTTTGGAAACTCGCTCAGGGTCGCGAACGGGATGAACGAAGCGCCGCGGGCGTGCGTTTCCACATATTTGGCCAGTCCCTCCAGCAGCCCGTGATTGAGTCCCGGGCAGCGATCTAGCAATCCCATCAAATCGCTCTTGGCGAGCACCAAAACTTCCGACGGCATTTCCGCGCGCACGGAAGCCGTGCGCTTGCCGCCCGAAAGCAGCGAGATTTCGCCGAAATAATGCCCCGGCAACAGGCGCCCCAGCCCGCGTTCCAAGCCCAGTTTTTGATTGAACTGAAAGGCCTGGAAGGCGCCCCGTTCCACCACGAACATTTCCTCGCCGGCGTCCCCCATGGAGACGACGATATCGCCTTCGGCGTAGGTGCGTTTCTTGGCAATTTGCACGATTTCCTGCAAATCTTCACGCCGCAGCGTGCGGAAAATCTCCACGTTGGCGAGGATGTCGACCAAATTGGGGGCCGTCGCGGGCGCCTGGCTTTCTGCGAGCATGTGAATACCTTCCAACGAGAATCCTGCGCGGGCAATCCGATTCCCCATTGAGCAAAACCGATTGGCCTGCGGTTTTCAAGAAGAATATCGATACTTTTCACGCCCAAAAGCGTTATAATGCAATAAGCCTGCCTTGACGAAAAGCGTCCTCCTCCACGCCGTGCGCCGGTTTAAGAGACATTGCTTAACCGCGACAATCTCTCCACCTTGAACTTCCCCTCCGACTCGGAGTTTCCTTTACATGCGTCGGCTTTCCTCACTCCTGCTGTTGGCGTTCTCCTTTTCCCTGCCCGCCGCTCTCCAGGCCCAGGCGAAGATGGATTTCGATAAGGAAATCCGCCCTGTTCTCGCCAAGTTCTGCATCACCTGCCACAACACCGCCAAGCCTCGCGCGGGCCTCAATCTCGAATTCAAGGACTCCGCCGCGGCCGCCAAAGACAAGAAAATCTGGGAGAAGGTAGCGCATCAGCTGCGAACGGGCGAAATGCCGCCCATGGGCAGGCCCAAGCCTTCCTTGGATCAGCTGGACCTTTTGAACACCTGGATCGACCACGACATGCTCGCCGTCGATTGCAAAGGCAAACGCGACCCCGGCCGCGTCACGCTCCGCCGCCTCAACAAAGCCGAATACGACAATACGATCCGCGACCTGCTCGGTCTCCGCGCCCGCCTATCCGACGCCTTCCCGTCCGACGACGTCGGCTACGGGTTCGACAACATCGGCGACGTTTTGACGCTATCGCCGCTCCTGCTCGAAAAGTACCTCGACGCCGCGGAAAAGGCCGCCGCGCGCACGTTCGCCGATGCCAAGCTGAAGGCCCGCATCATGGGGTCCAGCCGCGGAAAGCGAAGCGAATCCACGAACGCCATCCTTCGCGACTTCGCCAAACGCGCCTACCGTCGACCGGTCACGGACGAGGAAGTCGCCAAGCTCGCGAAGTTCGTCGCCTTGGCTGAAAAGTCGGGGCAATCCCAAGAACGCGGCATCCAGCTGGCGGTCCAGGCCGCTTTGGTCTCGCCCAACTACCTGTTCCGCGTCGAGACGGATCGCGATCCCAAGGGCGGCATCGCGCCGGTCGGCGAATACGAACTCGCCAATCGCCTCTCCTACTTCCTCTGGAGCAGCATGCCCGATGACGAGCTTTTCCAGTTGGCGGAAAAGGGTGAATTGCGCAAAGCAGACAATCTGGAAAAACAGGTCCAACGCATGCTGAAGGACGAAAAGGCACGCGCCCTGACGGAAAACTTCGCCGGCCAATGGCTCAACCTCCGCATGCTCCGCGAAGCCCAGCCCGATCCAAAATTATTTCCCGACTTCACGCAGGGCCTGCGCCTATCCATGATCGAGGAAACGTTCCGTTTCTTCGACGCGGTGGTAAAGGAAAACCGCAGCATCCTCGATTTCATCGACGCCGATTTCACCTTTGTCGATGAAACTCTCGCCCGCCATTACGGCATCACCGGGGTCAAGGGCACCGAGTTCCGCAAGGTGAAACTCGACACCGAGAAACGCGGCGGCATCCTAACCCAGGCAAGCATTTTGACGCTGACCTCCAACCCGACGCGCACTTCCCCCGTCAAACGCGGGAAATGGATTTTGGAGAACCTCCTGAATGCGCCGCCGCCGCCGCCGGTTCCCGACGCCGGCGAACTCAACACAAAGGAACTGAAGGGCACGCTGCGGCAACAAATGGAGCAGCACCGCGCCAACCCCGCCTGCGCCACTTGCCATTTTCGCATGGATCCTTTAGGCTTTGCCTTCGAAAACTATGACGCCGTGGGCCAATGGCGCGTCAAAGACGGCAAGTTCGACATCGATGCCGCCGGAGAACTACCGGGGGGCCGGAAGTTTAATGGCGCGAAGGAGCTTCGGGCGATTCTCAAAGAGCGCGACCCCGAATTTCGCCGTTGTCTCGCGGAAAAGCTTTTAACCTATGCACTGGGGCGCGGGTTAGAGTATTATGACAAGTGTGCCATCGAAGATATTTGCGCAGCTGTTGCGCGCAACGATAATCGAATCACGAGCATGATTTTGGCGATCGTTCGCAGTGAGCCCTTCCAAAATCGGAAGGGCAAAGGGGGGATGAAGGAATGACGCACATGGTATCCCGTCGAACCGTTCTCAAGGGACTCGGCGTTTCCGTCGCGCTGCCGTTTCTCGAAGCGATGAATCCCGCGACTGTCTTGGGCACGGAACCGGCCGCTGCGGCTCGCGCGTTGCCGCGCCGGATGGCGTTCTTCTACGTGCCCAACGGCGTCAACATGCGCGAATGGACTCCGTCCAGTGAAGGACGCGATTTCACGCTCCACGGATCGCTTGCCAGCCTCGAACCGTTCAAGCGGGACATGCTCGTCTTATCCGGCCTGACAGTGGACAAAGCCCGCGCCAACGGCGACGGCCCCGGCGACCACGCGCGCGCCATGGCCGCGTTCCTCACCGGCTGCCAGCCGCGCAAGACCGCAGGCGCGGACATTCGCGCCGGTATCTCCGTCGATCAGCTTGCCGCCGTCCGCGTTGGCAACGCGACCCGATTCCCGTCGCTGGAAATCGGCTGCGACGGCGGACGCCTCGCGGGCAACTGCGACTCGGGTTATAGCTGCGCTTATTCTTCCAACCTTTCCTGGCGCAGCGAAGCCACGCCGCAACCCAAGGAAACCAATCCGCGCGCCGTCTTCGACCGGCTCTTTGGCGGCTCACTGCGTGAGGAAACCGGCCGAGCCAGCGAGATGCGGGCCCAGTTCAACCAGAGCATTCTCGACTTCGTCCGCGACGACGCCGCCGACCTGCGCGGCCGCCTCGGCACGGCCGACTTGCGCCGCCTCGATGAGTACATGACCAGCATCCGCGAGATCGAGCGCCGCCTGCAGGCCAGCGACCTCCCCGCCCCGACCGCACCCGCCGGCGCCGCCCGTCCCACCGGCATCCCCACGAGCTATCGCGACCACATGCGTTTGATGGCCGACCTCCTCGTCCTCGCCTTCCAGACCGATGTGACCCGCATCTGCACGCTCGTCTTCGCCAACGAAGGCAGCAATCGCAGCTACCGCGAGATCGGCGTTTCCGACGGGCATCACGACCTTTCCCACCACGGCAACAATCGTGAAAAGCTCGAAAAGATCGCGCAGATCAACACCTTCCACATGGAGCAGTTCGCCTACTTCATCGGCAAACTCCGCGACACCCGCGAAGGCGACGGCAACCTGCTCGACAACTCCATGATCCTCTATGGTTCCGGCAACGGCGACGGCAACCGCCACAACCATGACGATCTGCCCATCCTCCTCGTCGGCAAGGGCGGACGCACTCTCGACACCGGCCGACACATCCGTTTCGGCCGCAACACACCCCTCTGCAATCTCTACCTAGGACTCCTCGAACGCATGGGCGTCGATGTCCCCCGCTTCGGCGACAGCACCGGCCGACTCTCCGGCCTCAGCGCCTAGATTCGTCAATGTCTTTGAAGCGGCGCCCACAAGGCGCCGCTTTTTTTGGACTGCGGCGATTCATTGCCGCTTTTCTTTTGCTTCAAAATCGCAACTCGCGGTACTCTTCACGCATCGGTGTAATTCCGAAAAAAAGGAAAGCGGCGATGAATCGCCGCAGTCCAAAAAAAACTCTGCCGATATTTCGGATTCCGCCGACGGCCAATGGGGAGGCATGGGCAACTCGGGAAAAAAGCATTTTGCATTCACGAAAACCACTTGATACCATGAATTCGTCTATAGGTCAGGTGGTCACTCCTTTGGGCTACTCTCCCGCTCCGTCTCATCAAGGTATCGCATCATGCTTCGTTTCGTGGTTCCGTGCAGCCTTTGGCTGACGCTGGCGGCGAGCGGCGTCTCGGCCGCCGATCCGATCAAATTCGCGCGTATGCCGGACATTTCTCCGGACGGCAAACAGGTGGCGTTCAGCTACCTGGGCGATATCTGGGTAGCCGACGTCGCGGGCGGGCCGGCCCGGCATCTGACCATGCACGAGAAGCACGACATCTCGCCCCTGTTCAGCCCGGACGGCAAGTGGATCGCGTTTTCGTCGAATCGACACGGCACCTACGACGTGTTCGTCGTGCCGGTCCGGGGAGGCAGGCCGACTCGGCTCACGTTCGACTCCGCCGACGACATCGCCACCGATTGGTCGCCGGACAGCCAAACGCTCCTGTTCACGTCCGGCCGATACGCGGAGTTTCCGAGCCGGCAGGAAATGTACACCGTGGCGGCGACCGGCGGCATGCCTCGGAAAATATCGGCCTTCGAGGGCCGCGAAGGCGTGTTCTCGCCCAAGGGGGACATGATCGCCTACGTGCGCGGGCCGGGGACGTGGTACCGCAAAGGCTATCGCGGCTCGTCCAACGACGACATCTGGATCTGCAATGCCGACGGAACGAACAATCGCCAGATCACGAAGTTCGTCGGCCAAGACAACGGCGTCATGTGGTCCTATGACGGGCGGGCGCTCTATTACGTGAGCGAGACGGCCGGCAGTCCGGCGAACATCGTCAAGCAGGAGTTGGCAGCGGACTTCTCGGGGACGGCAAAGTCGCCTGCACAGCCGTTGACCGTTCAAAAGGAAGACAGCGTGCGACGGGCGCGCATCAACGCCACCGGCGAATGGATCGTCTACGAATGCGGTCCGGATGTGTGCCTGGTCAACACCAAGACGAAAGCGAATCGCACGCTGCAACTTGAGGTCTATGCCGACGACAAAACGAACCTGGAGAAGACGTCGACATTCACCTCGGGTGCCAGCGAATTCTCGTTGTCGCCGGATGAGAAACACCTGACCGTCGTCGTCCAGGGAGAGATTTTTCTCCTCAAACGCACGGGCGGCAAGGCGAAACGGCTTACCGAAAACCCGGCGTTCGACCACGGCGTGGCTTGGTCGCCGGACGGGAAAAGCCTGCTGTTTCTCTCGGATCGCTCGGGACATGAAGACATTTACGCGCTGGAATCCGACGATGCCGAACATAAAGAGTTGCTGAAAGCGCATCGCTTCAAGGTGAAGCAATTGACGAAGACGGCCGAGCCCGAGTTGGGCGTGTCGTTCACGACGGACGGCAAACGGGTGACGTTCTTGCGCGGCGGCGTCCTGTACGGCATGAATCCTGACGGCGGCGACGAGAAAGTGCTGCTCCGCGATGGGCAGGTCATCGATTACGAATGGTCGCCGGACGGGAAATGGCTGGTCTATTCCCGGCTCGACGACCACTTCGCGTCGGAGTTGTTCATCGTGCCGGCGGGAGGGCCGACCGCGAAAGATCCGGCGCGCAACGTGACGCGCTTCGCGACGTGGAACGCCGGCGTGACCTGGAGCAAGACCGGGGACCGTTTGGCGTTCATCAGTCAACGCAGCAACAACAAAATGAGCGCGTATGTGCTCTCGCTGTTGCGGCCTGCGGTGCCGGGGTCGACCGAGCCCAAGGGAGCGTCGTTCGACTGGGAAGGCATCCATCTGCGCGTCAAGCAGCCGACGTCGATGACCGCGACGCAATGCGCGATCTCCGCGGACGGAACCCGCATCGCGTTTCGCGGCGGCCAGGACGGCGACGACCTGTGGGTGGCCTCCAGCGACGGCGGTTCGCTGACGCGCCTGACGACGGGGAATACCAAGCCCACGCAAATTCAATGGTCGCGCCTGTTCGGCAACATGATCTACTTCCGCGACGGCAGCGGCAACGTCCGCACGGTAACCATCGGCGGCGCGACGACTGCGCCCAGCACGATCGCCTTTCAGGCCCGCATGACCGTGCGCCAGGACGATCTGTACGCGGAAATGTTTGAACAAAGTTGGCGCTTCCTCAACGAGAACTTCTACGACCCGGCCTTCCATGGCGCGGACTGGAATAAGGTGCGCGAGAAATACCGGCCGATGGTCAAACATTGCGTTCACCGGGAAGATTTGTACGCACTCGTTAGCCTCATGCTGGGCGAATTGAACGCGTCGCACCTGGGCATCAGCGGCAAGACGGCCGGGCCCGAGCAACAGACCGCCGACCTGGGCCTGATCTTCGATCCCGCCTATAAGGGGTCGGGACTCAAAATCGCCGAAGTGTTGCGCGGCGGACCGGCGGATCGGCGCGGCATCACGCTCAACGTCGGAGATGTCGTTGTCGCCATCGATCGCGAAGAGTTAGACGGAAAGAACGATCCCGCGAGTATCCTAAATGACCGCGTGGGCGAGGTCGTCGAGTTGACGGTCACGCCCAATCCCGCCGACCCCAAGAGCCGGCGTTCCGTGGAGATTCAGGCGGTAAGCCGTTCGACGATTACGAATCTGCAATACGAACGCTGGGTAAAGAAAAACTTCGACCGCGTCACCGAGCTCAGCAAAGGCAAGCTGGGCTACATTCATATCCCGAGCATGGACGACGCGGGTCTGGACCGGTTCGTGCGGGCGCTCTATTCGGACTGCTTCGACAAGGAAGGCATCGTGCTCGACGTCCGTTACAACGGCGGCGGCTTCACCCACGAGCAGGTGCTCAACTACATCGGAGGCAAAGAACATACCTTCTTCCACCATCGGCACGGCGGCAGCGGCCTGGCGCTCAACCGCGGCGATCGGCGCTGGACCAAACCGCTAACGCTGCTGATCAACAACCGCAGCTACAGCGACGCGGAGATCTTTCCCCACGCGTTTCGCACGCTGGGCCTGGGCAAGTTGGTCGGACAACCGACGGGCGGCCTCGTCATCGGAACCCGCGGCGTGACCCTGATCGACGGCTCCACGTTCCGCACCCCCCGTATCGGCGTGACGACGAACAAGGGCGTCAACATGGAGAAGGAAGGCGTCGCGCCGGACGTGCTGGTCGAACCGCATCCCGACGAAATGGCGCGCGGCCTGGACCCCCAACTGGACCGAGCCGTCCAAGTGTTGTCCCAGGACGTGGCCGCGTGGAAGAAGACCCGGCCGCCGGTCGCCGCACGCCCGTTTCCCGATCCCACCCATCCCGGCGCGGGACTGACGCCGGGGACGACGCCGAGCCCGATGCCGATGCTGCCGCGCGAGGGCGGGAAGGAATAATGGAGCACATCGTGGGGGACAGTCCCGGTTATCAGTGGCTATCGAAAGATGAATTCGCGGCGGTGCTTTTTGACGCCTCAATCGACCCCTCGGAATTCTTCATTGCGGGAGCTTCCGACCCCCGCTCCGAGACGCTATCGTTTGTTCGGGGCGATTGTCAGCGTCTTGTCGTACCGTACTCTTTCTTTGAAACTTCCGGAGACGGCACGAAGCCCGATTTTTCGAAAATCCGCATCACGGATTTCGGACGCACCGTAGAGTTGGGGCCTTACGAGGCATCGACCGATGCCATCCTTTACGAAATGGACCACGAGTATCGAAAAAAAATGCGCCTTCGGCGAAAAGAGAGTGAGAGATCCTTCGGGGCGGCGCTTTTCCGCCTTCGCAAACAGCGAAAGTTGAAACGGAGCGACTTCCCTTCCCTCTCGGCCAAGACCATTGCCCGCATCGAGCGGAATGAAATCGACATGCCGCACGCGGGAACGGTCCGGATAATCGTGGACCGCCTAGGAGTGTCCCCGGAAGAGATTGGGGACTTCTAGCCCCATCGATCCAAGAGCGACCAAATGCGGTCCGCGCGGGCCTCTCGGACGTTGCCTCCTCCTTACTTATCGATCACCTTGATCGGATACAGCTTCGACGGCGTGTGGCTGGCGCGCATCATGCCTTCGATGCGGGCGACGATTTCGGGGTGCGCCTTGGCGAGGTTGGTCGTCTCGCTGGGATCTTTCTTCAAATCGAACAGCATGATCTCCAGATTGCCCTTGCGCATGTTTTGGCGGATGCCCTTCCAGTCGCCCCAGCGGACGGCTTGTTGCCCGCCGTAGCCGGGAAATTCCCAGTAGAGATACTCGTGTTTCTTCTGCGCTCCCTTGTCCAATAGCGTGGGGAGGATGCTGATGCCGTCGGTATCCTTGGGCGCCTTGCCGCCGGCGACTTCCAGGAGCGTGGGCAACAGATCCCAGTTGGCGCAGGGCAGATCGGTGGTGCGGCCGGCTGGGATACGGCCGGGCCAGGCGGCGATAAAGGGAACACGGAGTCCGCCCTCGAAGAGACTCCCCTTGAAGCCGCGCCAAATGCCGTTGGACACGAAAAAGATCGAATCGGAGCCGCCGACGCCTTCATGCGTGCCGCCGTTGTCACTGGTGAAGATGACGAGAGTATCCTCATCAAGGTCGAGTTTCTTGAGCAAGTCCATGATGCGGCCGACGGTGCGGTCCATGCGCGTGACCATGGCGGCATAAGCGGCGCGGGGATGAGGATGCGGGTAATAGCCCTTGCCGCCCTTGTACGGCGGATCGTCCCACAGGCCCTTGTACTCGTTCAGATCTTCCTCGGAAATTTGCAGACCGACGTGGGGGATGGTGAAAGGCAGGAAGAGGAAGAAAGGCTGCTCCTTGTTCTTGGTGATAAACTGTAGCGCCTCCTTTTCGAAGAGATCGTGAGAGTGGACTTTGCCCTTGGGAGTGCCGTCGTTGCCTTCGAGAACCACTTTCTCCTTATTTCGCCACAGATACGGTGCGTAATGATTGTGGGCCTTGGACTGACAAAGATAGCCGAAGAAGTAATCGATGCCCTGAAGGCCGGGTTCGCCGGTGGAGCCCGGACCGCCGAGTCCCCATTTGCCCATCGCGCCGGTGGTGTAGCCGAGCATCTGTAAAAGGCGCGCGAGCGTGACGGTTCCCTCGGGCAGGGGTTGTTGGCCCTCGGGTTTGGTGGCCGTATTGTCGCGGACGTAGGCGTGTCCCGGATGTTTGCCGGTCATGAGGCAGCAGCGCGACGGAGCGCAGACCGCGTTGCCCGAATAATGACTGGTGAAACGCATTCCCCGCTTGGCGAGGGCGTCGATGGAAGGGGTTTTGATCTTCTTCTGACCGTAGCAACCGACTTCGCCCCAGCCCAAGTCGTCGGCCATGATGAGGATGATATTGGGTTTCTTGGCGGTCTTCTTGCCGGCTTGACTTCGAGGCAGTGGTCCGGCGAGGACGAGGAGCAAAGGCAGAAGCAACAAGCGCATGACGGAATCCTCCATTTCCAAGAAATCGCTACCCTATTGGGTATTATCCTCTGCTACAATGCCGCGACTTGCAATGGAATACTTCGGCGAGTCCAAACACCGGGGGCTAACGCCGCCCGGCTCGCCTGTCGGATGAGTGAACCATGAATCAAAGCGAAACGCCGAACAAATGGCGTTGGTGGGTGTGCGGCTGGCTGTTGCTGGCGACGATGATTCTCTACATGGATCGCCTCGTCTTGACGCAGCAGGAGGCGAAAGTCCGCGCGGCGTTTGGCATCTTGGAAAGTGCTAACAGCGAAGCCCGCTACGCCGATCTCGACTCGGCTTTTTCCATCGCCTTCGCCTGCGGCGCCCTGCTCTTCGGCTGGCTCGCGGATCGCTGGAAAGTTTGGCTGCTCTATCCCCTGGTGGTGAGCATGTGGTCGATCATGGGCTGCATCACCGGCATGATCGACAACTACGAGTCGTTGATCGTCTGCCGATTTTTCCTGGGTCTTTTCGAGGCGGGGCATTGGCCTTGCGCGCTCAAAACCACGCAGCGCATACTCGCGCCCTCGGAACGCACGCTGGGCAACGGCATCATGCAGAGCGGAGCGGCCATCGGCTCGGTCGTCACGCCGGGCGTGTTGCTTTTCTTTAGGGAATACGTCACGGAAAGCTGGCGGCCTCCTTTCCTGGTGATCGGCGTCCTGGGCTTGCTCTGGTCGGCAGGCTGGTTTCTGATCATTCCGAGAGAGCCCGCCGTCGCACCATCTTCCCCTTCCGATACGCCGAAGTCAGACGCCCTCGCCCGCAACGAGGATTCCTGGCTGGCCGTCTATCGGGATCGCCGCTTCTGGATCATGGTCGCGGTTGTAGTGTGCATAAATAGCACCTGGCACTTTTTCCGGGTGTGGATGCCCGTCATTCTGCGCCGGCTGCACGATTTCGATTCGAGCGAGGTGCAAGTATTCAGCATGGGCTATTACCTCTCGGCCGACGTCGGCTCGCTCGCGACCGGCTTCGGTTCCGTTTGGCTCGTTAGCCGAGGATTTTCCGTCCACGGCAGCAGGCTTTCCGTGTTCGGCGTATGCGCGGCGCTGGCGCTGTTGAGCCTTGTCGCGATATTTCTTCCCGGCGACGCGGCGTTCCTTTGGGCGCTGCCGATCGTCGCCTTCGCGTCGCTGGGGATGTTCCCGCATTATTACTCGTTCACGCAAGAATTGACGGTGAAGAATCAGGGAAAAGTGACCGGTTCGCTGGGGTTCATCTGTTGGATGGTAATGGCGGGCATGCGGGCCATTGAGGGACGCGTCGCCGATGCCGTCCGAGCGCAGGGAGGCAACGTATCCGAAGAATACACCTTCGGCATCGTCCTCGCGGGGGTGATGCCGTTGGCGGCATTGTTCACGCTGATCCTCTTCTGGCCGCGGTCGAGGCGCCACAAAGCGGCCGATGCGGAAGCCACGCTGGGTGAATACAAGGCGCAATAAAAAACCCGCAGGAGCGCCGCGGGCCTTGAGGGGTGCATCGGGTGCGGGATCGCCGCTTAGCCGTTCATGGCGTAGACGAGGGCGATTTTTTCGACGTCGACATTGTTTACCAAACGCAATTCGCCGCGAACGGACATGAGTGTTTCTTGGGCGAGCTGCTTGAGGTAGTAGCTGCTGACCTTTCCGGAGATGGTCAGCGTTGCTTCGGTTCCCTCAACCTGCAGATGACGCAGCGACGGGTGCGAACTGCGGCGAAGGGCGTGAACGGCTTGCACCGCCACAGGTGTCTGGGTGTCCATGCTACCATACTCCATCTAGGTCCATCCGCACGTCCGACTTCCACGGAAACGAGGCCGCGAGTCAAGTGGTCGGAGTGCTCTTCATCCAAAAATAGCGAGGCAATCTTTCCCCAATAGTAAGGGGAAAACGAAGTGAATTCAATAAATATTCCCAATAATTCCGACGAAGTAGTCTTGAAGGGTTAGGAAGAGATTGTGGGCATGGAGATTGCCGAGAATTCGGATTGGGGCGCGCGGGTTTTGAGAAACCCCGGTTTGGAGAACTCTGGGAACGCCTCGCTTGATGCGATACTATAATCCACCGGAACGGACGTCGACAAAATCGAAAGGGAGCGCAACCGTGACTACCGAAGATCTGACGTTTCACGGTTCGGCCGAACCCACCCTTGGCGTCGAACTGGAGTTGCAAATCCTCGACCCCGAATCGGGGGATCTGGTCCCGGGGGCGGTGCGCATTTTGCAAGCATGTCAGCAGGAAAAAATCCCAGGCGTCGCCGCCGAGTTGATGCAATCGATGATCGAAGTGAAAACGGGTGTTTGCCGAAACGTGGACGCGGTGCGACAGGAAATCGTGCCGATTCTAGGGCGGGTGCGAAATGTGGCAGCATCGCTGGGTTTCGATCTTGCCCCTGGGGGAACGCATCCGTTTCACCGTTCCGTCGGCAGCGCGGTGTTTCCCGCGGATCGCTATGAGCGGATTGTCGAACGGTTGGCCTGGCTCACCTATCAGCGCGTGGTGTTTGGATTGCACGTCCATGTGGGCGTGCCGGGCGGCGACGTGGCGATGGCGGTCACGGGCCTGTTGGTAAAGTATCTGCCCCACCTCCTTGCGTTATCGGCCAACTCGCCTTTTTGGCAGGGAGTGGACACGGGCCTGGCGTCGAGCCGGGCGGCTCTCTATGGCTTATTGCCGCACTCCGGCGTGCCGCCGTATTTTGGCAAATGGAAGGATTTTCGCAACTACAGTCAGGTGATGACGGATTGTAAGGCGATTTCCTCCTACAAGGATATTTATTGGGACATTCGTCCCCGCCCGGATTTCGGCACCATCGAGTTGCGCATATGCGACATGCCTTCGTCGCTCTCGCTGGTCTTCGCCATCGTCGCCCTGACCCATTGCCTGGTCATCAACGCGCTAAACTTGGTGATCGGCAAACCGCTCGCGCAATTGGGTGATATGCGACGGCACTGGATCGCCACGGAGAACAAATGGCTGGCGACGCGCTATGGCCTGGCCGCCCCGCACATCAAAGCGCCTTCGGGAAAAAGACGGCAGCTTTCCAGCGACCTGGCGGAGATCGTGGAAAAGCTGGTGTTGATCGCGCGCGCCAACGGCGACGACGCCTACTTTGGCCCCTTGCTCAAATTGGACAAATTCGAGTCGGGCTCCGCGCGGATGCGGCGCCTTTATCGAGAACACGGCGACTGGAAAGACGTCATGCGCGAGCAGGTTCGTTCTTTCAGCGAGGAGTTGAAATCGCTGAAATAACATGGGTTTTTTAATGAGAAGTAAACGGGCAGTCGATCAATCGTAAAAAATCCATGCAGCGGCATATACGGGGGAGACAGTCTTCATGTGTGAGTTGATGGCGTTCAATTTCGCCAAGCCGATCGAAGCGGAGTTCTCGATCAGAGAGTTTGGCCGGCGCGACAAGGAAAACGCGGACGGCTGGGGTTTGGCCTGGTATCCCGACGAATCCGTCGCCGTCATCAAAGAGGCGATCTCCTGGCAATCCAGCGAGCACACACGGTTTCTGGAGACTTACTCGGCGGCGCGCTCCTCGACGGTTATCGCCCATGTGCGGCATCTGACAACCGGCAGACCGGTCCATGCCGACACCCATCCCTTCACCCGCGAATTGCACGGCTTGGATTATTGCTTCGCCCATAATGGGACGCTCCCGCATGCTTGGGACTTGCCGCTGAGCGATTTTCGGCCCGTCGGAAGGACGGACTCCGAAGCGTTCTTCTGCCACCTTCTCGGCGTCCTATCGGGCTGGAACAAAGGCTTGGCTTGCCCGGACAATTGGCCTCGCCTGCATCGGACCGTCCAGCACATCAATCAAGGCGGAAAGCTGAATTTCCTGCTCACCGACGGCAAGACAATCGTTTGTTACCACGATTTGGGCGGCTGGAAAGGGCTGCACACCAAACAAGTGCTGGTTCACAGAGACGAGCGGCCTCGTTTTCAAGACGCGGAGGTGCGGGTCAAAATGGGCAGCCAGCCGGTGAACATGGGCGTCGTCGTCGCCACCACGCCGCTTAGCCGCAGGGGATGGCAGTCGCTGGAACGCGGCGAGATGATCGTGTTGCGCGAAGGCGCTCTTTGTTTTTCGAGCCATCACTCGGAAGGGGCGCTGGCCTCGTGAGCCGCCACTCGCAATGTATCAACCGAGCCGCGCATGCGCGGCGCGGGAACGCAAATCAAATCTCAACCCAATCCCGCGCCGAAGGAATAGTCTCACCGCGATTGCGCACCGAGATAAGCTCGGCGACGATGCTGACGGCGATCTCCATAACGGTCTGCGAACCGATGTTGAGCCCCAACGGAGCGTGTACTTTCCTAAGGGTCTCGCGAGAAATGCCGCGCGCGAGCAGGTCTTGAAAGATGAGGCGGATCTTGCGCTTGCTGCCGATGAGTCCGACGTAGCCGGCGCGGGTGGTGGCGAGGTGGAAGAGTGCTTCCTCGTCGTGGGAATGGCCGCGCGTAACGATGAGGGCATAGGTGGACGACGTGATCTCCTCGGCGCCAAGGCGCTTTAGTTGCTCGCCGATGTCGCCGACGATGCATTGGGCGCCCGGAAAACGCTGTTGGTTGACGTAGGCTTCCCGATCATCAAGGACGCAAATGTTGAAATCGACGTTCGCGGCGAGCTGAGCGACGGCGCTGCCGACGTGGCCGGCGCCGACGATCAACAGCGTGACGCGCGGCAATATGGGGAGATACGCGATGCCTTGTTGCTGATAGGCGCGCGGGCGGCGCGCCAGCGGGATGAGGTTTGCTCCCGCCTCGGGGGGAGGGTTGTCGGTAGCGAGACGGTCGAGCAATTGCCCCTGTCCGTCAAGCAAATACCGGCTGCCAACGGCAGGCAGGCCGGGCTTGTCCTGGATAAGGATGGCTTCCGTGCAGCCGCCGCCTTCATCGACGACTTCTCTAAACCGGCGAAAATAGGCGGCGGTCGCAGAATGCGTTTTGGCGATGGGCCCAAGCAGGGCAGCGGCGAGAATGGTCATACGGCCGCCGCAGATCAGTCCGTCGTCCCAGCCGTAATTGTCGTCGAGATTGAATGTAAGAACGGCGGCCGGCGCGGCTTCGGCCGCATGTAGCGTTTGTAGGGCCTGGCGTTTGACCTCGGCTTCCACGCAGCCGCCTCCAAGCGTGCCGACCTGGCTGCCGTCCGGATAGACGAGCATCGCGGCGCCGGCTTTCTGCGGCGTCGAGCCGCGCGTCTCGACGACGCAACAGTGAACACATGGTCGGCCCTGAGTCAGTGCATCGTCGAGGGCGGCAAGCAAAGTTCGCATGGAGTGCAATTCGCAAGGGTGGGTCAAGTAGCGACGGTAAAGTTCATGTCGAGTCTTTTCCATTCTATTCCAAACCACCATCTGATAGGCTTCTAGGAGTGAATTCGGAAAAAACGGTGGAGCAAGATGCAGTCAAAACTGGTTTCGTCGCTGGCCCTGGGTTTCTCGCTCTTTTGCCTGGCGCCCGCGGGTGCCCAGTCCACGTCGGACGCTCGTTGGTGGTCGCTGAAACCGGTCGTCAAGCCAACGGTCCCCAGCATCGCCGCGGCGAAGTTCGTCGATTGGTCGCGCAATCCGATCGACGCGTTTGTTTTTGAACAATTGACCGCGAAGAAAATCGAACCGGCTCAACGCGCTTCCCGGCGCGATCTCTTGCGGCGCGTCACGTTCAACCTGACCGGACTGCCGCCGACGCCCGAGGAAATGAACGCGTTCCTAAACGACGACAGGCCCAATTCATGGGAAAAGGTCGTCGACCGCTTATTGGCCAGTCCCCGCTATGGCGAACGCTGGGCCCGGCACTGGATGGACGTGGTCCACTTCGCGGAAACGCACGGACACGATCAGGACGTGCCGCGCGAACATGCCTGGCCCTATCGCGATTACCTCATCGATGCCTTTAACGGCGACAAGCCGTACGCGCGCTTCGTGAAGGAGCAACTCGCCGGCGACATTTTGTATCCGGAAGATCCGGCGGCGACGATTGCGCTCGGGTTTCTGGCCGCCGGTCCCTGGGACGAGAGTTCCTTGCGCGACATTCGCGAGGACACGATTGACCGCACGATGGGCCAGTATTTGGACCGAGACGACATGGTGTCGACGGTCGGCACGGCGTTCTTGAGCACGACGATCCAATGCGCGCGCTGCCACGATCATAAGTTCGATCCGATTTTCATCGACGAATATTACGGCATCCAGGCCGTCTTCGCGGGGGTTGATCGTGCCAATCGCACGGTGGACGCCGATCCGAAGGTGGCGGCCCGGCGAAAAGAGTTGATGGCGCGCAAACAGGCGCTGACGGATGGAGCGATGAACAAGAACGCCCGGTTGAAGAACGCGGAGTTGCTCGCGCAGGCGCAAGCGTTCGAGGCGAGCCGGCGCGCGAAGAGCGAAAATTGGATGCTCCTGGACCCCGTTCGTTTCCTGCATACGGGCAGCGGGTCGGCCGTCAAGCAGTCGGATGGCTCCATCCTCTTCGGCGGCGCACGGCCTGAGAAAGACGTCTATCGCATCGAAGGCGTCGTTAATCTTGACAAAGTAACCGCGCTTCGGCTGGAAGTGCTCACCGACGACAGCCTGCCCCAGCGCGGGCCAGGGCGACAAGACAACGGCAACTTGCACCTCAACGAGATCGAGGTGGAGGTCGAAACGGCGACCGGCGCGAAACGCAAGGTCGTTCTGGCGCGGGCGACGGCCGATCACAATCAGGCCGGCTGGGAAGTCCACAAGGCAATCGACGGCAACATGGGCACCGCGTGGGGAATCTTTCCCGAAGTCGGTAAACCGCATCAAGCGATCTTCGTCTTCGCCGCGCCCATCGAGGGAGCCAAGGACGCGAAACTGCACGTCGCATTGCATCAGCAACATGGCGGCGGCCACTTGATCGGCCGGCCCAGGCTGTCGATCACCGCCGCCGCCGCGCCGACCATCGGACCACTGCCCGCCGACATCGAACGCATCCTCGCCAAGCCGGCGCAAGATCGCAGCGACATGGAACAAACGGCGTTGGTCCGCTACGTGGCCGGCGCCAAGGTCGATGCCGAACTCGGCAAATTGCCCGCGCCGCGCCTGGTGTATGCCGCGGCGAGCGACTTCAAAGCCGAGGGCAGCTTTCGCCCCGTCAAGGGTTGCCGGCCCGTGCATGTCCTCAAACGAGGCGACATTCGCCGGCCGGGGAACAAGGCGAAACCGGGCGGACTTTCGTTGGTGACCGCGCTGGACGCGAAGTTCAAACTCCCCGACATGGACAACGAAGGACAACGGCGCGGGGCGTTCGCGGAGTGGACGGCTTCGCCCAAAAATCCGCTGACCTGGAGATCGATCGCGAATCGCGTCTGGCACTATCACATTGGCCGAGGCATCGCGGCGACGCCCAGCGACTTCGGCCGCATGGGAGCGAAACCGTCCCATCCCGAGTTGCTCGATTGGCTCACGTCCTATCTCCTGGAAAACGGCGGATCGCTCAAGAAGCTGCATCGGATCATCCTCACCAGCGAAACCTATCAACAGTCCACGCGGCATGTCGCGGATTTCGCCAAGGTGGATGCCGACAATGTTTATCTCTGGCGGATGAATCGGAGCAAGCTGGACGCGGAATCGGTGCGCGACGCTGTGCTGTCCGTGAGCGGCAAGCTGGACCTAAAGATGGGCGGACCGTCGGTGAAGCACTTCGCGCAGAGCCCGGGCATTCATCGCACGCCCAAGGTGGACTATGACAAATTCGATCCGGACGCCCCGGGGGCGCACCGACGCAGCATCTACCGATTCATCTTTCGCACCGTGCCCGATCCGTTTCTGGACGCCCTGGATTGTCCGGACGCGTCGCAGTTCACGCCGGCGCGCGCGGTCAGCATCACCCCCTTGCAGGCGCTGGCGCTACTCAACGACCCGTTCATGACGCGGATGAGCGAGCATTTCGCCAAGCGCGTGGAGTCGGCGGGGCGGATCGAAAATCAGGTGCACAGAGCGTTCGAGATTGCGCTGGGCCGACCCGCGATGCCGCGCGAAGCGGAGATACTGACGAAGCACGCCCACGCTCATGGCATGGCCAACACTTGCCGGCTGCTGTTCAACCTCAATGAATTCGTCTTTCTGAACTAAAGAACCATGCAAACACGACGCGATTTTCTGTGGCAGGCGGGCGGCGGCTTAGGCGGGATCGCGCTCGCCCATCTCCTGGGCCGAGAAGGTCTCCTCGCCGACACGCCGCGTGCCGCAACACCGGCCGGCGATTTGAACGGCGGGGTGCATCATCGCGCCAAGGTGAAGCGCGTCATCCAGCTATTCATGAACGGCGGCGCCAGCCAGGTCGACACCTTCGATCACAAGCCGCTGCTCAATCGCCATCATGGCCGAACCTTCAATCCGGGCGTCCATGTCGAGGCGGTGACGTCGACGCCGGGCAACGTCTTGGGTTGTCCCTTCCCCTTCGCCCGACACGGCCAATGCGGACGCTGGGTGTCGAGCCTGTTTCCGCACCTGGCCCGGCAAGTCGACGACCTGGCGTTCGTCATGAATCTCGCCTCGCGCAGCAACGTACACGGCCCCGCGAGTTACATGATGAACACCGGCTTCATCCTGCCCGGCTTCCCGTGCATGGGCGCCTGGCTGAGCTATGGCCTGGGCCGACTGACGGAGGAACTGCCGACCTTTGTCGTCCTGCCCGATCAACGCGGCTTGCCTTACAACAACCTCGGCAACTTCTCGGCGGGCTTTCTGCCCGTCCAACATGCGGGCACCGTGCTGCGGCTTAATAACTCGCGTCCCATCGCGGCAATCCGGCCGCCAAGTTCCGCGACGTACATCACGCCGGGGAGCGAAACGGCGGGTCGGTCCGCCCTCGACGCGCTCAATCGCCTGCATCTGGCGGACAACCCCGGCGACAGCCGGCTCGAAGGTCGGATCGCCAGCTACGAACTCGCGGCCCGGATGCAGGTCGCCGCCCCGGAAGCATTGGATCTTGCGAGGGAGACGACCGCGACGCAACGGCTCTACGGCCTGGGACAGCCCGCGACCGATTCGTTCGCGCGCAACTGTCTCACGGCGCGTCGGCTGATCGAGCGCGATGTCCGTTTCGTGCAGGTCTGGAGCGGGGCCGGCGGACCGAGCAACAATTGGGACAACCACACGAGCATCGTCCGCGAGTTGCCGCCCATGGCGATGGCGACGGATCAACCGATCGCGGCGCTCTTGCAGGATCTCAAGCAGCGCGGCCTCTTGGAAGACACGCTGGTGGTATGGAGCACCGAGTTTGGCCGACAACCTTTCAGCCAGGGCAGCGAAGGCCGCGACCACAACGGCGGCACCGGCCTCTGCTGGCTGGCGGGCGCCGGCATCCGCGGCGGCGTCGCCATCGGCGCCAGCGACGAATGGGGTTGGCGCGCCCTCGATCCCCATTACTGCTTCGACTTGCACGCTACCATCCTGCACCTGATGGGCATCGACCACACGCGGCTCACGTTTCTGCACAACGGCACGAATCGACGTTTGACGGACGTACACGGACACGTCATCGACGGCGTGCTGAGTCAATGAGTCGATCACCAGAAACGATGCGCAAGCATCGTTATTTGCCGTCGAAGGCGCACTCCAGTATCAATTCCGCATGCGGATCTCGATACCTTTTCAGGAACAAGCCGGCAGCTTGTTCTACGGTTCTTTAGGAGTCTCTCCCATGAAACGCGCCCTCGGGTTTCTCTGCGCATCCCTCGCCCTTTGCACCCTCTTTTCCGCCGGGCACGCCGGCGACAAAGGCAAAACCAAAGACAAGGCGAAGAAAGACGCCGGCTTCGTCGCCATCTTTAACGGCAAGGACATCGACGACTGGAAGATCTCCTACGGCTCCAAGGGCAAGGACAAGAGCAGTTGGAAGGTCGTCGACGGCGTCATCGTCAGCGACGGCGAGGTCAGCCATCTCTTCAGCCCGCGCGGCGACTACGAGAACTTCGAAGTCAAAGCCGAGCTCAACATTAGCGACAAGGGCAACAGCGGCTTCTATTTCCGCACCGCCTTCGGCCCCGGCTTTCCCAAGGGCTACGAAGCCCAGGTCAACGCCTCGCATGGCGACCCGGTCCGAACAGGCAGCATCTACAACCATGTAAAGATTTTCAAAAACTACCACAAGCCCGACGAGTGGTTTCGTTACCACCTCAAAGTCATCGGCAACCGCATCTGGGTAACGGTCAACGACGAATTGCTCTACGAGTACGTGGATCAAGGGAACACGCACAAGACCGGACACTTCGCGTTTCAGCAGCACAACCAAGGCAGCGTCGTCAAAATCCGCAGCCTGGAAGTGAAGGAACTGCCCAGCAGCGCCAAGAAATCGAAGAAGTAATCGATTGCCGCTTGCGGCTTAGCGACCAACGCGCTAAGCCGCCAGCGGCTGATTTCGTTACTTTGATTTCACTTCCACGAACCACGCGCCGTACGCCATTCCATCCGCGGCGACCCGGCATTCCAGCCGCAGATTCCCCGCCGGCGCTTCGACTTCAAAATCCACTTTCCTCGTATCCTCAAACCGGCGAACCGATTCCTTGTCGGCGAACTTGAGATGCACCGCCCCCGACCGCAGTTTCTCGGGCACATGCACCGTCAACGCGAACTTGCCCGCCTGTGCCGCCGTCAAATCCCAATGGCCCATGCTGCTCGGCGCCCATCCCGCCTTGGGCCCGCGCCAGTCCTGGCGCGTGAGCGTGACCTCCGGCGCTTCCTTCGCGCCGATCACGATGCGTGGCTGCAGCACCGTGCGCTCCCCCACGACGTCCTTGAACCACCTCACATACGCGCCCCTCATTTCCAACACCACCTCCGGCATCTTCTCACTCAAGTCGTGCTGTTCGTAAGGATCGTTTTCAATGTCGAACAACAGAAACGCCGGCGCGATCGTATCGATCGCCTTGCTGTTTTCCTGCACGCCGTTGGGTTGCACAAGACGATACTTCTGATTGCGCACCGCGCACGCCCGAAATAGTTGGGGCACGTCGCCGCGATGCCATTGGAAGACCAGCGACCGATCCGGCCAATCGACCTTCTCGCCCTTCCACAAAGGCGCGAGACTGACGCCGTCCACCTTCACGCCCTCCGGCGCCTTGCCGCCAATCAAATCCAGCAACGTCGGCGCCACGTCGATATGCGCGCCGATGCGATCGACGTCGCGGTCTTCCGGCAACGTTCCCTTCCAGGACACGAAGAACGGCACGCGCGTTCCCCCTTCGAAAACGCTGCCCTTGAAGCCGCGCATGCCCGCATTGAAGCGCGGAAACGACGCGCCGTTGTCGGTCAGGAAGATGACAATGGTGTCTTCCTCAAGCTTGAGTTCCGCCAGGCGCGCGAGAACCTTGCCGACGTTGTCATCGATGTTCGTGACCATGCCGTACACTTTGGCGATGTCGCCGGTCTTCGCCTTCTTGGGCAAGGGAAAGCCGACCTTGGGAAATTGATCCGGCGCGAGATTCATTTTCTTGTACGGCGCCTCGTAGCTTTCGGGAACCTCGAACGGACCGTGCGGCGCGTTGTAGGGCAGATACACGAAGAACGGTTTGTCCTTGTTCTTCGTCATAAAGTCCATCGCGGCGTCGGTGAAGACGTCGCTGCAATACCCCTTCTTGCGGACGAGTTTGCCGTTGTGCTCCAAGAGGGGATCAAAGTAGCTCGTGCCTCCCGGCGGGTCGGAGGGTTGGCCGATGCCGCCGCCGCGGTGGACGAGGACTTCCTTGAAGCCTTGGTCGCCGGGCCGGAGCGGAAAGCAATCGCCCAGATGCCATTTGCCGAAGATGCCGGTTTCGTATCCCAGCGCCGCGAGCATTTCGGCGAGGGTGACTTCGTCGGCGTGCATCATCGCTCGGCCGATGTAGGTATCCACGACGCCGGTGCGGTAATTGTAACGTCCGGTGAGGAGGCTGGACCGCGTGGGAGCGCAAACCGGCGAGACATGGAAGCTCTTCATGCGCACGCTTTTCTTGGCGAGTTTGTCCAAATGCGGCGTTTTGATCTTCGGGTTGCCGTGAGAGCCCAAGTCTCCGTAACCCTGATCGTCGGTCATGATGAGGACGATGTTAGGCCGCCGCTTGCCCTGCGCCTCGGCGTCCGCCGCGAAGCAGGATAAGAACGCGATGCCAACGAGCAGATAACGCATCAAGAAATCTCCAAGACAAAAAAAGAGCCGCGAAAGATCGTGCCGCCGACTCGCGACCGGGGCATTACAATATGCGGAACGAACAGGCGCGAGGTCCAGGAACGGATCGCACACTCTCGTTCAGTACCATTTCCAACATCGTCAGTGTAAAGGATTCGCCATGGCAACGCATCTTTTTCCCACTCTTGCCGCCGCATTGTTCCTGGGGGGGGACGTTCCCTCCGGCCCCATGGTGGGCGACAAGCTGCCGGAGTTCAA
>Ga0163144_10003434_pt1 | contig 36065 bp, 28 predicted proteins | sample OliLak19BULKMAT1_FD_123175 | JGI IMG/M metagenome (GOLD analysis project Ga0163144, IMG submission 123175) | Freshwater microbial mat bacterial communities from Lake Vanda, McMurdo Dry Valleys, Antarctica - Oligotrophic Lake LV.19.BULKMAT1 | ecosystem: Environmental > Aquatic > Freshwater >...
CAACGTTGCGTTTCACGGGGCGTCTTGCGGGGCGGCATGCACCGACGTGAACGACCCGGCGTGCAGCTGCACCCCTTCCGACTACTACTGGTCGGCGTCTACCTACGCGCCGAATTCACTCAGCGCGTGGCTCGTCTACTTCCTCGGTGGCCTCGTGGACGCGTACGATAAGCCGGACTTCGGTCTTTCGGTACGTGCAGTTCGCGGCGGCTCGTGATTGGCCATTGGGTGATTTGAGTCATTGGACCATTTGATCGGGGGGTGTGGGGGGCGGAAGCCCCCCACACCGGTTGCGCATGGCACGCAGTGAACATCTACCGATCTACAAGGCTTCGTACGACCTGTGCCTCTACCTGGACCAGATCGTCCGGAACTTCTCGCGCTACCACAAGTACGCGATCGGCACGCATCTGCGTGAAGGGGCGTTGCGGGTGCTGCGCTTGGTGGTGCGCGCCAACTCGCGCGTCGACAAGGTTCCGGTGCTGCTGCGGCTGCGCGAGGAACTCGAGGAATTGAAGGTGCTGCTACGGCTCTGTCACGACGCGAAGGCGTTTGCCAACTTCAACTCGTTCGAACGCTCGATCGTGTTGGTGACGGAGATTGCGAAGCAGAATGAAGGTTGGCTGAAGAGCCAACGTGAGGGCCGTGGCCGGAATCGGCCGGTGATGCCTGCAGGGCTGGCCGGGCCGAGTGCGCCATGATCACGAGGTCCCTCGTCCTCCGCCGGCCTCGGCTCGTGCTGCCCGGCGGGAAACGCTGCGGTCCCGTAGAGGGACCAAGGCACAAGGGCGTCTTTCCCGGCTTCGCGCCGGATCAGGCTCCCGGGTCTCTCGACGCATCGCTGCGCGAACCAGGGGGAGATGTCCTCCGACTTGTCCACCGAAGCTTCAGCGAAGGTGGGAACTCGCAAGGCGAGCGAAGGGGGAAAAAAGTGGCGGGGGCCACCCGTTCCAACAACTACTGGTCGGCGTCTACCTACGCGCCGAATTCAATCAACGCGTGGAACGTCAACTTCAACGATGGCAACGTGAACGCGAACAATAAGCCGAACAACAATCTTTCGGTACGTGCAGTTCGCGGCGGCTCGTGTGGACGGCCCTGATCGCGGGCGCCCCCCCGAAGCGCGGAGCGCGAAGGGGGGCGCCCATCTCTACTCCTTCGAAAACCTCTACCGCGCCTGGCGAGAGTGTCGGCGCAACAAGCGCAATACCGCCAATGCGCTCGCCTTCGAGATCGACGCCGAGGCTAACCTGCTGCGCCTGCGCGACGAGCTGCTTGACGGCAGCTACTGTCCCGGCCGCTCGATCTGCTTCGTCACCGATGGCCCGAAGCCACGTGAAGTCTTCGCCGCCGACTTTCGTGACCGCGTCGTTCATCATCTGCTGGTGCGCGCGATGGAGCCGCTCTTCGAGCGCCGCTTCATCCACGACTCCTATGCCTGCCGCGCCGGCAAGGGCGTGCTCGCTGCGAGCGAACGGCTGACGCAGTTCCTGCGCCAGGCGACCGCCAACGGCCGGCGCCCGGCCTCGGCGCTGCGGCTCGACGTCGCCTCGTTCTTTCCGTCGATCCGCAAGGACACCCTGTTCGCACTGCTCGCTCGGTACGTCCGCGACCCGGAGGTGCTGCGGCTCGCCCGGGTGGTCGTGTTTCACGATCCGACGCAGAACTACTCGTTCCGCTGGAAGCGGCGGCACGTGCCGCCGCCGTGGGACGACGAGTACCCGGTGCCGACGCAGAAGAGCCTGTTCGACCGCGGTAACGAGCGCGGCCTGCCGATCGGCAACCTGACAAGCCAGTTTTGGGCCAATGTCTACCTGAACGAGGTCGACCAATTCGTGAAACGCGAGCTGCATTGCCCCTGGTACGTGCGCTACGTCGACGACATGGTTCTGCTCGACCACGATGCCGCGGAACTCGTCGGCTTCCGCGAGCTCATCAAGGCGTTCCTGAACGAGCGGCTCGGCCTGCAGTTGCGCGATCCGGACATGGAGCCGCAGCCGGTGCGCGACGGTGTGCTGTTCGTTGGTTGGCGGACGTGGTGGAGCCATCGGGTGCCGCGGCGGCAGACGCTGCAGAACCTGGAGCAGCGGCTCGATCGCTACGAGCGACTGGCGGTCCGTCCGGCGTGGGGCGGCAGCGCGCAGTGCGTCGAGGTCGACCGGCGCGATGTTCATGCTGCGACGGCGCGATTGCGATCTGTGCTGGCGTCCTACGGCGGGCATCTGCGCCACGGCGCCGCGTTCGGCGTCTGGCAGACAGCGTGGCGGCGTGGCTGGTTGCAGCTGCTGTTTCGCCGCGACGGCTGGCGCGCGATCGAGCGCTGGCCGGTGCTGCGGTCGCTGACACAGCCGCGCTTCGCGCAGCAGTACCGGCGGCTGCTGCGCCATGCGGGCGACGATGTGCCGGTGTTCTGCCAGGTCGGGCGGTTCGTCGAGTTGTACGGGCCGCAGCGGCTGGCGGCGCTGCGGCGATTGCGTCTGGCGGTGATCTACCGGCCGCGCGCCGGGTTCGGCTACGCGGTGGGCTTCCCGCTGGCGCTGGCGGCGGTATTCGAGAGACGGGCGCTCGCGGCCGGGGCGGCGGTCGTGCACGTCAGCGAGAGCGGCGAGCACGCCGGAGGAGGCGCCTGCGCGCCGCGGCGGGTGACTCGTATGGCGCGGCCCTCGGGTAGTTTTTGGTTTTGAGTTTTGAGTTTGCGGATGGGCTTCGCCCTGCAATGTGAGCCGGCCAGCGGCCGGCACCGCAACTCATCACTCAAAACCAAAAACTCAAAACTAGAATATCCCCTCTCTTGGAGAGAGTTCCTCAATTTTCTCCGGCCAGCATGTTCCGGGCGATCTGCGAGATCTGGATCTCGTCGGTGCCGCCGTAGATCTGCAATACCTTCGCGTCGCGGCACAATTGCTCGACCTGGTACTCGGCCATGTAGCCGTTGCCGCCGAAGAGCTGCACCGCTTCGAGCGTGCATTCCATCGTCGCCTGCGCCGCATAGAGCTTGCTGGCCGAGGCTTCGGTAAACGACGGGGACTTGCCCTGCGCCGCCATCTCGATCTGCCGGAAGATCATATTCTGCAGGTTCATCTTGGTGACCTGCATTTTGGCGAGCTTGAGCTGAATGAGCTGGAAGTCACCGATCGGCTTGCCGAATTGCACCCGCGTGCGCGCGTATTCGGTGCATAGCTCGATGCAGCGGTCGATGATGCCGAACGCCATCGCGACCACGCCGGCACGCTCGGCGCCGAAGGTCGCCTTCGCACCCGAACGTCCGCCCGCCGCGTCCTCGCTTTCGCCCATCAGCCGGTCGCGGCTGCAGCGGACGTTGTCGAGGAACAACTCGCCGGTGGGCGACGAGTGCATCCCCATTTTGCGCAGCGGCTTCGATTGGACCAGGCCCTCCATGCCGCTGTCGAGAATGAAGCTCACGACCTGGCGGTCGCGCGGGTCGGTCTCACCGCGATCGAGCTTGCAGATGAAGACGATCGTGTCGGCGTAGGGTCCGTTGGTGATGAAGGTCTTCTGGCCGCTCAGCAAGTAGTCGTCGCCGTCCTTGCGCGCGACCGCCTTCATCGAGCCGAAGGCGTCGGAGCCGGAGCCCGGCTCGGTGATTGCCCAGGCGCCGATCTTGTCGAGCGTCAGCACGGGCAGCGCCCAGCGATCCTTCTGCGCCCAGGTGCCTTTGGACATGATCGCGCCGGCGGTCAGGCCCATGCTGACCCCGAGCGCGGTCACCATGCCCGGGCAGTAGCGCGATAATTCGATGATCGGAATCATCTGGAACGCCGCGGCGTCGCCTGGATCCATGCCGCTACCGCCGCTGTCGCTCTTCGGGTTCGTGTCGCCCGAGAGAGCGCGCTTCTTCTGGCTTTCGTAGCGGGCGCGCGCCGCGTCGGTGACGCCGAGGGTCTGCATCAGCTTGCGGATGACGTCGTACGGCGGCAGGTCGCCGTGCTCGAGTTGCTCGAGATTGGGGACGATCTCCGTGTCCACGAACCGCCGCACCATGTCGCGTACCATCAGGTGCGCTTCGCTCCATTCGATCATGACCGCTCTCCTCGAGTTGGAATCGCGCCGCTGCGCGTGCGCTGCCGCTTACCGTGGCGCGCGCGGCGGCGCAACGCCAACATGGCGCCGGAGCGCGGGCAGGTCGGATTGTCTACGACAGTGGAGGGAGGGGCCGCCGCCCGGCAGGGGAATGCCGGGCGGCGGTGCGGACGGCCTTCGGGGGAGAGCCGCCCGCTTCAGGGAGGTACCTGGTGACGAACGGCGTAGAGCCGCTCTTGGTGTCACTGGTCACTTGAACCAGAAGGTGCAGAAAATCGGAATTTTGTTGCAGCCCACCCGGCTGGGCAAAAGCGCGGCGCATGATAGGTTGCCGGGATGATCGGTCGCGAGTGACCTTTGCTCGTGGGAATTCGATCGCGATGAGTCAAATTCCTGCGGGGGCGGCCCCGAGGGGCTTTTTTTGCTGAACTGAGGGCGCGATGGCGGGCATGCGGCAGACGGCGGTGGTGACGGGTGGTGGTTCGGGGATTGCGCGTAGCGTCGCGCTGCGGCTCGGCGCCCGCGGCTTCGCTGTTGCGGTCGTCGACCAGGTCGCTGAGGCGGCGCAACGCGTCGCCGCGGAAGTGGCCGAAGCCGGCGGGCAGGCCGAGGCTTTCGCCGCCGACGTTTCGGCTACCGGCCAGGTCGAGGCCGCGTTTCGAGCGGCGCAGGCCGCGTTCGGTCCGGCGGGCGTGCTCGTGCACGTCGCCGGCTACGGGGCGTTCGCGCCGTTTGAACAAATGAGCGAGGCGGCATGGACGAGGATGCTCGACGTCCACCTGACCGGCACGTTTCGCTGCATCAAGGCGGCGCTGCCGGCGATGACCGAGGCGGGCTGGGGGCGAATCGTGACGACGGCATCGGTCGCGGGAATGAACGGCGGTGGCGCCGGCCTGGCCCACTATGCGGCGGCCAAGAGCGGTGTGATCGGTCTCACGAAGGCATTGGCGTTGGAGCTCGGGCCGCTGGGAATCACCGTCAACGCCGTCGCCCCGGGGCTGATCGACACCCCTGGACTGCGCCGCTCGGGAATCTCCGAGGAGATCCTCGAGCACTCCCGCCGCGCGACACCGGCGCGGCGGGTGGGCCTGCCCGAGGACGTTGCGGCGCCGATCGAGTACATCGTCTCGGAGGAGGCCGGCTTCTTCACCGGACAGGTGCTCAGTCCGAACGGCGGCGTGTATATGTAGGTGCGGGCGGGCGAACCGCGGGTGGCCGCGCCTGCGCGTCGCCGCTTTTCACTTGCTGCGCTGCACGGTGCAGCGTATGAAATTCAAGAGCGCGGAACGGGGCTTGCCGCGACGCATGGGTTCAATGAGCGAAGAGGAGACTAGATCATGAATGCTACAGCCAGGGTCCGGCAGAACGTGCGCCGTCGGGTGGCTTGCGATGCCTACCGATTGGCGGCGGCAGCCGCACTCGGTCTCGTCGGCCTCGTATGGATGCCGGCTGCGAGTGTTTACGGCGCCGGAGAGAAGCTCGCCGTAGGCGTCGAGGGAATCATCGGCCAAGGGCAGGTGGGCGAAGTCTTGGTCGTCGAAAACGTGCAGGTCGTCGACGCGCGAGTCACCGCCACGCTGGTCAACAACTCGCCGAACCGTATCGACGACATTCAACTCGTCATCCGCCACACGTTCCTCTGGAACGACGAACGCAGCCCCGGCAAGGACAATCCCGGCCGCACCGAGTACTACCTCGTCCTCGGCCAAGTCGATCCGCACGGCAGGCTGGCGTTCGAATACCGACCCGATCCGCCCCTGCAGCAGCGCGCTGACGGCACATTCAAGACGTCGATCGAAATCGCCGGCTTCACCGAGGTGGGCGTCGAGTAGGGCGCCCCGCAGAGACGAACGAAAGAGCCGATGCCGGAGCAATATCCAGGAGGCCGATCCGACGATCCGATCGATGAACTGAGGGCAATGTGGAATCAGTTGCGGCGGCGCTACGAGGGCGGCGACGGCACTTTCCAGCTGCCTAGCCCGTGGCCGATCCTTGCCATTGGGCTAGTGGTTTATGCGCTCACGGGGATCTACATCGTCGCGCCGGATGAACGCGCCGTAGTGCTGCGCTTCGGCGCCGTCGTCCGCGAACAGGGGCCGGGGCCGGGTTACCATATCCCGTGGCCGATCGAGGAAGTCTACAAGCCCTCGGTCACGCAGGTGCGCAAGGAGGAGTTCGGCTTTCGCAGCGTCCTCGGCGGCTCGCGCGAGCAGCCCACCGAGGCGCTGATGCTCACCGGCGATCAGAACATCGTCAAGCTCCAGTTCATCGTCCAATATCGTGTTAAGGCCGAGCCCGACGGCCCGCGCAACTTCCTGTTCAACGTGCGCGACCAGCGCGGCACCGTGCGCGGCGCCGCCGAAGTGGCGATGCGCGACGTCATCGGCAATACGACGATCGATGACGCGCTCACGCAGGGCAAGGAATTGATCCAACAAGACGCGCAAGAAACTCTGCAGAAGATTCTCGACTCGTACGATTCCGGAGTCGAAATCGTCACCGTCAAGTTGATGAACGTCGACCCGCCGGAGCCCGTCGAAGACGCGTTCAAGGATGTGATCAACGCCCAGCAGGACCGCGAGCGGCTGATCAACAACGCCAGCGGCTACGCCAATGCGGTGATTCCACAAGCACGCGGCGAAGCGGCGCAATTGCTCAACGAAGCTCTCGCCTACAAAGAGGCGAAAGTGGCTCAGGCCAATGGCGCCGGCCAGCGGTTCATCGCCCTCTACGACGAATACGTCAAGGCGAAAGATGTCACCCGCCAGCGCCTGTACCTGGAAACGCTCGAAGACGTCCTGCCGCGCATGAACAAGATCCTCATCGACGAGCGCGCGGGCGGCCAAGTCGTCCCCTATCTGCCGCTCGATCAATTGCGCGTTCCCGCTCCCGAACAAGTGCGGGCGGCGGGCGTGCCGCAAGAAGCGCAGGAGACGAAATGATGGACCGTCGCTGGCTCAGTGTCCTCGTCATCGCCGCTGCGGTCACTGCCGTCTGGAACCTGGCGACGTTCCGCGTCAACGAGTGGCAGCGGGCGCTGGTCATCCAACTCGGTAAGCCGCTGGATCGCGATACGACGGCGGCCGGACTCTACTTCAAGGTTCCGTTCATCCAGAACGTCGTCTACTTCGACAAGCGGCTGCTCGATTACGACGCGCAGCCGCGCGAAGTGTTGACCATCGACAAGCAGCAGCTCGTCATCGACAACTACTCGCGCTGGCGCATCATCGACCCGCTCCGGTTCTACCAGACCGTGCGCAACGAGCCTGGCGCACAGTCCCGCCTCGACGACATCATCTACTCCAACCTGCGCGAGAACCTCGGCCGCAACGAGCTGCGCGAGATCGTCGGCAACAAGCGCAGCACGCTCATGGATCAAGTCGCCGAGCGCAGCAATGCGAAGATGACCGACTATGGCATCGAGGTCGTCGACGTACGCATCAAGCGCGCCGACCTGCCGGAGAAGAACCAGGAGAACGTCTTCAATCGCATGAAGACCGAGCGCGAGCGCCAGGCGAAGAAGTTCCGCGCCGAGGGCGAGGAGGAGGCGCGCAAGGTCCGCTCCAAGGCCGACAAGGAGAAGGAGATCCTCATGGCCGAGGCGCGCCGCGATGCCGACGTCCTGCGCGGTGAGGGCGACGCTCTCGCCGTGCGGATCTTCGCCGAGGCCTACAACCGCGACCCCGAGTTCTACCAGTTCGTGCGCACGCTCGAGGCGTACCGTCGCTCCCTCAGCGAGGGAACGACCGCGGTGATGTCGCCCGACAGCGAGTTCTTCCGCATCCTCAAGGACGGCGCCGCGCCGCGCTGAGCCCTCCGCCGCGGAACGGTCATCGGTCGTAATATGTTGCAGGGTAGCGTCCTGGTCGTCGATGACCTCGAGGACAACCGCCGACTCATGCAGTTGATGCTCGAGAAGGCGGGCTTCACCGTGTTCGTCGCCGAGTCCGGGGCCAAGGCGCTAGAGGTGTACCGCGACCAGCGCGTCGACCTCGCCCTGCTCGACCTGCAGATGCCCGAAATGGACGGCGTCACGCTGCTCACCAAGCTGCGCGAAATCGACGCGAACGCCCAGGCGATCGTGATCACCGCCTACGGCTCGATCGAGAAGGCGGTGGCGGCGATGAAGGCCGGGGCCGTCGACTTCGTCACCCGGCCGGTGCGCCGCGAGGTGCTCATCGCGCTCGTCGAGAAGGGCATCCATATGCGTGAACTCGTCGCCGAGAACACGCGGCTGCGGGCCGAGGTCGGCTCGAAGTACGACTTCAGCGCACTCATCGCCCATTTCCCCAGCATGCGCGCGGTCGTCGCTCTCGCCGAAGAGGCCGCCAAGCGCGAGGTCACCGTGCTCATCACCGGTGAAAGCGGCGTCGGCAAGGAAGTCCTGGCGCGCTCGATCCACTTCAATTCGGCGCGCAAGAGCGGCCCGTTCTTCGCGCTCAACTGCGCTGCGATCACCGAGAGCCTGATGGACAGCGAGCTTTTCGGTTACGAGAAGGGCGCCTTCACCGGCGCCGACAAGCGCAAGGCCGGGTTGCTCGAGCAGGCTTCCAAAGGCACCTTGCTGCTCGACGAAATCGGCGACATGCCGATCCAGGCGCAGGCCAAACTACTGCGCGTCATCGAGAACCGCGAGATGATCCCCGTCGGCGGCACCAAGGCGGTGCGCGTCGAAGCGCGTTTGATCGCCGCGACGAACGCCCACCTGCGCGAGCGAGTCCAGCAGAAGCAGTTCCGCGAAGACCTCTACTTTCGCCTCGACGTCTTCGCGATCCCGATCCCGCCGTTGCGCGAGCGCCGCGAGGACATCCTGCCGCTGGCGAAGAAGCTGCTCGAACGGCTCGCGCGCGAGACCGGCAAGGATCTGCCCGGCTTCTCCCAGGATGCCGTCGACCATATGCTGAACTCGACGTGGGAGGGCAACGTGCGCGAACTCGCCAACGCGATCGAGCGGGCCGTCATCGTCAGCCACGGGAATCTGCTGACCGCGGCCGATTTCCCGCCGCGTGCGCGCGACGCGAAGGTCGTGGCGCCGGCCGTTGGCGGCGAGGCGCTTGCGGTCGACGACATGAATCTCGAGGACGTCGAGCGCACGTTGCTGCAGCGCGCGCTCGGTCGCTCCGGCAATAACCTGACCCGCGCCGCCCGGCTTCTCGGCATGGGCCGCGGCGCGCTGCGCTACCGCCTCGAGAAGTACGGCATCAGCACCAAGGAAGCGGAAGACTGAGGCTGTCGCCTGGGCAGCCCGTTGCACGGGCTTGGTGCCCTTCGACGGGCTCAGGGTGAACGGGAGATTACCGAGAATCAGACGGGCTTCCGGTGCGAGCGGCTGATCGCAGCCACTCGCACCGCCGCGCCGCGCTCGCGTTCAAGCAGGCTGCATTCGAATTCCCAGGCTTTTCTCAATCCTCTCAAATTCGCAGCGCACTTCCCCGCCTGGCACGCCAGCTGCTTTCCATCCGGACGTGCGTGGCCCACGGCGCCTCTGCGCGCAGCGCGGAGCCAAGGACGGGTGAGACATTGTGGATATGAGCCAGAGTACGGTCGAGAGGATCATCGGTAGGATGCTCACCGATGAGGAGTTCCGGCGCGAGTTCCTCGCTGCGCCGGGTGCGGTCTGCCGCGAGAATGCGCTCGAACTCGACCCGGCGCAGCTCGAAGCGTTGGCGGAGGTCGATCCCGTGTCATTGCAAATGGTCGCGGAATGCCTCGACCGGCGGATCGTACGCGCAGCCGGCGGCTCCATGGTAGGCGGCTCGCTGCGCGAGCGCGGGCGGCGTTGACGCCGCTTGCTCCGATTCCCCCACGTGCGATATTGCCGCGGCGCCAGGCGTTTAGCCGGACAATACGAGACGAGGAAGCCATGCCCGACTACAACGATATTCCCAAGCCCGAGCCCAAAGAGATAGACGAGAAGAACGCGCTCGCGCTGCGGCACTTGATCGAGGACGCTATCTTGCGTGGCCGCCCGAACGGCGACGAACGCTGCGACAACTGTTTGTACTATTTGAACCCCGACGCGGAATTCGAATACTGCTGGCACCAGAAGATCCGCATCCTGGTCGGCGGCGACTGGTGGTGCCAATGGTGGGAGTCGATCGAGTCGCAGTGATCGGCGGCGTTGCGCTTTGCAAAAGAAAAGCCCGGGAGGCGAACCTCCCGGGCTTTTCTCGTTATTCGGGCGGCGCGTCGCTCAGTGCGGGCTGGCGGCCGTTCGCTCTTCCAGGGTCGTCATTGGCTTGGGCATCATGTCGCCCGGCTTCAAGCCGAGACCCATCGCGCCGCGTTCCAGCCAGGCGTGGTCGCCGCTCAGCACCGCGGCGGCGACCTTGTTCTTGGTGGCGTCGCTGTTGAACCAGAGGTCGCGGAAGATCCGCTTCACCTTGCGCCGCGACGTTTGGCAGAAGAGGTCGGCCAACTCATAGGCCTCCTTCGCGTTCGGGTCGTTGCGCTCGCGTAGCGCGCGGGCATGCGAGCAGACGGCAGCCATGGTGAACAGTTCCATGACGATGTCGACGCAGCGGAACAGGAACGCCTGCTTACGTTCCATCTTCGCCTGGTACAGCGCCATGCCGTGGAAGCTGGCGCGGGCGAGCCGGCGGCAGCCGCGGTCGATGAAGCGCATGTGGCCGGCAAGTTCGCCCCAGTCGCCGAACTGGAAGAGGCCGGTAACGTTCTTGAGCCACAGCGGCGGATACCACACTGCGTAGAAGCTGAGGATCTTCGGCATCGCCGCGAGTTTGCCGCCGATGCCCGACTTCGGATCGATCATTGCGCCGGCGACTTGCAGGTGCTTGTCGACCGCCTCGCGGGCCATGAACAGGTGCATCACCTCGCTCGAGCCCTCGAAGATCAAGTTGATGCGGCAGTCGCGCATGATGCGCTCGACCGGCACTGCGGTCTCGCCGCGAGCGATGAGCGACGCTTCGGTCTCGTAGCCGCGGCCGCCGCGGATCTGCAGCGTCTGGTCGGAAATCTCCCAGGCGCGCACGGTGTTCCACTCCTTCGCACACGCTGCTTCGAGGCGGATGTCGTAGCCACTGCGGTCGGCGAGTTGGCTCGACAGCTTCGAGACCGAGTCCATCGCGAACGTCGTCGCCGCGATGTCGGCGATCTTGTGCGCCATCGACTCGTGCTTGCCGATCGGCACGCCCCACTGGGCGCGCTCGTTGCACCAGCCGCGGATGATCTCGAGCGACTGCTTGCCGATACCGGCACAGGCGGCGGGCAGGGTGAGACGGCCGGTGTTGAGCGTGATCAGCGCGATCTTCAGGCCCTGGCCCTCTTGGCCGATCAGGTTTTCGGCGGGGACCTTGACGTTGCTGAAGCTGATGACGCCGTTGGCGAGCGCCTTGAGGCCCATGAAACGGCAGCGGTGTTCGACCTTGACGCCGGGCGAGTCGGTCTCGACGACGAAGGCGCTGATCTTCTTGGTCTCGGGGTTGCGCGCCATGACGACGAGCAACTCGGCGAGGGTGCCGTTGGTGCACCACAGCTTCTCGCCGTTGAGGATGTAGTAGTCGCCCTCGCGGGTCGCTGTGGTCGACAGGCTGGAAGGATCGGAGCCGGCGTGCGGCTCGGTGAGTGCGAACGCGGAGATCGCGCCCTTGGCGCAGCGGGGGAGGTACTTCTGCTTTTGCTCGGCGGTGCCGAACATCTTGATCGGCTGCGGGATGCCGATCGACTGGTGGGCGGAGAGGAGGGCGGTGATGTTGCCGTCGGTGCAGCCGATCATCTCCATCACCTTGGTGTACTCGCGGACGGTGAAGCCGAGGCCGCCGTACTCCTTGGGGATCTTCATGCCGAACGCGCCCATTTTGCGCAGGCCGTCGATGACGTGTTCCGGGTACTCGCCGGTCTGGTCGATGGCCACCGAGTCGACCTCGGTCTTCAGGAAGTTGCGCAGCGTCTCGTAGAACGCTGTGAACTCGGGTCGGTCCTTCTCCGCATCGAGCGGGAAGGGGTGCATCAGCGGCAGGGGAAAGTTCCCCAGGAACATCTCGCGAATGATCGCGCGTCCCGCCCATTCGGTCTCGCGGGACTCCTCCGCCACCTGCCTCGACTCTTCTTCGGTCGTCGTCGTACGAATCTCGGAAGCGCTCATCTTGTGCCTCTCTCGCCCTTGGATTTTCTGGTGCGACTGGATCGAGGCCGATGGCGCCGATCCCAGTGACAGAACCGTCATTACCTACTCTTTGCCACCCGTCGGTTCAAGCCGCGGGACGGCCATCGCGGGCAATCCGTCCGAGCTCGCGGCCTGCGAGGGGTGTTCCGCGGCCGCAGATCGCGTATGGCGGGAGTGCGGCAAACCCGGTAGTACTGAGCGTTCTCGCCATGAAGATGCGCTTGATTCTCCTCACCGCCGTGGTCGGCCTGGTCGGCGCCGGCTACTACAGTGGCGCCTGGCAGCAGCTCACCGACGAGCAGGAGCTGCGTCGGTTGCTGCTCGAGAGTGGCCCGTGGGGCGGCGTCATCTTCGTCTTGCTCTTCACCGTGCTGGTGGCGCTCGGCTCGCCGGGGTTGGTGCTGATCGTGCCGGCGAGCATCGTTTGGCCGTTCGGCCAGGCGGTCGCGTTGGTCTATGCCGGCGCGCTCGGCTCCGCGCTCGTCGGCTTCTTCGGCGCCCGCTACGGAGCGCGCGGCTGGATCGAGAGTTACTTGCCGCCACGGGTACGCGCGTGGGATGAGCGATTCGAGAGCAATGGGTTCAGCGCGGCGCTCGTGTTTCGGCTGATCTTCTACTGCGCGCCGTGGACGAACTGGGTTCTCGGGCTCTCACGCGTGCGCTTCGGCCCGTTCTGGGCGGCGACGCTGATCGGCTTTGTGCCGTGGACCCTGCTCTGGGTCTATGTCGGCAGCGCCGGCTTCGACTGGATCAAAGAACAGAGCGTCGGCGTCTGGCTCGGCGTTGCCGCCGTGGCGGTGAGCTTCCTTGTGATCCGCTGGTTCCGCGGCCGTCGCGAGGTACTGGTGTCGAGCCCGCTGGCCGACATCGCCGAGGCGGTCGTCTGGGAGGATGCCGATAGCCAACCCGAGCAGAAACAGCGCGAGGTGGTGTAGGCCCCAACGCCGCAGCGGCGGAGATTGCTTTCGCAGCGTGCGTGCCGCTAGTCCGACGACGCGCTCTTCGCTTGCTGCACGAGCTTCTCCGTCAGGTGTGCCGGCACCTCGTCGTAGTGTGAGAACGCAATCGTGAACGAGCCGCGGCCGCTGGTCAGCGAGCGGAGGTCGGGCGCGTAGCGCAGTACCTCTGCCATCGGCACCTGGGCGTTGATCACCTGGCCGTTGGCCCTGGCATCCACCGATTGCACCTTGCCGCGGCGGCTGTTCAGATCGCCGATGACCTCCCCCATGCACTCGTCAGGGAGGTTCACGCTGAGCCGCATGATCGGCTCGAGCAGCACCGGGCGCGCCTTCTCCAGCGCATGCTTGAAGCCCATCGAGGCAGCGATCTTGAACGCCATCTCCGACGAGTCCACCTCATGGTACGAGCCGTCGTACAATGTCGCGCGGAAGTCGACGATCGGATAACCGGCGAGGAAGCCCTCGACCATCGCGTCGCGGATGCCCTTTTCCACCGCCGGGATGTACTGCCGCGGCACCACGCCGCCGACAATCTCGTCGACGAACTCGAACCCCGCGCCCCGCGCCAGTGGCTCGATCCGGATCCACGCGTCGCCGTACTGTCCGCGTCCGCCCGACTGCTTCTTGAGCTTTCCCTGCGCCTCGGCCTTCGCCTTGATCGTCTCCTGGTACGGAACCTTCGGCGCCTGGAGTTCGACATCGGCGCCGAACTTGCGCTTGAGCCGCTCGATCGCGACTTCGATGTGCAACTGCCCGACGCCGGACAGGATCAGGTCGTGCGTCTGCGGATCGCGGTGCATCTCCAGCGACGGATCCTCCTCCATCAGCTTGTGCAGCCCGAGCGCCGCCTTCTCCTCGTCGCCCTTGCCCTTGGGGCGGATCGCAAACGAAATCGACGGCTGCGGCACGTCGAGACCGCGGTAGACGATCGGCGTCTTGTCGCTGCTGAGCGTGTCGCCAGAGGCGGTATCCTTGAGCTTGGCGACGCCGACGACTTCGCCGGCGACCGCGCTAGCCACATGGACGGTCTTCTTGCCCTCGAAGCGCAAGAGGTGCCCGATGCGCTCTTTCTCTCCACGGCTGGCGTTGAGTACGCTCGAGTCCGACGTCACCGTCCCCGAAATCACCCGCATCAGGGTGATCTTGCCCGCGAACGGGTCGACGACGGTCTTGAACACATATGCGGAGAACGGATCGGTGGCATCCGGGTGACGCTCGAGATTCTCGTTGATACCCGGGTCGCGGCCGGCGATCGGCCCGAGATCGGCGGCGGAGCCGAGGTCCGACACCAGCGCCGTGAGCAGCGGGTGGATGCCGGCCAGGGTGTTTGCCGAGCCGCAGAACACCGGCAGCAGCGCGTGCGACAGCGTCCCGACGCGGAGCGCATCGGCGAGTTCCTCAGCGGTGAGCGTGCCTTCTTCGAGATAGCGTTCGGTGTACTCGTCGTTCGCTTCCGCCGCGAGTTCGATCATGTGTTCGCGCGCGGCAGCGACTTCGCGGGCGACGTCGGCAGGCACCGCACCCTCGTGCACGGTGCCGTCGTCGCCGAGCAGGAACGCCCGCATCGTCATCAGATCGACGACGCCGCGGAATTCGTGCCCCGAGCCGAGCGGGTGTTGCACCGCGACCGGGTTGGCGCCGAGGCTGTCCTTCAGGTCGTCGAGAGCCGCTGCGAGCGAGGCGTTCTCGCGATCCATTCGGGTGACGAACGCGATCGCCGGTAGACCGAGTTCCTGGGCGCGCGTCCAGAGTTGCTCGGCTTCGACCCGCAACTCGCCGGCGCCAGGTGCGGCGACGAGGACCACACCGGTGCAGGCGCGCAGGCAGTTGAGCGCGTCGGGAAGGAAGTTGGCGTAGCCCGGCGTGTCGAGCAGGGTGATGTCGTGCTTGTTCCACAGAAGCGAATACAGCGACGTGCTGAGCGAGGAGCGGCGGCGATGTTCCTCGGGTTCGAAGTCGAAGTTCGAGTTCTCTTCGTCGACCCGCCCCTGCCGAGTGACCGCGCCGGCCGCGAACAGTAGCGCGTCGGCTACCGAACTCTTGCCGACCCCGCCCTGGCCGATGATGCCGATGCTGCGTACCAGCTTAACGTCTTCCGCCATTACGCCTCCTGCTGCTTTCTCGGTTGCGTCGATCTCAACGACTCACTCCGCGTTGCGTTCGTAGACGAGCCGTAGACCGTCGAGGGTCAGGAACTCGTCGACCTCGTCGATGCGTTCGGACTCGGGCGCGAGCATGGTCGCGAGACCGCCGGTGGCGATGACGCGTCCACGCGTCTGGGTTTCTTTCTGGATGCGGGCGATGAGTCCGTCGACGAGTGCGACATACCCGTACATCAGTCCCGACTGGATCGCGTGCGCCGTGTTGCGGCCGATGACCCCCTTGGGGATCACCATGTCGACCGGCGAGAGCTTCGCGGCGCGCTCGAACAGGGCGCGTCCCGAAACCTCGAGCCCCGGGGCGATGACCCCGCCGACGTACTCCCCCTTCGCCGAAACGAAGTCGAACGTGGTCGCCGTGCCGAAGTCGACGACGATGGTCGCGGCGTGGGTCCGGTGGTAGGCGGCGACGGCGTTGACGACGCGGTCGGCCCCGACCTCCTGCGGCTTGTCGTAGAGGATCGGCAGCCCGGTGCGCACGCCCGGTCCGATGAACAACGGCTTGCAGCCGATGTAGCGGTTGCAAAGGGTGTCGAGGACGCGATTGATCGGCGGTACGACCGAGCCGATCGCGATGCCGGTGACTTTCGGGTCGCCGGCGCAGGCGAGCAGGCTGCGGACGATGACCCCGTACTCGTCCGCAGTCCGCCCGGCTTGGGTCTGCAGCCGCCAGTGGTCGAGCAGCTTGGTGCCGTCGTAGAGCCCGAGCACGATGTTGGTGTTGCCGACGTCGATTGCCAAGAACATCCCGCTCATCCCCGTTCGTATCCACCCACGATCGTCACTTCGCCGGCGACGACCCACAGTTGCTCGCCGTCTGCAGCGCGCAGCTCCAACGTGCCGTCGGCCGCGAGCGCGACAACCTCGCCCGCGAGACGGCGCGGTCCGTCGGCGATCTCGACCTGCCGGCCGGTGAGGCAGGACAGCTCGTTCCAATCGTCGCGGACGGCGGCGAAGCCGACGCGGACGAACGAATCGTACCTGCGCTCGAACGCAGCCAGCAAGCGCGCCGCGAGTTCGTGGCGCGGCACCGCGTGGTCGAGCGCAATGGCGACCGAGCCGGCCTTGTCGCGCAACTCCTCGGGCAGCTCGTCGAGTGCAAGGTTCACGTTGACGCCGATGCCGAGCACGACCGCGTCGAGGTTCTCGCCGTCGCTGTCCATCTCGGTGAGGAGGCCGGCGACCTTGCGGCTGGCGACGAGCACGTCGTTCGGCCACTTGATGGACGCATCGATGCCGTAGGTGCGGATCGCTTCAGCGCTGGCCAGTCCGGCGACGAGGGCGATCAGGGGTGCTTGCGTGGGTGCGATCGGCGGCCGCAGCACGATGCTCATGTAGAGGTTGCGGTAGGGCGGCGAGACCCAACTGCGACCCAGGCGGCCACGGCCTTGGGTCTGCGCTTCAGCGATGACGACAACCCCTTCGCTCGCGCCGGCTGCGGCGAGTTCGCGGGCAGTCGTATTGGTCGATGGTAGGGTGTCGAAGTAGCGAATGTCGCTGCCGATCCGCGCCCCGCGCCGGCTGTCGCGCAGCGCGCCGATGTCGAGCGGTTCGGAGTCGGCGAAGGCCATCACGTCACCGTCATTCCAGATACAGCGTCATACTGAGGTCGACAGCCGGCGCTGAGTGGGTCAGGGCACCGACGGAGATCAGGTCGACACCGGTCTCGGCGATGGCGCGTACGGACGATAGGGTGACCCCGCCGGAGGCCTCGACGACGGCGCGGCCACCGATGCGCTGGACGGCGCGGCCGACCTCCTCGATCGTCATGTTGTCGAGCAGGATGATCTCGGCGCCGACGTTGATCGCCTCGGTGACTTCGCTCATGGTGGTGCACTCGACCTCGACCTTGAGGCCGTGGGGTGCGCCGGACTGGGCGGCGAGAACCGCGGCGGTGATGCCGCCGGCGGCGGTGATGTGGTTGTCCTTGATGAGGATGCCGTCGTCGAGGCGCTGGCGGTGATTGAAGCCGCCGCCGATGCGGACCGCGTACTTCTCGAGGTTGCGCAGCCCCGGGAGAGTCTTGCGGGTATCGACGATGCGACAGCCGCAGCCGGCCACGGCAGCGACGAAGTCCGCCGTCTGCGTGGCGATGCCGCTGAGGTGCTGGAGGAAGTTGAGCGTCACCCGCTCGATCGCGAGCAGGGTGCGGGCATTACCGGCGAGGCGGGCGACGATGTCTCCGGCGGAGATGTGGTCGCCGTCCGCGACGCGTTCCTCGACCTCGACATCGACGCCGGCGGCCTCGACGACCCGCTGGACTATGGGGGTGCCGGCGACGCAGATCGGCTCTTTGGCGCGGATCTCGGCGCGCCCGCGCAGGCGTGGGGGCACCGTCAACATCGAGGTGACGTCGCCCGACGCGATGTCCTCGTCGAGTGCGGCGCGAATCAGGGCGCGGGTAGCCGGCAATGCAAAAACGTCCATATCACCTCGCTCGCGCTCAGCGCGTCAGGACCTCGATGTGCTTGCTCAGCGTCGCCTGGCGTTCGCGCAGGCGGGCGGCCTTTTCTCGTTCCTTCTCGACGATCTCGGCCGGAGCGCGCTCGACGAAGGTCGGCTTCGCGAGCTTGTCTTCGACGCCGGCGAGTTCCTTGTCGACCTTGGCGAGATCGCGTTCGAGCCGGGTGCAGACGTCGGCAGCATCGACCGCGCCGCGCAGGGGCACGAACATTTCGCCGATGCCTTCGACGGCGGCGGACGGCTCGCCTGCCGGGCGCGCAGCGCTGTCGGTCGTTTCGATCGCGTCGATGCGTCCGAGGCTGGCGAGTGCCGCGCGCAGCGGTGCGAGGCGCTCGGCTGCCTCGTGCGGCAAGCGGATGGTGAGCGGCGTGGTCGGCGCCAGGCCGAGTTCGGCGCGGACGTTGCGCACCGCGCGGATCGCGCCCATCGCCTGCTCGAGCAGCGCTTCGGCGGCAGCGTCGCGAAGTGTAGCGTCGGGTTTGGGGTAGGCGGCGATCATGATGCTCTCCGCCGCCTTGCGCACCGGCAGTGCCTGCCAGATCTCCTCGGTGAGGAACGGCATGAACGGGTGCAGCAGCCGCAACGCCTGTTCTAGCGTATGCAGCAGCACGATGCGGGTGCGTTGCTGGGCGGCGGGGTCGTCGCCGTAGAGCGGTACCTTGCACAACTCGACGTACCAGTCGCAGTACTCGCGCCAGATGAACTGGTAGAGCGCGAGCGCGCCGTCGTTGAAACGGAAGCTGTCGAAGGCGGCGCGGGCGGTCTCCGTCGCGCTCTGCAGGCGCGACAGGATCCAGCGGTCGGCGGGCGCCAGGTCGGCGGCGGCGATGCTGTCGATTCCGGGGTAGACGTCGCCTTCTGCCGGCGCGTTCATCATGACGAAGCGCGCTGCGTTCCAGATCTTGTTGGCGAAGTGGCGGCCGAGGTCGGTCTTCTCGACGCCGTAGTTCACGTCCTCGCCCGGCGGTGCGATCGAGATGATGGTGAAGCGTAGCGCGTCGGCGCCGTACTCGGCGATGACGTCGAGCGGGTCGGGCGAGTTGCCGAGCGACTTCGACATTTTGCGCCCTTGGAGGTCGCGGATGACGCTGTTGAAGCACACCCGGCTGAAGGGCTTTTGGCCGACGAACTCGTAGCCGGCCATGACCATGCGCGCGACCCAGAAGAAGATGATGTCGGCGGCGGTGACCAGCGTGTCGGTCGGGTAGAAGCGCCGGAGCGTGGCGGTGTCTTCGGGCCAGCCCATGGTCGAGAAGGGCCACAGCCACGAGCTGAACCAGGTGTCGAGGACGTCGGTGTCCTGGCGAATGTTCGTCGAGCCGCAGCCGGCGCACTGGGTTGGGTCGACGCGGGCGACGGTGGTGGCGTCGCAGTCGTCGCAGTACCAGACGGGGATGCGGTGTCCCCACCACAGCTGGCGGCTGATGCACCAGTCGCGGATGTTTTCCATCCAGTGGGTATAAACGCCGACCCAACGTTCGGGGTACAGTTCGAGTTCGCCAGAGCGCACGGCCTCGATGGCGGGCTCGGCGAGGGGCTTCATCTTCACGAACCACTGCTGCGACAGGTACGGCTCGATGACCGTCTTGCAGCGCTCGCAGCGGCGCACGGGCACGCGGTATGGCTCTTTCGCGACGAGCAGGCCCGCGGCCTCGAGGTCGGCTTCGAGCTGCTTGCGCGCCGCGAAGCGATCGAGCCCGGCATAGGGGCCGCCGGCTGCGGTGACGACGCCGCTGGTGTCCATCACGACGAGCGTCTCGAGCCCGTGGCGTTTGCCCATTTCGAAGTCGTTGGCATCGTGCGCCGGGGTGACCTTCACGGCACCGGTGCCGAACGCCGGGTCGACGTGTTCGTCGGCGACGACGGGGATCGGTCGGTTCAAGAGCGGCAGGATGACGTCCTTGCCGACGAGATCGCGATAGCGCGCGTCGTCGGGGTGCACCGCGATCCCGCTATCGCCGAGCATGGTCTCGGGGCGGGTGGTGGCGACGACGACGCCCGCGCCGCCGTCCTCGGCCGGGTAGCGGATGTGCCACAAGTGGCTCTCTTCGCCGCCTTCGGTGACGATGGCCTCTTCGTCGGAGAGCGCGGTGTGACAGCGTACACACCAATGAATGACGCGGTGGCCGCGGTAGATCAGGTCTTTTTCGTAGAGCCGGACGAACACCTCGCGGACGGCATGCGAGAGGCCGGGGTCCATGGTGAAGCGTTCGCGGCGCCAGTCGCAGGAGGAGCCGAGCTTGCGCAATTGCAGGAGAATGCGGCTGCCGTACTGTTCCTTCCAGGCCCACACTCGCTCGAGGAACTGCTCGCGGCCGAGTTCGTGGCGGTTGGTGCCTTCCTTGGCGAGCTGTTTCTCGACGACGTTCTGGGTGGCGATGCCGGCGTGGTCGGTGCCCGGCATCCACAGGGTGACGAAGCCGTCCATGCGCTTGAAGCGCACGAGCACGTCCTGGATCGAGTTGTTGAGGACGTGCCCCATGGTGAGCACGCCGGTGACGTTCGGGGGGGGGATGACGACCGAGAAGGTCGGGCCGTCACGGGTCTCGTCGGCGAAGAAGTACCCCTTTTCCTCCCAATGGGAGTACCAGCGGTCTTCGACAACGCTTGGGTCGTAGGTCTTATCGAGCTCGGCCATGACGGAAAGTAGCGCCCATCGCGCAATTGCTGTGGCTATCGGAATCGCGCCGGGTTGGCAACCAGCATAGGTCGCATGCGTCGCATTGTTCCCATCGGACGTAGGCGACGCATGCGACCCAAGCTCTATCCGCGGCTACACGTTGAACAGGAAATGCAGAATATCCCCATTTGCGACCACATACTCTTTTCCCTCGGCGCGCAGCTTGCCCGCGCCACGGATCGCGGCCTCGGTGTGGTACTGCTCGAGGTCGGCGAGGGTATAGGTATTGGCGCGGATGAAGCCGCGCTCGAAGTCCGAGTGGATGACGCCCGCGGCTTGCGGCGCGGTGGCGCCGACCTGGATGGTCCAGGCGCGGATCTCCTTCTCGCCGGCCGTGAAGTACGACTGCAGGCCGAGCAGGGCGTAGCTCCCGCGCACCAGTCGATTCAGCGCGGGTTCCTCCAAGCCATAGCCTTCGAGGATCTCCTGCTGGTCGGCGGGATCCATGCTCGCGAGTTCCTCTTCGATCTTGGCGCAGAGCACGACCGTGCGCGCCTTCTCGGCAGCGGCGCGTTCTTCGACCAGGCGTGAGAACGCGTTGCCGCCGGGCAGGTCGCTCTCGCCGACGTTACAGGCGTAGAGCACCGGCTTGAGGGTCAGCAGGAAATAGTCGCGGACGATGCGACGCTCCTCCGTGCTCATTTCGAGCGAGCGCGCCATGCGCCCGGCTTGTAGGTGTGCCTGCAGGCGCTCGGCGACGGTCAACTCGGCGCGCGCTTCCTTGTTGCCGGCCCTGGCGGTGTTGGTGGCGCGCTTGATCCGCTTCTCGATCGTCTCGAGGTCCGCGATCGCCAGCTCCACCTCGATGGTTTCGATGTCGCGGATCGGGTCGACGTTGCCCTCGACGTGGGTGATGTTGTCGTCCTCGAAGCAGCGCACCGCCATCAGGATCGCGTCGGTCTCGCGGATGTTGGCGAGGAACTTGTTTCCCAGGCCCTCGCCCTTCGAGGCGCCGCGCACCAGGCCAGCGATGTCGACGACGTTGAGTGCGGCGGGGATCACCTTCTGCGTCGGAATGTACTTGCGGATGCGCTCGAGCCGCGGATCGGGGACGGCGACCAGGCCGACGTTCGGCTCGATCGTGCAGAACGGGTAGTTGGCGGCTTCGGCGCCGCCTTCGATGAGCGCGTTGAAGATGGTGGACTTACCCACGTTCGGTAGGCCGACGATGCCGATGCTCAGTGCCATGTGCGGAAAACGCTCCCGGGAATTCAGCGGCCGCGGGCGCTGCCCTGGCCAGTGGTGTGTCGAGCCGGGCTACGTCACTTCGCCCGCGGAAGCAAGCGGGTACTTGACTCCCCCGCCTACTTGGTCGACTCCATAGAGTAGGGTTCTCTTCGAAAAGGAGTTCGAAATGCGATTCATTGCTGCGTTGCTGCTCGTGTCCGCGAGCGCTTGTCATGCCGAGCCGGGCGAGGTCGTCGTCCAGATGGAAATGATCGACCACACGGGGCCGATTCGGCCGGTCGGGTCGATCACGATCGCCGAGACGAAGTACGGTCTCGTCTTCACCCCGAACCTCGAGGGCCTGACGCCGGGCGTGCACGGGTTTCACGTGCACGAGAACGGCACCTGCCAACCCGCCGAGAAAGACGGCAAGCCCGTCCCCGGCCTCGCCGCCGGCGGGCACTACGATCCCGCGACCACGCAGCGCCACGGCGCGCCGTGGGGCGACGGCCATCTCGGCGATCTCCCGGGCCTGGTCGTCGGTCACGATGGCCGATCCACCTACCCGGTCTTGGCGCCGCGGCTGAAGTTGCAGGACATCAAGGCCCGCTCGCTGATGATTCACGAGGGTGGGGACAACCATGCCGATCACCCCGAGCCGCTCGGCGGCGGGGGCCCGCGCATGGCTTGTGGCGTGATCGGGGAATAGGCGGTGCGCGCGTGCCGACTCCCGAGCGACTCGAGTTGCTCTATGATCTCAATCGGCGCCTGACCCGATTCACCGACCCGACGTCGCTCGTAGCTTACGCGACCCGGCGCGCACGCGAGAGCTCCTGCAGGCCGCCGGCGTCGATCTCCACGCGGTGCGCATGGCTCTTCAACGGGCTCCTGATCGATCCGTGAGCCGCGCGCTGTGGGTCGCTGGCCTTTGACACGCCTGGTAGGCTGAGTTGGCCGATCCGCTGGCTCGTGTCATTTTGAGCTATGGCCGAGCCGTTCGGAGTCGCACTGATCCTCACCGTAGTCGGTGTCCTGCTCGCCATCAGCGTCGCCTTCAGTCGCGCTTCCGAGCGCATCGGCGTACCGGTCGTACTCATCTTTCTCGGCGTCGGCATGCTCGCCGGATCCGAGGGGATTGGCGGAATCGCGTTCGATGACGCGCAATTCGCCTTCCGCCTCGGCACCGCGGCGCTCGTCCTGATCCTTTTCGACGGCGGACTCAATACGCGCGTCGTCTCGGTGCGCCAGGCGGCGAAGCCCGCCGCAGTGCTCGCGACCTTCGGTGTTATCGGTACGGCCGGTCTCCTCGCCGTCGCCGCAAACCTGCTCGGCGCCTCGTGGCCGGTGGCGCTTCTGTTGGGTGCGGTCGTGTCCTCGACCGATGCAGCCGCGGTTTTCGCCGTGCTGCGCGGCGGCGGAATCAGTCTCAAGCGCCGCGTCGGTACGACGCTCGAAATCGAATCCGGCGCCAACGACCCGATGGCGGTGGTGTTGACCATCGTGCTGACCCAACATCTCGTCGCACCCGGCACGATGGACTGGTGGTGGACGGGCGGCGGCATCGTGCTCCAGTTCGCTTTGGGCGCGGCGCTCGGGCTCGCAGGTGGTTTCGGCGGGCGCGCGATCCTCGCGTACGGACGGCTCAGCGTCAGCGGACTCTATCCGGTGTTCACCATCGGCTGGGCGTTCCTCGTCTTCGGACTGACGACGATGCTCAACGGCAGCGGCTTCCTCGCGGTCTACATCGCCGGCTTGGTGTTGGGCGACGGCGCGTTGCCGTTCCGGCACAGCCTGCTGCGCGTGCATGACGCGGTGGCATGGTTGAGTCAGGTGGTGATGTTTCTCGTCCTCGGGCTGCTGGTGTTTCCCTCGCAACTCGTCGACGTCGCCGGGGTCGGGTTGGTACTGGCCTTGTTTCTCGGTTTCGTCGCCCGGCCGTTGGTCGTGGCGATCTGTTTGCTTCCCTTCCGCTTCGCGCCGCGCGAGGTGTTCTACATCGGCTGGGTCGGGCTGCGCGGCGCGGTGCCGATCGTGCTCGCGACCTACCCTGTGCTCGCCGGCGCGCCCGGCGCGGATTGGATCTTCAACGTCGTGTTCTTCATCGTCGTGACCAATGCGCTCGTGCCGGGCGGCACGGTCGCCCGGGTGACGCGTTGGCTCGATCTCGAGAGCGGCGACCCGCCGCAGCCGCGCGCCGTGCTGGAGATCCACTCGGCGCAGCAACTGGAAGGCGAGCTGCGGTCGTACTACATCGAGCCGGCGCTGGCGGTTTGCAACTCGCGCATCGCCGAGTTGCCGTTCCCCGACGGTACCGCGGCGACCCTGATCGTGCGTGGCGGCGAGCTGCTCGCGCCCAAGGGAGATACCCTGCTCGCAGCCGGAGACCACCTCTATGTGTTCGCGCGCGTCGAGGACCTGCCTTTCATCCAGCTCATGTTCGGACGTCCCGAGGTTGATTGACCGCGCGCCGCGCTTGCATCCCTGCCGCCGGCGCACTACGCGAATTCAATGACTGCCGATCTACCACCCGTCGCCGCACCTGATCACGACGAACATGACCACGACGATTGCCCGGACTGCGTTCCGGCGGCGCCCTACGTCCGCGAGGCGCCGAAAATCGGCCGCAACGACCCTTGCGCCTGCGGCAGCGGCTGCAAGTTCAAGAAGTGTTGCGGCGCCTGAATCTCGCCGCCGCCGATGATCTCCGTCGAGGCGCAGGTGGCGCGCTACCACGAGCAGGGGTTCGTCATCCTGCCGGACGTGCTGGGCTCGGCCGAAATCGCGGCGCTGCGCGCGGCGCTGCAACCCCATCTCGATCTCGGCGTGCAGGGGCGCAACAACTTCGAGGGCGAGCGCACGCAGCGGATCTACTCGCTCGTTGGGCGGGGTAGGGTGTTCGAACGCACCGCCGAACACCCATCGGTGCTGGCAATCGTCGCTGCGCTGCTGCGTCCCGGCTATCTCCTGACAGCGAGCCAGGCGATCTGTATCCATCCCGGCGAGACGCCCCAGCCGGTGCACTACGACGATCCCTTCTACAGCCTGCCGCGGCCACGGTCGGCCGTGAGCGTTTCGACGATTTGGGCGTTGGACGATTTCACTGCCGCCAATGGTGGCACCGAAGTGATCCCCGGCAGCCACCTGTGGGGCGACGATCCGGTGGCGAAGACTTACAAGACCGATCCCGATGCACCGGTCGATACCGGCTTGGCGAATCGTCTCGTGCCCATCGAGATGCGGGCCGGCTCGCTGGTTTTTTTCGCGGGCACGTTGCTGCACCGCGGCGGTGCGAATCGCTCGGTGGAGATGCGGCGTGCGTTCAGCCACCAATACTGCGAGCCCTGGGCGCGCCAGCAGGAGAACTTCGTCCTCTCGATCCCTGCCGAGCGCGCGCGGCGGATGTCGCCGCGCCTGCGCCAGCTCCTCGGCTACTCGATCCACCCACCGTTCATGGGCCAGATCGCCGGGCGACACCCCGAGAAGGTGCTCGCGGAAGACTACGTCAATTCGCTGCTCGCTGACGATGAGGCGATTGCTCGCAAGCGCCGCTGACGGAACCGACCTAGTGCGGGTTGGCGCCGATAGTAGGTCAGGGTTGCGCTCCCCGTAGGATCCAGGTGCGGATCGTCTCGATCTGCTCGGCGGCCAGGGGCAGGCCGATGAGCGGCATGCGACTGCCGGCGCCAAGCGGTGGGCCGATGAGCTTGATCAACAGAAAGCTGTTGTCGGGATCGCCGGGATCGACGCGCAGCTGGCCCGCTTGCGCCGCGATTTCGGCACTCGGCACGATGTTCACCAACTCCACCCGGGAAGCGCCTGCGCTGAGATCGAGGTCCCCGGCGGCGCTCGCGGCGTTGTGGCACAGAACCGTCGCGCACGTGGGCGTGAAGATCTCCTGTTGGATCTCGGCGAGGGTGACCTGCGGCTCTTGCTCGCAGCCGACGAGCGCCACGTTCAGCGCTGCAATGATTTCATCCACCGTCACGAAGTCGTCCTGGTTGCTGTCGCACGCCGGGCAGTCGGTGCTCGTGAAGAGCGCCATGTGGACGCAAGTCAGAACCTCGTCGACGGTGACCGCCCCGTCGCCGTCGCAGTCGCCGGCGCAACCCGTCGGCGCCGGCGTCGCGGTGGCGGTCGGCGTTGCGGTCGGTGTACCGGGCTCCGGCGTCGGCGCGCGGTTGGTGACCATGACGGTAATATCCGCCGAGTCCGCGTACGCCGGCGCGTCGGTTTCGAGGCGGAAGGTGAAGGCGTAGTCGCCGACCTCGTCGCCGGGGAGCAGCAATTGCCACGAGGGATGGTTGTGGATGTCCGGCATGGTGCCGATGGTGACCCGTTCCTCGGGCGTATCGAGACGCTGGCCGTTGATGCTGACGGTGAGCCCGGGGCTGAGACGGACGACAGCGAGCTGTACCGTGGTGCCATCGAGGAGTGGGAAGAAGCCGCTGCCGGGAACGGCGTCGGTGGTCGCGATGAAGCCGGGGTCGAGGTTGGTGTAGAGGCATTGGCCGTTGCCGGAAGTGCAGAAGGACTTGAACGTTTGGATCTTGCTGGAAAAGTCGAACTCGACGGTGAGCGCGCCGCTGCCGGCCGCGGTGGACCAGAGCTGCAGGCACGCGGTGCCGACGCACGCTGCTACGGGTGCGGCGTAGCAAAGGCTAGCCACGGCGGCGAGAACGCCGGCGACGATGCGGATGCGGCCTAGCAATCCGCGCCTCCCGGACGGGTCCTGGTCTTCCTATTGAAATTCGCGAACCATCGTCGCCCTCGCGCAAGCGGGAGCCCGGAATCTCGCACCAACCGTGGATTCCCGCTTGCGCGGGAACGACGAAATCGGGAGCGAGCGGAGTGTTTCAACCGGCCATCAGCGCCCATGCTCGCCCCCATCTTCGTCTTCGTACAGCTGCAGCGTCACGGTGATTTCGTCTGACGATGCAAAGCCGTCGGCGTGCAAGCGAAAGCGGATTTGTTTGTCTTCCGGGTGATCGCCGCCCGGGGCCACGCGTTGCCAGCTTGGGTGGTTGTGGAGATCGGGGGAGGTATTGACGACGGCGATCTCGCCGACTTCGTCGAGCAGGACGCCGGAAATGAGCAAGGCGGCTCCGGCTTCTATGGCGGTGATCTCGATGGATACCTCGGCGCCCGTCGGCAGGATGAAGATCGGCTGCAAAGGGTCGTCGGCATCGAGGTCGTTGAAGCCCGGGCTCGAACCCTCATAGACGACGGTCCCGCCGTCGCAGTGGTCGCCGCTGCCGCCGAGGCAGGCGGACTCTTCGACGAAGGCGATGGGAACCTCCTCGACGGCCAATGCGCCGCTACCGGGGGCGCTCGAACCGACGCGGAGCAGGGTGTGCGGCGGGCCGTGGTGATCCGGCGGCGCGGTTGGTGTCGGCGCGACGACGGTATCCCAATCGCCGCCATCGTCATCGCCGCAGCCCGTCAGGCCGATGGCCCCAGCGCAGAGGATCGCCAGGGTGCCGAACGTGATCGCCAATCGGCTTGCCTGCATCGTCGTTCCCTTCGGTCAGGATCACCCTGCCAGCAGCGCACGGCGAACGGAAGCCATATCGGCGCGAGCGGGGCGAAGTCATCGAAATCGCGAGCGCCTCGAATACCGAAGTGCGCGGAATCGTGGAATGCGCCAAATTGTCGCAGCACCCGACCGCCCGCGCATCGTCGGCGGAGCACATCCAATTGCCCCCCTTCCTGCCCTGCTCTAGACTCAACCCCTTTGCGAGGCATTTTGAATCTTCACTACACGTTCTCCTCCCCCGTCGGCTGGGTCGCCGAGCGGCTCGAAGCGCTGCCGTCCGCGGCGCTGCGGCGGGCGCTCGTGCTGACGCCGAGCGAACGCCTCGCACACGCCATCCGCCGCGAACTCGTCGTCGCCCGCCGGCGACCCGATTGTCTCGCTGGAGTCGGCATCGTGCGTCCAGGCGACCTCGCGCGCCAACTCCTCGCGCGCGCCGGCCGCCCCCGCCTGCCGGGCTGGGAGCCGCTGCGCCATGCTCGCATTCTGCGCCTGCTGCAGTCGGGTGCGCTCGCCATGCGCATGACGTACTTCGAATCGGCGCAACTGCGCGCCGGCCAGGGCTACGCCGACGCGCTCGCCGACGCGATTCTCGATCTCGAAGCGAGCGGCCTGGTCGCCGATGACTTGGAGCGCATCGCGGCCGCCCTCGACGACCGCAGCGCAGGCAGGTTGCGCGACCTTGCCATCGTTTGGCGTGCCGCCGACGAAGGCGCCGGCGATTGGCGCACGGCAGCGCAAATCCTGGCAGAAGCGACGACGCTGCTCGGCGTTCACGGGAGCGCGCCGACCACGCACCGCGAGCCGCCGCAGCAGGCCGACGCGCGCACCGGGCAACTCTCCTTCAGTGACCTGGTCGCGCAGCCAACCCTTGCGGGCGCAGCGCCGGACGCGCTCGATCTCGCTCTCCCTCCTGTCTTCGCCGTGCTCAACGCCGCGCCAAGCGCTGTGCTGCTGCGCTTCCTGCGCGCGCTTCCGGACGTCCAGATCGTTTTTCAAGACGCGCGTCCGTTGCGCACCGACACCCATCGCTGGCGCTCGCTCCTCGCGGCGCGGCCTGCCGTTGCCGCGGCCGAGACGCTCGGTGGCGAAGTTGGGATCGTCCGCCGCTTCCTCTTCGAGACCCCCGAGAACCTCACCGACCCGTTGCGGGCGCGCTCCGCCGGCGCCGACGGCAGTGTCGACCTCGAGGAGCACGCGGGCATCGAGGAGGAGGTCGACGCGACCGCAACTTGGGTGGTCGAGCAGATCGCGGCGGGCATCCCGCTCGAGCGCATCGCCGTAATCACGCCCGAGAAGGGCTCCTACGCCGATTTGCTGGTCGACCGCCTGGCGCGGGTGCGCGGCGCTGACGATCCGACGGGCGTTCCGGTCTATGTCGCCGGCGGGATGCCGCTGGCCGAGTCGCCCGCGGGGCGACGTCTGCTCGCGGTGCTGGCGGCATTGGCGCGCGGGCTCGATCTGGACGCGACGCTCAGGATCTTCCCGGCACTCCGGCGTTCAGGGCAAGCGGCGGACGCGCCGTCGATGCGTCTGTCGCCGAGCCGCTCGGCAGAGATCGTCTTCCAAGCCGGCATCGCCGGCGGCGGTGCCGGCGACCGCGACGGCATGCGACAGTGGGGGGAACGCCTGCGCGCGTACCGCACTCGCCTGATGGAACTCGTCGCCGCGGTCGATGCGCAACAGGCTCCGGAGCGGGTGTTCGTGATCGAGGCCGTCAACGCGCGGCGTTGGTTGCGCGACGTCGAGCCGATCCTGCCCGCCCTCGATGCGTTGCAGGCGCTCGCCGTGTCGGTCGCGGACGGCGTCGCGTTGGCGGATCTGTGGCCGGCGTTGTCCGAGTTTTGGTGCAAGCACTTGTTGTTACCAGCCGACCCGCCGCAGATCATCGCGTTGCTCCAGCGGGTACTCGAACCGGCGCTCGCCGATGCGTCGATTGCGGCATTGCCCGCACCGTTGGCGCTGCGTTGGATCGGCGCGCGGCTGCAACGCGAACGGCACCCGGTCGGGCGCTTCGGCGAGCCGCGAGTCTTCGTCGGCACGCCGACGCAGGCTGCTGGTTTGCCATTCGACGCGGTGCGCGTGGTCGGTCTGACCGAAGGTGGTCTGCCGCGCTCGCCGCACGACGATCCGATCATCCCCGACGAACTGCGCGTGCGCATCGAACACGCAGCCCACGCAGCGACGCCGGATGTCATCGTGCCGCGCTTGGCCGATCGCGTCCTCGACGATCTGCACGGGGTGTTTCGCGTCGTCTCGGCGACGTGCCAACGTCTCGCGCTGTCGGTGCCGCGACAGTGGGTGGACCGCAGCGAGCGCGAAGTCTCGGGCATCGTGCTCGAGGTCGCGACCGCATTGGCGCGACCGACAGGTACCGGCGACGACGGCGATGTGCCGACTGCGGGGCGCTTGCGCTCGCTCTACTTCGCTGCCGGCGCCCAGGCGCGGCGCATCGGTGCGGAGCGTTGGCCCATCGCGACGCGGTCCGTGCTCGCGCAGGTCGCACGTGCCGGCGCCGTCGGCGGCCAGCTGCGCGTGCCGGAAACGTGGCTCGAGCCGGGGCCGTTGGCGCTCGATCGAGTGCGGCTGCTCATCGCAAGCAGTGTCGCGCCGGAGTTCGGCGCCATCGATGGCGTGGTCGGCGAACTCTACCATCGCTGGCAGAACCTCGGCAGCGCAGAGCGTCCGATCAGCGCTTCGGCCATTCACTTGCTGCTCGGGTGTCCGCACCGCTTTCTCCTCGAGCGGGTATTGCACTGGAAGGAACCGCCACGACGGCCGACCGTCGACGCCATCGATCCGGTTGCCTACGGCGCCATCTTTCACCGCATCGCGGAGATCTTTTTGGGTGAGGCCGGCGCGCAGATCTGCCGCAAGGAGGGCTCGCCGGAGTGGTGGGCGCGGCGCGCACGGGAGATCGCCGCCGGCGAACTCGACCGGCTGCTCGAGCACTACCCGTTGCGCGGCAGTGAGGCGCGTGCGCGCGAACGCCAGCGCCTCTTCACCCAAGTGGATAGCCTCGTGCGCGACGAGTGGGATCGGCCGGCGCGAACCTTCGTCGCCAGCGAACTCGACTTCGGTAACCCCGCTGCGATCGGCGTACCTGCGGACGCGGCGATCCTCCACCTGTGGGGCGCGATCGACCGGGTCGATCAACTCGCCGACGGCACGCTGTCGGTACGCGACATCAAGACCGGCCGCATCCGCGACCTCGGCGAGGAGGAGGTCAACGAAACGCGCGACCTGCAGATCGGCCTCTACACCTTCATCGCCGAAGCACTCTCGGGCGGAACGCAGCACGTCGGCGAGGCTGCCTACGTGCATCCGTCGACGGCGCAGGAACCCGAGCGCGCCTTCCGCGCGGCGCAATTGGAAGGTCTCAAACAGCGGACTCGCGAGTGGTTGCGGGTGGCGGCGGAACTGTTGGCGAAAGGCACCTTCGTGCGCACGCCGAACCTCGACGACTGCCGCGGCTGTCCGTTCATTCCTCGCTGCGGCGACAGCGCCCAGGCGGCTAGCGAGATGAAACTCGTGGCGGTGGCGCAAGCCGACACTCTCGCCGGCTTTCTGGCGATGAAGCGCGAGCGAAAGTTCGAAGAATGACGCACGGTTTTCAGTGCCGTTGCGGACGGGCGCATGACTGAGCGCCGCGTCCCTGCCGATCAGGACGCGCGCGAGCGGATCGTGCACGAGCGCGAGCGCAACGTCGTGGTGATCGCCGGCGCCGGCACCGGCAAGACGAAGACCATCATCGACCGCGCCGTCGAGTTGCTGGCGCCGACCCGCGCCGGCGTGGCGCCGTTGCCGATCCAACGCATGGCGGCGATCACCTTCACCCGGCGCGCCGCCGGCGAGTTGCGCTTTCGCTTGCGCGAACGCCTGCTGCGCGAACTCGAACGCGCGGCGCGTGAACAGCCAGCGCGCGCGCCGGCGCTACGCGATGCGCTCGGCAACGTCGACGGCGCGTTCATCGGCACGATCCACGGCTTTGCCGATCGCCTGCTGCGCCTGCGCCCCGTCGAGGCCGAATTGAGCCCGTCGTACACGCTCATTGAAGACCATGCCGATCTCGTCCACGAGACGCTTCTCCGGCTGCAACGTGGCGCCGAACTCGGCACGCTCGCCGAGGATCTCGGCCGCTTCGGCAGTTCGTTGCCAGAGGGCTTGGTGGACGAAGCGCGCGAGACGCTACGCGCTGCGGTCGAGGCCGGGGTGCAGATCGAACGGACGCAAGCGTCGTTCGGACCGGTGCCCTCGGTCGAGGAGACCATCGCACGCATGATCGACACCCGCGACGTCGATGTGGTCCTACCGCCGCTGCCGCATCCCGCGCTCGAACGTGCCTGCGAAGCGGCGCGCCAGTTCGCCGAGATGGTCGGCAAGGCGCGTGGCGGCACGCTCGGCCTGGCGCGGCTGCGACGCATCGCGCGTGCGCTGCAGCGCCTCCCCGCGGCGCGCACGCCGTCCGCGGTGATCCGCATGGTCAACGATGCCGTGCGCGGCCGCCCGTTGTACAAGGGGCGCGACTTCAACGACGACGGCATGGCGTGGGGGATCTACAAGACCATCCACCCCGATCAGCCGCGCAACGCATGGGTGTTGGAGAAGCTCAAGGGTCCACACCGCTGGCTCGCGACCCGGCTCGTGCGGCTCGCTCCGGTCGCTTGTGCAATGTACGAGCGCGTCAAGTCCGAGCACGAGGTCGTCGACTATCTCGACCTGTTGATCAAGTTGCGCAATCTTCTGCGCGACGACGCCGCGGCGCGGCTCTTCTACCAGGGGTTGTTCGATCACGTGTTCGTCGACGAATTTCAGGATACCGACCCGCTGCAGTGCGAGATCGTCTTCTATCTTTGCGGCGCCACCCGCACCGATGCGGCGTCGCGAGCTTGGGACGAGATCGAAATCGCGCACGGCAAGTTGACGATCGTCGGCGATCCCAAGCAGTCGATCTACCGCTTCCGCCGCGCCGACATCGCCATGTACAGCCATGCGGTCGAACGCCTGGTGACGCGCGGCGCGCGCCAGGAACGGCTCGGCACGAATTTCCGCAGCACCGCGGCGCTGATCGACTTCTTCAATGATCGGCTCGCCGGCCTGCTCGGCCGCGACCGCGCCGCGTTCGACCCCGACACCGGCCGTGCCGCCTATGAGGATCTCTTCGCCGCGGTACCCGCGCCCGCCGACCGCCGCGCGGTTCACCTGCTGCCCTACACCGACAGCGGCGGCGCACCCTTGCTGGCGCAGCGTGGCCGCGAGATCGAAGGCAGGATGCTGGCGCGCTACCTGCGCTGGCTGCTCGATTCGGGCTATCCCGTGCGCGACATCGACACCGGCGTCGAGCGGCCGGTGCGTCCCGGCGATATTGCCGTGCTCGCCTGTGTGACGACGAATCTGTCGCTGCTGCTGCGCGAACTCGACACCCTCGACATCACGTACACGGCGCGGGGTGGCTCGCTGTTCCTCGGTCACCCCGTCGTGCGCCAATTCCTCCTCGGCTTGCGCTCGCTGGCGGATCGCCACGACGGTGTCGCCGAGGCGGCCCTGTTGCAGCCGCCGTTCTTCGCCATCGACCTCGAGGATCACCTTGCCAGCCTCATCTACAAGAAGGCCGACCAGGACGAGCGCCGGGCTCGCGTCGAGGCGGCGCGCGAGATCGTTGCCGAGCTGCGACAGCGTCGCCACCTGCAGTCGCCCGGTGCGACCGCTCGCGACCTGATCGAGCGCACCGCCATCGGCCGCGCTGCGGCGACGTCACGCAACGGCGAACAGACGCTCGCCGCGCTGTATGAAGTCGCCCAGGAGGCGGACCGCAGGGCCGCGCTCGGCGGCCTCGACTTCGACGCCGTGAGCGAGGTGTTCCGCAGCTGGGCGAGCCAGCCGACCTTTCTCGAGACGCCTGAGCCGATCGGCGCCCGCGCCGTGCGGGTGATGACGATGCACGGCGCCAAGGGGCTCGAGTTCCCGGTGACCGTATTGTGGGACGGATTCCAGATTCTCAGTGACCGCGGCGTCGGTTCCTGGCAGGTCGAACGTGACGGCCGCGCCTGGGCATTGAGCCTCGGGCCGGTGGCGGTCGAGTACCCGCACGAAGGGTTGATCGAGCGCGAACGGCGATTCGCCCTCGAAGAGCGGAAGCGGATGTATTACGTCGCCGCAACCCGCGCGCGCGACTTGCTCGTGGTGCCGGTTCCGTCGCCGAAAGGGCGCTGGGAGTACGCGACGGCCGCGCTGGTCGCTGGTGTCGATCCGAACCTGGTACGCACCTTCGAAAAGTTCCAGCCCGACAACCCCCCAGCTTGGGCGCGCCGCGAAGCGAGTCACGCAGTGCCGTCGCTCAGCGTCGATGCCGGCGTCGATGCGCAGCTCGGAGCCCAGCACCGGCAATTCCACGCGCTGCTCGAAACGGCAATGACGCCGCTGGCGCAACCGCGCGCGCTTACGAGCGTCGCCGCGACGCTCGCCGCAGGTGACGAAGAAGCCTTTGCTGCCGACGTGCGGCGCCGCAAGGCGGAGGGCGCCCGCTTCGGCGCGGTCTTCGGTCTTACCGTTCACCGCGCGCTCGAACTCATTCTCTCCGGCGCGCTCGGTGACGCCGAGGCGGCGGTGGCACTGGCTGCGCGCGAGCAGCGCTTGGCGGATGCGCCGGCCGAAGCCCTTGCCGACGTGCGGTGTGCGCTCGAAGCGCTTCAGGTCGGTGGCTTCCTCGGCCCTGCGGGGGAACGTGTCGCCGAGTACCCGATCGCGGGATTGCGGCAGGATGGCAGCCTGGTGTCCGGTTTCATCGACCTGCTCCACGTCGGTGCGGACGTTGTCAGCGTCATCGACTTCAAGACCGACGCACCCGTCACGGGCGCGGTGAGCAGCGCGTTTCGAACCTATGCGAACCAACTCGAGCTTTATGGGGAGATGTTGCGCGCTGCCGGACTCATCGCCGGGCGCCGACTGCGGCTCGGGCTACTGTTCACCGCGACCGGCGAGATCCGCTGGCACGCATCGACGCCGGCGCAGGAGCAGGGCGGCGGGTAACAGGCCGATCCACGCGAGACTGCCGCGGCTGCTCGGTGCGAGGTGGCAGCCGCTCGAAGCGCCTTCGGGCGGACCGCCGGGCTGGGGCACGCCGCCGCCGTAGAGGAAGAGGGCGCCGTCGACGTCGTCGGCGCGCAGCCGATCGAGGTTGCTCACGCGCCGGTTCATGATCGCCGAGATGAACTGGCCGTTCTCGTCGGGGTGCACCAAGCCGATGACGTGGCCGAGTTCGTGCAAGGCCACGCGGCGCAGATCGATGATGCCGTCGGAGCGCAACGCGCCGTCATAGGCGTTCCACCGCTCGTTGCGATTGAAGAACACCGGAGAATTGACCATCCGCGAGTTGCGCGCCGCTGGAGTGAAGCAGTTGGTGGTCTGGGCGATGATGTCGCCGAAGCCGGCGCCACAGATGCTGTCGGCGAAGAAGATCGGATTATCGCCTTCCGGGCCTGTGTCGGTGCAGGCGTGTTGGGGCAGATTCTGACGGCCGCAGGGGTTGATGAACTCGCCGCCGAGGACCTGAATCGCGATGCCCGCGCTGATCTCATTCCAATTGTTGGCGGCGGCGAAGACATTCTGGTCCCAGCTCGCGGTACCGTTGAAAAGCTGCCCGCCCGAGATTCCGAGCAGCGACTTGACGCGCACGAAGCCGTTTGTCCACCGCGAACAAAAGGACGGATCGCCGGGAACGCCGCCCGTCGGGCTGAGACAAACGAACGCGGTGGCGGGGCCAGGCGACAGCCCGGGAGTGAGGGCGAGAGCGAGGGCAAGCACGCCGAGCGCGGAACGAACGCGGTCGCCCGCGGTACGAATCTTCGGATTCCTTCGGTGCATCGCCATTGCCTCACTTCGACGGGTGCTGCAGTTCTTCGCGCACCAGGGCTTGGAACTCGTCCAGGCTGAGCGGCCGCGCGGCACCCATGCTGCGCGGCTGCGCCGCATCGAGCGAACCCGAGTTCAGCCCGGTGACCACGCTGCCGTCGAAGCGTTCGACGACGTCGATGCCGCGCTCGGCGTCGCGGCGGACCGCGAAGCGGCCCTGCCAGACACCGACGAGCGGGCAGAAGTCCGTGCCGTTGCCGCGCACGAACAGCAGGGCGCGCTCGCTGACGACGAAGTGCGGCATGTCGGGTATGTGCATGATGGTTCCGTCGCGGGTCGTGCCGCCGTGGAGTTGCAGCACGAACGGCGGCGCGACGTCACCCTTGAGGACGGTCAGATCGGTGAAGGTGACGAAAGTCATCGGCCCGCCGCGCTCGTTCTCGCCCGATTCGATTGCGGCGACGGTGCCGACGACGACCTGCTCGGCACGCGCGACGAGATCGGCGAAGTCACGATCGACGACACTCATGCCCACGGCGGACGAGGACCAGAAGAGCAGCGCTGCGCTAGCAGGAGGAACGAGACGGTGGAAAATCATCGCCGCACGGTAACAGAGCGCGCCGAGGCTCGGAAGGGCCAAGGCGGGCGGGTCGCGCTGAGCGACCCCCCTGTGGTTCCCCTTGGCAAAGTCGCGGCTGCGTGGGTCGGTGCTGGAGGCGGCGGGGTTGGGTTCCCGCGTGCGCGGGAAAGACGGAGGGGTAAGCGGCGGGAGCACGGATCCTGCCGGCGCGAGGCGGGCTGCGCTCTGGGGTAGGCGGCCCGTGCACGCCGCGCGCCCGTCGCCTGTCACGGCTCGCCCAAACCGACCAAGCTCCCGTCGCCCTCGCGGACGCGGGGGCCCAGGGGTTGGAATCGGATTCTTCGCGCCGAAGATGGGCTGGGAAGGGGAAAGCCACCGATGTGCGACCACCCCTTTAGCCGCCGAGTTGGTCGCGGCTGCGTGGGTCGGTGCTGGAGGCGGCGGGGTTGGGTTCCCGCGTGCGCGGGAAAGACGGAGGGGTAAGCGGCGGGAGCACGGATCCTGCCGGCG